>Ga0209415_10000212_pt1 | contig 99595 bp, 89 predicted proteins | sample PeaSoiSIISIP2007_FD_187696 | JGI IMG/M metagenome (GOLD analysis project Ga0209415, IMG submission 187696) | Peat soil microbial communities from Weissenstadt, Germany - SII-SIP-2007 (SPAdes) (version 2) | ecosystem: Environmental > Terrestrial > Soil > Wetlands > Peat | place: Germany...
AACAAGGACGGCGACGCCCCAATCTTCCAGATCGCCGACCTTGGCATTGTCGGCGACGTACACAAGGTGCTGCCGGCACTGATCGACGAGTTGAAGGCGCGCGGGTAGCTACCCCTTGGCCGGCGACGCCGTTCAACTCGTAGGTGTCGGCGACCCGTCGAGGACTTCCTCGGGGGTCCGGTGAGCCTGGAGCGAGCGCGATCGCATCGCTGGTGGACCCTCTCGGTCGTGAGTCTCGTGCAGCTGATGGTCCTGCTCGACGTGACAGTCGTCAACGTCGCACTGCCGCGTGCCCAGCTTGCCTTGCACTTTTCAACGGGCAGCAGCCAGTGGATCGTCACCTCGTATGCGTTGGCCTTTGGATCGTTGCTCTTTCTCGGGGGACGCCTGAGCGACCTCTGGGGCCGGCGAACTTCGCTCTTCATCGGTCTTGTCGGCTTTGCCGCGGCCTCGGCGCTCGCCGGCGCGGCGAACAGCTTCGCGCTTCTCGTCAGCGCGCGTGCGCTGCAGGGCGTCTTCGGGGCGCTGTTGGCGCCGGCCGCGCTGGCGGCTCTTGCTGTCACCTTTACCGTACCCAGCGAGCGCGCCCGAGCCTTCACCATTTACGGCGTCATCGCCGGCTCGGGCGCGGCGATCGGGCTGCTACTCGGCGGGGCGCTCGCTCAGTGGGCGTCCTGGCGGTGGTGTCTCTACGTCAACGTGATCTTCGCGGCGCTGGCGCTGCTCGGGGCACTCTTTTTCGTGCCGGGCGGCCGCAGGGAGGCCGACGCGCGCCTTGACGCGCTCGGGACGCTCCTCGCTAGTGCGGGACTGTTTTGTGTCGTGTACGGACTGTCGCACGCCGTCAACGTCGGTTGGTCGGATCCGGCGACCTGGGGCGCACTGGCGCTGGGCGTATTCCTACTTGTCGGCTTCGTCCTCTGGCAACGGCGCGCCCCCCGTCCGCTGGTGCCGCTCGGCATTTTCGCGAGCCGGGGCCGCGACGGCTCGCTCGTCGCGCTCTTGCTCACGAGCATGGGGGCTTACGCGGTCTTCTTGCTGCTCGCCTACTACCTCGAAGAGAGCCTGGGATTCTCGGCCCTGCACGCGGGGGTCGCATTCCTGCCCCTCGTCGTGGCCCTTGCGCTCTCGGCGACCTTCGTGAGCGCCCGCCTGCTCGAAATGACCGGGCCCCGTCCGCTCGTGCCGACGGGCATGCTGCTCTGCTTGATGGGGCTTGTGCTCTTCACGCGACTGACGATCCACTCCGACTACCTCGGTCAGGTGCTGCCCGGACTGGTGCTGCTTGGTCTTGGTCTCGGGCTCATCTTCGCCCCGGCCATCGCGAGTGCCACCGCGGGCGTCCGACGTTCTGACGCCGGCGCGGCCTCGGCCCTCGTGACGACGACCCAGCAGATCGGCGCGTCGATGGGCACGGCGGCGCTTAACACCGTCGCCGTCACCGTCACGCTGCGAGCGCTTACCCACGCCAGGCGCGGCTCGGTGGCGGTCTCGCGGATCGCCACGTTGCACGGGTTCTCCGTCGCCTTTTGGTGGGCGGCCGGATTCTTCGGGCTCGGGGCCGTGCTGAGCGTAGTCCTGCTCGAATCGGGCACCCCACTCGCAGAGGGCGAGCCCGCTCCCGCCTAGATCAGCGGCCAGGGGTAGGGCGGCCAGTCCGAGGTCTCGTCGGGCACGGGGTAGAGAGCGTTCTCGACCAACCCGTGAGCGCGCAACTGGGCGAGCGCCAACTCGCTCGGGTTCAGCCATCGGGCAACCTCGCCGGTCTCGCCCTTCGCAAATCGATCGATCCGCTCGAGCAGGTGGTCCTCGACCGCGAGCCCCGCGTACTCCCAGATCACGGTGCGCAGCTTGTCCTCCTCGTGGAAGCAGAGCCCATTGTCGATCGCCCAGAGTCGTGCCCCGTCATAGAGCACGTGGCCGGCCTTGCGGTCAGCGTTGTTCGCGATCACGTCGAAGGCGGCCAGCCGGGCGAACCAGTCGTGGAACTCGGGCCGCTCGCGCAAGGTGAAGTAGTGGTCGCCCTGGCGGTCCTCGACCCACCACTGGAACGATCCCGGCCCGTAGGGACCGTCGTCGCGCCCGACCGTCGTCGGCACGAGGTCGGTGCCGAGCTGGACGTCGAGCTCGTAGGCGGCGACCTCGCGGCGCCAGAGCCCGTCAGGGAAGTCCCACAGGGGCCGCTCGCCGAGTTCGGACTTGTAGCAGGCTAGGCCGCTCATGTCCTCGTAGGTGACTGTCACGAGCAGCGCTTGATTCGACGAGTCCACGACACGGCCCTCGACCTTGATGGAGCCTTCACTCAGAACTAGTCGCTCTTCGTCGCGGGTCATCGGCCTACCTGATCGGAGCTCGGTGCCCGTTCGTGCGAGGGCAGTCGTGGCCCTTGGCGTCGAGCGGTCCTCCACAGAGTGGGCAGAGCGGTCGTCCTGCCTCGACGAGGCGCACGATGGCGATTGCGAGCCCCGCGGCCCACTCAAGGGAGAGCCGAACGCTGAGCGACGAGTCTTCGTCGACTGAGGACATGGTCACGTCGATGGACTGCGTCGCCTCGTCGACCGAGACGGCGATGTCGCCGGCGACAAAGTCCGTCTCGTACTCGGGCTCGAGCGAGAAGTCATTGGGTAGGGTCTCGGGCCGCCCGAGCCCAATGAGCACCCGTCCCATCCACTCGGCGAGCGCGGCCAGTTGGATCTTCTCGCACTTGACGATGGCCAGACGCCGGCCCTGGCGGACTTGCAGGAGAAACAGTCGATTGCCGACCTCGCCTCGGGCACCGACCATCACCTTGTCGGGGTTGGCGAAGACGTAGTTCACGCGAGACCAATCCCGTCAAGGGAAGCTGTCGTGTTCACGCAGAGCACGAGCGGCGACGAACTCGTGAGCGTCACCGCGCTGAGCGAACACGGCGCGATGAGGGTGCGCTGGAAGAGGTCGAGTGGCACGCCGAGGGCGTAGGTCACGGCGGCCTTAATGGGGTCGGCGTGGCTGACAACGACGACGGTGTGGTTGCGGTGGCGCGTCGCGAGCCGCTCAAGCGTTGTCCAGATCCGTTGCTGCATCTCGCCAAAGGACTCGCCATCGGGGAAGCGAAAAGTGCTCGGCGAGCCCTGGACGCCGCGCCACTCCTTACGTCGGCGAAGGCCGCTCAGCCGCTTGCCGGTCCAGGCGCCAAAATCGCATTCGGTGAGGCCCCGTTCGACGACCGGGCGAAGGTGCAGCGACCTACCGAGTGCGCTGGCGGTCTCTCTTGCGCGCTCGAGGGGCGAGGTGTAGAGGGCCGCCGGCTTAGCCTTCAACGCGGCGAGTCGCTCGGCCAGGACCGCCGCCTCGGCGCGGCCCCGCTCCGAGAGATGCAGGCCAGGTGCCCGACCCGGTAGAACCTGGCCCGTCGTGGCGGTGGTGCCGTGGCGAACCAGCAGAATGGTCGTGAAGGTGGGTCCGCTGGCCACGGAATCCCCTAACCGGTCGTGACGGGCAGGCGCCTCGGTCCCGGTACCGCAGTTTCGGGCCAGCGTCGCCGGGAGACTCGAGCGAGCTTGTGCAGCAGAGCCACCGCGCCGGGGTCGTCGTCGCCCGGACGCGTGTCGATGAGGTTCCTCTCTTTCATCGAGCTCATGAGTTCGCGCCCGAGGTCGGTACGAACGATGACGAGCGTCCAGTCGCCGAAGGCCCCGATTCCCCCGGCCGAGAGATCGGCGTGCTCGGCCGCGAAGTCGGGACAGCGCTTGCAACCCTCGCGAGTGAAGGGCTGGGCCTCCTTCAAGGGGATCTCGTGGTAGCCGCCGTCCTTCGTCCAGAGCTGAAAGACGCCCTTGATGTTCATCTTGGTGATGTCGGCCCGCTTGAGCCCGTAGCGGGCATCGAAGAGCTCTTCGAAGATGGCATCGTCGAAGGTCTTCGAGCAGAGCAGCCCGATCGTGAGCGAGAGCCGACGGGCGACCTTGCCGGCCTTGCGAGCCTGCATCGCCCCCGGGGCCGAGGCCATGCAGCCCATGCCGACAACGGCGATGCGTTCGGCGCCGCCCTCGACAGCTTCTTCGTAGGCCAAGAGATTGGCGCTGTAGGTGTAGCGGGACTGGGCGGTCGCGATGACGTCCTCGCGGGTGCGCGCCACCATTGGCGTTGCGCGCCAGGTCGAGCCGTCGCCCTCGAGACCGCTGACGAGCGCCGCGTCGACGACATCGTTCTCGAGGGCGTAGATGAGCAGCGCCGACACGAAGCCGCCGTCCTGGCCGAGCTCGACGAGTGACTCGTCAGTCGCGCGCGCGAGCAGCACGTCGCCAACGCCAAAGACCTCGTCGTCGGTGCGTTCGCGCGCGAAGCGCTGGTGGTCGATTTCGCTCTCCCAGTTGCGAAACCGCGGGCAGGCCCGGGTGCACATTGTGCATCCTCGCTGCCCGTGGGTGCAGTCCTCGGGCCCGCCGTCGAGGTCGAGGTGGAAGGGCTTGTAGACGCCGTTATCGGTCTCGTAGTCGAGGACCGGGTGGGGGCAGGCGATAATGCAGGCCGCGCAACCGGTGCACAGGCCCGACGTGACGACTTCGCTGAACAGCTCTCGCCACTGCGGCTTGTCCACGGTCATCACTCAACCTTAACGAGAACGGCCTCGATGGGATCCACGGGTACGCTGCGACGAGTGCCCGAAATTCTCGAGGTCGAGTCGTACCGCCAGCTCGCCAATCGCGTGGTGGGATCGACGATCACTCGGGGATGGGCCGACGGCTACCTCGCGAAGAAGCTCCCGTCGACGTCGTCGTGGGCGCGCGCGGTGAAGAACCTCGAGGTCACCGGTACCTCGCGCAAGGGCAAGCTGCTGCTGCTCGAGACGAACGGTCCGACCCTCGGTGTTCGCTTTGGCATGACGGGCGTGCTGCTGCTTGATGGCGACGTCGGCATCGAGGGGCTGTTCTATGGTCCCCACGAGTACCAAGCCAAGTGGCTCCGCGGAGGGCTCGAGTTCAACGACGGTCGCAAGCTCGTCGTGCACGACCCGCGACGACTAGCGCGATTTGAGATCGAGCCCGACCTCGACGAGCTGGGACCCGACGCGCTATCTCTGACGAGAAAACAGTTCGACGAGTTGCTGCACGTGACGCGCGGCGACGGCCCGGCAATCAAAGCCCGCCTCCTCGACCAGTCTCGTGTCGCGGGGGTGGGCAATCTGCTTGCCGACGAGATGCTCTTTCAGGCGGACGTCGATCCTCGCACGCCGGCCGGACGATTGAGCCAGGAGCAACGCGATCGCCTCTACCAGTCCTTTCGAAGCACCATGAGATCCCTGAAGGGTCGCGGTGGTTCGCACCTCGGCGACCACATGGAGGCGCGATTCCCGGGAGGGCTCTGTCCGCGAGACGGTGGCGCCATGATGTCCGCCACGATTGGGGGACGCACCACGTACTGGTGCTCAGTTCACCAGCACTAATTCCGCCGCTCGCACCGCCGTCGACCAGAATGGTCTAGTGGAGTCCTTTATCGAGCACTACGGCTACCTCGCGCTCTTCGTGTTGGCCTTGGCGACTTCGGCCTGTGTGCCGATTCCCTCGGAGGTTGTCTTCGTTTTCGCCGGCGCGCTCGCGACCACGGCCGTCACCGGCCACGCCCAGTTCTCGCTCTGGGCCATCATCGTCGTTGGCACGCTCGGATCTCTCGTTGGCGCACAGATCGCCTACGAGGTCGGCAGAAGTGCCGGGCGGACCATCGTCGAGCGGTGGGGCAAGTGGCTGCTGCTCTCGCACCGGGACCTCGACAGGTCGGAGGCGTGGTTCGAGCGCTATGGCGACGCGACCGTGCTGGTCGGACGGGTGCTGCCGTTCGTGCGCGCCTTCATCTCCGTACCGGCCGGCATCGCCGAAATGAAGCGTGGCCGCTTCGCGGCGTTGACGGCAGTTGGCTCGGCTGTGTGGGTCGCGCTGCTCGGCGCTCTCGGTTACGCGGCGGGCAAGAACTGGCACCACATCTCGGGGGACTTCCATGACGCGGAACTGCCAATCATCATTGTCGTGGTCGCTCTCCTTGTCCTGGGCTTCTGGCACCGCCTGCGCACGGTGCGACGCCATAACGCCAGCTAGGTAAGCGCCGCGAGCACCTTGGCCGCGTGGCCGTCGGCCCGCACGCCGTAGAAGGCGTGCTCGATTACGCCCGTCGGGCCAATCACGAAAGTTGAGCGGATCACGCCCACGACCTTCTTGCCGTACAGCGTCTTCTCGCCGTACGCGCCGTACTTGGCCATCACGGTCGTCTCGGGGTCGCTCAGCAGGGCGAAGTTCAAGCCGAACTTCCTTCGAAACGCCTGGTGCTTGGCCGCACCGTCGGGCGAGACGCCAAGGACAACGGCGCCCGCGCTCGTAAAGGCCGAAAACTCGTCGTTGAACTGACAGGCTTCCTTGGTGCAACCGGGCGTATCGTCGGCGGGGTAGAAGTAGAGCACGACGCGGCTGCCGAGGTAGTCCTTCAGCGAAATCCGCTCGCCGTTGTGGTCCTTAAGGGTGAATCCGGGTGCTCGGTCGCCCACTTCGAGTCGCGCCATGGGTCCTCCCGCGATTTTGGGGTGTCGGTCATCCCGTAGACTAGAGGGGAGCTCGAAGACATGGGCTCGGGCCCACTTGCTTCCCATGACGGTTTCGGGTCCAACCGAGAAATGACCCGTAATTCCGTGAGCAGTGAAACAGTGGAGTCGATCGCCAAGGGCGACGACCTCTACGCCACCACCAAGACCTTTTCCGACCTTGGCGTATCGAGCGAGCTCGTGGCCGTGCTGAGCGCCCAGGGCATCACGACCGCATTTCCGATCCAAGCCATGACGATCCACGACGCCCTCGCCGGCCGCGACGTGTGCGGCAAAGCCAAGACTGGCTCCGGTAAGACCCTGGGGTTTGGACTGCCGATGCTTCAGCGCCTCGCTGAAGCTCCCATCGACACGTCGCCGGGCCAGCCAGCTCGGCCCCGCGGCCTGGTGCTACTGCCGACGCGCGAGCTGGCCGTGCAGGTCTACGAAGTGCTGAAGCCTCTCAGCGCGGCGCTCGGACTGCGCATCGCCGCGGTCTACGGCGGGGCTGACATGGAGCGCCAGATCAAGGCGATGCGCAAGGGCTGTGACGTCATCATCGCCACGCCGGGTCGCCTCATCGACCTCGGCGACCGGGGTGAGTTGAACGTCGAGGGACTCGATGTGCTCGTGCTCGACGAGGCCGACCGCATGGCCGACATGGGATTCATGCCCCAGGTCGAGTGGGTGCTTCGCCGGATCGCGACGCGCCCACACCAGACGCTGCTCTTCTCGGCGACGCTGGACGGAGCGATCGACCGGCTCGTCAAGCGCTACCTTTCTGACCCGGTCTTTCACGAGGTGGCAAGCGACTCCCAGACGGTGTCGCGCATGGTCCACCACTTCTTCCAAGTGCACCAGATGGACCGCGTGAAGGTGGCCGCGGCGATCTGCCAGTCTTTCGAAAAAACGCTGGTCTTCTGCCGCACCAAGCGCGGGGCCGACCGACTGGTCGAGCAGCTCGCCAAAGAGGGCGTGAGGTCCGCCGCGATCCACGGCGACCTGCGCCAGAGCCAACGCGAAAAGGCCTTGGCGGACTTCCAGGGTGGCAAGCTGCCAGTGCTGGTGGCGACCGACGTCGCCGCCCGGGGGCTGCACATCGATGCCGTGGACTGCGTGCTGCACTTCGACCCACCCGAGGACCAGAAGGCGTACCTGCACCGCTCGGGCCGAACGGCGCGCGCGGGATCGACGGGTGTGGTGGTCTCACTGCTCTTGTGGAACCAGGTGATCGAGGCGGAAATCATCATGCGTCGACTCAACTTGAAGCGACCGATCGTCGAGATCTTCTCGAATGATCAGCATTTACAAGATCTGACCTCGTGGGATCCTGCAGAAGATCAACCGGTTCGCTGAGGAAAAGTCCGGGATCACTTAGTTTTCAGCGGTAAACTAACGGGTCGTCGAAATCTTTACGAATAATTGTTATTTTCCAAGCGACGCCGACGGGGAAGCGACAATGCGAGACATCCGGCCGTGAAAAAGCAAAAAACCCTACCTGTCTACAAACACAACCGATCGCTGAAGCGGGCGTTGGTGGTGGTCGCGCACCCCGACGACGTGGACTTCGGCACCGCCGGCACGGTGGCCTTCTTAACCCGACGGGGCGTCGACGTCGCTTACTGCCTCGTGACTTCCGGCGACGCCGGTGGCGACGACTCGGGCGAGACCCGAGAGGATCGGATCTCCGTTCGCGAAAGTGAGCAGACCGAAGCCGCCAAAGAAGTCGGCGTCACGAATCTCACGTTTCTGCATTGGCCCGATGGGCGGGTGGAGACCACGATGGCCCTGCGCCGAGAGATCGCCCGGGTCATCCGGGCTCATAAGCCCGACCTCGTCATCACCCAGAGCCCGGAGCGCAACTACGAGCGGATCTTCTCGAGCCACCCCGACCACATGGCGACCGGCGAGGCGACGCTGCGCGCGGTCTATCCCGACGCCCGCAATCCCCACGCTTTCCCCGAGCTCGTGCGCGAGGGCTTCGAGCCTCACACCGTCGACGAAGTCTGGCTTGGGGGCGTCAACCCAACCATGGTCGTCGACATCACGAAGACCTTCGACCAGAAGTACAAGGCGCTCAGTCGCCACGTCAGCCAGGTTGGCGCGCGCCGGGGTCTAAAGAAGAGCCTGCGCTCGTGGTCGAGGGCGACAGCGAAGCGTGCGGGGATGAAGAAGAAGAAGCTCGCGGAGGGCTTTCGGGTCGTCGCGACGAACTGACGTCGAACCAGCGCCCGTCGTAGCGTAGGGCCATGGCTAAATCATCCGCGAAGGCGGAGAAGCCTCGAACGCCCATCGCGCTGCGCCGAGCAGCAGGGGGACTCGGCGACACGTTCGTCGGTGTCACGCGCGAGAACTTCTCGGGCCAGGTCCTCGCCGGGCTCACGCTGCTCGCGATCGCCATTCCTGAGCAAATCGCTACGTCGCGCCTGGCTGGCGTTCCCGCGTTTGTTGCGCTGATCGCTTTCATCACCGCGACGCTGGTCTTCGTCTTTGTCGGCTCGAACCCAGTGATGTCAGTCGGCGCTGACTCGACGATCGCGCCCCTCTTCGCCGTCGTGCTGGTGCGCCTAGCGCCCGTGTCAACGACGCTCTACTTCGAACTCATTGCGATTACCGCGGTGGTGACCGGTCTCGTAGTGCTTGCGGTGGGGCTGCTGCGACTCGGCTGGATCGCCGACTTCCTCTCGGTGCCCATCGTCACGGGCTTCCTCGGCGGCATCGGAATCATCATCATCGTCCACCAGATGCCGAGCGCGCTGGGCGTTACCTCGGGCGGGACCTCGGTGATCCAGCGCCTCAGCTCCCTCTCGCACGTCCTCGGCGACGCGCGACCCTGGTCGGTGGGGCTCGCGCTGGGCACGCTCGTTGTCTTGATGGCCGGCGAGCGGATCAATGCGCGCCTGCCCTGGGCGCTCCTAGCGATCGTCGTGGCGACGATTCTTACCGGGGCGTTCTCGCTGGGCAGTCACGGTGCGAAGGAGCTCGGCGCCGTGCGCACCCAGTTGCCCACCTGGCACCTGCACTGGCTGGCGTCGAGCCAGTGGGGGGTCGTCTTGACCACATCGGTAACCCTGGTGATCGTCATTCTGAGCCAAACGGCGGCAACTTCGCGGTCAACCTCGGACGATCTGGGCGTCGCCTCGGAAATCAGCCGTGACTTCGCGGGCGTCGGATTGGCAAACGTGGCGGCCGGACTTGTGGGTGCCTTCCCGGTAAATGCCTCACCGGGAAGGTCGACGGTCGCGCGCCTCGCCGGCGGGCGCACGAAGTTGGTGGGCCTCACTGCGGCGGTCCTCGCGATCTGCCTCTCGCCGCTGGCCCACTTCGCTCACACGATCCCTCTGGCGGCGCTCGCGGGCGTGCTGTTCTTCATTGCGCTGCGACTCGTCAAGGTCGGCCAGCTGGCCAAGATCTGGCACGTCAGCCGGGTGGAGTTCCTCTTCGCAATGATTTCCGCGCTCGGCGTGATCTTGATCGGCGTCGAACAGGGTCTGGCCATTGCCGTGGGCCTGGCGATCCTCGATCAGACCTGGCGGGCAGCTCGCCCCCAGATGCTCGAGCTCGGTCGCCACAAGGGAACGACCAGTTGGTATCCGATGGGTGACCACGACGTGCAGCCGGTCGACCACGTGCTGGTCGTGCTCTTCGGCAACGACCTGTTCTTTGCCAACGCCGGCGTCTTTCGCCGCGAGTTGCACCAGCTGATGGTGAAGCGTCCCCACACCAAGCACGTCGTCCTCGTGGCAGAGGCGATGGACGAGATCGACTACACGGGTCTGACGATCCTCGCCCAGGTGGTCGACGACCTCAACGAGGACGGGGTCTCGGTCGCGCTGGCGCGCGCCAACGAGAAAGTCACGGCGGCGCTCGCCAGGTCCTCGGACAAGGCCGTGCGCAAGCTCGTAACCTTCCCGAGCGTCGACGACGCTGTGCGGGCCGCTACGAAGCAGTGACTAGGCCGAGGCGAGCTGTCGCAATACGTAGTTGAGCACGCCGCCGTGGCGGTAGTACTCGGCCTCGGTGGGCGTGTCGATTCGCAGTCGCACGGCGATGTCGGACACCTCACCGTTCTCGCGCGTGACGTTCACGTTCACCCGTGGCACCACCTCGCCGTGATTGAGCGGCGCGAGGCCGGTGATCGAGTAGATCTCGGTGCCCAGCAGTTCGTGGCTCGCGGCGCTCTCGCCGTCGAGGAACTGCAGCGGCAAGACGCCCATGCCCACCAGGTTCGAGCGGTGAATCCGCTCGAAGCTCTCCACGAGCACCGCGCGTACGCCGAGCAACTTGGTGCCCTTCGCCGCCCAGTCGCGGCTCGAGCCGCTGCCGTACTCCTTGCCGGCCAGCACGATGAGCGGTGTGCCCTCATCGGCGTAGGCCATGGCCGCGTCAAAGATCGACATCGGCGCGCCCTCGGGCAGCTTGATCGTCACGCCGCCCTCGGTGCCCGGCGCCATCAGGTTGCGCAGGCGGACGTTGGCGAACGTGCCGCGCACCATGACCTCGTGATTACCGCGCCGGGTGCCGTAGCTGTTGAAGTCCTCCGGCTTGACGCCGCCGTCGATGAGGTAGCGCCCGGCCGGGCTGTTGGCCCGGATCGTGCCGGCCGGGGAGATGTGGTCGGTCGTCACCGAGTCACCGAGGAGAGCCAGTACCCTCGCGTGAAAGACGTCCTGCACTGGAGCGGGCTCGGTCTCGAGCCCGGCGAAGTAGGGGGGCAGCTTCACGTAGGTCGAAGCGGGGTCCCAATTGTAGGTGACCTCGCTCGTCGTGGGCACCGCCTTCCAGCGCTCGTCGCCGCCAAAGACGCTGGCGTAGCGGGTCTTGAACATCTCGGGGGTGATCGAAGCGCGCACGGCTTCGGCGACCTTGGCGTCGCTCGGCCAGAGGTCGGCCAGGAGAACCGGCTGGCCATCGCGATCGACGCCGAGCGGCTCGGCGCTGAGGTCGATGTCGATCGTGCCCGCCAGCGCGTAGGCCACGACGAGCGGCGGGCTCGCGAGGAAGTTCTGCTTGACGTCGGGGTGGATCCGGCCTTCAAAGTTCCGGTTGCCCGAGAGCACCGACACGACCGAGAGGTCGTGCTCGTTGACGGCGTCCGAGACGCCCTCGAGCAAGGGTCCGGAGTTGCCGATGCAGGTCGTGCAGCCGTAGCCCGCGAGGTAGAAGCCGAGGTCGTCGAGCGGCTCGGTGAGCTGGGCCCGATCGAGGTAGTCGGTGACGACCCGACTGCCCGGCGCAAGCGAGGTCTTCACCCAGGGCTTGACGCTGAGGCCCCGCTCGACGGCGGCCTTGGCGACGAGTCCGGCCGCAACGAGGACCGAGGGGTTGGAGGTGTTCGTGCACGACGTGATCGCGGCGATCACAACGGCGCCGTCGCGCAAGTGCTCGGCCGCTTCGACTCCCTGCACCTCGATCGGCGCACGGCCGAGGGCGTTGAGGAAGGCCCCGCGCGCTCCCGAGAGCGAGACGCGGTCCTGAGGGCGCTTTGGCCCGGCCAGGCTTGGCTCGACCGTCGCGAGGTCCAGTTCGACGTACTCCGAGTAGATCGGTTCGGGCGCGTGCTCGTGGTGCCACACGCCCTGGGCCTTCGCGTAGGCCTCGACGAGGGCGATCTGCGACGCCGGACGCCCGGTAAAGGCGAGGTAGTCGAGCGTCACCTGGTCGATCGGAAAGAGGGTGCACGTGGCGCCATACTCGGGTGACATGTTGCCGATCGTGGCGCGGGTTTCGATTGAGAGCGACTGCACGCCCGGTCCGTAAGCTTCGACGAACTTGCCCACGACGCCGTGCTGGCGCATCAGCTGGGTGATCGTCAACACGACGTCGGTCGCGGTGACGCCTTCGCGAGTCGCTCCGACGATTCGCAGTCCCACGACCGGCGGGATCAGCATCGACGCTGGCTGTCCGAGCATGCTCGCCTCGGCCTCGATGCCGCCCACGCCCCAGCCGAGGACGCCGAGCCCGTTGACCATGGTGGTGTGCGAGTCGGTGCCCACCAGCGTGTCGATAAAGGCCGTTCCCTCGAGTTCGATGACGACCCTGGAGAGGTTCTCGAGATTGACCTGGTGGCAGATGCCCATGCCCGGGGGTACGACGCGGAACTGCTCGAAGGAGTCCTGGGCCCACTTCAAGAACGTGTAACGCTCGACGTTGCGCTCGTACTCGATCGCTACGTTTTCGTCGTAACTGTCGGCGGTACCGTTGCGGTCCACGATGACCGAGTGATCGATCACGAGCTCGACGGGCACCAGGGGGTTGATCTTCTTGGCCTCGCTGCCGAGCGCGACGATGGCGTCGCGCATTGCCGCGAGGTCCACGACAGCCGGTACGCCGGTCAAGTCCTGCATTAGCACCCGTGCCGGGGTGAACGCGATCTCTCGGGCCTCGTCGCCGGCCTCGCCGTGGCTCGATGGCCGCTCGCCCCAACTCGCCAGCGCTTCGATGTCGCTGTGGGTCACTTTGACGCCGTCTTCCTGACGCAGCAGGTTTTCCAAGAGCACCTTGATCGAGTAGGGCAGGCGGTCCACGCCAAAGGGATGGAGACTCTCGGCGCGCAATGAGTAGTAGGTGAGCGAACGACCGTCGAAGTCAAGCACGCTCTTCGTGTCAAAGGAGTTCAGCGATGTGGTCATGTCCTCATTCTGCCGCGTTTCCGACGTGACGTTTCGGCCACTCGTCGGTGCGTGGTGTCAAGTGCGAGACTGTCTGCGTGACGTCGACCTACGAAACCCTGCGCCACCATCTCCAGCGAGCCTTCGACGCGGTCGAGGAAGGCGCCGACCCGGTGCTGCGCTCGTCCGAGCGCGGGGACTACCAGGCAAATGGCGTGATGGCGCTCGCCAAGCGGCTCGGCCGAGCGCCGCGCGACGTCGCCGAGGAGATCGCCGGTGCCGGCGACTTTGATGACGTGGCCAGTGTTGAGATCGCCGGGCCTGGCTTCTTAAACCTCACGCTCAGCTCGCCGTTCCTTAGTACCCAGCTCCACGACCTGGCCCTGGACCCACGTCTCGGGATACCCGTGACCGACAGTCCCCGGCGCGTCATCATCGATTACTCATCGCCGAACCTCGCCAAGGAGATGCACGTCGGCCACCTGCGCTCGACGATCATCGGCGACGCGCTCGCAAGGATGTACCGCTTCGCTGGCGACGACGTGGTCGCGCGCAACCACGTCGGCGACTGGGGCACGCCCTTTGGGATGCTCATCGAGCACCTCATCGACCTCGGCGAACCCGAGGCGACGGCCCTCTCGATCGCCGACCTCGATGCGTTCTACCGCGCCGCGCGCGTCAAGTTCGACCACGACGACGCCTTCAAGGGGCGCAGCCGGGCCCGTGTCGTAGCCCTGCAGGGCGGCGACCCCGAGACGCTGCGGCTCTGGCACGTGCTGGTGAACCAGTCGATCGAGTATTTCGGCGAGATCTACCAGAAGCTCGACGTTACGCTCGCGCCCGGCGATGTCGTCGGCGAGTCGTACTACAACGACCGGCTCGAGGACGTCGTGCGAGACCTCGGGACGGCGGGGCTGCTCGTCGAGAGCGAAGGAGCCCTGTGCGTCTTTCCGAGCGGCTTTCAGAACCGTGAAGGCGCGCCGCTGCCCCTTATCATCCAAAAGCGCGACGAGGGCTACGGCTACGCCGCCACCGACTTGGCAGCCGTGCGCGATCGCGTCGACGTGCTGGGCGCCGACGAGCTGCTCTACGTCGTGGGCGCTCCCCAGGTCCAGCACCTGGAGATGGTTTTCGCGGTGGCGCGACTGGCCGGCTGGCTGCCCGAGCGGGTGCGCTGCGAGCAGATCGTCTTTGGCAACGTGCTCGGTCGGGACCACAAGATGTTCAAGTCGCGCGGCGGTGAGACCGTGAAGCTCGTGCGCCTGATCGACGAGGCGGTCGAGCGGGCCTTCGTGATCCTTGACGAGCGTGGCACCAACCTCGAAGGTGACCAGAGGTACCACTTGGCTGAGCAGATCGCCCGGGCGGCGATCAAATACGCCGACCTCTCAACCGAGCGCCAGCACGACTACGTCTTCGACCTCGACCGGATGGTCGCCTTCGAAGGGGACACCGGGCCGTACCTCCAGTACGCGCACGCGCGCGTGCAGTCGATCTTTCGCCGCGCGGGCGAGGGCTTCGATCCAGCGGTCGCTTCTTTCGCGCTGGACGCCAGGGCCGAGCGAGACCTGGCGTTGGGGCTGCTGGGTCTGCCCGAAGCCTTCGCCATGGCGCTCGCGACGTTGCAGCCCCATCGCCTGTGCACCTATCTCTTCGACCTCGCCCAGCGCTTCACGTCGTTCTACGACGCGTGTCCCGTGCTTTCATCCGAGGGCGCACTGCGCGACGAGCGCCTGGCACTCTGTGACCTCACGGCGAGGTCGCTGCGCCTCGGGCTCGCAGTCTTGGGCATCGACGCACCCGCCCGGATGTAGCGCGACGGTGGCTCATAACTAGAGTTACCTTCGGCGGCGCAGTGCCGCCCGGACTTGGGAGATTGCATGAAGGTCGACGCCTCGATCGTAAGTGAGCAGCGTGGTCCGTGGCACACCGAGACCATTGAGATCGACGCGCCCCACGCCCATGAGGTGAGAGTGAAGATGGCCTTTGCCGGACTCTGCCAATCGGATGAACACCTGCGCAGCGGCTCGATGCTGCCCGATGGGACGATCCTCGAAATGATCAGCGGGCGCCCCTCGGCGTACCCGGCGATCGGCGGCCACGAGGGATCCGGGATCGTCGAATCGGCTGGCGAGGACGTCACGGGGTTTCAGTCCGGCGATCACGTCGCCGCTTCCTTCATCCCGTCGTGCGGGCGGTGCCAGTACTGCGCATCGGGCCGTCAATATCTGTGCGATCTGGGTGCCCACACGCTCGTGGGACCGATGATCGCCGATCACACGTGGCGTCACCACCTTGGCGACCTCGACCTGAATCGGATGTGCCAGCTCGGTACATTCTCCCAGTACATCGTCGTGCACGAGGCCTCGCTGATTCGCATTGAGCCCTGGTACGACCTGCGAGCCGCTGCCCTGATCTCTTGCGGGATTTCGACCGGCTTCGGATCTGCCGCCTCGCGCGGCGGAACCAAGCCGGGCGACACGGTCGCCGTAATCGGCTGCGGGGGCGTCGGCTCGGGCGCCATCCAGGGCGCGGTGCACGCCGGGGCCCGAGCGGTGATCGCCATCGACACGAATCCATCGAAGGTCGAGCGCGCCCTCAAGATCGGCGCCACCCACGGATGCGCCTCGGCGCTCGACGCCGCCTTTAACATCCTGCCCGAGCTCACGATGGGCAAGAACTGTGACGTGGTGATCATCACGGTCGACTCGTTCGACGGGGAGCAGCCCGAGCTGATCGAGCAGGCCCGTTCGATCACAGCCAAGGGCGGCGTCGTCGTGGTGACGACGCTGGCCCCCTTCGGCCACGTCACGCTCAACTTGGACATCTTCGGCCTGTCGATGTACAACCAGGAGATCCGCGGTACCGTCTTCGGCTCGGAGAGCCCCCGCGTGCAGATCCCTCGTCTCCTGCGCCTCCACCACGAGGGCAAGCTCTTCATCGATGAGCTGATCACGCGCGAATACGCGCTCGACGAGATCCAACAGGGGTACGACGACCTTGCTTCGGGCGAAAACGTTCGAGGCGTGGTGCGCTTCTAGCGAGCGAGACCGGGTCGCGTTCGAGTAGCGAAGTGGAGTTGTCATGCAAGAGACGGATGATGACCTCGTAGAGATGCAGAGCCTGCTGGACGCCACCTACGCGCACGCGGGCCGTCATCTACTTGACATCATCGGCCCCGATCGGCGCCTCGACGCTCGTGCACTCGCGGCTCAGCTGGATGGCTACTGCCTGCTCTCGCTCGCTACAGTGTCCGCTTCCGGCAGGCCCCTGGTTTCGCCGGTCGACGCCATCTTCTATCGAGGGCGGTTCTACTTCTCGACCGGCGAGGAAGCCGTCCGACGGCGCCACATCGAGCGCGACCCCAGGGTGAGCGGGACCTTCGTGCCGCGGCCCGAGTTTGCCGTTACCGTCCACGGGATCGCCACCGTTGTCGACCATCACCTGCCGGCGATGGCGGGCTTTAAGGAGTCGCTGCTCGCCACCTTCGTCCCGCTCTTCGGGCCGGGCTTCGCCGACTTCGTCGAGGAGACGCCGACCTACTACCGGATCGATCCCGAGAAGATGTACTGCTACTACCGCGACTGAGTCGACTAGCTCCCGGCGCCGGCCGGTGGCACGAGGAGCATGAGGGATGGTCGACGGGCCATGAACGAATGAGAAGATTGCGACGCGGCGTATCCCATACCTACCCTCAGCGGTACCTTCGTCCGTCTATTGCAAGTGCGGCTCGACTGCGTGAGCGCACTGGTTGAAGCCGCAAACGAGGACCGCTCGTCCTACGGGCTCACCCAGGTGCCGACCACGACGTCGGAGATGACGGCCCACGCCATGGATCTGCTCGGTCGGTACGAGGCCGACGAGGTCGTGCCCTTCATGCAGATCGACCGCGCGCTACCCGGTACATGACCATTCGCCGGGTCGCGCCGCATCAGCCATCCTTCGCCGTCGAGATTGACGGGACATGGCTCGCGGCATCGCAACGCACTGACGTCAACACCGAAGCCAAACTGCTCCATCTCGAGTACGCCTTCGAGACGTTTGGGTCCGCGAGGATCGATTTCAAGACCGACGCGCGAAACGACCAGTCCCGCGCGGCGATCTCGCGACTTGGCGCGACCGGGCGGAGCCCAACATATCGCGGACGCCCATCACGGACTTCGTGATTTCAGGCGTCAGTGTCCGCAGGGTCTTGGCTCGCCACGCACCCTCGATGACGCCCACTCCGTACCCGAGGTCGTCGGCCATGCCTAGCGCAAGTTCCCCCGGGCGGATTCGTTGATGTCGCCAACGCCAGGCCGTGCCGAGAGCGAAGACGCTGAACGCGCGCCAGCGAAGACGCGGATTCAGACTGGTCATCAACACGGCGACTCCGAAAGTCCGCACAATCGCCCGCGCTAGCGGACCACCAGCACGAAGCATGTTGCGCGTCACAACCGCGTCAGCCACCCGCGAGGGATCGTCTTCGGACGAAAAGAAGCGGTCGCGGGCGAAGTTGCGCGCGCCGAGCACCACCCTGACGCTAACGGCCGGTTGCCCCGCGAGCGCCGTGAGCCAGGCGATGAGAGTCCAGGTGTCAATGCGAAGGGGCGCGAGTCGCGCGCCGTGACGTCGGGCCAGCTTTGCGCTCGACGCCCCGTACGCCTGGCGCTGCCGCCACCACGACGGCCACGTCGAACGGGCCGGGTGCCCCACGAAAGCGGTGGCGTCGTAACGGATCTGCCATCCTCGATCGAAGAGTCGCCACACAAAGTCGACGTCCTCACCAACGCGCAGTGCCTCGTCAAAGCCGTCGCCAAAGGCGGCGCGGCGCACCAGAAGGTTGGCGGCCGGTACGTAGCCAACGGGACACCCGGGCACCACGATTGCGCTCCGTGCTCCCATGTCGAGGGGGCTGAAGTCGATCTCAAAACGGTCTCGTCGCGACGGTCCCCCGACACCACGAATCCGGGGAGAGACTGCCGCTACCAGGTCATCCTCGAAGGCGGCCCGAAGACGCTGGGCGACGTCTCGGGTGTCGAAGAGCGAAACGTCAGCGTCGATGAACCACACGAATCGCCTCGTAGAAGTTGCGGCCCCAACGTTGCGCGCTCGAGCTGGCCCCGCGTTCTTGTCTACGCAAAGCAGCTTCGCGCCGACGCTGCTCACCAGTCTCGCGACCGCGTCACGCGCCTGGGACCCGTCGTCGACGACCGTCACGTGAAAGCCGTCCAGCTGACTCAAGAGTCGGGCCAGGGCGTCGACCTGGTCGTAGTGGGGAATGACGACCTCGATCTCGTCGATGTCGAGGTCGATGTCAAATTGCGCATGCAAGAATCCGTATTGGACGAGGGTCCGCGCCAAACGTTCTTCCCCCGAGCGCACCTCCCCGCCCTCGCGCCAGCGCTCGATTGTCGTTCGTGACCGATTCGACAGGCGCAGAAGACGCCACGGACTTCCGCCGCAAAGTAGATCACGGTCCATGAGCGTGGCTCGCTCATCTAACTTGACTCTCGTGCCGACAGGCAGCGGCGACTCCATCGGCGAGGGGGCCGGCGGCACCGCGAGGCTCACGTGAGGAGTCTCTCACGACGGCTCAATGTCTCCTCCCTGACGAGGCAGAATTAGAGCGTTGAAGGAGGAATCGTGATACCCGAGGCGCCAACCATCGAAGAGTCTGATGATGACCAGCCCGAGTGGGAAGAGGTACTTGTCGAGGAGGTCTCCATCGACGGACTCTGCGGGGTCTACTAAGTCGTGCCACTGACGCGAATCGACGCCTTCGACGCGTCGCTGTACTGGCAATTGAGCGACCAAGTATCGCTGCGTCAGGAGGCCTTCGGCGCACTCGCGTACCACCACGTCAACCGCCGTCTCGTCTTCTTGAAGTCCCGCGAACTCGTCGAGCTGGTCAAACGCCTCGGTGAGTTCGACAGCGCGCGGTTGGCCCTGGCGACGATGGTTCCGAACGACCAACAAGGGCGTTACGCCATGGCACTCGCCTCACTGGCGCGATCGGGGCTGCTCAGTGGGCGCTGAGTCGACGCTGCGCACCCGCTTTGAGCATGGTCTCGCCGCCCCGATCTGCATCACCTGGGAGCTGACCTACGCCTGCAATCTCGCCTGCACGCACTGTCTCTCTTCGTCGGGGCGGCGCGATCCGCGAGAGCTCACCACCATAGAAGCGAAGGGACTGATCGACGAGATCGCCGCGATGCAGATCTTCTACGTGAACGTCGGCGGCGGCGAGCCGATGATTCGGCGCGACTTCTTCGAGATCGTCGAGCACGCCGTGACCCAGCGTGTGGGCGTGAAGTTCTCGACCAACGGGACCCGGATCGATCCCGCCGCCGCCAGGCGCTTGGCTGACCTCGATTACCTCGACGTGCAAGTTTCGATCGACGGCGCCGACGCCGCGACGAGCGACAAGGTGCGTGGCGAGGGGAGTTACGCGGCGGCGCGACGCGCCATGGATCGCCTACGCGAGGCGAACTTTGGAGCCTTCAAGATCTCGGTCGTGATGACGCGCGACAGCGTCGAGCAACTCGACGAACTCGAGGCGCTCGCGAGCGGCTACGGGGCCGAGCTTCGCCTCACGCGCTTGCGTCCTTCGGGCCGCGGCGCCGTGGTATGGCGCGAACTCCACCCGACGATCGCGCAGAACCGCCGCCTGTACCACTGGCTCGTCGAGCGGCCGAACGTGCTGACCGGCGACTCCTTCTTTCACCTCTCGGCGCTCGGTGCTCCGCTGGAGGGTCTCAACCTCTGCGGCGCGGGCCGGATTGTGTGCCTCATCGATCCGGTGGGCGACGTGTACGCGTGCCCGTTCGTGATCCACGACGAGTTTCGCGCGGGTAACGTGCGCGACGCCGGTTTCGGGACCGTGTGGCGCGATAGCGAATTGTTCTCGTCGCTGCGCTCACCGGGCAACCCGGGCGCGTGCGCCTCGTGCGGCGCGTACGACGCGTGTCGTGGGGGCTGCATGGCCGCGAAGTTCTTCACCGGTCTCGAGCTCTCCGATCCCGATCCCGAGTGCGTCTTCGGACACGGGGAGCGAGCGCTCGAGCAGCAGCGCGTGGCCATTCGTCCCCATCCCTCACCCGACCACTCGCGAAGGCTCACCGTTACAAGCCATGCTTCGTAGCGAGAGGTAACCGATTGCGCCTCCGGTAGTCTCGCGGTGGGCGGCAACGGGAGATAGATGAGTAGTTCGTGGTTCGAGTCCGTAGCGGTGGCGCAGCGCCGCGCGCAGCGACGCCTCCCGAAATCGGTCTACGGCGCGCTGCTCGGCGGTTCCGAAAAGGGACTCTCGATGAACGACAACGCCGCCTCCTTCGACGAGCTCGGCTTCGCGCCCCACGTCGCCGGACTGGCCAACGAGCGCTCGATGGCGACCACGGTGATGGGCCAGTCGATTTCAATGCCGGTCATCTTGTCGCCGACCGGCGTGCAGATGGTCCACCCCGACGGCGAAGTGGCGGTCGCCCGTGCGGCGGCGAACCGCGGGTTGGCGATGGGGCTGAGTTCTTTCGCCAGTCGGTCCATCGAGGATGTGTGCGCCGTTAGCGACCAGGTCCTCTTCCAGCTCTACTGGGCGGGCGGGCGCGACGCGCTGCTCCAACGGCTCGACCGGGCAAAGCGCGCTGGTGCCAAAGGAATCATCCTCACCCTCGACTGGTCCTTCGCCAACGGGCGCGACTGGGGCAGTCCCTGGATCCCCGAGCGGCTCGATTGGCGCGCCATCGCCAAGTACCTGCCCGAGGCCCTCGCGCGTCCCGGGTGGCTGTGGTCCTACGTCAAGTCGGGTCACCTGCCCACCCTCCTCACGCCCAACGTGGCCCCGCCGGGCGAGCCGGCTCCGACGTTCTTCGAGGCGTACTTCGAGTGGATGCAAAGCCCACTGCCGAGCTGGCACGACCTGGCGTGGCTGCGATCGCAGTGGGAAGGGCCCTTTATGGTGAAGGGCGTCAGCCGCGTCGACGACGCCAAGCGCATCGTCGACACCGGGGCCAGCGCCCTGTCGGTGTCCAACCACGGCGGCAACAACCTGGACGGCACGCCAGCGCCGCTGCGCGCCCTGCCGTTTATCGTCGACGCCGTGGGCGACGAGATCGAAGTGCTGCTGGATGGCGGGGTGCGCCGGGGCGGCGACGTCGTGAAGGCCGTGGCGCTCGGCGCGCGGGCCGTCATGATCGGTCGGGCCTACTTGTGGGGACTCGGCGCCGCGGGTCAAACCGGTGTCGAGAACGTGCTGGACGTGCTGCGCGGAGGCATCGACTCGGCGCTGCTCGGTCTTGGCAGGGCCAGCATTGGCGAGCTGGACCGAACCGACGTGGTCGCGCCGTCCGACTTCTTTCGAAGGCTCGGCGGATGAGCCGCGTGGCGGTCGTCACGGGCGCCGCCCGGGGCATAGGAGCGGCGACCGTCGACGCGCTGGTGAACGACGGCTACCACATCGTCGCGGTTGACCGCTGTCGCGACATCGCCGACGTGCCGTACGCGCTGGCCACGCCCGGCGACCTCGACGCCGTCGTGAGCCGCCACGGCGAAGCGGTCCTTGGCCTGGTTGGCGACGTGCGCAGCGCGACGGACATGCAGCTCGCCGTCGAAACGGCCACGCGCCACTTTGGACGACTCGACGCAGTGGTGGCCTGCGCGGGCGTGCTCGGGGTGGGCGGACCGTTCTGGGAGATCGGCGACCCGGCCTGGGACGCCGTCTGGTCGGTCAACGTGCTCGGCACACGTCGGCTCATCGAAGCCGCAACGCCCGTGCTGATCGCCAACGGAAGCGACGCGAATTCGCGCATCGTCGCCATCGCCTCTGCGGCCGGACGCACCGGTTTCTTTCACCTCGCCCCCTACACCGCCGCGAAGCACGCGGTGGTGGGCTTGATTCGTGCGGTGGCGATGGATCTGGCGCCGTACGGGGTCACGGCCAACGCCGTAAGCCCCGGATCGACGCGCTCGGCGATGCTCGAGGCGTCGGCCCGGGTCTACGACCTCGCGAGTGCTGAGTCCTTCGCCGAGCAGCAGCCGATCGGCCGGCTCCTCGAACCCCACGAGATCGCGTCGGCGATCGCGTGGCTGTGCTCGCCGGCGTCTTCGGCGATCACGGGCGCCGACTTCGCCGTCGATGGGGGGATGACCGTCGGCTAACCACGTGTCGCCGCTCCTTCGCAGCTCATCGTGCCCCCTCGCTCGCCGTCGCCTCGTCGGTGCTGGCGCGTCGGCCTAGTGTGAGATGGGGAGATTTCGGATGAGAGGGGGCCACGATGGCGTCTCGGTACCTCCCCGGAGCAACGGTGCTCGATGCGATCGGATCCACTCCGCTCATCTCGGTCGACGGGGTTTACGTAAAGCTCGAGTATCTGAACCCTTCGGGATCGATCAAGGCTCGCATGGCTCGCTACATCATCGAGCGGGCCGAGCGCGAGGGTCTGTTAAAGCCCGGCGACACGATCGTCGAGGCCTCGAGCGGCAATACGGGAAACGCGATGAGCATGGTCGCCGCAGTCCTTGGCTACAAGATGCTCGTGGTCATGCCCGAAGGACTCAGTCCTGAGCGCACGGCGATCTCGAGCGCCTTCGGCGCTGACATCCTCACGGTCGGCACGTTTCACGTGAACGAGGCGCTCGACGAAGCGAGTCGGCTGGGCGACCTTCCTGGCTATTTCGCGCCGCACCAGTTCGAATCCGAGTGGAACGTCGAGGAGAACCGCACGTGGCTCGGACCGGAGATCCTTGACCAGCTTCCCGAGGGGACGGTGCCCGACGCCTTTGTGATGGGGGTGGGCACCGGCGGCACACTGGTCGGCGTCGGCCAGGCGCTGCGCGAGGTGAATCCCAAGGTGCTCATCGTTGCGCTCGAGCCCAGTGAGTCGTGCACCATCCAGTGCGGCGACACCGGGCTCCACCGGATCGAGGGGATCTCCGACGGCTTCGTGCCCACGATCTATCAGCGCCACTCGTCAATCGTCGACCGAGTCGTTTCGGTGCACAGCGACGACGCCGTGAAGGAGATGCGCTCGCTGGCCTGCGATCACGGGCTGCTCGTCGGGCCGAGCTCGGGGGCCAACGTGATCGCGGCGCGTCGCCTGCGCCGCGAGCTCGGCGAGTCGGCTTGCGTCGTGACCATCCTCTGCGACGAGGGCGAGAAGTACCTCAGCGAGTACTTTGTACCCTCGATGGCGAAGGTCAGAGCCTAGAGCGGCGTGACGTACGCGGCGTGAATGCCGCCGTCGACGAGAAAGGTCGAGGCGTTCACGAACGAAGCGTCATCGCTCGCGAGAAAGAGCACGGCGCTGGCGATCTCCTCGGGCTCGGCGAATCGGCCGGCCGGCACGTGCACGAGGCGCCGGGCGGCCCGCTCGGGATCCTTCGCGAAGAGCTCGCGCAAGAGCGGCGTATTGACCGGGCCGGGACAGAGGGCGTTGACCCGGATGCCCTGGCGAGCGAACTGAACGCCCAGCTCGCGCGACAGCGATAGCACGCCGCCCTTGGACGCGGTGTAGGAGATCTGCGACGTCGCCGATCCCAAGACCGCAACGAAGGAGGCGGTGTTGATGATCGACCCGCCGCCGCGCTCGAGCAAGAGCGGGATCCCGTACTTGCAGCAGAGGTAGACCGACGTGAGGTTGACGTCCTGGACGCGGCGCCAGGCGTCGAGCTCGGTCGTGAGAATCGAGTCGTCGTCCGGCGGCGAGATCCCGGCGTTGTTGAAGAGGATGTCGAGGCCGCCGTACGCGGCGACGGTGCCCGCAAAAAGGGCCTGCACGCTCGCCTCGTCGGCCACGTTGACCCGGATGAACGTGCCGCCGATTTCGGTGGCGACCTCCGCGCCTTCCTTTTCGGTGAGGTCGGCCACGACCACCTTCGCGCCTTCGGCGCTGAAGCGCCGCGCGGTCGCTCGTCCGATGCCGCTCGCGGCGCCGGTGATGATCGCGACCTTATTGTCGAGTCGTCCCATTAGCTTTCCTCCGTTGCGATGAACACATTCTTTTCCTCGCTAAAGCCGAGTAGAGCGTCGGGACCGAGTTCTCGACCCAAGCCCGACTGCTTGAAGCCGCCAAAGGGCGTCGAGTAGCGCACCGACGAGTTCGAGTTCACCGACAGGGTGCCCGTCTCGACCCCGCGCGCCACGCGAAGCGCTCGGGCGACGTCGCGGCTCCAGATCGACCCGGAGAGCCCGTAGGGGCTCTCGTTGGCGATGGCGATCGCCTCGGCCTCGTCGCGAAAGCGCACCACCGAGACGACCGGCCCGAAGATCTCCTCACGAAAGGCCCGGCTCTGGGTGTCCGGCGTCTCGAGCACGGTGGGGGCCATCCAGTAGCCCGGGCCCTCGGGCGCGCTGCCGGTAAAGGCCACCTCGGACTCCTCGACATACGAGCGCACGGAGTCGCGCTGCGCGGCGGTGATGAGGGGTCCCATCTCACTGGACTCCGAGGTCGGATCGAGGACTTTGACGCCCTTCACGGCCGGCTCGAAGTACTCCATGAATCGGTCGTAGGCCGATGCCTCGACGAGCAGGCGCGAACGCGCACAGCAGTCCTGACCGGCGTTGTCAAAGACCGCGTAAGGGGCGTTCGCGGCGGCCCTCACCAGGTCGGCGTCGGCGAAGACGATGTTGGCGCTCTTGCCGCCGAGCTCGAGTGTGACGCGCTTGATCTGCTCGGCGCAGCCCTGCATGATGATCCGGCCGACGGCGTTGGATCCCGTGAAACAGACCTTGCGCACTGCGGGGTGGGTGACGAAGCGATTGCCGACCATGGCGCCGTCGCCGGTGACGACCTGGAAGACACCTTCGGGTAGGCCGGCGTCGAGGGCCAACTCACCCAGACGCAGGGCCGTCAGGGGCGTCAAGGTGGCGGGCTTCAGGACGACGGTGTTGCCCGCGGCGAGCGCGGGGGCGAGTCCCCAGCCCGCGATGGGCATCGGGAAGTTCCACGGCACGATGATTCCCACCACCCCGAGCGGCTCGTAGAACGTGATATCGACGCCGCCCGCCACGGGGATCTGGCGCCCGGCGTGTCGTTCGGGTGCGCCGGAGTAGTAGAGCAGAACGTCACGGACGTTGCCGGCCTCCCAGCGCGCGTTCGAGATCGTGTGCCCGGAGTTAGCGACCTCTAGCTGGGCGAGCTCTTCGATGTGCGCATCGACGACGTCGGCGAAGCGGCGCAGCAGCCGAGAGCGGTCGGCCGGCGTGACGCGTTTCCAGGCGGGCAGGACCGTGGCGGCGAGCTCGATAGCGCGGCCCGTCTCTTCGAAGTCGTGCACGGCGACCGTGGCGATTTGCTCTTCGGTCGCGGGATTGACGATGCCGAGCTCGGTGCTCACAGTCGTTCGAATCCGCGGTAGCGCTCCCAGTCCGTGACAGCCGCGTCGAAGGCATCGACCTCGATTCTCGCCGCGTGGGCGTAATGGTCGACAACTTCGTCTGAGAAGGCCGCGCGCGCCACGGCGCTCCCGTCGAAGAAGGCGAGCGCCTGGTGCAGTGAGGTCGGCACGCGCGGCGCGTCGGCGAGGTAGGCGTTGCCCGCGAAGGCCTCAGGCAGCGGCAAGGATTCGTCAACGCCGCGCAGTCCGGCGGCCACGAGCGCGGCCAGTGCGAGGTACGGGTTCACGTCGCCGCCGGGGATGCGACACTCGACCCGAAGCGAAGGGCCGTGACCCACGACGCGAAAGGCGCAAGTTCGATTGTCCAGTCCCCACAGCATCGCTGTAGGAGCGAACGATCCCTCGACGAATCGCTTGTAACTGTTGATGTTGGGCGCGAGGAAGAGTGAGAGCTCGCGCCCGTACGCGATTTGCCCCGCGAGGAAGTGCTCGAACGTCTTGGAGAATCCGTCAGGGCCCTCCCCGGCAAAGACCGGTGTGCCGTCAGTTTCGCGCAGCGAGAGGTGGATGTGGCAGGAGTTGCCTTCGCGCTCGTTGAACTTAGCCATGAAGGTGATACTGCAGCCCTCCTGCGCGGCGATCTCCTTGGTGCCCAGCTTGAAGAGGCTGTGCTCGTCGCACTTGTCGACGAGCTCGGCGTACTTGAAGGCGATCTCGTGCTGGCCGTAGTTGCACTCGCCCTTCAACGACTCGACAACCATGCCCGCGTCGCGCATGGAGCGGCGCACTCGGCCGAGCAGGGGCTCGACACGAGCCGTGCCGAGCAGGGAGTAGTCCACGTTGTAGAGGTTGGCTGGGGACAGGTGTCGGTACCCCGTGAGCCAGGCCTCCTCATAGGAGTCCTCGAAGACAATGAACTCGAGCTCGGTCCCGGTAAGGCCGATCCAGCCGCGCTCGGCCAGCCGATCGACCTGACGTCGGAGGATCTGGCGGGGCGAGACCAGCACGGGCGTGCCCTCGACCGTCTCGACGTCCGCAAAGACGATTGCGGTCTTCTCGTGCCACGGGACCCAGCGGATCGTTGAGAAGTCGGCGGCGAAGGCCAAGTCGCCGTAGCCGCGATCCCACGAGGTCAGGGCAAATCCGCTCACCGTATTCATGTCCACGTCCGAGGCGAGTAGGTAGCTGCAACCCTCGACGACCCCTTCGCTCAGTTCGTCGAGAAAGAATCGAGCGTCGAGGCGCTTGCCCTGAAGCCGGCCCTGCATGTCGGTGATGGCCAGGATGACGGTGTCGATCTCGCCGCTTGTGATCAGCGCGTTCAGCTCGTCGCGCGACAGCCGGCCCGGCGTCGAAGTACTCATACCCATCCCCTTGATCGAGCGATGGAGGCAATGGTAGCCGTCGACGTCAACGTCTCCCTGGGTCGAACGCGGATGGTCGGGTTAGTGACTCACCCTAACGAATGTGGTCGGCCGGAGCCGAATCAGTGACTCGGTTCGCGCCACTTCGGTGAGCGCCTCCGCGATCGAAGAGAACAGCTTGCGGAACAGTCGACGCGCGACGGTGACACGCGTGCGCCTGAGATTCCTCTCAATTGCATTTCATCATGACTGTCCGAATCGCTTTAGAACTCAATCCGCTGGCATCAGCGCCGGATCCTCCGGAGTGCCGACGTCGGGATCGTCGATCGTCCTCACCGGGCCCTTGAACGTTCGGTTGGCGCCGGCCACCCAGGCGACGCCGACCCCGAGCGCCAGAGCGATGGTGACGAGTGGCGCGTAATTGAAGTCATCCCAGCTGAAGCCACTTTCCCACGGCACCGCCGCGGGTGACGTCGGCAGGCAGAAGATGATCACGCAAAGAGCGACCCAGACGATTGCGATGGCGTTGATCCATCGGTAGTGCTTGCCAAGGTTCCACACGCCCGGCTCAAACTTATTCCCCATCCGCAAGCGGAGAAAGACCGGCAGGATGTAGGCGATGTACAACCCGATCGTCGTGATCGACGTGACCGCGAAGAATGCCACCGGGAGTCCCGCCTTGTTGCCGAAGAGTGCCGGGATCGTTATCACTAGGGCGAAGACGACCACGAAGAACACCGCCCAAGTCGGCGTTCTGTGGTTGTTCAGTCGCCGCCACAGCGAATGGCCCGGCACGGCGCCATCGCGCGAGAACGCGAACACCATGCGCGAGGCGGCCGCAACGCAGCCCATCCCGCAGAACAGCTGTCCGATAGTGGAGATGTCGAGGACAAGCTTCGCGAGGCCGGTGCTGAGCGCCGTCTCGATGATCGGAACCGCGCCGCCGCCGCCCGCGTTGATCGCGGCGATGTGGGTTGCCGCGAACGTGATCGCGAGCAGCACTGCCCAGCCGGCGACCGCCGAGTAGGCGATCGACTTCCAGAGACCATTCGGGGCAGCGCGCTCGGCGTCGTGAGTCTCCTCAGACAAGTGCGCTGAAGCGTCGTAGCCGGTGAAGGTGTACATCGTGAGCAGAAAGCCGAGCGGCAAGATCATGAACCAGTAGAGGTGGCCAGAGAATCCACTGTTGTTGATCCGATGTGAGAACACCCAGGAGAAGCTCTGGTGCGTTGAGGGTCCGAAGGCCATCACAACCACGATCACGGCCACTCCGGCGAGCATCCACCAGGCCGCAATCCGGTTCAGCAGCGCCACCAGATGCGAGGAGAAGACGTTGATGAGGCTGTGGAGGGCGAGGATGAGAAAGAACAGGATGAACGTATTGTGCAGAATCGTCGAGGGATTCGTCGTCGTGAAATTAATGATGAAGTGGAGCCCGTACAGGGCGAGCACCGAATTCAGGAACGACGCGGCCCCGTAATCGACTGCGGCGGTGATTGCCACGAGGCCGAGCAGGTTAAACCAACCCGTGAACCACGCCCAGCGGACGCCGCCAAGGCTGTACGCCCAGTAGTAGATGCCGCCCGCGGTCGGGTACTTCGAAGCGAGCTCGGCCATCGAAAGCCCGACGAGGAGGACCAGGATGCTGATCACCGGCCAGCCGATCGAGATCGCGATGGGGCCGCCGTCGTTCCACGCCTGTCCAAAGGTCGTGAAGCAGCCGCTGAGGATGCAGATGATCGTGAGCGAAATCGCGAAGTTGGAGAACCCGCTCCAACCCCGGTTGAGCTCCTGCTTGTAGCCGAGGGCGGCAAGCCGCTTCTCGTCTGCCGACAGCGTTCTAGAGCTATCGCTCATCCGGCCTCCCCATGTTTTGGTCCCGTCGGACCCGTTGCGACAAGCGACCCCCGCTCAACTTGGAAGGAGAATATACACGACTCGCTGGCTGCCATTGAGGAATTCTCTAAAATGTCGGCCGCGCTTCGAATTGTTGTTCCGGGCTCGTACCGAGGGGCCGAACAGCGATCTGGTGTCCGGCGTCGGAGGGCAAATTAGTGTCTAGGGCAACGTGGCTATTTTGACCGGCGCGGCCAACGGCCTCGGCCGCTCCATCATTCGGGCTCTTGAGTCGGGGCGAGCTGCGTGAGCGCCAGTGAGCGCTGGCGTCAAGCCCTCGAAGCGCTCGCGATACCCGAGGCGATCATGGCCCAAGCCGAGCAGTCGCCGTGGGTGTTTCCTCCCGCCCTCTTCCAGGTTCCCGTAGTCGTCGTCACCACGCCGTCCATGGAGCGGGCGCGCGAGGCCCTCCGCGAGGAGGGAAGCGTCTTGGACGTTGGCTGCGGGGGAGGCGCGGCCGCGTTCGCCCTCGTGCCCGAAGTCCGTCGGGTCATCGGCGTCGACCGTGAGCGAGAGATGCTTGAGATGTTTGCTGCGAACGCTCAATCTCGGGGCATTCCAGTGGAGACGATCGAGGGGTCCTGGCCCGAGGTCGCGCCGCGCACCAAAGCGGCCGACGTCGTCGTCGCGCACCACGTGGTCTACAACGTGAGCGACGTGGTGCCGTTCCTCGAAGCGCTCGACGGGCACGCACGCAGTCGCGTCGTCGTCGAGATGACCACTCGTCATCCACTGATATCGCTCAACGAGGCCTGGCGGCACTTCTGGGGTCTCGAGCGCCCGAGCGGACCCACGTCCGACGAGTTGATGACGGTGCTTGACGAGATGGGGTTTTGCGCGAGAGAGGAGCGGTTCGAGGGCACGACGTGGAGCGAATCGTCGCTCGACGAGGCCGCAAAGTTTGCCCGAATCCGACTGTGCTTGCCGGCGAACCGCGAGGACGAAGTGCGCGACTTCTTTCGCGAGCACCCGGCGCCCACGGCGCGCTCGCTGGCCACTATTTGGTGGGATCGTCCCTAGGCGCGTCACGTTCACAAAGCCTTGGATCGAAACCGTCCGGCCCACGTACGATGAGAATCGTCTTCGCACAACGAGGGGAGAAGTCGTGACGACACTCAAGAACCGACCGAATACGGCACTTATGGTCGTCGACGTGCAAAACGGGGTGGTGAAGGGCGCCTACGAGCGCAACACTGTCGTCGCCAATATCGCGAGCCTTGTCGAGCGAGCACGGCGTGAGCACGTCCCCGTTGTCTGGGTTCAGCACTCAGACGAGGGGTTGGTGAAGGGTAGCGACGAGTGGCGAATCGTGCCGGAACTGGTGCCCGATGACGCCGAGCCACTCGTCGAGAAGAATTACGGCGACTCTTTCGAGGCCACCAACCTCGAAACCGTCTTCGCCGACCTCGAGGTTGGGCGACTGATAGTGACAGGCGCCCAAACGGACGCCTGCATCCGTTCGACGCTCCACGGCGCGTTCGTGCGCGGCTACGACGCGACGCTCGTGAGCGACGCCCACACGACCGACGACAGCACCGAATGGGGTGCTCCACCGCCCGAAGCGGTCATTGCCCACACCAACCTCTACTGGAAGTACCAGACTGCCCCGGGGCGCACCGCCGGAACCGTGGAGACCAGTGCCGTCGACTTCGCGGCTGCGCCGAGCGATTAATCAAGCTGGGTTGCGCCAGCTGCTTTGACGTTGGTACCCGACCTATAGCGTCCGCGTTATGCAAACTTCAGCCGTTGTCGCCACTGCCTATGGAGGGCCCGAGGTCCTTTCGCTCGTCGACGTGCCGCTCGCCGACCCCGGTCCCAGTGAGGTACTCATCGACGTAGCAGCGGTCGGCACGAATCCGGTCGACTACATGCTTTACAGCGGACGCATCGGCGCTGATCCTTCGAAGCTGCCAATGCGCCTGGGCTTCGAAGCTGCGGGCATCGTGCGCGCCGTTGGCGGCGAACTCGCGGGTCCGAGTGGACCGATTCGCCCGGGCGATGAGGTCATCGTGTACCCAGGTTCAGGCGCCTACGCCGGTGCCATCCTCGCGCCGGCCTCGAGCGTGGTGGCCAAGCCCTCAACGCTGTCCTTCGAGGCAGCGAGCGGCCTCATGCTCACGGGTGCGACCGCGATCCACGCGCTGACTGCCGCGGGGGTTGGCACCGGCGACACGGTGATTCTCCACGGAGCCGCCGGCGGTGTCGGACTCATGGCGGTGCAACTCGCGGTCGCGTCGGGCGCCCGAGTGATCGCCACGGCCGGTGCTTCCCAGCACGACCTGCTGGCAAGCCTCGGCGCCGAACCGGTGCTGTACGGCAAAGGCCTGCTCGAGCGGATTCGCGCACTCGCACCTCGCGGGGTGGATGCCGCCATTGACCTGGTTGGCACCGATGAAGCGGGTGACGCCTCGGTGGCGCTGGTCGAGGATCACAGTCGCTTGGTCAGCATCGTCGGTTCGGGCAAGTCCGCTCAACTCGGCTTCAAGGTTCTGGGCATAGGCGGTGATCCGGGAACCGAAATTCGATCGGCGGCGCGCCTCGAGCTCGTTCGCCGAGCTGAAGCGGGTACGTTGCGGGTCATCGTGGCCGCGGCGTATCCCCTGGCCGAGGCGGCGGCGGCCCATCGCGAGCTCGAGGGCAGACACACCCACGGCAAGATTGTCCTCGTCCCCTAGCGAGTCACGGCCAAGGGGGAACGGTCGGCTCCGTGAATGACTTCGCCGCGCAGCTGGGCGGGCTCGCCGAGCGCTTCGCTCTCGACGCGCCTGGCGTGGACGAGGCGGACTCGTTGCCCAAGGCGCACCTCAATGCGCTGGCCGAGCTTGGACTATACGGCGCGTTCGCCCCCGTAGAGGAAGGCGGCCTCAGCCTCGGACTCTCGGAGCTCTGCGATGTCGTCGAAGAGCTCGCCGCCGCGTGCCTCGCCACCACGTTCGTGTGGATCCAGCACTTTCGGCTGCTCGCCGCGGCACTCGACGACACCGCGTCGACCGACCTGCGCGCCCAACGCGCTGACATCGTCGCTGGCGCAACCAAGGGCGGCGTCGTCCTCGGTGGTGCCCTGCCAGGGCCGGTTCGCTTGCGCGCAACTCCGGCGGCGAGCGGGTGGTCGCTCGAGGGTTTCGCGCCCTGGGTGAGCGGCTGGGGCCTCGTCGATGAGCTGTTCGTAGCGGCGCGCGGTCCTGACGACACGGTCGTGAGCCTGCTGCTTGCCGCGACGGACCAGCCCGGCCTGGTGGTGGAGCGCCAGCGCCTCGCGGCTCTCAACGCCACCGCGACCGTGCGACTCACCTTTGAATCGCTCGCGGTTGACGAGAGTCAGGTACTGGGTGTTGGCCCCTACGAACCTGATGGCGAGGCGGGGCCCGGCCTGCGATTGAACGGCTCGCTTGCTCTAGGGGTTGCTCGGCGATGCTGCTCGCTGCTCGGCTCGGCCTTGCTCGACGACGAGCTTCGTCGCTGCCGCCACCACCTCAATGGGGCCGATCCTAAAGCGATGCCTCAAGCTCGCGCGAGAGCGTGCGAACTGGCGATGCGCGCCGCGAGCGCGCTCGCGGTCGGACGGGGAAGTTCCTCGGTCGTGCGCGGTGACCTCGCTGAACGGGCGATCCGCGAGGCCGCCCTTCTACTAACCTTCGGCAGCCGACCGGCAATCCGCGCTGCGCTGCTCGCAAGCTTCGGAGCATCGGACGAGGCGGTAGTTCGGCGCCCCAACTGACGAACGTCTAAGCGCCGTCGTCTCCACGTGAGGTAAGGTCGGGGTTGCCTCGCGGCAGCGAAGTTGGTGCGATTCCAACGCTGTCCCGCAACTGTAAGTGGCCCATTGGGCCGTGTAGCCAGGTCGCCTGCCTCGGGGAGATGTGAAGACAGCTCTCGAGGTAAGGAGCGGTTGTTCGGATATCCATCCGTCGCCCACACCACTTCGACGGAAGAGGAGATATCCATGTTCAAGTCCCTACGACTAACCCTCGCCCTGGCTATTGGCTTGCTCGTGCTGCCCCTGGTGGGAACGGGCGCCGCGGCTGCGGTCACGACGCCACAGTGCATCGTGTCGCTCTCGCCAACCGCCACCGAGACGCTCTTCGCGATTGGCGCGGACAAGCAGGTCCAGGCCGTTGACACCGACTCGGACTACCCAACGCACGGACTTCCAAGCAAGCGGATCAACGCGCTGGAACCGAGCGTGGAGTCGATCATCGGTATCTGCAAGGTCACGAAGTCGCACCCCAGCGCCAAGCCTGACCTCGTGATCATCTCGTTCAACGCCAACGACATCCAGCAGAAGTTGGACGGCCTCGGCATCAAGGTGCTGAGCCAGGATCCACCAGTGACCCTTGGGGGCGCCTATCAGCAGATCACCCAGCTCGGCCAGCTCACGGGACACGCGAAGAAGGCCTCGATGATCGTCACCTCACTGAAGGCGGCCGTGGCCGCGGACATCGCCTCGGTGCCCCGGCACTCGGGGAGGGTGATCTCCACCTACTACGAGCTGGACCCCACGTACTACTCGCTGGCGAGCGGCACGTTCGTCGGGGCGATGTTGAAGACGCTCGGCGTGATGAACATCGCTGACGCGAAGTCCACCTCGGCCGACGCCGGCTACCCGCAGCTGAGCTCTGAGTACATTGTGAGCGCGAACCCGAAGCTGATCTTCCTCGCTGACACGATCTGCTGTCACATGGACGCCACCGCCGTCGCGAAGCGACCCGGGTGGTCGTCAATCAGTGCCGTCGCGCGCGGCCACGTGGTGGGACTCAATGACGACATCGCCTCGCGCTGGGGTCCGCGACTGAGCGTCTTGATGAACGACCTTACGGCCGGCGTAAAGAGTGTCTTGGCGGACAAGGCAGTCTGGAACAAGTAGGTTGAGCGCCGACCCACCTTCCGGGCGGCGGGTGACGATCGTCGCCGCGGCGACTCTCGTCGTGCTCGTCGCGGCGGTTGTTTGCGGACTTGTCATCGGTCCGACGCCGATCGACGCCCTGCGGGTAGTCGGCGACATCTTCTCCCACCTCGGCGTCGGCCACAGCACGTTGACGCCCCTGCAGTCGACGGTCATCTGGACGATTCGCGCGCCGCGGATGGTGCTCGGGTTGCTGGCCGGCTCGATGCTCGCCGTGGCGGGCGGCACGTACCAGGGCGTCTTTCGCAACCCCCTGGCCGATCCGTACCTGCTCGGCGTCGCGGCGGGGGCGGGGCTTGGAGCCACCATCGCCATCGTCGGCGTGGGCAGCGGCGTCAGCACGCCCGACTGGACGCCGCTGCTCGCCTTCGGTGGCGCGACGCTCGCGGTCCTCGTGACGTGGGTCGTCGGCGGGCGGGGACTGGGTTCGACGACCTCAACGCTGATCCTGGCCGGCGTCGCGGTAGCGGCGCTGCTCACGAGTTTCCAGACGTTCCTGTTGCAGCAGTCCTCGCCCGACTCGATCGCCCGGGTCTATATCTGGCTGCTCGGCTCGCTCGCCAACGCCAGCTGGGGCTCAGTGACGCTCGTCCTGCCCTACGTCGCGGTTTGCGTCGTGATCTGTGTTGCGGCGGGTCGGGCGCTTGACGTGATGAGTGTGGGCGAGGACGAGAGCCGCACGCTCGGATTGCCGGTGCGCCGGGTCCGGCTCATTGTGATCGCGGCGTCGTCCCTCGGCACGGCGGCCATCGTTTCGTCCGTGGGGCTCATCGGCTTCGTCGGCATCATCGTGCCCCACATCGTGCGGCTCCTCGTTGGCACGTCCTACCGGAGGATCCTGCCGATATCGGTCGCCTTCGGCGCGGCGTTCCTCGTCTTCGCCGACACCATCGCGAGGACGGTCCTGGCTCCCTCGGAGCTGCCCCTCGGCGTGGTGACCGCCGCCGTCGGTGCGCCGGTCTTTGTCATCATTTTGAGCCTGCGGCGCCGGATGGTCGTATGAAGGCGGTCGAGATCCGCGAGCTGACCGTGCGAGCGGGATCGGCCACGCTGATCTCTGGGTTCAGCCTCGACGTCGATGCCGGGACCTGGTGCACAATCGTCGGACCAAACGGGGCGGGCAAGACCACCCTCGTTGAGACCATCGTCGGACTGCGTCGGGCCGCGTATGGATCGGTGGCGGTCGCCGGCGAGCTCGTGAGCGAAATGGGCGAGCGCGACCGGGCGCTTCGGGTCTCCTTCGTGCCCCAGCACCCCATCGTGCCGGCGGGGATGAGCGTGCACGACTACGTGGCGCTCGGGCGCACGGCCTACCACGGGCTGCTGCGCCCGCCGAGCGCCGCCGACCGCCAATCCGTCGCGGACGTGCTCGCCCGCCTGGCGCTCGATCGCTTCGCGCGCCGCGACGTCATTACACTCTCGGGCGGCGAACGCCAGCGGATGGTGCTCGCTCGCGCGCTGGCCCAGGGCACCAGGGTGATGGTGCTGGACGAGCCAATCACCGGGCTCGACCTTCGCCATCAGATGACTACCCTCGAGCTCTTGCAATACGAGGTGCGCACCTCGGGACTGACGGTCATCGCCACGCTGCACGACCTCACGCTGGCTGGGCAGTTTGCCGACCGGCTGGTCCTCATCGACCAAGGCCGTCTGCTGCTCGACGGGCCCTCGGGCGAGGTCGTGCGCAGCCGCGAGCTCGAGGACTGCTACCAGATGAGCCTGCGCGTCATCAACGTCGACGGGGCCGACGTCGTCATTCCGGTGCGCCGCTGACGAGAGCCGCCACGGTCACGCCGTGCTAGCAAGACCGTCGACAGGGCGTCACCAAGGATTGCCCGCGACGCCCATCTCGTAGACTTGGCGAGAGCAGCGAAGGGAATTCCGTGCGACGCACGCGCATCGTAGCGACACTTGGTCCGGCGTCGAGCTCGGACGAGAGGCTCCAAGAGCTTGTAGAAGCCGGCGTCGACGTCTTTCGCATCTCCTTCGCGCACGGGGGCATCGCGGCGGGGATCGAACTGCTGCGTCGCGTGCGCGTCCTCGCTCCGGAACTCGCGATCATGGTCGACATTCCCGGTCCCAAGATTCGGGCCGGGTCCTTTGGCACCAGCGCGGTCACTCTCACCGTCGGCGAGGAGATCGAGCTCGTCGAGGGCTTCGGCGGAACCTCTAACGCCCAGCAGATCACCGTCGAACGAGCGGACGTGTTAGGCCAGCTCGTTTTCGGCGATCGCGTACACATCGGCGACGGGGGCGTCTCGCTGGAGGTCACTCGCATCGGGGTGCCGTGCGGGGCCCGCGTTATCTCCGGGGGCAACGTGATGGGAAAGCCCGGTCTTTCGCTGCCCTCATCGATCATGAACGACCGGCTGCCGACCGACGACGACCGCGAGCGCCTGGAGGTGCTGCGCGGCGAGGACTTCGAGATCCTCGCGGTCTCATTCGTGCGATCGGGTTTCGACGTAGAGTCGGTGCGCACAGTGCTCGCCCGACCTGACGTCATGATCATGTCCAAAATCGAAACGAGCGAGGGCGTAGCGAACCTTCTCGAGGTCATCGAGCACTCCGACGCGATCATGGTCGCGCGGGGCGACCTCGGCGTGCGAATGCCCATCGAGGAGGTGCCTCACCTACAAAAGGAGATGGTCCGGCTCGGCATCCGCTACGCCCGACCGGTGGTCGTCGCGACCCAGATGCTCGAGTCGATGACGCACGCCCAGGTGCCCACGCGCGCCGAGGTCACCGACGTCGCCAACGCGGTCCTCGACGGGGCGAGCGCGGTGATGCTGAGCGGAGAGACCGCGATTGGCGACGATCCGGTGGGCACCGTCATCACGATGGATCGCATCGTGCGACGGGCCGAGGAGTGGTTCCCCTACGCCGAGTGGGGGGCCGGTTTGGGCGTGCAGCATCTGGCCGCCTCGAGCACGCGCACGTCGCGCATCACGGCCGCGATCACCGGCGCCGCGTGGCGCGCCGCGATGGACGAGGACGCCGTCGCCATCGTCGCATGCACCCGTTCGGGCATGACGGCACGCGCCATCTCCCGCTTCCGCCCGCCGATGCCCATTGTCGCAATCACCCCGAGCGAGTCGACCGCCCGCCAGCTGCGTAGCTCGTGGGGTATCCAGGAGATCTTCGTCTCGCCGGCCAACGACATCGACTCGCTGTGCGAGGTCGCTATCGCCGAGCTCAAGGGCTGCGGTTTGGCCAAGGCGGGCGACCCGCTGGTCCTGATGGCGGGGTCATCTTCAGGGGGCACCGCAATAACCGACACGGTGCGCATGATCATCGTCCCCTAGACGAATGAGTCATCGCCGCCACTCTCGAGTCAAGATTCAATGATCTGATCTTCGTCGACGCGGTGTTGACGTCATCGAAGTGCATCGGCGCAAGTGAAGAGGATGTCCTAGCGAGCGCCGTGTGGCCGACGACTAGGTGAGGATGCCCGCCCCGGTGGCGATCGCGCTAACCGCAATGAGTATGCCGTAGGTCTGGACCCACTCCTCCCAGCCGCCAGGTCGCAGGTAGGCGATCACGCCGGCGAGCACGAAGCCGATCACACACGACGCGGCGATCGCGGGACCACCTCTCGTGAACAGCCACGGCAGCCCCGGCACGATGATCGCCAGCGACGTCGCGGCGCCCATGATGAGGGCGAGGGCGAGGTCGCGACTCGGGTCGGACAGGTACTGGCTGGCCGCCATCCCGAAGCCCTCGGCGATGAGCAGTCCGAGCACCGCGGCGACCACGACGGTGTGGCCGTGCCGCATAGTCGCGAGGATGAGGGCCATCGTCGCGACGAGTCCGTCGGAGGCTCCGAAGATCGCGGTGGTGGCCCTGGCCGACGATCGATTCATCAGTCTCCCCTCCGCTCGAAGTGGTCGCGAACCCGAGAAAGCTCTGCGACGAAGTGAGCGTAGGCGGAGAAGCTGACGAACGGCCAAGGAGCTCGGCCGCCGTAGGTTTCGCGGCACGACCCTCGGCAGGGTGTTGGGTCGGGCGTTACGGTTGACCGATGAGTCGTGCCCAACGCGCCGCGCCGCGCGGTCAACGTCGTGCCGTGCTCGCCGTTGGCGGCGTCATCGCGGTCAGCGTCGCGGCGGGTCTGAGCGTTTCGGGCGGCGCGACGGGACGATCTCCTGCAAGCGCTACGACTTCAACGTCGACCACGATCTCGTCCACGACGTCGACGTCGACCACAACCTCTTCAACGACGTCAACGTCGACCTCGGTGCCCACGTCCACAACGACGACCACTACGACCGTGCCGTCAGTGCCCTCCGACGAACGACGGCTCGTCGAGATCGGTCAGTACTACTCAGACGCCATCACGCCGAAGTCCGTCGACGCGTCGGGCCAGGGTCTCGTCTTCGCCAACAACATGGTTTACCGACGCACTGTGTCGGTCTTCAACGCGAGGTCCGGCGCGCTCGTGAAGACCGTTCCCGCAACCGTCGACCTCCGCCGCTTCGGCTTCTCCGGCGGCGTCGTCCAGGGCGCGCCGGTCGAGGGCGCCTTCTCGCCGGGCGGCCAGTACTACTACTTGTCGAACTACTCGATGTTCGGACCGGGCCAGGGACCCGAAGGTGAGGACAGTTGTACGCCGAGCAGCGCTGTCGCCGCGGGCGACACTCCGGACTACGTGTTCCGCATCGACGTCGCGACATTCGCCATTGACCAGGTGATCCGGGTCGGCCTGGTGCCCAAGTTTGTCGCCGTGACGCCAAATGACCGCTACGTGCTTGTGACCAACTGGTGCTCGTGGACCCTGTCGGTGATCAGCGTGGCGTCGCACGCCGTCGTGGCGACCCTGCCCATGCCCGGTATCCCCCGCGGGATAGCGGTCGACCCGCAGTCGCGCTTCGCCTACGTGGCGATCCAGGGCGGCGACGTGCTGGTGAGGGTGAGCCTCGCGAAACTGAAGGAGGTCGGGCAGATCTACGTGGGATCGAATCCGCGAAGCGTGGTACTGAGCCCCAACGGGCAGTTCGCCTACGCCTCGCTCAATATCCCCGGGGACGTCGTCAAGGTGAACCTCGCCACACAAAGAGTCGTTGCCGAACAACACACGGGGGTGCTCGATAGATCCCTCGTCATCTCGAGCGACGGCACGGCCCTCTACGTCGTTAATTACGGCAGTGGCACCATGACCGCCCTGCGAGCCTCGAATCTCGCGGTCCTTCAGACCGTCACGGTTCCGGCAAACCCGATCGGCATCGCCTACGATCCCCTGACTGGCGACGTTTGGGTTTCGAGTTATTCGGGGTACATCACGCGTTTCGCGACTCGCCCGCTGCGGTGAGACCGCTCGTGGCCGGCGTCTCTGGTGACCGTCGTTGGTGCCCCCGACAGGAGTCGAACCTGCGCGCATGGCTTCGGAGGCCAATGCTCTATCCGCTGAGCTACGGGGGCGGCGAGTCAAGCCTACCGGCCTCGATTTTCCAAACCCCGGGCGATAACGGGAACTTCTAGTGTTCTCCTATGAGTAGCGAGCCCATCCCTACGTCGCTCTTTCCCGACACCGCGACGTTGCACGACACGGGCGTCACGGTAGGGGGACTCGAGCTAGCTGACCTGGCGATCAGGTACGGTACGCCCCTGTTCGTCTACGACGAGGAGACCTTGCGCGCCCGGTGCCGCGAGGCCGCCGCCGCCTTTGACGACGGGGTCGCCTTTGCTTCGAAGTCCTTCCTTTGCGGGGCGATGGCGCGCCTCGCCTTCGAGGAGGGGCTGTGCGTGGACGTAGCGACCGGGGGCGAGCTCGATCTCGTGCTGCGCTCAGGGGTGCCGGCGAGGCGGATCATCATGCACGGTAACAACAAGTCCCGCGAGGAGATTGGCCGCGCCATCGAGGCCGGCGCGCACCGGCTCGTCGTAGACAACTTCGACGAGATCGACTTGCTTCGCGAACAAGTCGGGCCGTTGGCGAGGCTCAACGCACTAGTGCGCGTCGCGCCAGGCGTGGAGGCGCACACCCACGAGTACGTCCGCACTGGTCAAGAGGACACCAAGTTCGGCTTCTCGGTCGCCACGGGCGAGGCCCGGCACGCCATTGACCTGCTCCGGGCGCTGCCCGGACTCACGCTGCACGGCGTGCACGCGCACATCGGCTCGCAGATCTTCGAGGTGGCGCCGTTTCGCGAGACGATGGCCATCCTCGCCGACTTCATTCGAGACGACGACTTCGACGAGTTGTGCGTCGGCGGCGGGCTAGGCGTGGCCTACGTGGAGGGCGAATCGGCGCCGTCGATCAAGGAGTGGGCCGCAGCCACGCGCGACGCGGCGCTGGTGGCGGGGCTCTCGTCCGAGGTGAAGATCCTCGCCGAGCCGGGCCGCTCCGTCGTGGCCCAGGCTGGCGTGACCATCTACCGCGTCGGCGTCGTAAAGCCAGTCACCCAACGCACGTACATGGCCGTCGATGGCGGGATGAGCGACAATCCCCGACCGGTGCTTTACGGATCGGGCTACGAAGCCTTCGACGTCGAGCGTCCCTTGGCGAAGCGTCCCCAGTTGGTGCGACTCGTCGGCAAGCACTGCGAGAGCGGTGACGTCTTGGTGGATGAGGCGTGCTTGCCCGCCGCGACGGGCGTGGGCAGCCTCGTCGCGACGCCCGTTACGGGCGCCTACGGCTATTCGATGGCCTCGAACTACAATCGCGTGCCCCGACCGGCCGTGGTCTTCGTGCGCGATGGCGTGGCCAGTGAGGTCCTGCGCCGCGAGACCTTCGACGACCTCGCGCGACTCGAGGTTTGACTTCGGGATCGAGCCGGGCCTGGGTTAGCCTTATTTGGTGGACAGACCGGTCGTGCGAGTGGGCGTCGTCGGCGCGGGCTACGTCGGCGGCGCCCTCGTCGCGCTGCTGAGCGATCCGTCGCGCCACGAGGCGCTGGTGGACGCGGCGACCGCGCCTCTCGAACTCGTCGGGGTGGCGGTGCGCGACGGCGTGAGGGCTCGCGCGGGCGTCGACCCCGCGCTGCTAACGACCGACGTCGAGAAGCTCATCGCGAGCGATCTCGACATCCTGGTGGAAGTCGCCGGGGGTGTCGAGCCCGCCCGCACCTACGTCGAATCGGCTCTGAAGCGCGGCGTCTCGGTCGTGACCGCCAACAAGGCGCTGATGGCCGAGAGCGGTACAGAGCTGGCGCAACTGGCCCACGAGCACGGCGCCGACCTGCTGTACGAGGCGGCCGTTGGCGGCGCCATACCGATCCTGCGGGCCCTGCGCAGCTCGCTCGCGGGCGAGCGCATCGACCGGGTGATGGGCATCGTGAACGGCACGACCAACTACATCTTGACCATGATGACCAGCGAGGGCAGCGACTACGCGACCGCGCTCGCCGAGGCCCAAGCGCTCGGCTACGCCGAAGCCGACCCCAGCGCGGACGTCGAGGGCTACGACGCGGCGGCGAAGGTGCAGATTCTCTCGACGCTCGCCTTTGGCACGCGGCTCAGCGGCGAGGAGATCGCCCGCGAGGGGATCACCGGGATCCGCGCCGTCGACGTCGAGTTCGCGAAGCGATCGGGCTACGTGATCAAACTGCTCGGCGTGGCCGAGCGCGTCGGCGAAGCGGGCGTCTCGCGTCGCGTGCATCCCGCCATGATCCCCGCGAGCCACCCGCTCGCCTCAGTGAGCGGCGCGATGAACGCGGTCTTCGTCGAGGGCGTGAAGAGCGGGCCCCTGATGTGGCTGGGCCAGGGGGCGGGCGGCGACCCGACGGCGACGGCCGTGCTCGGCGACGTACTCGCGGCGGCGCGCAACAAGGTGAGCGGCCGCCACGACGTTCCCTTCAGCGGCGACACGACGCTGCACTACGTGCCGGAGGGCGCCCTCTCGAGCGTCTTCTACCTCAGCGTGGACGTGCTCGACCGCCCGGGCGTCTTGGCCGAGGTGGCGAGCGTCTTTGGACGTCACCAGGTTTCGATCCGCTCAATGGAGCAGCTGGGATTCGGCGACGAGGCCCGGCTTTCCTTCCTCACCCACCATGCGCTCAGCGCCAACGTCACCGCGACCATTGGCGAGCTCGCGGCCCTCGCCTCGGTGGATTCGGTGGGGGCGTGCATCCGGGTTGTCGATCGAGGTGACGTGTGACGGGCTGGAAGGGCCTGCTCGTCGAATACGCCGACTGGTTCGACCTCACGGGCGTTCGCGACGTGATCACGCTGCAGGAGGGCAACACGCCGCTGCTGCACGCCGATCGCCTGTCGGACCGGCTCGACGCCGATGTTTGGCTGAAGTTCGAGGGGCTCAATCCATCGGGTTCGTTCAAGGATCGCGGCATGACGATGGCCATCACGAAGGCCCTGGCCGAAGGCGCGAAGGCCGTCGTCTGTGGCTCGACCGGCAACACGTCGGCCGCCGCCGCGGCCTACGCCGCCAAGGCCGATATGGACTGCGTCGTTCTCGTTCCCGAGGGCAAGATCGCGCTGGGCAAGTTGGCCCAGTCGATGATGTACGGCGCGAGGGTCCTGCAGGTCCGAGGCAACTTCGACCAAGCCCTCAACTTGGCCCGCGAGCTCACCCAGCACCTGCCCTTTACCATCGTGAACTCGATCAACCCCGACCGGATCGAGGGTCAAAAGACCGCCGCGTTCGAGATTGTCGACGCCCTGGGCAAGGCGCCCGACATCCTCTCGATCCCCGTCGGCAACGCCGGTAACATCACCGCCTACTGGCGCGGCTTCACCCAATACCACGCGGCCAAGCGCTGCGCTTCTCTGCCCAAGATGTGGGGCTTTCAGGCCGCCGGCGCCGCCCCGATCGTGCTCGGCCATCCGGTCGCCGAGCCGGAGACCATCGCCACGGCCATTCGCATCGGCAATCCGGCGAGTTGGGTGCCCGCGCTCGAAGTCGTTCACGAATCCCTCGGCGAGATTCGAGCGGTGACCGATGAGGACATCCTTGGCGCCTACCACTACGTCGCCCGCCACGAATCGATCTTCTGCGAGCCGGCATCGGCCGCGTCGGTAGCGGGCCTCTTGAAGTTCGGCGTGCCCCTGGGCGCGACCGTTGTCTGCGTGCTGACCGGCAACGGGCTCAAGGACCCTGACACGGCCGTCTCGTCGAGCGCCGCGCCCGAGGTGGTGGACGCCACCATGCGCGCTCTTCTCGCGAAGCTTGCCTGAACCGACGGGCCGGCCCCGCCACGTGCTGGCCCCACCCTCGTCTTGGTAGCTGCCGTGAGCTAGTCGTCGACGAGTAATCCGACGCGTTGATCGAACTCGTGCCGGCTCGGTTGCAACAGCGTCGCCACGCGGTCGCCGGGCACCGCGGCCGACCAGAAGAAGCCCTGCCCCAGTTCGCAGCCAATCCGGCGCACCCGCTTGATCTGCGCCGGGGTTTCGAGCCCTTCGGCGAGCATCGTCATGTCGAGGCGGTGACCGAGTGAGACGATGGCCTCGAGTAGCGCGTCGTTGTGGTCGGTGTCGATCTTGGGGCTGACGAAGGACTGGTCGATCTTGATGATCTTGGGCCGCAGCAGCGCGAGGTAGGAGAGCGACGAGAACCCCGTGCCGAAGTCGTCAAGAGCGAAGGCGATCCCGAGGCGACCGAGCTGCTCAATGACGCTCATGGTCTCGGTGACGTTGACGAGGGTGGCGCTCTCGGTTATCTCGACTACGAGGCGCTCGCTTTCGAGGCCGCTCAGCGCGAGCAACCTCTCGATGGTCGAGACCAGCGCGGGATCGTGGAACTGTCTCGCGGAGAGATTCACCGTCACGAACGGCCGCGAGGACGGGTCTTCGGCCCGGTGCCACGAGGCGCAGGCGAACACCGCGTCGCGCAGGGCGAAGTTACCGAGCTCCAATATCAGGTTGCTCTGCTCGGCGATGGGAATGAACACCGCCGGCGGCACCATGCCCTTCTTCGGGTGGCGCCAGCGCATGAGGGCCTCGAAGCCCACGATCGTGTCGCCAGCGAGGTCGATGATTGGCTGATAGTGCATGGAGATCTCGCCGGACTGCAACGCTTGGCGGAGCTCTTGCACCAGGGAGAAGCGGCTCGCTGCCTGCTGGTGCATCGTCGGCGTGAAGAGGGCGTAGCGGCCTTTGCTCCTTCGCTTGGCCTCGTAGAGCGCCACGTCGGCGCTCTGGATGAACTCGTCGAGATCCGCCCTCGCGCTGCTCGCGACGACGACGCCGATGCTGGCGTGTTGCTCGACGAGGGTGTCGCCCACGGCGAAGGGTGCGACCAGCACCCGCAGCAGGCGAGCGGCCGCTTGCTCGGCGTCCTCCGTCGAGGCGAGCCCCTCGGCCAGGTAGAGAAACTCGTCCCCGCCGAAGCGGCAGAGCGTGTCGGTCGCCCGGGTCGCGCGCTCCAGTCGACGGGCGACGGCGATCAGCAGCTGGTCGCCGGCTACGTGGCCCAGCGAGTCGTTGACCCCCTTGAAATCGTCCAGGTCCAGTAGCAGAACGGCGCACATACCACCCTCGCGTTCCACTCGCGCGTTGGCCTGCGCGAGCCGGTCGACGAAAAGGGCGCGATTCGCGAGGCCCGTCAGTGAGTCGTGAAGGGCCTGATGGGATAGCTCGGCCGCGAGGCTTCGTTCGTCGGTGATGTCGCGCTGGGAGATGACGTTGTAGAGGCCGCGGCCCTGCGCATCGCGCGCCAGGGATCGGAGCACTTCAACAACGATGACGCGCCCATCCTTGCGGACATAGCGCTTGACGTAGCGCGACTGGCTTAGCTCGCCGCTCGAGATGCGTCGGTGCGACTCCTCGGAGATCCCGACGTCGTCCGGGTACGTAAAGGGCACCGAGTCGCGCCCTAGCACCTCATCGCGGCGATAGCCGATCAACTCGCAGAAGGCGTCGTTGGCGGCGATCACGCGGTCGTCGAGGTCGGTGAAGAGCATCGGCGCCATGTTGTCCTCGAAGGCGAGGCGGAAGCGCTCTTCGAGCGACGTCAACTCGTCAACGTTATCCCTCAGCTGAATTGACTGGGAAGTGATCCGCCCGACCAACCAGACGAGACGCAAACCAATCAAGAGCAGAACGACGACGCAGAGGGTCGCAATGGCCAGGACGTTTACGCTCACGCCCGCGGCAGAGGTGACGAGCAGGATGAATGGTGGAACGAATCCGGCGACGATGACGAACGGCATCCGTCCGCGCTGTAGCGACAAGGCGTCGCGCTCTGGGCGCGCCGATTCCTCGCGCGACGCCGCGGCGACGGATGGGTGCAGCGCGGTCGCCGCGATCAAGAGGTACTGAATGAGATAGATGGCGTTCACGAAATTGCCGGAGGTGTAGCTGTTGTGCAGCTGTTGTAGGTCGTAGATGAAGTCGGCCACGAACAAAGTCACGACGGAAGCGGCGAGGAGCTTCTGGAAGGTGAACCTTGCCCCTCGGAAGAACAACGCGCGAAACACGATGAAGACCAGCGCAATGTCCATCATGGGGTAGGCGACGTTAACCAGCATGCCAAACGTGGACAGGGTGACGTCGTGAACATAGGAGTTCATTAGGAACTGCCACGAAAGGGCCATGGCCCCGAGCGCGACGATGGCGGCGTCGCATCTGTCTTCTCGATTTGACGTGATGTTGGGATTACGGGTAAGGCGCAGCACCCCGGCGAAGAGGAAGAGGTAGCCGATCAAATAGATCGCGTCGGCGTACGACGGAAAGGGGATGTTGTGCACGACGACTTGGTAGTAGTCGAACACGTCGTCACCAACGGTGAAGCAGCCGATCGATATGGCCAGCAAGTACCAGCCGGCACGGTCACGGGGCCGCTGCAGGCGTACACCGACGAGGATGGACACCACCGCCACCTTGCCGAGGAGGGAGTAGACGATGTTCTGGTTGGTGATGTTGGGTGCGGCGAAGTACTCGACGATGAGGCACGCGCCCCCAATCAGCACGTACCTCCACGCGTTCGTCTTCAGATTCACAGCGGCACCGACATGTGCTGCATCCTTGGACCCAGCTTCCTGCCCTCTTCCTTGACATTAATGGTCAATCCCCAAATGGGAGGACCATCGTGCGAGCGGCCGAATCCCACCCCGGTGCCACAGCAGCGCGCCTATCTCGCCAACAGGCATTATCGCGGTGCCACGACCGGCCCATCGCCGTTGCTTCCCGCCAAAGTCACGCTGCTTTCGACGTTCAACGCTGTCGATTTGCTGAAGGTGTAACCCGACGCCAGGGGTGCCGCGGCAGAAGTCGCCGACCTGGCTCGGTCGCTGGCGGCTGACCGGGCGACGCGTCGACTCGACGATCCCGGGAGCGGCGACGCGACATCGGAACCACTTGCGGTGCGGTCCGTCGTTGCGACGGCTGCGAGGTGAACTACTGGTTGTCACAGCTCCACCGGCGAAGCTCGTAGGGACCACGTCCGCGCGCGAATAACCCACGCACACGTCACGCCGCGCTTGCGCTATACTCAATTACGTCGTCCGTTCGGCTCTGCCGACGTACGGAATCTCTTCTAAGACGACATTTTCCCGATTTTCTTCTCCGCCCTTGCGCATCGTGATGGGCGGCGAGAAAGGATCATGCATGGCTATCAAGCCCTCTCCAGACCGTTCGGATCTCGAGTCCAAAACGCGCGAGGATCTCCAAACCATTGCCCGAGTCAAGGGCGTCGAAGCCCCGACCCGGGCCACCAAGGCCGCCCTCATCGAGGCGATCATGGGGGAGGTTCCCGAGACCACCAACGGCGCCACATCGCGAGCGGTGCGCTCGCGGCGCACCGTCGCCACCCCCGAGGACGACTTCGAGGACCTGCTGGGCGAGTTCGCCGCCGCGGCCCCGAGCGAACGTGTCCCGGTTGCCGAGTCGGTCAGCGAGGCGGTCCCTCCCTCCGAGCGGCCCGTCGCGCGCCAGTTCACTCAGACCCGTCCCGAGCGCCAGCCTCGCGAGTTCACGAACGAGCCGGGAGGCCGCAGTCGACGGAACCGTCGCAACCGCAACGGCCGCGAGCGCTTCAGCGGCGACTCCATGCCCAACGCCGACCAGCCCTACGCCGGTGAGCTGGTCGAGGTCGAGGGACTGCTCGACCTGCGCGACGACGGCTACGGCTTCTTGCGCACCAAGGGCTACCACTCCTCGCCCAACGACGTCTACGTGTCAATCAACCAAGTGCGCCGCTACCACTTGCGCAAGGGGGACACGATCGTCGGCGGCTACCGGCCCGCGGCGTCGAACGAAAAGTACCCGGCGCTGCTGCGCGTGGACACCGTCGCCGGTCTCGACCCCGAAGTGGCGAGGCTGCGCCCGCGCTTTGAGGACCTTACGCCACTCTTCCCCGATGAGAAGCTGAACCTCGAGACCAACGAGGGCAAGGTCGATCTCACCCCGCGCATTGTGGACCTGCTCGCCCCGATCGGCAAGGGCCAGCGCGGGCTCATCGTCTCGCCGCCCAAGGCGGGCAAGACGACTGTCATGAAGCAGATCGCCCAGTCCATCGAGACGAACAACCCCGAGGTGCACCTGATCGTGCTGCTCGTCGACGAGCGGCCCGAGGAGGTCACCGACATTCGCCGCAGTGTCAAGGGCGAGGTGGTCTCGTCGACCTTCGACCGCCCAGCCGAGGAGCACACCCACGTGGCCGAGCTCGCAATCGAACGCGCCAAGCGCCTCGTCGAGCAGGGCCGCGACGTGGTGATCATCCTCGACGGCATCACCCGGCTCGCGCGCGCCTACAACCTTGCGGCCCCGGCGACGGGCCGCATCATGTCCGGTGGGGTGGACTCGGGTGCGCTGTACCCGCCCAAGAAGTTCTTCGGCGCCGCGCGCAACATCGAAGAGGGCGGGTCGCTGACTATCCTCGCGAGTGCCCTCGTCGAGACTGGCTCGAAGATGGACGAGGTCATCTTCGAGGAGTTCAAGGGCACCGGCAATATGGAGCTGCGCCTGGACCGGCGCCTCTCCGAGCGTCGTCTCTATCCGGCGATCGACGTGAACGCCTCCTCCACGCGCCACGAGGAGCTGCTCTTTAGCCGCGACGCGCTGCCCCAGGTGTGGAAGCTGCGTCGAGTCCTCAACGGCCTGGCCGCCGAGGGCCGCGACGCTGCCGGGCTCGAGCTCTTGATCGACAAGCTCAAGTCGACGAAATCAAACGACGAGTTCCTCGCCGAGATCGCCCGTGGCCCCGCGCCCACCAGTTAATTTCCCGCTACACTTTCTTGGCCCCAAGGAGCACCATGAAGTCAGATATCCACCCCCAGTACGGACCGTCGACGGTGACCTGCTCGTGCGGCAACACCTTTGAGACCGCGTCCACCAAGGCCATCCTGCACGTCGAGCTGTGCAACGAGTGCCACCCGTTCTTCACCGGCAAGCAGAAGCTCGTCGACACCGGTGGCCGCGTGGAGCGCTTCCAGCGCCGCTACGCCCAGAAGACGAAGGGCCGCGCTCCGAAGGCTTAGGTCCTCGAGCGCTCAGCGAGTTTCGTGCGCTCTCTCGACGAGACGCTGGACGTTCTAGAGACCGAGCTTCGCTCGGTCGAAGCCCAGCTCTCCGAACCCGATGTCGCGCGTGACCTCGCACGCCTGCGCGACCTCTCGCGGCGCCACAAGGAGCTGAGCGAGATCAATGTCGCCTGGGTCGCCCTACAGGGCGCGCGCGAGGACCTCGCGACCGCCAAGGAGATGTTCAACGACACCGACGGCGCCGACCGGGAGTCCTGGCGCGAAGAAGTGAACGCCGCCGAGGAGAGAGTCGGCGAGGTCGAGCTCGAGCTCGAGACGCTGCTTTTGCCCCACGACCCCAACGAGGGCCGCAACGTCATCCTGGAGATTCGCGGCGCCGAGGGGGGCGAGGAGGCCAACCTCTTCGCGAAGGACCTCGCCGAGATGTACCGCCGCTACGCCACGCTGCGCGGCTGGAAGCTCGAGGTGATCGAAGAGCGCGAGTCCGAGCAGGGCGGCCTTGACGAGGCGATCTACCTCGTCAAGGGCGACGACGCCTGGTCGCGCCTCGAATTCGAGGCCGGCGTGCACCGCGTCCAGCGCGTGCCGGTCACCGAGGCCAAGGGCCGCGTGCACACCTCCTCGGCGACCGTCTCGGTGCTGCCCGAGGCCGAAGAGATCGACGTGGAGATCAATCCCAACGACCTGAAGATCGACGTCTACCGCTCGTCGGGTCCCGGGGGCCAAAGCGTGAACACGACGGACTCGGCGGTAAGAGTCACGCACCTGCCCTCGGGCATCGTGGTCTCGATGCAGGACGAGAAGAGCCAGATCCAGAATCGCGCCAAGGCGCTGATCGTGCTGCGATCGCGGCTCCTAAAGGCCGCCCAGGACGCCCGGGCCAACGAACTCGGCGACCTCAAGCGCTCCCAAGTTGGCGGCGGCGGGCGCAGCGAGAAGATCCGCACGTACAACTTCAAGGAGAATCGGGTCACCGATCACCGCATCAACCTCACCACTTACGCCCTCGACACTGTGCTGGCCGGCGACCTTGACGCCTACGTCGACGCGCTGCTGGCCGACAAGCGCGCTCGCCAGCTCGGTGAGAGTGACGGACGCTAACGCCGCGATGGTGGCCGAGCTCGTCGGGGCCGGCCTCGACGCCCGCGAGGCCCGTTGGCTCGTCGACGAGTTCGGCCTGGCGGGCGCCGACGACGTGCTTCGCGAGGCGGCGGCGCGACGTCTTCGCGGCGAGCCGCTGCAGTACGTCATCGGCCACTGGCCCTTTCGAGGCCTCGAACTCGACGTCGACGCCCGAGCGCTCATTCCCCGCCCCGAGACCGAGGAACTAGTAGAGATTGCGCTGGGCGTAATTGCCGCGGACCAACCCGCTCCCACCATCGTGGACCTCGGTTGTGGGTCGGGGGCAATCGGTCTGGCGCTGCTCGACGAGCTTGCACGCCGAGGCGTCGCCGCGACGCTCCTCGCGCTCGACGAGTCGACAGAGGCCCTCGCGTTGGCCCAGCACAACGCGCAGAAGCATGGCATCGTCGCGACATTCGTTCGGTCGTCGTGGTTCGACGCGTTAGACGATTCACTACGCGGGCGCATTGACCTCGTCGTGGCGAATCCGCCCTACGTTGCTGAAGCGGCCTTCGACGGCCTCGACCCCGTGCTTCGCTACGAGCCGCGGGGCGCGCTCGTGGCTCCCGATGCGATGGGCGTCGCCGGCTTTGGCGACCTCGAAGTCATCATCACGCAAGCCATCGAGTGGTTGGCGCCCCAGGGAGTTCTCGTCTGCGAGCACGGCGACACCCACCGTGCTGCGGTCCTCGAGCTCGCCACGTCGGTGGGCTTCGCTTCGGCCAACGACGCCAACGACCTGGCCGGCCTACCGCGCTTTCTCGTGGCCCGGCGGTGACCGCCGTCGTCTCCGCCAGCGAGGCGGTACGGCTGCTTCGCGAAGGTGCCGTCATCGCCATTCCGACGGACACCGTTTACGGCCTCGCGGCATCGCTGAATCATCCAACGGCGATCGCCCGGCTCTTCGCGCTCAAGCGCCGTCCCTCCACGGCGCCCGTGCCGGTCCTCGTTGGCTCACTCGAAGTCGTCAATTCTCTGGGCGTGGTATGGCCCGAGCTGGCTCGCCGGCTAAGTGACGCGTTCTGGCCCGGGGCCCTCACGATCGTCGTTCCCGCGCCCCGCGGGCTGGCGAGCGCCGTCGGCAGTTCCCTCGATACCGTGGGCTTTCGGCTGCCGGACGACGCGCTCCTGCTCGAGGTGCTTCGCGCGTGCGGCCCCCTTGCCGTGTCGAGCGCGAACGAGCACGGCGATCTACCGTGTCAGAGCGCCGACGACGTCATCGACGCCTTCGAAGGCCGTGGGGGCGTCGACGCAGTGCTCGACGGTGGAGAGCGGACGGGATCGGTTTCGACCGTCATCGAGATCGCGGGAACGAGCTGGCGCGTGCTTCGCGAGGGGTCAATCAGCGCCGAAGCACTCGGTCGGGTCTTGGCCTCACCACCGAAGGAGGGACCTAGCTCTCGTTCCTAGGCGGCACCGTCGTGACCCACGATGCTGGTCGCTTTTCGAAGAACGCCGCCATGCCTTCCTTGGCCCCGTCACCCTGGAAAAGCGTTGAGGAGAGCTGCGCCGTCCAGGCGAAGGCTTCTTCCTCGGACATCGAGGGAACGTTGGCGGCGAGGCTCTTGGCGGCTGCAAGGGCGCGGGGCTCGCCAGCAAGAAGATCGTTTAGAACGGCGTGAATCGCCGCATCGATCTGGTCAGCGGCGACCGCTTCGTTAATCAGGCCCATCCGGGCGGCCTCGCCGGCGCTGAATCGATTGCCGCGCAGGAAGGCGCTCTGGGCGTCGGCGAGTCGCATCTTGGGCAGGCAGACCACCGAGATCACGGCCGGCGCCACGCCGAGGCGAACTTCGCTGAAGCCGAAGGTCGCCGAGTCGATCGCCACCGAGATGTCCATCGCCGCGGCGAGCCCGACGCCGCCGGCGACGCAGTGGCCCGCGATGCGCCCAACGAAGAGCTTCGGCGAGTTTCGAATCCGCCATAGGAGCTCGTTGAGCTCGTAGCGCCGCTCGCCGCTGACCGGCGGACGGTCAATCAAGCGCTCGGCCAGGTTTGCGCCGGCGCTGAACACCGATCCCTGGTTGGTCACGACGACGACGCGCACGTCATCGCCACTCTCGGCTTGATCCACGGCGTTCATCAGCTCAGCCACCAACTGATCGCTTAGGGCGTTGCGCCGCGCTTCATCGCGCAGGGTGATCGTCATCACGCTGTCGGAGGTCTCAGCCGTAATCAGTTCCATCATCCGCTCCTCGGTCGGGGTCCGTTGCTCGCGCCGCCGGCGAACGCCTGGGCTCGCACCAACCAGTGATAGCCGAGCTCGCCCGACGTCAGTGACGTGTCCTTGACGTGGCGTCGCTGCGTGACGACAAGGCAGAACTCCTCGGCCGGCCCCTTAACGGTGTCGGCAGCTTCTTCGGGTCCCCATATCCAGTGGTCGCCGCCAGGACCCAGTAGCTCGAGTCGAACCTCGCCCGCGGGTGGCGTTTCGCTGCGCACCTGGTAGGACCAGGCTCGCGTCTTGTAGCCAAGGCGAGCGACGTGGCGCAAGCGGTCAGTCGCGGGCAGCGTTGCGTCAAGGGTGCTCGCGACGTCGGTCCCGTGGGCCCACGTCTCCATGAGCCGGGCCGCGAGAAACGACGAGGCGCTCATCGACGGGCCGTACCAGGGAACCCGCTGACCGCCGCGCAGCGTCGCGGCCGCCTCGTTCAGCGCATCGCGGCCCTCGCGCCACGCGTCGAGCAGCGCGGCTGGCTCGAGTGCTCGAAAAGGGGAAAGCGTGTACTCGTCGAGCCCCTCGCGGGCGGCGCCCGCGACGAGATCCTCGACCTCAGAGCGAAATCGCCCCGGATCGCGGATGGCCGTTGCCGCGCGTCGGTCGAAGTACGCCAGGTGTCCGATCTGGTCGGCGACGCGCCAGCCCGAACTGGGCGTCGCTGCGCGCCACTGCTCGATGTCGACGCCCTGCAACAGGCTGTCGAGCGAACGCTGCTCGTCCAGGAGATCGGCCCGAAGCTCGTCGAGTTCGTCGGTCACGGCACCAAGAGGGCAGTTGGGATCTCGGCGTAACGACTTCGCCACCACTCGCCAAGGCTCTTGGCCTGAGGGTCCTGACGGGTCGAGGCGGCGACGCCTTCGTCGAGCAGACCGTGGATGACGAAGTTAAGTGAGCGCAGCGTAGCTAGCCGATAGCGGTCGATGGCGAGGGCGGCAGTCTCGGGCAGCAGCCAGCGCAGTTCGTCCACGCTCAAGTAGTCGTCGAGCCAGGCAAAGGCGTCGTCGCTTCGAGCGAAGACACCGAGATTCGCGTCACCGCCCTTGTCGCCGGACCGGGCACCAAAGACCCGACCGAGGGGCGCCCACGTCGTGGGACCCGCCGGCGGGGGCCGCGGCGCCCAATCGTCAACGACGACGGCGGCATCTCGCGTTGGAGCGAGCGAGTCGACCACGCTGCACTCGCCACCGAGGATCGTCACCTGCTGAGGCACGACGTCTCGTGCCACGAGATAGGGCCGGTAGACCCCGTAGGGCGAGGCGCTGGACAAGGTCGAACCCAGCGTGTAGAAACCCGGCACGGAGGCGAGGGCCAGCTCGACGACGGCGTCGGCGACGGCGCGGCCGACCTTCTGCTCGCTGCGGTCCTTAAGAGTCAGTCGCCACGTCGCCACCGCCTCCTCATTGGTTGGCGGGTCCGGCTTGTCGGTGCGCAGCAGCTTTGAGGTCACACTGTCGAAGTCGCTCTTCTTATGCGGGCAGGCGAGCCAGAAGGCCTCTTCGACGAGGAGCGCCTTCGCTTCGACGTCGAGTCCCGTCAGCGCAACGGCGAGGTCCTTTCGGTAACCGGCCAATTCATTGAGCGCCACCTTGAGCGTGGCCGGTGGAGGCTCGCCCCGCACGCCGCTGATTGAAACGCGGTCCTTACCGATCTGCTCGAGGCGGATCGTGTCGAAGCGCGCGGTGACGTCAGGGCCGAGGTAGGAGGGGCCCGCGATCTCGTAGAGCAGCTGGGACGTGACGGTGCCCACCGAAACCTCGCCCCCCGTGGCATCGTGTTTGCCAACGACTGACGAACCGTCGTCGGCGACCTCGACCCACGGAAAGCCGACCCGCGACACGCCCGTTACCTCCTCGAAGAAGGAGTAGTTGCCCCCAGTCACTTGGGCGCCACACTCGACGACGTGACCGGCGACGACGGCGCCGGCGAGAGCGTCGAAGTCGTTGCGGCCCCATCCGTGGCGCCACGCCGCGGGACCACAGACGAGGGACGCGTCGGTCACTCGACCCGTGATGACGATGTCGGCCCCTCTCGCCAGCGCCTCAGCTATGCCAAAGCAGCCGAGGTAGGCATTGGCCGTGAGCGGCGCCACGGCGCCGAGGGGTTCGCCCGTCACAAAATCCGTGAGCTCGACGCCGGCTCCGCGCAGGTCGTCGAGGCGAGGCAGCAAGTCATCGCCGCTGACGCAGGCAATAGTGGGAGCGAGCCCGAGTCGCTCGGCGACCTCGGCGACCGCCTGCGCGCAGCGATCGGGCTCGAGACCGCCGGCGTTCGAGACGACTTTGATGCCCCGATCGAGGCACGTGCCCATGACCTGTTCCATCTGGGTGACGAAGGTCCGCGCGTAACCGGCCCCGGCGTTCTTCTGACGGATCCGAGCGAGGATCAGCATGGTCAGCTCGGCCAGCCAGTCGCCAGTCAGCACGTCGATCGGGCCGCCGTCGACCATCTCGCGGGCGGCCGACAGGCGATCACCGAAGAAGCCCGAGCAGTTCGCGATTCGGATGGGCGAGGACATCAATCGACGACTAGGCCGTGTGGATCGAGCGTGAGTAGCGCGGTCCCGCTCTCGACCTGTTGGCCCTTTTGGACCAGGATCTCGCGGACTTTTCCGTGTGCCGGCGCGCTGACGACGTGCTCCATCTTCATCGCTTCCATCACAACCAGCGTCTGGCCCGCGACGACGTCCTCGCCGATGTCGACGCGCACGTCGAGCACGAGTCCCGACATTGGCGCGTTGAGTCCGCCCACCTCCGCCTCAATGTGGTGGACTTCGAAGCGAGGCACCACGACGAAGTCGACCGTGCCGCGCAGTGCCTGCACGTAGAGGTGTTCAAGTGATCTCGTCACCCTCGACCTACGACGAAGCCCGTTGATCTCGATGTCGATCGCGACGGCGTTCGACCGGTGGACGCGTGCCGAGCCTCCTTCGCCGAGATCGAACGCGCCGTCGCGACCCAGCGTGTACTCGACGTCGAAGTGGCGATCGCCGCGGCGCAGCGAAGTTCGCTGACGCGGCAGTCGGGCGTTGCGCCAACCACTGGGAACCTGACCCAGGACCGGGGCGTTGGCTCGGCTCTCTCCCTGGAGCCAGAGCACGCCCGCGACCGCGGCCCAATTCAACTCGTCGTCGCTGAGGCTAGGTGCGCGAAGCTCTCCGTGACGGTCGATGAAGTCGGTAGTCGTGTCGCCGGCGAGGAAGTCGTCGCTCCTCAGCGTCGCGGCGAGGAAGTCCCGGTTCGTCACGACGCCGCCTAGGTGCAGGCGCTCGAGGGCCAGCGCGAGCGCCGACGCGGCCTCGCTTCGGGTCGGGGCGTGCGCGATGACCTTTGCCAGCATCGGGTCGAAGGCCGCGGTCACGACCGAGCCCCGTGCGACACCGCTTTCCCAGCGAACCGCAGGTTCGTCCGCTGGCTCGAACGCGGCCAGGCGACCGGTCGCGGGCAGAAACCCATTCACCGGATCCTCCGCGCAGAGACGCGCCTCGATGGCGTGTCCGGAAAGGCGCACGTCAGCTCCGCCGTAGCCGAGCGGCTCACCCGCGGCGATGCGCAGCTGCTCGCGCACCAGGTCGATGCCGGTCACCTCTTCCGTGACGGGGTGCTCCACCTGGAGTCGCGTATTCACCTCGAGGAAGTAGAAGTCCCGCGTCGCCTCGTCGACGAGGAACTCGACTGTGCCCGCGGACTCGTAGCCAACCGCTCGCGCGAGCTGGAGGGCCGCCGATCCAAGCTCGTGGCGCATCGCGTCATCGACGGCGGGCGAAGGCGACTCCTCGATGAGCTTCTGGTGTCGGCGCTGGATCGAGCAGTCGCGCTCACCGAGGTGCACGACGTTGCCGTGGCGATCGGCGAGGATCTGGACTTCGACGTGACGCGACCGCGCCACGTAGCGTTCGAGAAAGACGCGGTCGTCGCCAAAGCTACTCAGTGCCTCGCGCCGGGCCGTCGCCAGAGCGCCGTCGATCTGGGACGCCTCGGTCACGACGTGCATGCCCTTGCCGCCGCCGCCGGCGGTGGCCTTGACGATGAGCGGATAGCCGATCGACGCCGCGTCCTTGGGGTCGTCGCTCGAGGGCAGCACCGCAATGCCGGCGGCGCTGGCCAGTCGTTTCGCCTCGAGTTTGTCGCCGAGCGCCGCGATGACCCGCGGCGGAGGACCGATCCAGGTGAGGCCCGCGGCCTCGACGCGGGTGGCGAAATCGGCGTTCTCGGCGAGGAAGCCGTAGCCCGGGTGGACGGCGTCGGCGCCCGAGGACGTGGCGATCGCGAGCAGCGCCCGAGCGTCGAGGTACGACGTCGAGAGCAGTACAGCAACGTCGGCCTCGACGACGTAGGGTGCGTCGGCGTCGCCGCTGACGTAGACGGCGACGCTGCGCACGCCCGAGGCCCGGGCGCTGCGCATGATTCGCCCAGCGATCTCGCCGCGGTTCGCGACAAGCAGGGTCGTGATGGTCATAGCCGGAAGACGCCGTAGTTGGTGGCGCCCTCGATGGGCCGGCTGCGCACGACCGAGAGGCAGAGCCCGAGCACGGTGCGCGTGTCGCGAGGGTCGATGATCCCGTCGTCACTGACGGCGCCCGTCGCCGCCAGGGCGAGCGAGCCCTTCTCCTGAGCCGCCTCAACGGCCTCGACGACTTTGGCGTCCTCGGCCTCATCGAAGGGCTGTCCCTGGCGCTCGGCCTGGCCGCGACGGACCTGGGACATGACGCCAGCAATCTGCTTAGGCCCCATCACCGCGATCTTGGCCGTGGGCCAGAGGAACGTGAAGCGGTTGTTGAAGGCTCGACCGGACATCCCGTAGGTGCCCGCGCCGTAGGAGGATCCGATGATCAAGGTGAGGTGAGGCACGTTGGAGTTGGCAACTGCGTTGAGCATTTGCGAGCCCTTTTTGATGATCCCTTCGGCTTCGGCTTCTCGGCCGACCATGTAGCCCGTGATGTTCTGAATGAAGATCAGGGGAAGGTCGATTTGGTTGCAAAGCTGGATGAACTGGCCAGCCTTCTCCGCCGCGGGCGGGTGGATGACACCGTTGTTGCCGAGGATCCCGACGGGGTAGCCGTGGATGCTCGCCCAGCCGCAGATCAGCGTCGTGCCGTAACGGGCCTTGAACTCCTCGAACCGCGAGCCGTCGACGACGCGCGCCAGCACGTCGCGCACGTCGACGCTCTGACGCAGGTCGCGGCTCACGACGCCGAGCAGCTCCTCGGGGTCGAAGAGGGGCTCGTCGCTCTCGAGCGACGGCCCCGGGCCGTGCTTTCGCCAATTGAGGTGCGAGACGACCTCGCGACACATGCGAATGGCGTCCATCTCGTCGAGGGCGAAGTAGTCGCCCAGTCCCGAGACTTCGGCGTGCATCAGCGCGCCACCGAGCGTCTCGTCGTCGGACTCTTCGCCCGTGGCCATCTTCACCAGCGGCGGACCGGCAAGAAAGATCTTCGACTGGTCCTTCACGAGGATGTTGTAGTCCGAGAGGCCGGGCTGGTACGCGCCGCCGGCGGTTGACGAGCCAAAGACGACGCACACCGTCGGCACGCGCATCTTGGAGAGCTCGATGAGGTCGTAGAAGAATCGACCGCTCTCGGCGAAGTGGGCCGTCGCCATGCGACCGCCGCCGCCGCGTCCCACTCGCAGGTCGGCGCCGGCCGATTCGACGAAGCTGACGTAGGGGATCTGATTGTCGCGGGCGATCTCGAGCGCGCGCATCCACTTCTTGGCCGAGTACAAGGTCAGGGCGCCCCCGAGGACCGACGGGTCGTTCGCCATGATCAGGCACTCCGTGCCGGCAATGACGCCAACTCCCACCACCATGCCCCCGCCGATGGTGTAATCCGAGTCGTAGCCGGCGAGCGGGGAGATCTCGAGGAAGGGTGAGTCGGGGTCGAGGACGTTGGCGATGCGTTCGCGCACCGGCAGCTTGCCCCGCGAGCGCATCCGCGCCGCCGCCTGCTCGCCGCCGCCGGCCGCCGCTTGGTCGAGCAGCTGGTCGATGACGCTCAGCTGTTCGAGCATGTCGCTGCGGTTCTTTTCGAACTGCGGTGAAGCAGTGTCCAGGGATGAAGCAAGCGGCGGCGCGAGCAGGACTTGCTTCATGGCCAAATCCTAGTTACGGCGCCAGTGAGATCGCGGGGCCGGATGACGTGGTACGAGGCCATCGCGGGGCGTTCGCTGTCGTCGCCACACGGCCGTCGCTAAGGGCCAACGGTAAGGTGGCAGCAATGAGAATCGCCTGCGGCTCGGATCACGCTGGCTACGACCTCAAGACGTTGTTGGCGTCGTCGCTCGTGGCCTGGGGCTACGAGGTGATCGACCTCGGAACGAACAGCGCGAGCGAACCGGTGGACTACCCCGACTACGGCGCCGCGGTGGGGCGCGCCGTCGTCTCGGGCGAGGTTGACCTTGGGGTGGCGTGCTGCGGCTCGGGGATCGGGATCGCGATGGCGGCCAACAAGGTGCCCGGTGTTCGCGCTGCTGTTGCGCACGACGTCACGACGGGTCACCTCTCTAGAGAGCACAATCACGCGAACGTCTTGTGCCTGGGTGGGCGGCTCATGGGATCGGTCGAGGCCGTTGAGACCCTCGAGGCTTGGCTGCGGGCCACGCCCGAGGCGCGTCACGGCGGTCGAATCGAGAAGTTGCACCAGCTCGACGACGAGCTGGCGAAGAGGGAGAACTAGCAACATGGGCTCATCTCCGTTTGACGCGTGGATCAACGACGAGGAAATCGCCGCACTACTTCGCCGAGACTGGGACCGCCAGACGACGACTATCCAGCTCATCGCGAGCGAGAACTTCGCCTCGCCGGCGGTGCTCGCCGCGACGGGCTCGATCCTCACCAACAAGTACGCCGAGGGCTACCCCGGACGGCGTTACTACGGAGGCAACTACATCGTCGACGAAGTCGAGGACCTCGCGCGAAACCGGCTGACGGCGCTCTTTGGCGCCGAGCACGCCAACGTCCAGCCCCACAGCGGCGCCAACGCCAACCTTGCGGTCTACGAAGCACTGCTCGACCAGGGCGACACGATCCTCGCCATGCGTCTCGACCAGGGCGGGCACCTCACCCACGGTTCGCCGGCCTCGATTACTTCGAAGTTCTGGCACTTCGTCTCCTACGGCGTGACGCCGCGCTCGGACGATCCCGCGCGCCCGGGCGAGGTCATCGACTTTGACAACGTGCGCGACCTCGCGCTCAAGCACCGTCCGAAGCTGATCGTCGCCGGCGCGACGGCGTACCCACGGCGCATCGACGCCGAACCGTTCCGCGCGATCGCCGACGAGGTGGGGGCGTTGCTGATGTTCGACTCGGCCCACGTGGCGGGGCTCATCGCGGGAGGCTCACACCCGGACCCCGTGCCCTACGCCGACGTCGTCTCCTTCACCACGCACAAGACGCTGCGCGGTCCTCGGGGCGGGGCCATCGTCTGTCGTGAGGAGTTCGCCAAGAAGATCGACTCCTCGGTGTTTCCAGGCTCGCAGGGCGGCCCGCTCGAGCACGTCATTGCCGCAAAGGCGGTGGCTTTTCACGAAGCGAGCCAGCCAAGCTTCGCCACCTACACCAAGCAGATCGTTGCCAACTGCAAGGCCTTTGGCGACGCGCTGGCCAACGAGGGCTTTCGCATGGTCTCGGGCGGCACGGACAACCACATGGTGCTCGTTGATCTCCGCGACTTCGACGCCGAGCTGACGGGCAAGGTCGCTCAAGAGGCGCTCGACCGGGCGGGCATTACGACCAATCGCAACACGATCCCGGATGATCCGCGCAGCGCTTTCATCACCTCGGGTTTGCGGCTCGGTACGGCCGCCGAGACAACCGCGGGCATGCGCGAGGGCGAGTTCGAGACGATCGCGTCGTTCATCGCGCGGGCCCTGCGCAAGCGCGACGATGAGCTGGCCCTGGTCGAGGTTCGCAACGACGTCGCCGCGCTCTGTGCGAAGTTCAACCCGTACGCCAACTTCGTGAAGTAAACGGTGGGCAGCTACACCGGTTACGCAGTCGTCGCACTGGTAGGAGCGGTCGTGACGATGATCTCGGACCGGCCCGCGCGGGCCATCTCGCTCCAGGTGGGCTACGTCGCGCTGCCTGACGACCGCAAGGTGCATCAGCGCGTCACGCCCTACGGGGGCGGTGGGGCGATGCTCGTGGGCTTTTGCGTGGCGCTCGTCGTCGCATTCGCCTTTTCCCCGCTGCGCTCGGTGATCACATCGTCGCACGAGATGCTTGGGGTGCTGCTCGCGGCGGGCGTGATCTTTGTCGTGGGGCTAGTGGACGACTTTCGCGAGATGAGCGCCCCGGCCAAGGTGGCGGGCCAGGTCCTCGCGGCCTCCATTCTCTACTTCAGCGGAGCCACGATGTACCAGCTGAAGCTGCCCTTCGCGGGCTTCGTCGTGCTCGGCCCCTCGATCCTGCCGCTCATCACTGCGTTGTGGGTCTTCGCCCTGTGCAACGCGGTGAATCTCATCGACGGTCTCGACGGACTCGCCGCCGGGATCGTCGCCATCGCTTCGGGCACGCTCTGCGTCTATGGGCTGCGCCTCGAGACCCTGGGGCTGCTGCCCACGACCAACGTTGGGCCGCTGATCGCCGCGCTGACTTGTGGCATCTGCCTCGGATTCCTCCGTGACAACTTCTACCCGGCGAAGCTGTTCATGGGTGACGCCGGCTCGTTGATGCTGGGTGTGCTGATGAGCGCCGCGACGATGGTCATCGGTGGGCGGACGCCACCGGCGAGCGGCGTGACATTTTTCTTCTTTGCACCCCTCCTCATTCCGGTCTTCATCCTCGGCGTGCCCCTCATCGACGCAGTGTGGGCCTTCGTGCGCCGAACGGCGACCGGCCAGGGTTTCCACACCCCCGACAAGAACCACATCCACCACCGGCTCATGCGCCTCGGTCACGGGCATCGTCGCACCGTCATCATCTTGTGGGGCTGGACGGCGTTGCTCTGCGGATTCGTGCTTGTGCCACTCTTTGACACGCGGGCCAACGTCTTCATTCCTCTTGGCGTCGCCGTGCTGGTGATTGCCCTCTTCACGTGGTTCAGTCCAGTGAGGTGGCGGCTGCGTCGACAGCGCGAATGGGTCTACAGCGACGAAGAGAATGATGTCGTGACATGAGCGACGAGTCGGACGATCGCCCCTTGCACCGGCCGGACCAGGAGAAATCGAGCGTGAAGGACCTGCCGGGGCTTGCGGCGTTCGCGACGATGGGCACGACGATCGCGGGCTGTCTCGCGGTTGGCGTGCTGCTCGGTCTCTACCTCGACCACGTCTTTCACAGCGCGCCGGTGGGTCTTCTGATCGGGATAGTGTTGGGGGCGGTCGCGGCCGTGGCGAGTGTGGTAAAGCTCGTCCGGCGTTACCTCTAAAATTGACCGTCCGTGTTAGAAAACCTACCCACCGATACCCTCCCACGCCTTCTGCGCCGTACCACGTTGTCGGCCATTGCGGTGGGGGTGGTGGGCTTCGTCGTCGCAATCTTCATTGCACCGCCGCTGGCCGCCCTCGGCGTCGTGCTCGGCGTGGGGCTGGCGATCGTGAACCTGCGATTCCTTGACCGCCAGGCGGCCCGCGTCGAGCTGCGCGGCGAGCAGAGCGCGAAGGCAATGCGCCGCCAGCTCGGTGGCAAGACCGCCGCGCGAATGATCGTGGTGACGGTCTTCATTCTGGCCGTCGTCTGGCTGAACGCCCCTCTGGGAATCGGTATTGTGGCAGGGCTTGTGCTCTATCAGCTTGTCTTTGTCCTAAACGTGCTGCGCGTGGTGGCGCACCAAGGAGGCGTGTAGTGGAGACCCTGGTCGCGGCCGGGAATATCAGCGTCGGCGTTCACCCCCAGGTGCACGTCTTTGGCATGGCCATCGACACCGACATTGTCACCTCGACGCTGCTCGCGATGGCGGTCTTGCTCTTCATCGGCTTTCGGATGCGCGCCAAGGTGACCGACGGCGTGCCGGGCAAGCTCCAGCTGGTGTGGGAAATCCTGGTCGAGCAGGTGGACGACCTCGTCGACTCGGCGATCGGGCCCAAAGGGCGACGCTACGTACCAATCGCCGTTGCGCTCTTCCTCTTCATTCTGATCTCCAATTGGATCGGCTTCATCCCCTCGTCGCTGCACCCAGGGGTCTCTTCGGAGATCTTGCCGGCACCAACGAGCGACGTGAACCTACCCCTCGCGATGGCGCTCTTTGTCATCGTGTGGGTGCACGTCGAGTCCTTCCGCGCCCGCGGCTTTCGCGGCTACTTTCGCCACTACCGCGAGCCGTACCTCGCCCTCACGCCGATCAACGTCATCGAGGAGATCACCAAGCCCATCACCTTGACGTTCCGACTCTTTGGCAATCTCTTCTCGGGTGGGCTGATGGTCGCCGTCATGGTGACGTTGCTGCCGATCTTCGTTTCGCCGCTCGGCGAACTCATCTGGAAGCCCTTCGACCTCTTCATCGGGCTCATTCAGGCCTATATCTTCATGCTGCTGACCGTCTTGTACTTCGCCTTCGCTACGAGCCGCGAGGGACACGAGCCAGCGCTCGAGACCGCGCACTAACCAACCCAGGAGGAAATAGATAATGGCAACGAACACTGATGACATCGCCAGTGCGGTACGCATCGCGGGGGCCCTCGTCGGCGGCGGGCTCGCCCTCGGCGGCGGTGCCATCGGCGCGGCTGTTGGCGACGGCCTGGCCGGCAGCCAGACCATCGCGGCGATCGCGCGTCAGCCCGAGATCGAGAACAAGGCCCGTCAGTACTTCTTCCTGACGGTGGGACTGGTGGAGGCCATGTACTTCATCAACCTCTTATTCATGGTCGTCTTCGTCTACGTCTTCGAGAAGCACTAGTGCCGACTGGTCGGCCCCGTCGCGGGCCGTCACCTTCGGGCGCCGAGAAAGAAGGTCTCACGAGATGACGGCGACATCAATCTTCCTGCTCCCCAACGGCACGTTCTTCGTGGAACTGCTCGTCGTCGCGGTCATCTTGTTCTTCATGACCAAGTACATCCTGCCGCCGCTCAATCGGGCGCTCGAAGCGCGTCAGGCGAAGATCCGCAGCGCCCTCGAGGCCGCTGACGCGGCGCGTGCCGAAGCGGCCGCCGCCGACGATGTACGGGCCAAGGTCCTCGCCGAGGCCCGCGAGCAGGCCCGCGTCATCGTCGCAGGCGCCCAGGCGACCTCCGACCAGCTGAAGGCCGAAGCGGCCGGACGGGCCCAAGTGGAGTACGACCGTATTCTCGTCACCGCCGAGGGCGAAGTGCTGGCGGCACGCCAGCGGGCCATCGATGACGCCGCGGCGCGCATCGGCGAGATCGTCTTCGACCTCGTCACGAAGATCGTCGCTCGCGAGGTGGACCAGAGCACCCACGACGACCTCGTGCGCGAGGCCGTGGCGGCGCTCAATGCCGAAGCCGCGAAGGGATCGGCTCGCTGACCATGCTGGCCAAGATCGAGGGATTCGCCGCTGCCGTGCTCGGCCGGCTCGACCACGAGAGTCTCGCCACGCTCGTCAGTGACCTCGACGCCATTCAAGCGACGGTCCAGGCCCAGCGCGAACTCAGCGCGGTCCTCACTGATACCTCCATCGCCAACGTGAGCCGGGGCCAGGTCGTGGGCGAGCTCTTGGCCAACAAAGTGAGCCCCGCGGCGAAGCGGCTGTGTGTCTACGCGGTTGCGTCGGCGCCAGCCCAAGAGGTGCCCCACGTGCTCGACGAACTCGCCCACGCGGCACGCACGCTGCTCGCGACCGGCGACTTTCACCACCCGAATCGAGCGCTGCTCGACGCGCGCCGTCGCGTGAACGGATTCGCCGACGCGGTGCTCGACGAGATCGACACCGACAACTTCTTTTCCATCGAGGACGACCTGTTTCGATGGGCGCGCATGGTCGAGGCAAACGAGGAACTGCGCCATCTCTTGCTCGATCGTGACGCGCCGTTGGAGTCGCGGCTCGGGGTCACCGACCAGCTGCTCGCGGGCAAGGTCAGTCCGATCGCGCTCGATCTCGCGCGCTTCGTCGTCGTGGGCGGGCGGCCCCGCGACGTCGTGGGGACTCTCGACTACCTGGTCGACTACGTCGCACAGACCCGCGACTGGCGCGTGGCCCGGGTGCACAGCGCCCGGGCACTGGACGAAACGAGCGAGCGCGAACTCATAACCACGCTCGCGGCCCTCACTGGGCGCAGCGTGGACCTCCAGGTGGCCGACGAGCCCGATCTCCTGAGCGGGGTGCTCGTCGAGATCGGTGACCTGCGCCTCGACGCCACGACCCGGGGACGGCTCAGTGCGTTGCACGAGACCTTGACGGCGGGCCGCGCCAGCGGCTTTGCCTCGAATTGAAACGACTAACTAAAGGAAACCTTGATGACTGAGCTCACCATAAGCGCGAGTGAGATCACGGAGGCACTGCGCAAGCACGTGACCGACTTCAACCCGGCCGTCGGGGCCGAGCAGGTCGGCCGGGTGGTCGAAGTGGGTGACGGCATCGCCCGGGTGTCCGGTCTGCCACTCGCCAAGGTCAACGAGCTGCTCGAGTTCGAAGACGGCACCGTAGGTCTCGCCATGAACCTCGACGAGGAGACCATCGGTGCCGTGGTGCTCGGATCGGTTGACAACATCGAAGAAGAGCAAGTTGTGCGCTCCACCGGGCGAATCCTGTCGATGCCGGTCGGCGACGCCCTGCTCGGGCGGGTGGTGAACGCGCTGGGCGAGCCGGTCGACGGCAGGGGCCCGCTCGTTGATCCGACGTACCGTCGAATGGAGGTCCAGGCGCCGAGCATCATGGGCCGTCAGCCCGTCTCGCAACCGCTGCAGACGGGCATTAAGGCCATCGACGCCATGACCCCCATCGGGCGAGGGCAGCGCGAGCTCATCATCGGCGACCGCAAGACGGGCAAGACGACGGTCGTCGTCGACACGATCCTGAACCAGAAGGGCCAGGGCGTGAAGTGCATTTATGTAGCCGTCGGCCAAAAGAACTCCTCGGTCGCCCAAACGGTCAAGGTGCTCGAGGACTTTGGCGCCTTCGAGTACACCGTCGTCGTCGTCGCGGGCGCCGGCGACCCGGCACCCTTTAAGTTTCTCGCGCCCTACGCGGGCTGCGCGATCGGCCAGCAGTGGATGGAGAACGGCGAGCACGCGCTTGTCGTCTACGACGACCTCTCCAAGCAGGCCGAGGCCTACCGGCAGATCTCGCTGCTGCTGCGACGTCCACCGGGCCGTGAGGCCTACCCCGGCGACGTCTTCTACCTGCACAGCCGGCTGCTCGAGCGCGCCGCGAAGTTGAGCGACGAGCTGGGGGGCGGCTCGCTGACGGCGCTGCCGATCATCGAGACCAAGGCCGGCGACATCTCGGCCTACATTCCCACCAACGTGATATCGATCACCGACGGCCAGGTGTTCCTCCAGACCGACCTCTTCTACTCGGGCGTGCGCCCCGCCATCGATGTGGGTAACTCGGTGTCGCGGGTTGGCGGCAACGCTCAGATCAAGGCCATGAAATCGGTTGCCGGCACGCTCAAGATCGACCTCGCCCAGTTTCGCGACCTCGAGGCGTTCGCGACCTTCGGTTCCGAGCTGGATAAGTCGTCCCAGCAGCAACTCGATCGCGGCTACCGCTTGACCGAGCTCCTAAAGCAGGGCCTCAACGCGCCGGTGCCCGTCGAAGAGCAGGTGGTCGCGATCTACGCGGGGACCCACGGCTACCTCGATGCCGTGCCCGTCCAGGATGTTCGCCGCTTCGAGGCCGAGCTTCTGACCGACCTGCGCGCCAAGCACGCCGACCTGCTCGCGCATATCCGTGACACCTCCACCTTGCCCGACACTGACCAACTGGACGCCGCGATCAAGTCCTTCGCGGACAGCTTCGCGCCGAGCAACTAGACAGCGGGATAGAGAAGACGTGGCCGGCGGACAGGAGCGGATCCTTCGCCGACGCATCAGGTCGGTCAAGTCAACGCGCAAGATCACCAAGGCGATGGAGCTCATTGCGGCCGCTCAGATTCCCCGCAGCCTCGCGCGCATCAGCGCGAACCGCCCGTACCGCGCCGGTCTACAGCGCGTCCTCGTTGAAGCCGCGCTGAACGACCCGAGCGGCGTCGCGAAGTTGCTGGCGCTGCCCGAGCACGTCGAGGGCGCCCTCGTGCTCGTCATTACCGGCGATCGGGGGCTCTCGGGCGCGTACAACAGCTCCGCGCTGCGCGCCGGCGAACGACTCGTCGCCCGGCTCGAGGGCGAGGGCACTCGCGTGCGCCTCTACTGCGTGGGCAAGAAGGCGGCCGCCTACTACCGCTTCCGCGGGCTCAGCGTCGAGGCGAGCTTCGTCGGCTTTGCCGACCGGCCGGCCTTCGCCGACGCCCAGCTCGTCGCCTCGGCGCTGGCGCCGCCCTTTCTCACCGGCGAGGTCGACCAGATCCTCCTCGTCTCGACGAGGTACCTCTCGGCCGGCTCGCAGGTCGTCGACGTGGGTCAGCTGCTCCCTCTCTCGATGCCCGAGCTGCCCGTCGAGGGTGAGCAGGGTTTGCGGGGCTACACCGAGTTCGAACCTGAGATCGGAAAGCTCCTCGACCGGCTCGGCCCGCGCCTGCTCGAGAGCGAGATCTTCTCGGCGCTGTTGGAGGCTGCGGCCTCGTTCCACACGAGCCAGCAGCGCGCTATGGCCGCCGCGACCGAGAACGCCGACGAGCTCGGCCAGACCCTGACACGCGTGATGAACCGGGCGCGCCAGGACTCGATAACGACCGAAATTATGGAAATCGTGGGCGGAGCCGAAGCGCTCCGCCTAGGAAAGTGAGAAGCACATGACCATCGCCGCAGAACAGACCAAGCTCGAGACGGGCCGGGTCGTCGCGATTGCCGGACCGGTGGTTGACGTGGAGTTCCCCCCCCACGCGCTGCCCGAGATCAACCACGCCGTGGAAATGGACATAGTGCTCGACGGCAAGACCTTGACGGTCGTCGCCGAGGTCGCCCAGCAGATTGGCGACGGCCGCGTGCGTTGCGTGTGCATGAAGCCCACCGATGGCCTCGTGCGGGGGGCGGTCGTGCGCCAGAGCGGACGCGGGATCACCGTGCCCGTGGGCACCGCCGTCCTCGGCCACGTCTTCAACGTGATCGGCGAACCGCTCGACACTGACGACATCGGCCAGGTCGACGACTACTGGGAGATCCACCGCAGCGCGCCGGCCTTCGACCAGCTCGAGCCGAGCAAGACCATGTTCGAGACCGGCATCAAGGTCGTCGACCTTTTCGCGCCCTACGTGAAGGGTGGCAAGATCGGCCTCTTCGGTGGCGCCGGAGTGGGCAAGACGGTCCTCATCATGGAGATGATCCGCCGCGTGGCCGAGCTGCACGAGGGGGTGTCGGTCTTCGCGGGCGTGGGCGAGCGCACGCGCGAGGGCACCGACCTTTTGCTCGACATGCGCGAGTCCGGCGTCATCGAGAAGACGGCCCTGGTCTATGGCCAGATGGACGAGCCGCCGGGGGTACGCCTGCGCGTGGGTCTGGCCGCGCTCACGATGGCCGAGTACTTCCGCGACGTCAAGAACCAGGACGTGTTGCTCTTCATCGACAACATCTTCCGCTTCGTGCAGGCCGGATCGGAAGTTTCGACGCTGCTCGGGCGCATGCCCTCGGCGGTTGGCTACCAACCGACCCTGGCCGACGAGATGGGCGAACTGCAAGAGCGCATCACTTCGACGCGCGGCCACTCGATCACCTCCTTGCAGGCGGTCTACGTGCCGGCCGACGACTACACCGACCCCGCTCCCTTTACCACCTTCACGCACCTCGACGCGACGACCGAGCTGAGCCGACAGATCTTCGCGCTGGGCATCTACCCGGCCGTCGACCCGCTCGCCTCGACGTCGAACATCCTGGCGCCCGAGATCGTGGGCGAGCGCCACTACGCGGTGGCGCGCCAGGTCCAGCAAATCCTCCAGCGCAACAAGGAGCTCCAGGACATCATCGCGATCCTTGGGCTTGACGAGCTCTCCGAGGAGGACCGCATCACCGTCACCCGCGCGAGGAAGATCCAGCGCTTCCTGTCCCAGCCGATGTACGTGGCGAAGGCCTTCACCGGGATCGACGGCATCAATGTGCCCGTTGCCGAGACCGTCGAGTCCTTCGAGAGCCTCATCAAGGGCGACCTCGACCACTTCCCGGAGCAAGCCTTCCTCAACGTCGGTGGCGCCGCCGACGTCGAAGCCAAGGCCGCGGAGCTGGCCAAGGCCTGATGGCGCTCACCGTCGAGATCGTCGCGCCGGAAGCCACGTTGTGGCGCGGACCGGCGAAGGCCCTCGTGGCGCGCTCCACCGAGGGCAACTTCACGATTCTCGACCAGCACACGGCGATGGCCGCCGAGCTCGTCTCGAGCGTCGTACGTGTCGAGAGCGAAGACGGCGAGATCGCCTTCGCCGTGCACGGTGGCAGCTTCCTTGTGGGAAGGGACGCCGAGGGCGAGACGCTCGCATCCGTATTCGCCGGGGTCGTGGAGCGAGCGGGCGAGATCGACGTCGCGCGCGCCCAGGCCGCCAAGGAGGCCGCAGAAGCCAAACTCGCCGCCGCCAAGGGCGAGGACGGCGCCGCCGAATTCATCGCCCACGCCGCGCTAGAGCGAGCGGAGCTGCGACTGCGCGCGGCGGCGAAAGAGTATTAGCGACCCGACACGTACGCCAGCAGGTCTCGCTTGTCGTGCTCGAGTTCTTCGAGGCGGGCCTTCACGACGTCGCCGATGGAGATGATGCCGACCAGGCTTTCGCCGTCGATCACCGGCACGTGGCGAAAGCGACGCTCGGTCATCGTGACCATCAGGGTCGTGAGCTCGCTGTCAGCGGTGCACACCGACACCTCCCGGCTCATGAGATCGGCAACCTTTAGTACCAGCGCGCCTTCGCCGTGCGTCGCCAGGGCTCGCACGACGTCGCGCTCGGAAAGGATGCCGACCAAAGGAGGGGTCTTTCCGGTCACGACCACGGCGCCGATGCGGCGCTCCTTTAGCAGCGCGACGGCTTCGGCGACAGTGCGCTCTTGTGAGATTGTCGCGACGTCGTGGCCCTTCGTCGCCAGTAGGTGTGACACGCGCATCAGGCACCTCCTCATGTCCGCGCTTTCGCGCCAAGGTCACTCTGGACTCTTAGCCGGAGGCTAGGCGGAGAGCATCGCTCGCGCAACATCCGAGCGATGCATGGTGGTTTCTCTCGGAGCCTAGAAGCCGGCCGTCGTGAAGGCCTCGAGCTTGTCGTGACGATGGAACGTTTCGATCGTGCGCACGGTGCCGGACTTCGATCGAACGACCAATGACTGCGTCGTGGCACCGAAATCGTAGAAGCGCACGCCGCGCAGGAAGTCGCCGTCGGTGATCGCGGTCGCTGAGAAGAAGCAGTTGTCGCTCGCCACGAGGTCGTCGGTCATGAGCACTCTTGTGAAGTTGTAGCCAAGGGCCTCGGCCTCTTTGCGCACGGTGTCGTCCTGGGCGTGCAGCACGCCTTGGATCTCACCGCCGAGACCCTTCAGCGCGGCCGCAGCGATGACCCCCTCGGGCGTGCCGCCGATGCCGAAGAGCACGTCGGCGCCCGAGTCGGGCCAACCGGTCGCGATGGCGCCGGCGACGTCGCCGTCGGTGATGGAGAGCACACGCGCGCCGGCCTCTCTGACCTCGGCCACGAGATCGTCGTGCCGGGGCCGATCGAGGATCACCACGCCGAGCTCTTGGACCGGTTTGCTCAAGCGCTTCGAGAGCTCAGTGAGGTTGTCGGTCACCGAGGCGTTTACGTCGACCGCGCCGCGCCCCCGCGGTCCGACCGCGACCTTCTTCATGTAGTAGCAGGGCCCCGGGTTGAACATCGTCCCGCGCTCGGAGAGCGCGATCACCGCCAAGGCTCCGTTGCGACCCATGGCCGTCAGCCTCGTGCCGTCGATGGGATCGACGGCGACGTCGACCTCGGGCGGGCGGCCGTCGCCGACTCGCTCGCCGTTATAGAGCATTGGGGCCTCGTCCTTCTCGCCCTCGCCAATGACGACGACCCCGTCCATCGCGACCGCACCCAACACAAAGCGCATGGCGTCCACGGCAGCGCGATCGGCGGCGTTCTTGTCGCCGCGTCCCGCCCAGCGCGCCGCGGCGATGGCGGCGGCCTCGGTGACTCGGATCAGCTCGAGCGCAATGTTGCGGTCGGGCGTGAGCGGCGGCAGCACAGGGCCAGCGTACTCGGCGCCCCCTCGGGAGTTCATGGGCGTTTCGCCTGATGGAACTGACCGGCAATACTTGGTGTGTGACGTCACTCGTCGTAAAGCCCGCCAGCGCGCTCGAGGGCGAAGTCAGGGCTTACGGGGCTAAGAACGCCGTGCTGAAGGAGATGGCCGCCTGCCTGCTCGCGACGGGTGAGCACCACCTCACCAACGTGCCCCACATAACCGACGTGGTGCGGATGGGCGAACTCTTGGAGGCCCTCGGCTGCGAGGTCGCAGCGCCGCTCGAGCACGAGTTGTTGATACGGGTGCCCGAGTGCGACGACCTCCGTCCCGTGGCGCCAGCGCACCTCTTCGAGGCGATGCGCGCCTCCATCGTGGTGCTTGGTCCGCTGCTCGCGCGCTGCGGCGAGGCCAACATGGCCCTACCCGGGGGCGACGACTTCGGGCAGCGACCGATCAACTTCCACACTGAGGGCCTCACGGCGATGGGTGCCACGTTCGACAACGAGCGTACGTCGATCCGCGCAACGTGCGCATCGCCTCGCCTGCACGCCACGCGCGTCACGCTCGAGTATCCCAGCCACACCGCAACCGACAATCTCTTGATGGCCGCCGTGCTCGCCGAAGGCCGCACGATCATCGACAACGCTGCACGAGAACCCGAAGTAGCAGATCTCGGCCGCCAGCTCATCGCTATGGGCGCGCGCGTCGAGGGCCTGGGCACGTCACTGCTCACGATCGACGGCGTGGCCGAACTGAGCCCGGCCCGCCACGAGGTGGTGACGGATCGGGTCGTGTCGACGACCTATCTCGCTTCGGGGCTCATCACCGGAGGGCAGGTGCGCGTCGTTGACGCGCGACCCGAGCACATGGTGATGCTGCTGCGCAAGCTCGAGTCGATGGGGGCGGAAGTCGACGAGGCCGGGCCCGGCGTCGCCGTAAAGTCTCGAGGGCGCCTTCGCGCGGTCGACATCGCCACGCTGCCGTACCCCGGCGTCGCGACCGACTACAAGCCCCTGCTCACCGCCATGCTCAGCGTGGCCGACGGGGTCTCGGTCGTCACGGAAAACCTCTTCACGGGCCGTTTCCGCTACGTGGACCAGCTGGTGCGCCTAGGAGCCAACATCACGACCGAGGGACACCACGCCATGATCCGCGGCGTCGATCGCCTGGTCGGTACTTCGGTAAACGCGAGCGACATTCGGGCGGCGGCGGCGCTGATCCTCGCGGGGCTCGTCGCGGAGGGCGAGACGACGGTCACGGGCCTTGAGCACATGGACCGGGGATACGACGACTTCGTGGGCCGGCTCAGCGCGCTCGGGGCGAGCATCGAACGGTTCAAGTGATCGAGCGAGGTCCCGAAGTCCTTTTGGCTGAAGCGCGAGAGGGTTCGCGCGGCGCGCTGGCGCGGCTGCTGACCTACGCGGAGTCGGGCGGAAGCCAGCAGCTGGCGACCGCCGCGCTCGTTTACGCGGCGCCGGCGCCCTACGTCGTGGGCCTCACCGGGCCCCCGGGTGGAGGAAAGTCCACGCTAACCGATCGCCTGATCACGTTGGCGCTGCAGCGCCGCCAGGTCGGCGACGCGGAGACCTTCGACCAGGTTGGCGTGCTCTGCGTGGATCCGAGCTCGCCCTACAGCGGTGGCGCGATACTGGGCGACCGCATCCGCATGCAGGATCACGCGACCAACGACCACGTCTTCATCCGCTCCATGGCCACGCGCGGGCATCTTGGTGGGCTCTCCCTGGCCGTGCCCGACGCGATCCGGGTGCTCGGCGCTGCGGGGTTTCCCTTTCTTTTCGTCGAGACCGTGGGCGTGGGCCAGATGGAGGTTGAGATCGCCTCAGCTGCGGACACCACAATCGTGGTGACGGCGCCGGGCTGGGGCGACTCGATGCAGGCGAGTAAGGCCGGGCTCTTGGAGGTCGCGGACCTCTTCGTCATCAACAAGGCGGACCGAACAGGGGTGAGGGAGACCCGCCGCGACCTCGAGCAGATGCTCTCTCTTGGCAAAGATCGAACGTGGCGGCCGACGATCATCGAAACGTGCGCGACCAACGACGAGGGAACCGAGGAGCTTTTCCACGCGATTGACGCGCATCGCCGCTATCTCGACAAGGAGCCGCTCTTAGAGGCACGACGCCAGCGCATGCGCTTCGCCCTCGATCGTGTGGTGGGGGAGATCCTGCGCGCTCGAGTGAACGAAGTCGCCAGGGGTCGCGCGTACGACGACCAGATTGATGCTCTCCTCGCGGGCACTACCGATCCTTACCTCGCGGCCGAGACATTGCTTTTAGAGTCGTGATCGCCACGTCGGTCTTCTACGACCTCGTTTTCGTGGTGCACGTCATCTCGGCCGTCGCGACGCTCATCGTCTTCATCACGATGCGCTATGCGGCGGTCGCCGTCGCACGCGGCGCCAACGCCGCGGTGCAAGCTGCCCGCTTTCCCGGGCGTCGGAATTTCGCCGCGCGGCTGCTGCACGTGTTGCCAGTGACCGGCCTCATCATGTCCCTGAGTGGCGGCAGCTCGGTGTCACTCGCGCGGCCCTGGGTGGACGTCGGCATTCTCTGCTACTTGGCCGCGGCCGGCCACCTCGAGGCGCGAACCTTGCCCCAGGAGCGGCTGCTGGCTGAAGCGATCGTGCGCGATGGCGTGGCGCCGCCCGAGATGGGCCGCCGGATGCTGCGAAGCGTCGACACGTTGTTGGTGATAATTGCCGTGGCGCTGGTGACGATGCTGGTGCAGTACTAGGTCCGCTTCTGGTCACTTTCATCCCTGGCTAAGGCCGCGACTCGTCGGTCGTGGGAGACGCTAATGGGCTGAAATCGAAGTGCGCTGAGAAAGATTGCCAGATCGATGGCCGCGAATCCCGCCAGTGCAAGGGGCACAACGTGGACACCGAAGCGCGACACCAGAAGGCTCACGGCGCCCGGTCCCCCGACGCCGCCGATCATCATGAAAATAATGAGCAGCGAGAGCCCGTCGCTGTCGTGGGGACAGAGCTTCGTGTACCAGAAGAGCCCCATCGGAAAGACCGACGCCACGATGAGCCCGAGCAACGGGTAGGCGTACGGCGCAAGAGTATCGAGGTGGGCGACCAGCGACAGCGCTGTCGCGAGGGCTAGCCCGCCGAGGACCAACTTCTTCTCAGCGAGCCAGTTGTAGAGCGGCCCGCCAAGCAGCCGGCCGACGGCGATTCCGAGCCAGAATCCGGCTGTAACGAGGCTGCCAATTGACTCGGTGTAGCCAACACCGTGCAACTGGGTCGCCATCCAACCCGAAGAGATCGTCTCAACGGCGACGTAGAAGATGTAAGCGCAGACAAAGGTGACGAGTATCGGCCGACGCTGCTCCTTCATCTGAGAGATCTCAGCCTGCAATGGTTCGACGCCCTGTGGCGGGGCGTGCACGCCACGGGTCAGTGTCGACAGCACCAACGCGAGCCCGCAAATCCCGGTAAGAAGAACCGGGAAGTTATGCGGTGCGAGGGCGATGATGACGAGAGGGCAAACCACCGCACCGATTCCGTAACCGGCGTTAGGAACGCTCAGTCGACGCGCGCGGCCGACTTCCGACGTGCGAGCGAGCAAGGTGTTGAGGCTGATGTCGAGCGCGCCGAAGCCGAGTCCGATCAAAAAGATGCTCGCAAGAAATATTGGCCAGTGTCGAAAGAGGGCCGCACCCGCTGCGCCGACGGCAATCATCGACAGCGCAATGGTGAGAACGGTACGGCCCTGAAGTCGGCGAAGGCCCTGCCAGGCGGGCAGGGCACCGAGCGTGGCCCCTACGAAATACACACTCAGTGAAACGCCAGCGCTTGGCAGCGATACGTGAAACCGGTGAGAGAAGCTGATGAGCAGCGGACCGAAGAGCGAGGCGACGGCCCCCATGAGAATGAAGATGCCGGTGGTGCTCGCAAAGGCGACGGGTCGAAATGAAACTTCGGTGATGGCGCTGGGGGATGGTGGCGTCGCTGGGTCCACGGCGAAGTCGATTCTATGGGCCGGCCCCGCGACCCTCGAGAGCCTGACGGCTCGATAACGGTCAGTACACTTCGCACGTGGCGCCATCGAATTTCGTAAATCATGAAAATGACAACGACGCAACGTCGCGCGGCGCCGTAAAGCAGTTCAACCATTGAGATTCGACCTTTCCAGGATGCGGCCGGTACGCTACGTCCGGGCGCGAGCGACGTGGCTACAAGCGAGGATCCATGACCACTGCCTTTGAGCAAGAGATTCGCTCGCAGGGGGACATCCTTCGTCGACGCGCCGCGTCGGGGATCGAGCAGGCACGTCTCGTCGCCGAGTCATTCAAGGGCATCTCCTACGCCCTGGTCGCAGCCCGCGGCTCGTCGGACAATGCCGCGGTCTTCTTTCAGTACTTCGCCGGCCACGAGCTGGGCCTGCTCGTGGCTCTCGCGACGCCCTCCCTCTACGAGAGCGGGCAGACAATTGGTCTTGGCGGTGCGGGCGTGATCGCTGTCTCCCAGTCCGGTCGCACGCCGGGACTGCTTGAGGTCATAGAGCAAGCGCTCGCCCAGGGCCGCCCAAGCGCAGTGGTGACCAACGACGTCACTTCGCCGCTAGCGGCGACGGGCTCTCAGATCATCGAGCTCGGGGCGGGACCCGAACGAGCGATTGCTTCGACGAAGACGTTTTCCTCCACCTGGCAGGCGCTGGCCCAGGTGGTCGGCGCGATGAAGGGATCAACGCTGGAGGGCATCGACGATCTGCCCGACCTCGTCGACCGCACCGCCGAGTGGGCGTTGTCGAGTGAGCTACCGACGTCGCTGCTCAACCCGGAAAAGGGCGTGACCGTGGTGGGGCGCGGCGTGGGGCAGGCCGTGGCCGCGGAGATCGCGCTCAAGATCCGTGAAGTTGCGGGGATACGTTGCGAGGCCTACGCGACCGCGGACTACCTGCACGGCCCAATCGGTGCGGACGGGGAGGGCTCGACGCTGCTGCTGGTCGCCACCGACGAAACCTCGGACGACGTCGGCACAAAACTGATCGAGCGGTGTCGTGCGTTTGGCATGCGCGTGGTGGTGTTGCGCGCGAGTGATCGATTGAGCTTTCCTGGCGATACCGAGATCGTCTTGACCGAGGCGGCGCCCAACTGGTGCACCGGCTTGGCTGAGGTGATAGTTGGCCAGGTGCTCGCTCTTCGGATCGGCGAACTGCGGGGGCGTCCCATCGACACGGCTCCGGGGCTGAAGAAGGTAACGCTGCTCGCCTAACGACGGCGAGCGACTGGTCACGACGCGATCTCCTTGCGGGCACCTCCATCCCGTGCGGTTATTCGATCTGTGAGAGGCTCTCCCAACGAGACGAATGCAAATTTCTTTCGAGGTGTGGGCGACCGTGCGGTGGCCCTTCTCGAGAGGGCGGGCCTGACGCACGGCGCGCAAGTCCTCCGCCGCTACCTCCACGAGTTCTGCGGGGGCCAGCGTCAACTCCTGGGCTTCGCCCAGGCGGTCGCGTCCACGTCTTCGCCGACCCGCCACGCCGCATGCTTCGCGGTGCAGCCAACGTGACGGCCGGGCTGGTTCCGCGTCCGCGGTTCCTTGAGTACCTCTCCGGAGCGCTCACGTGGTCCTCGCCGCTACGCGTGCGCGTGGAATCCGAGTGGCGGGGTGTTCTGGAATCCTTCGCGCTCGATCTGCAGCAGAGCCTTGGCTGGCATGTGGCCCTTGTCGATGGCTCGTGCGACCTCGAGATCCTCCGCCTACCCGAACTCGCACCCGAGGCGTATCAGATCAGCGTCGCCGAGTGCGTGCGGGTCGAGGCGAGCTCGCCCGCGGGGGTGGCCTATGCGCTGACGTCGCTGCGTCAACTCGGACCGGCAGCGATGTGGGCCGAGTCGCCCCGGGAGCTGCGCTCTTTTGAGATGCCTCGCGTCGTCGTCCAGGACGAGCCCACTTTCGCCTGGCGCGGGGTGCATCTCGACGTGTCCCGACACTTTTTTGACGTGGCGACGGTCTGCCGGCTGATCGACCAGCTCGCCGCGCACCGGTTCAATCGGTTGCACCTGCACCTCAACGACGATCAGGGCTGGCGCGTCGAAGTTCCCTCATGGCCACGGCTCACTCAAGTGGGCTCCGCTCGACGATCGTCGCCGATCGGCCACGAAAGTGAAGGTATCGACGACGGCGTGCCGTACGGCGGCTTCTACAGCGCGAGCGACCTCGCTGTCATTCGCGAACACGCGGCGAAGCGTTTCGTCCAGCTGGTGCCCGAAATCGACCTGCCCGGCCACGCCCAGGCGGCAATAGCCGCCTACCCCGATCTCGGTAACTCCGACGCGCCCGTCGAGGTGTGGACCCGCTGGGGCATCTCCGAGCACGTCCTCAACCCCAGCCCGCGCGCCCTCGCCTTCGCCGAAGCTGTCACCCTGTACGTGGCGGGTCTCTTTCCGGGCAGCCCCGTGCACATCGGAGGCGACGAGTGTCCAACGACCGAATGGGAGTCGAGCGACGCCGCGCACGCGGTGATGCTTGCGCACGGCTTCCGCAGCCCCCGCCAGCTACAGGGCCTCTTCACGCGGCGCGTGAGCGCCGCGCTGCGGCAACACGGCCACGAGGTTATTGCTTGGGACGATGTCCTTGACAGCGACGTCGTGCCCGGCACCGTGATCGCGGCGTGGCGCAGCGCCGCCAAAGCCATCGAGGCGGTCGAGCACGGGTTCGACACGATCCGGGCGCAGATGGACTACCTCTACCTCGACTGGCTGAGCAGCTCCGACGAGGGAGAGCCGGTGGCCGTAGCGCCGGTACCCCACGTCACCCCCTGGGAGAAGGTCTACGGGTTCTCTGTTGTGCCCGAGGGTCTGCGTCCGGATCTCGAGTTTCGAGTTCGCGGCGCCCAGGCTCAGCTATGGACCGAATACATCACTTCGCGCGACCGCCTCGACTATATGGCTTTCCCGAGGCTCGCCGCATTCGCCGAAGTGGTCTGGGGCACAGCAACAACCCTTGAAGAGTTCCGACCCCGCCTCGAGGCCCACCTCGAGCGACTCACCGAAATGGGAGTGCGCTTTCGGCCGTTGGACACCGAATGATGGAGGTCGCCACACTCGCGGTTCGCCAGATGCGCGAGTTCTAGGCAACCGCTCCAGACTAGGCCGCGGACCGAGTGCGGAGTTTCTCAGCGGAGGCGCTGACCGCGGTGTTTGAAAGTTTGGGATTGCCAGGGGTCGAAGTGAACGTGGCCGCCGGGGCGTGGGACAGCTTTCGCTGTGACCGGGCGTGGACGGACCTTCTCGCGGCTGTTCTGCACTCGGTCGAGGTTGAGCGCCGCGAAGTCGGCCCACCCGACGTCATCTGGCCCGATCTTGACGGAGCCGGCGCGATGACGCGCCTATCAGCGCGCCGATTCGAGATGTGCCCGCTGGCCGGCTCGTCTGCGCCCACCGGTTTTCTGAGCCACGGTGCGACAGGTTCGAGGGCCTCCTCCTGGTCGACCTGCATGTCGCTACGGCCATTCAGCATCGTCGCTTCGAGCAAGTAGCCGCCGCGAACTCACCCGCGAGGCTGGTCGGCGAACCGGAGATTAGGCGCTCGGCGACCCCTCACTCTCCTGTCTCGACGTAGGACTCGGTCTTCGGCAGCCGCTGGCCGTGTTTCGCGACGCACGAGGGCCTCAAGCGAAGTTAAAGTGACTTTGGACCCTGTTTGGCCGTCTTCGCGCAGCGTCAAAATACGCCTAGATGGCTGTTCGTGACCAAATCGCGTCATTGCATTCATTCGCACCGAAGAGCCGGAAACGCAAGCTGCAACCAGAGGGAGAGACTGATGATCAAGATGACATGGGGACGACGGCTGATGGTGATCGGCATGGTGACCGCCTTGAGTGTCGGCGTCACGACCGCCGCTTTCGGTTCATCGGGTAAGCCTCCGGCAAGCACGGTGAACATCTCGGACGAGTACGGGGTTGCCTGGAACTGCCAGTTCAACCCGTATAGCGGCGCCGATGAGTTCGCCTCCTTTGGGGTGGTCTACGAAGAGCTCGTGTACATGGATTCGCTTAGGAACGGGGCTACGACGCCGTGGCTGGCGACCGCCTGGGCCTGGTCCAACAACGACAGGACGCTTACCTTTACTATCAGGAATGGCGTTAAGTGGTCCGACGGTGTCGCCTTCAGTGCCAAGGACGTGATCTATTCCTTTAACCTGCTGAAGAAGAACTCCGCGCTTGACCTCAACGGGGACTGGACGGTGCTGAGCAGCGTGTCCGCCAAGGGTTCGAACCAGGTCGTGTTCCAGTTCAGCAAGCCTGCGGTGCCATACTTCTACTACATTGCCGACGAGACGCCGATCGTGCCCGAGCACATCTGGTCGACTATCAAGGACCCGGTCACTTATCTGGACTCGGCGCCGATCGGCACGGGGCCATACACCATGCACTCGTGCGACGGTGCCAACATCCAGTACAAGAAGAACCCCACGTACTGGCAGGCGGGGCTTCCCAAGATTGAAACGGTGAACTTCCCCTCGTACCTCTCGAATAACGCGGCCAACGCCGACCTAGCGAGCGGCGTCGACCAGTGGGGCTCGCAGTACGTACCGAACATCCAGTCCTACTACCTCTCGAAGAACCCGAACTACCACATCTGGTTCGAGCCGGTCTACAACGTCAACATCTACATCAACCTCACGAATCCGATCCTCTCCAATCTGGCGGTGCGACAAGCCATGGCCTACGCCATCAACCGCTCGGCAGTGTCCAAGATCGGTGAGTCAGGTTACGAGCCGGCGTCGAACCAGACGAGCATCGTGAAGCCGACGTTCTCGAGCTGGTACGACACGACCCAGGCGGCCCAATACGGCAACGCCTACGCCTACGACCCCGCCAAGGCGATCTCGATCTTGGAAGCCGCCGGCTACAAGAAGGGCAGCAACGGCATCTTCGCCAAGGGCGGCAAGCAGCTCTCCTTCACCATCATCAACAACGGCGGCTTCTCCGACTGGGTGGCAGCCGTGAACGTCATCGAGACCGACCTCAAGGCCGTCGGCATCTCGATCACCCCCGACAACCTCTCGAACACGACCTGGCTATCCGACCTCTACACGGGTCGCTACCAGCTCGCCTACAGCTGGGACTCAGGTGGGCCGACGCCCTACTACGAGCTGCGCGCACTGCTCTACTCGCCCAACACGGCAGCCATCGGTAAGTCGGCCGCCGACGACTGGGAGCGCTACATCAACCACTCGACCGACGCCCTCTTCGCGCAGTACGCCTCGACGACGAGCGCCGCCGTCCAGCACACGGTCGTCGACGAGCTCCAGAAGGTCGTGCTCGACGACGTGCCGGTGATCCCGGTCACTGAGGCCGTCGACTGGTACCAGTACGACACCCAGTACATCGGGGGGTGGGTGACCCCGAGCGACCCGTACGCGCAGCCCAATCAGTACGCTGTGCCCGACTGGGGCGTTTTGCTCTTGCACCTGTACGAAAAGTAAAGTGCCGGCTTCGGCCCGAGCTGCAGGGACGCCCGGGTGAAAGCGATCGGACGGAGGCTGGGCTTTTTCGTCTTCACGGTTTGGGCCGCCGTCACTCTCAACTTCCTGCTGCCGCGCCTCATGCCGGGCAACCCGGCCGAGGCCCTCCTGGCTCAGTACCCCCATCTCCAGCCTTCTGCGCTCCACGCCCTCACGACCCTCCTCGGAGGCGTGGGCCACCAGAGCCTGTTCACGCAGTACGCCGACTACTGGAAGGGAGTCGTGACGTTCAACTTCGGCATCTCGATCACGACGAGCTTCGGCACCCCCGTACGAACCATGGTCGTGAGCGCCCTGCCCTGGACCCTCGGTCTGGTGGGTGTGACGACGGTCCTCGCCTTCGTCCTCGGCACCTTCATTGGGCTCGTGAGCGCCTGGCGACGTGGCACCTGGCTCGACGCTGTCCTGCCGCCGATGGCCGTCATAGGGTTCGCGCTCCCGTACTTCTGGGTCGGCCTGTTGCTCGTCTACATCTTCAGCGTCACGCTCGGATGGCTGCCCTATGAAGACGCCTACAACATCCTCACAACCACCCCAGCCTGGAACCTGAACTTCATCGGCGACGTGCTGCAACACGCGATCCTTCCGGGCATGACGATTCTCATTACTCAAATCGGCTTGTGGATCCTCTTTATGAGGAACAACACGATCACGGTGCTCGCCGAGGATTACGTCCGCATGGCCCGGGCGAAAGGGCTCAAGCCCTGGAGGGTCATGTGGGCCTACGCCGGACGAAACGCGATCCTCCCCAATCTGACGGGCTTCGCAATGGCCCTCGGCTTCGTGGTGTCGGGAGCGATCCTTGTCGAGTACGTCTTCAACTACCCCGGTCTTGGGAGCCTCTTGCTGCGGGCGGTGGAGGGCCTCGACTACCCGCTCATGCAGGCCCTCTTCCTGCTCATCACGCTCGCCGTGTTGTTCAGCCTGCTGCTCTGCGACGTGCTCACCGCCATCCTCGACCCACGGACGAGGGAGTCCGTCTAGCAGCCATGTCAACGCCAGACTCCACGGACCACTCCCTGCGACCAGAAGTGTCGAGGAACGACACCGCCGTCACCGGTCAGGACAAGCGTGACGCCAAGCGTTCCGACGGGCTCGCCGAGCGCCGCCGCAGTAGCAACCTCTGGCAAGGCCTCCTCCACAATCGCAAAGCGCGGATTGGCGCGGTCTTGGTGTTGTTCTTTCTCGTGCTCGCCATCTTCCCCAGTCAGATCGCTCCCTACAGTCCGAGCGCGGAGAGATTCATGCCGAACCTCTCACCCTCGGCGGTCCACTGGCTCGGCACGACCTCCTTCGGCCAGGACATCTTCTCGCAACTCATTTGGGGGGCACGCCAGTCCCTCATCATCGCCTTCGCGGCCGGCGCCATCGCAACGTTCATCGCCGTGCTCGTGGGGGTGGCGTCCGCCTACATCGGGGGCGTCACCGACGGCGTCCTCTCGACTCTCACCGACATCCTGCTCGTCATCCCCATCTTTCCGCTCTTCATCGTCATCGCCGCCTACCTGCGCAGCGCCGGCCTTCTCGACATCATCATCATCCTCGGTGCCCTCAACTGGTCATACAGTGCCCGCCAGCTACGCGTGCAAGCGCTCTCGATGCGCAACCGGGACTTCCTCAAGGCGGCCGGGGTCCGGGGCGAGCGCTCCAGTTACATCATCGCGGCCGAGATGCTTCCGTCGATGAGCTCGCTCATCGTGGCCGCCTTCTGTCTCAACGCCGTCTTCGCCGTTCTGACCGCCGCCGGGCTCCAGTTCATCGGACTCGGCGACCCCAATGCCCAGAGCTGGGGCACGATGCTCTACTGGGCTTATCAGCAGGCGGCTCTCCAGTCAGGGTTGGCCCTGTGGGCGATCATGCCGGGCGTCTGCATCGCCCTCTTCGGAGGGTCGCTCGCACTGATCAACTTCGCCTTCGACGAAATCTCCAACCCCGCGCTGCGGCCCGTGCGTCGCGTGTCACGCCCCCGCGAGGTTCGTTCCGGCCCCGGCCCCGCGCAGGACCGGGAGTCGGTCGCTCCTGTACACCTAGAGCAACCCGCTGTCGCGCGTCCTTTACCGAGCACGTCCGGGAACACTCGGGAGTCTGACCTCACGCGCCACGCCGATGGTCGGGGCACGTCGTCGTCGAGCTATCTGCTCGAAGTTCGCAATCTCTCGGTCGCCTACGCCACCGACGACGGGCCGGTCGTTGCCGTCGACAATGTCGACCTCGACCTCCTGCGCGGGGAGTTCCTTGCCGTCGTTGGTGAGTCCGGTTGCGGTAAGTCGACCCTCTTGTTCGCCATCAGCCGCCTCCTCTCCCCGCCCGCCGCTGTTGTCGGGGGGAGCGTTACCTTCCGCGGTCAGGAGATGGCCCAGATGAGCGACAAAGAGATCCGTCACATCCGCTGGCGCGACCTCTCGGTCGTGATGCAGAACGCGATGAACGCCCTTAACCCCGTGATGACCGTGGGTCAGCAGATGCGCGACGCCTGCAAGGCGCATTCGGCGATGTCGCACGAGGAGATTGCCAAGCGGTCGGCCGAGGTGCTCCGACTCGTGTCGATCGACCCGATTCACCTCGACAGCTATCCCCACCAGCTCTCGGGCGGCATGCGCCAACGCGCCATGATCGCCATGTCACTCTTGTTCACGCCCGACCTCGTCATTATGGACGAGCCGACCTCCGCCCTCGATGTCGTAGGGCAGCGATCTCTCATGCGCGAAATCAAGGAGCTGCAGGACCGACTGGGCTTCGCCGTGATCTTCGTCACCCACGACATCTCGCTCGTGAGGCACTTCTCGGACCGCCTGATGGTCATGTACGCCGGGCAGGTCGCCGAGCTTGGCGATACCGCAACGCTCTTTGAAACGCCGCGCCACCCGTACGCCCGCGCCCTACTCGAGGCGTACCCCTCGATCCGGGGTGAGAAGGTCGCTCTCACCGGAATCGCGGGCGCGCCACCGAATCTCCTCACGCCGCCACCCGGGTGCCGATTCCAGCCTCGGTGCGCCGACGCGATGCCCGAGTGCAGCGTCGTCGAGCCGCCGATTTACCGGGTGGGCGGGTCCGAGGTCCGCTGCCTGCTGTACCGGCAGGCGGACTCGGAGACGGGAAGTCTCGCCGGCCGCACCGTGCTAGAGCGAGGCGATAGCGCGACGCTCGCCGTTTCAGCGCCCGAGCCGCCAGCCCGGGCGGTCGGCACGTCGCCGTCGGCGCCCCAGCCGGTCCGCGACGCCGAACCCGAGTCTCCACTCCTTGACGTGTCCGACCTCAGTCGGAATTTCCGGCTGCGGGGCTTCTGGTCCCAGCAACTCCTCCACGCCGTAGACGATGTCAGCTTCACGATTGGCCGGCGCGAGATCGTCGCGTTGGTGGGCGAAAGCGGGAGCGGCAAGAGCACCATCGCTCAGCTGCTCGCGTTGGTCTACCGGCCGACCTCGGGGGCCATTCGCTTCGACGGCCGGCCGGTCGACGCCATCAAGGGGCGAAAGGCGAAGTTGGCGTATCGCGGCGAAGTCCCGATGGTCTTCCAGGACCCGTTCAGCGCCATCAACCCGTCGTACCGGGTCTCGCACGGGATTATGCGCGCCATCAAGCTGCACCGTCCGGAACTCGATGCCTCGACGCAGCGTTCTGAGGCGACCCGGGTGATGGAAGCCGTGGGCCTCGAGCCCGCGGAGACAATGCTCGCCAAGTATCCCTACGAGCTGAGCGGTGGCCAGCGCCAGCGGATCGGCTTCGCCCAGGCGCTCGTGCTGCGCCCCAAGCTCATCCTCGCCGACGAGCCGGTCTCGATGCTCGACGTCTCCATCCGGGTCGGCATCCTCAACCTCATGGCCGACCTGCGCCGGCGAGAGGGTGTCTCCATCCTCTACATCACCCACGACCTTGCCTCGGCCCGATACATCGCCGACCGGATTATTGTCCTGTATGCCGGCCAGGTCGTCGAGGTCGGCCCGACCGAGCAGCTCTTGGCCGACCCCCGCCATCCCTACACCAAGCTCCTCCTCTCAGCGGTACCCGATCCCCGCACGTCCATCGACGAATCGGCCACGGCCGACGCCGGCGAGCCCCCCAAGGTTGTGGACCCGAAGCCCGGGTGCCGCTTCCAGCCCCGTTGCCCTTACGCCATCGAGGAGTGCAAGACCGTCACGCCACTGCTGGGCGAGGTGGCGCCGAGCCAGCTCGCCGCCTGCCACGTGGCTCTCGCCGAGGCCCGCCGGACGACCCTCGTCCCGGCCTGAGCCCAACCTCTCGAACGACTCCACAACAATCTGCAGAAGACCATCACGCCGTTACTGGGGATGCTGTGCCCAATCTTGAAGGCGCCCCTAACGTTGCACTGGCGCGTAAGAGTTGCGAACCGCGTCGGCGGTTGGCAATAGTGCAGGTGTGGTCGCCCCCGTGGATGATTAGCGGAGCCTTGGTAGGCGGCGCTCGATTTCGAGCATGGACCGCAACGCGCCAAAGTCGGTTGCGTCGCTTTGGCGCCACCCCGTGGAATTAATGCAGAGGGAGCGCCGCAACGACGTTCGACGAGGGCCGAAGGGCGTGGGTCCATCTTGGATGAGGGAGAACCCTTAGCGAAGATGGACGTTGGGCGGCGTCGTCGGGGTATTCCCCCATGGTGATACGACACGCATGGCCGTACTGTACGGCTGATGCGGCGATGCGCCGTATTTCTCGCCGAACTGGGGGTTGCCGTGTCCAAGTTCCAACTACCAGGCATCGCGAAGTCCGTTGAAACAATTCTGAGCCACAGTCGTCGGTTGGTGGTGGCTGCCTCGCTGGTTTTCGGCGGCGTCGGTGTTCTGTGGGTTGCGACGGCGTCGTCGGGGTCGCCACCGGGCCTCCGTGCCTCAACGGCTGACTGCAACTCCCTGACCACCTGCTACACGCCGAAGCAGATTGAGATCGCGTACGGTATCGAGCCGCTACTCAAACGAGGGATCACCGGTCGCGGCGAAACCGTTGTCCTGCCGGAGCTGCCCTACTTTGGCTCGCTCACCGTGAGCGACCTGCGACTGGACATGAAGAGTTTTGACTCCTTGTTTGGCTTGCCCGCCGTGACGTTGCGATTCGTGAACACCCTCACCAAAGTGGCCAAGCCCTGGCTCGCCAACGGAGAAGAGGTGCTCGACGCCGAGGTCGTGCATGCCGTGGCGCCCGGCGCCGCCATTACCGTCGTGCTGGTGAAGTCCACGTCGCTCGATAGCGCGAGCGACGCCGTCGCCGCAGCGATCGCGGCGATACGCATGGGCAGCACTGAAGGAAGCGTCATCTCGATCAGCGCCGCGGGGCAGACGGGCGGGGAGCACTGCGACAGCGCTAGCCAAATCGAAAAGCTCAATTCGGCGCTCGATTTCGCCACGCAGCATCACGTGACGGTCGTTGCGGCTTCGGGCGACGTCGGCGCGGTCGGCGAGCCGTGCGACGTGATTAGGGGACTGGTCGGGGGCAGCTTTCCGCCGGTGAAAGAGGTCAACCTGCCAGCCGCGGATCCTCTCGTGCTCGCCGCCGGCGGCACCAGTCTTACCGCCAACCACGCGACAGGCGCTTACGTGAGCGAAATTGCCTGGGGCCTGCCCTACGGCAGCGCGGGGACCCAGTTTCAGGGATCCGGGGGCGGCTTCAGCCGGCTCATTGCCAAGCCCAGCTACCAAGACGGCGTCGCCGGCATCGGCGCTACCCGTGGCGTGCCCGACGTCGGGGCCGACGCTTCACCTCACAGCGCCATGGCTCTCGTTTTCAGTAGTGGCACAAAGTACGCGATCCGCAACAGCGGCGGCACGAGCACGAGCGCACCGATTTGGGCCGGAGTCATCGCGCTGGCCGACCAGTACGCCGGGCGCCACCTCGGCGACGTGAACCCCGCCATCTACGAGATCGGTCGCAGCGCGTCCTACCTCCGCGCGTTTCATGACGTCACCTCCGGCTCGAACACGGCGAGCTTCCCGAGCAAGAAGATCACCGGCTATAGCGCAGGTCGGGGCTGGGATCCGGTCACCGGTTGGGGCAGCCCCAATGCTCAGTACCTCGTGCCCTTGCTCGCCCATTACGACCACGCCTGAGTCGTTGTCCTAGTCCGCTGGATTCGGTGCGCAGACCTCAGACCGAGTGATGAAGTGTTTGTTGGGTCCGGCCGAGAGCGAAAACCCCTCGGGCTCGCCCTCGGCGACGTCGAGCATGAGCCGCGTGTGCTTCCACGCCTCGTACTGACGATGGTCGATATAGAAGGGGAAGCCGCCGACCGTGCCGAGTAGGACGTCGTAGTCGCCGATGATGAACTCACCTTCTCGAAAGCACATCGGCAGGCTGCCGTCGCAACACCCGCCGGACTGAAAGAACATGACGGGCCCACCATCGCTCACAAGCTGAGCGATGGCTTCGAGGGCCGCGGGTGTTTCCCCAACCCTGGCCGTCTCGATGGGCCCCGTCACGCGACTCTCTAGAAGAACCCGAGCGGCTTGGTGCTGTAGCTCACCAGCAGGTTCTTGGTCTGGGAGTAGTGCTCGAGCATCATCTGGTGCGTTTCACGACCGATGCCCGAGATCTTGTAACCGCCGAAGGCCGCGCCGGCGGGGTAGAGGTGGTAGCAGTTCGTCCACACTCGACCGGCCTGGATGCCACGTCCCATGCGGTAGGCCAAGTTGCCATCCCGCGTCCAAACGCCCGCGCCCAACCCGTAGAGGGTGTCGTTGGCGATCTCGAGCGCCTGGGCCTCGTCCTTGAACGTCGTCACCGCGAGAACGGGTCCGAAGATCTCCTCCTGGAAGACCCGCATCTTGTTCTCGCCCTTCAACACGGTCGGTTGGAAGTAGTAGCCGCCCGCGAGGTCGCCCTCGAGGATCGCCGACTGGCCGCCGATCAGGCACTCCGCACCCTCCTGCTTGCCGATCTCGACGTAGGACTCGATCTTCTGCAGCTGCTGAATGGAGACTTGGGGTCCGATCATCGTCGTCGTGTCGAGGGGGTTGCCCTGGACGATCATCCTGATCCGCTTGAGACAGCGGTCCATGAACGCGTCGTAGATCGACTCGTGGATCAGCGCCCTCGAAGGACAGGTGCAGACCTCGCCCTTGTTGAAGGCGTAGAGCACGAGGCCCTCCACGGCCTTGTCCAGGAACTCGTCGTCGGCCGCCATCACGTCAGCGAAGAAGATGTTCGGCGACTTCCCGCCGAGCTCGACGGTCGAGGGAATGAGGTTCTCCGCCGCGTACTGCATGATCAGCCGTCCGGTCGTGGTCTCGCCCGTGAAGCCGACCTTGGCAATGCGCGGGCTCGAAGCGAGCGCCTTGCCGATCTCGGCGCCGGGGCCCGTGACGATGTTGATGACGCCATCGGGCACGATGTCCTCGAGCAGTTCGGCGAACTTCAGGATCGACCACGGGGTGGGCGACGCCGGCTTGACGACCGTGCAGTTGCCCGCCGCGAGGGCCGGGGCGATCTTCCAGGCCGCCATGAGCAGCGGGAAGTTGAAGGGGATGATCTGTCCCACGACGCCGAGCGGCTCATGGAAGTGAAAGGCAACCGTGTCCTTGTCGATCTCGGTCGTGCGACCCTCGAGCGAGCGCGTCGCTCCCCCGAAGTAGCGGAAGTGGTCGATCGCCAGGGGCAGGTCAGCGGCGAGGGTCTCTCGAACGGGCTTGCCGTTCTCCCAGCTCTCAGCGACGGCGAGCATCGTGAGGTTCGCCTCCATCACGTCGGCGATCTTGCTCAGCACCTTCGCTCGGTCGGGCAGCGACGTTTCGCCCCACGCCTTTCGGGCCCGGTGCGCGGCGTCGAGGGCCAACTCGACGTCCTCTTTGGTCGAGCGAGCGACCTCGCAGAAGACCTTGCCGTTGACCGGCGAGACGTCTTCCATGTACTCGCCCTTCACGGGAGCCACCCACTTACCACCGATGAAGTTCTGGTAGCGGCCCTTCAGCGTCACGATGCTGTCGACAAGCCCGGGCGCCACAAAGACCTTCACATTGTCGCCGTACTCGCTCAATTTTTCATTCGATGTTTTTTCCAGTAGGTCCGTCATGGGCACCTCCAATGTCCTGGGTGGCGAAGCGCCATCTAGGCGCAGTATGACGCCGCCCGACGGCCAAAGATCAGGGTCTAAGGTCACTTTCAGCTGGTCTCGAACCCTCGTACGAGTGTTCGAGACGTCGCTCGGATGAGGAGAGACGCGAGATGAGCCCGAGCATGCGAGCCTGGGCGGTGCGGACACCGGGGCCTGTTGACGACGGTCCGCTCGTCAGCGTCGAGCGCGACGTCCCCGTGCCGGGTCCGGGGCAGCTTCTCCTGCGGGTTCGAGCCTGCGGGGTCTGTCGCACCGACCTGCACCTCGCCGAGGGCGACCTTGCGCCCCGGCGCGCTCTCGTCGTGCCGGGCCACGAGATCGTCGGCGTCGTTGAAGCTCTCGGTCCTGGGAGCCGTCGCTTCCACGTCGGCGACCGGTTGGGAGCGGGCTGGCTCGCGAAGACCTGCGGAGTCTGCCGGTTCTGCCTCGCTGAGCGCGAGAACCTCTGTCTCAACCCCACCTTCACCGGGTGGGACGTGGACGGCGGCTACGCCGAGTTCGTGGTCGCGAACGAGGACTACGTCTACGAGCTACCCGAAGGCTTCAGCGATCTTGAAGTGGCCCCGCTGCTTTGCGCAGGCATCATCGGCTATCGGGCGCTGCGGCGCGTGGAGTTGCCAAAAGGCGGACGGCTCGGCCTGTACGGCTTTGGCGGGTCGGCCCACCTCACCGCGCAGATCGCGCTCGTCGAAGGGGCTGAGGTTCACGTCATGACCCGCTCAAAGGAGGCGCGCCGGCTGGCCCTCGAACTTGGCGCGACGAGTGCCGGCGATACCCCCGACGCGCCGCCCGGCTCGCTGGATGGCGCCATTCTCTTCGCCCCGGTGGGCGACATCGTGCCTACCGTTCTCGAGGCCCTCGACCGGGGCGGCACTCTGGCGATCTCGGGAATCTATCTCAGCGAAATCCCTCCGCTCGACTACGAACGTCACCTCTTCGAAGAGCGCACGATGCGCAGCGTCACCGCCAACACCCGCGAGGACGGACGGGCGTTCCTCGACGCGGCGAGCCGTGCCGGCATAAGGGCGACCGTGCAGCCCTACGCCTTCAGCGAGGCCGACCGGGCGCTGGCCGACCTCGCCCACGAACGCTTCAGCGGCGCCGCGGTGCTCGTGATCGACGAACACTAGCGGCGCTCTTCCCTTCTCGTTGGAAGCCTTCCAACGAGCTCGGCGCGTTGGTTGAGGAGGCGGCCTAGCATTCGGATGGACGCACAAGCACCCGCGCGGCCCGATGACGAGGGGGCAGCGATGGTGGCGAAGCACCCATGATCCCTCGAACGTTTAGCGAGTACGTGGCCGACCTCGATGACGTGGGCGACCGGGTTGCCACGATCAGTCGCAGGTTCCTCAAAGTCGAGCGTCTGACACACGCGGAACTAAAGCGGGCGGCCTACCGGGCCGCGAACTACTTGCGTGAGGCGGGTGTGGCGCAAGGGGATCGGGTGATGATCATGGGTCCGAACTCACCCGAATGGATGCAGGTCCTGCTCGGTTCGCTCGTCCTCGGGGCGGTCGCCGTGCCAGTCGACGCCACAAGCACGCCCGCGGCCCTGGAGCGCATGATTATGCAGACCAACCCGACGGTCATCTTCGTCGGCAGGGACCTCGACGTCGACACCGGATCCATTGCGACCCGCGTGATCGAGGAGATCGCGACCTACGCCGAGACCTTCGCTGCGACGGCGCCTCAGATCACGTTGGATGACCTGTCCCCGGCACTCATCGTGTTCACCTCTGGAACCACCGCTGACCCCAAGGGAGTCGTGCTGACGCACCGTAACGTTCTTTCGAACATTGACGGAATCCTCGACTTGATCGACGTCCGCGATAGCTGGCGATTCCTCTCGGTACTGCCGCTGTCGCACACCTACGAGCTCACGGCGACCCTCGCCTTGTTCTCGCACGGGGCGAGCGTCGTCTACTTGCCTCGCGTCACTCCGCTCGCGATCAGCGAGGCGCTGGTGGACTTCGAAATCACTTCGATGCTGGCAATCCCGCAGTTGCTCACCCTCATGCTCGAGCGCATTGAGCAGGGAGCCAAGGAGGAGGGCAAGGCGCGCTCGCTCGAGACGGCGATGCGCATCGCCGAGTACCTCCCCTTCGGGCTACGCAGGGTTCTCTTTCACAGCGTCCACGCGCGCCTCGGGGGCCATCTGGCGCTCTTCATCACCGGCGGCGCTCCGATCCCGATCGACGTAGCGGCGGGCTGGGAGAAGATGGGTGTGCGCACCCTCCAGGGCTACGGGCTCACCGAGACCTCACCAATACTGACCTGCAACCCGCTCGGGGGCGAGCGGCTCGACTCGCCGGGCCGGGCGCTTGACAATGTGCAACTGCGCATCGCCCCGGACGGGGAGATCCAGGCCAAGGGCCCGAGCGTCTTTGGCGAGTACTGGCAGAGCCCCGAGGCGACTCGAGAGGCCTTCACCGACGACGGGTGGTTTCGTACGGGCGACGTAGGCCGGTTGGAGGGCAGCTGGCTGCACATCGAGGGTCGGATCAAGTTCGCCATCGTGCGCAGTAGCGGCCTCAAGGTCTTCCCCGAGGACGTCGAACTCATCGCGGAGAAGGACCCGCGGCTTGGCTTCGTCTGCGTTGTCGGCGTGAAGGGCGACACGAGCGAGTCGGTGGTGGCCGTCGTGATCTCTAAGGAAACTGATGACATCGTCGAGGAAGCCATCGCGTCGATCAATGCCCAGCTGGCCTCGTTCCAGCATGTTGACAGCTGGCGGCGCTGGCCCGAGTCCGACTTTCCCCGGACGCGCCTCTTGAAGATCGATCGTCGCCAGGTCCAGGACTGGGCCAATGCATCGGGCCCAGCGCCGCCGGTTCCGCGTGGCGTGGCCGCAGCGAACGACGACCCGGTAGTCCGCGCGATCCGACTCGCACTTGACGAGCCCGCCGCTGCGGTCGGAGACGCTGATCGGCTCGGCGACCTCGGTCTGGACTCGTTACTGCGCCTGGGTGTGGTCGCCACGCTCGAGGAGCGCCTCGGCATCTCGATCGCCGACGAGCGTGTCACCCCCGAGACGACGGTCGGCGACTTGCGGACCCTGGCGGAAATGGGCAGCCCCACCGAGACTGCCGCTTCGCAGGCGAACTGGACGTACTGGCGCGGCGTTCGGGTGGTCGGCAACGCTCTGCGTGACTGGGTTGTTCAGCCTTTCGTGCGCCACTGGGTGACACTCAACGTCGAGGGCATCGAGTCATTGGCCCAACTCGAGTCGCCGGCCCTCTTCATCTTCAATCACAGCGACGACTTCGATGGCCCGGTCATCTACCAGTCCCTCCCGCGAGAGGTTCGCGGCCGCCTGGCCGTGGCAACGGGCGCCGACGTGATGCACGACCACAAGGTTCTCGCCTTCATCGTGCGGCTGTGCTTTGCCGGTTTCAGTTTCGCCCGCAGCGAACCGTACCTGCCGAGCCTCGAGTACGTGGGCGAGATGGTCGATCGGGGTTGGAACGTACTGATTGCGCCCGAGGGCCATCTCAGCGCCAGCGGCGAGCTCCAACCGTTCAGGTCGGGGATCGGTCTGCTCGCGGTGAACCTCGGAGTACCCGTCGTGCCGATGAAGACGATCGGGCTCTTCGGCACGGTACCGCTGCACGCCAAGTGGCCGAGAAAGCGCAGCCGCGTCACGGTGCGAATCGGCGCACCGCTCACCTTCGGGCCAAGGATGGACTACGAGGAAGTGACCGAAACTCTCCATCGTGCGGTGCAAGAACTCTAGGTGGCCAACCTAGAGCGACGTTCGTGGCGGCCCGTCGGCGGGCACGGCGGCGCCCGAGGTAAAACTGACGCAGGAAGTTGGAGGAGGTCGCGTGAGTGAGTTGGAAGGATTCGTGGCGGTGGAGATAACGCGCGACGAGGCGCGCGTATGGCTGGCCGGTGTTGAGCGAGGCGCCAAGCCCGAGACGATCCGCGCTCCCGACGAGGCCCTTCGCCACCATCACGTGCGAGAAGCGCAACACCACCACGGACACGACACGGACCACACCAGCTCGGTGTTCTACGAGTCGATCAGCGAAGCCGTCAAGCCGGCGTCGGCCATCGTCTTGGTCGGACACGGCAAGGGCAAGGCCAACGAGATGCTCCACCTCACGCAGTACTGGGAGCGCAAGCACCCCGATATCGCGACGAAGGTCGTGGGGGCTATCGACAGCGACGTTGAGTCGCTCACCGCGAACGAGATTCTGGCGCTGGTGCGCGAGTGGATCGGCGGCGACGCTGACCTGCTCGACTAAGTCGCGCCGGTCGACGGGCCCCGAAGCGTCCCGCCCCCCGCTGAGCATGATCGTCATATAGGCGCTGGTCGGGCCGGGCACCTCAGTGGCGGCCGGTTGGCGAGATACGACCTATTGCCCTAGTGGATCGACATCATCGCCCCCAATGATGTAGCCAGGGGCTGTTTCAATTCGCGACAGCGAAACCGGCAAGTGAGGTAGCTGTGGAGCAAGACATTCGACTCGGCAAGATCGCCGGCATACCGGTAGGCATCAACTGGTCCATGCTGGTGATCTTCGTGCTCTTCGCGTGGGAGATCTCGGACCTCGTCTTGCCCGCCTACCATCCTCATGACGCGACCGCAACCTACTGGATTGTCGGCATCGCAACGACGATCGTGTTCTTTGCCTCGTTGATGTTCCACGAAATTTCTCACGCCGTGGTCGCGAGAAGGAACGGCATCGGCGTGCGCGCCATCACCTTTTGGCTCTTCGGCGGGGTCTCCGAGCTCGAAAGCGAGGCTCTCTCGCCCGGTGTCGAGTTTCGTGTCGCGGTGGTAGGCCCCCTCACTAGCTGCGCCCTCGCCGGCCTCTTTGGCTTATCGGTGCTCCTCCTTCACCACGGCGGCATTCACGACGTCGTGGTCTCAGCGCTGGGTTGGCTGGCGTGGATGAATCTCTTACTCGGCGGGTTCAACTTGATTCCGGCGTCGCCGCTCGACGGCGGGAGAGTTCTGCGGGCAATCGTGTGGCGCCGCACCGGCGACCGGGCGCGGGCCACGGCCACGGCTTCGCGAGCCGGTGAGGCGTTCGGCTACGTGTTGATCGTGCTCGGCGTCTTGGAGTTCCTGGCGGTCGGGATCGTCGGGCTGTGGTTCGTCTTCGTGGGGTGGTTCGTGCTGACGGCGGCCCAGGCGGAAGAGAGTTCGTCATTCCTTCGCACCGCGCTGGCCAAGGTGAACGTGGGCGACATCATGACGAAGGATCCCGTCACGTTTACCTCGACGATGACGGTGGCCGATCTGGTGGACAACCAGATGCACAACCACCACTTCGGCACCTTTCCGCTGGTTGGGCCAAACGGCGAACTGGCGGGTCTCACCTCGATGGGGCGAATCCGTCATGTGGCGCCGGATTTGCGATCGACGACTCGACTGATTGACATCGCCTGTCCGCTGGCTCAGGTCCCAACGGGCACTCCGGACGAACCGGTGACGGCGCTGCTGCAGCGTATGCAGTCGTCACCGGACGGCCGAGCGTTCGTGATCGACGCGGGGGGTCACCTCGTTGGCGTCGTGTCGCCGAGTGACATCGCGCGCTACGTGCAGTGGCGCTCTTTGAAATCACGGGGCCAGGCGGTGAGCCGGAACTGACCCCCCTCGAAGCGCCCGCCGCCGGGCGATACCGTTGGTCGGTGGTCGCCGCCCGGTGGGCGAACTACGGCAGCGAACGAGCGAGGTGGATCGGCTTGGCGAGTGCGAAACTGGACAAGGTCGTAGCGAGCGCCGACGACGCGGTGCGCGATGTAACGAGCGGTGCGTCGATCGCCGTGGGGGGCTTTGGGCTATCGGGCATCCCAATGGTGCTGATCGCGGCCCTGCTGGCGAGCGGGATCACCGATCTCACCACGGTGAGCAACAACTGCGGTGTCGACGGTTGGGGACTGGGGGTGCTGCTCGAAGCCAAGCGGATCAGGCGCACCGTGAGTTCCTACGTCGGCGAGAACAAGGAGTTCGAGCGTCAGTTCCTTAGCGGTGAGCTCGAGGTGGAACTGGTTCCCCAGGGTACGCTCGCCGAGCGCCTGCGCGCCGGCGGCGCCGGTATCCCCGCCTTCTATACGCCGGCGGGAGTCGGTACCGAGGTGGCCGACGGCGGACTGCCCTGGCGCTACGACGGGCGCGGCGGCGTGGCTGTGGCCTCGCCGCCGAAGGAGGTTCGCGAGTTCGGGGGCCAGGAGTACGTGCTCGAGCTGGGGCTGCGGACCGACTTCGCACTGGTGCACGCGCGCTACGGCGATCGCCACGGAAACCTCATCTACGAAAAGAGCGCCGCAAACTTCAATCCGCTCTGTGCGGCGGCGGGGCGGGTGACGATTGCCGAGGTCGAAGTGCTGGTCGAGCCGGGCGATCTCGATCCGATGACCGTGCACACGCCGGGCATCTTCGTCCAGCGCGTCGTGCACGCGCCGCACGCCGAGAAGCGCATCGAGCGACGCACGGTGTCGACGTGACGGCGCTCACGCGCGACGAGCTGGCGGCCCGGGTCGCCAGGGAGCTGGCTCACGGCCAGTACGTCAACCTCGGCATCGGCATGCCGACGCTCGTGCCGAACTTCATCCCCGAGAACGTGCACGTGGTGCTTCACTCCGAGAACGGGATTCTCGGCGTGGGACCGTACCCGAGCGAGGACAACGTTGATCCCGACCTCATCAACGCCGGCAAGGAGACGGTCACCGTGCTGCCGGGCGCGTCGTTCTTCGATTCGGCGACGTCCTTCGCGATGATCCGTGGCGGTCACCTCAACGTGGCGGTGCTCGGCGCGATGCAGGTGTCCGAGCGCGGCGACCTCGCGAACTGGATGATCCCGGGCCGGATGGTAAAGGGGATGGGCGGGGCGATGGACCTGGTGCACGGAGCCCAGCGCGTGATCGTGATGATGGAGCACACCTCCAAGGACGGCGGGGTCAAGATTGTGCGCGAGTGCACGTTGCCCCTTACGGGGCGGACCTGCGTGAACCGCATCATCACCGATTTGGCGGTCATCGACGTTGCGCCCGGTGGACTCGTCCTGCGCGAGTTGGCGCCAGGAGTCACACTCGACGAGGTGCGCGAACGCACGGAGCCGGAGCTGACGGTCGCTCTCGACTGAGTCGGACGGCCCGAAGTCTGACCCGGTGGTCGCGACCCGTGGCGGGATTATCGTGCAGAATTTGCCGTCATGTGGCGCTGGCGGCAGAATTGATATTCCCTGGTCAGAAGCGATGTATACTTGAATTCCGTCTGTTTGAAGGGCTCCGGATCGGCATTTGCTCCGTAGGCTGGCCGGTGGCAGCAGCGACTGCCCTCGCCCCACAGAGCTGTGGATAACGGTGACCAACCAAATCGCGCCCGGCGATCCTTGCGACGCCCGGGTTCACGCCGAGAGCGACGATCGCCCGGCGCGGCGCGAGGAATCAGGAGACTGCCGTGCGACGAATCGTGTCGGCCCTGCTCTTCATCGTGCTGGCGGTCTTGGCCGCTAGCCCGTCACCGGCCGGCGCCGAGACTCCGGCGAAGCCATCGCCCCTCGTCGGGCGCCCCGGACCCTCCTTGGTCGCATTTTCGGATTATGCCGTTTACGCCGACGCGGTTGCGAGCGGCGTCACCGTCGCCCGGCTTCGCGCCGAGTGGCAGCGCGTCGCCGTCTGCGAGGTCGGGGGCAACTGGGCGATGACCGGCCCGCGCTACTCCGGCATCGGGATCTTGAACACCACCTGGTACGAGTACGGGGGGCGACGCTTCGCGCCCCTGGCTGGCGAGGCCACCGAGAACGAGCAGATTGTTATCGGCATGCGGGTGACGCGCGGCTGGGTCCCCGACCAAGAAGGATGCTCCCCGACGGGCTGGTAGGTGAGTGTGAAGTCCTAACACCAGCCGGTCTTCTTGGAAACGATTGCCATCAACTGATGCGTGAGGGATGCCAGCGAGCCAAGGCGAGCCGAGCCAGCTGGTGAGTTCGGAGATCGTCGTCAAAGTAGTGACTTTCGCCACTGGCACGTCGCGCGCCGGCTCTCTACGGTGGAGATGGGGAGCGTTGCCTCTCGGTGCGAGTCGGTGATGGCTCCCTGGAAATGAGGTAGCGATGATGTTAACTAAGAGTTCCAAGGACGAGCTGGACCTCCCGGTGTGGAATGGGTTGTCCTGGCCGTCGCGAGCGTGGTTTGACGAATTCTTCCACGACAGTGATTGGCGCCGTCCCTTCAAGATCGAAGTCTGCCAGGAGGAGGGTGCGCTGAAGGTGCGAGCGGAGCTGCCGGGCGTCGACCCCGAGAAGGACGTCGAGGTGGAGATCGTGAACGATGAGCTCGTGATCACCGCCCAGAAGTCCGAGTCTCACGAGCACAAAGGTCGTCGCGAATACCGCAGCGAGTTCCGCTACGGCTCGCTGACGAGGTCGGTGCCCGTGCCCAAGGGCGTCGACGAGTCCAAGATCACAGCCACCTACAAGGACGGCCTACTAGACGTCCTCGTGCCACTGCCCGTCGGCACGACGAGCGAGGCCTCCGCTCGGCGCATCGCGGTTAAGCGCGCCTGAGCGAGGGCGGGTCTTCGTCCCAGTCCCTAAGGACTCTACGAGGCCCCGCGTGGGTTCGCCGGCCGTCGCGTCCGCTTAGCCGCGGTGCGGCGGCCGGCGTTGTCACGTTCCGTTGCTGTTCTGCGCGGTGCCAGCGCTCGCTGGCGCGACGGGGCGAGGGCGATTAGAGGAACGACGCGTGGCCGACCATGCCGGCCGCGACGGTGGCGTTGGTCACCTCGTCGATCAGAACGAAGCTTCCGGTCACGCGGTCTTCGCGGTAGTCGTCGACGACGAGCGGGTCAGCGGTCTGCAGGGACACCAGACCGATCTCATTGGTCGACAGTGAGTCGGCGGGGTCGACGGTGAGCGACTCGATGTCGATGACTCCCTTTATCTCGCGCACACGCACCGGTGTCGATCTGGTGGTGTGCTTGAGGCGCAATCGTCGACCGTTGACGCTGAGCGGTTGCTCGCCGAACCAACAGACGGTCGCCTGGAGGTCCCGCGTGATGGTCGGCAGGGGAGCCGTCGCGATGAGATCGCCGCGGCCCGCGTCAGTTTCGTCGGCGAAGTCGAGGTCGGCCGCAAGCCCAACGGCAGCTTCGAGGCGCGCCTCGCCCCCGAAGTTGATCGCAGTTATCGTCGTCTCGACGTTGGCCGGCAGGAGTGTGACGCGGTCGCCGACGCGGAACGCCTCGCCGCTTACGATGCCGGCGTAGGTTCGTCCGCCGCCGGGCTGGCGCAGCACCCACTGGATGGGGAGGCGGGCGCCTTGGGCTGTCTCCCACGACCCAGCTTCGGAGGCCTCCAGCGCCTCGAGCAGCGTTGGACCGTGGTACCACGGAGTGTTGGGCGAGCCCTCGACCACGTTGTCGCCGTAGAGCGCCGACACCGGGATCATGATCATCGAGGTGAAACCCAGCTCGCGCGAGTGGAGCTCAATCTGGTCGATCGCACGATCGAAGGCGGTCTCGGACCACCCGACGGTGTCCATCTTGTTCACCGCCACGATCACCGAGCGCACACCGAGAAGCGCGGCGATGCAAAGGTGGCGACGCGTCTGTTCCTTGAGTCTCGACGCGACGTCGAGCACGACCAGCGCCAAGTCGGCCGTCGATGCCCCCGTGGCCATGTTGCCGGTGTACTGCACGTGACCGGGGCAGTCCGCGATGATGAACTTCCTCGTCGGTGTCGTCGCGTAGCGATAGGCGACGTCGATCGTGATGCCCTGCTCGCGTTCGGCCCGCAGGCCGTCGGTCACGAAGCTGAGGTCGAGATCACCGAAGCCGCGCCGCTCGGACGCGGCGGCGACCGCGTCGAGCTGGTCGTCGAAGAGCTGACGAGTGTCCACGAGCAGCCGGCCAATGAGCGTGGACTTGCCGTCGTCAACCGACCCGATGGTTGCGAGGCGAAGCAGGTCTTTGGTCGCGAGGTCCACTTAGAAGTAACCCTCGCGCTTGCGGTCTTCCATTGCCGTCTCGGAGAACTTGTCGTCGCCTCGTGTGGCGCCGCGCTCGGACACATTGGCCACCGCCACCTCGTCGATGATGGCCTCGATGGTGCTGGCGTGCGAAAGGACCGCGCCAGTGCAGTTGGCGTCGCCCACCGTGCGAAAGCGGATGGTCTTGCGCACCACGACTTCGTGTGAGGCGGGCTCGACGAATTCGCTCACCGCGAGCCACATCCCGTCGCGCAGCACCACGTCGCGCTCATGGGCGAAGTAGATCGACGGCAGGTCCATCTTCTCTCGACCGATGTACTGCCAGACGTCAAGCTCGGTCCAGTCAGAGAGGGGAAAGGCCCGCACGTGTTCGCCGACGTTGACCTTGCCCTGGTAGAGCTGCCAGAGCTCGGGACGCTGCCGGCGCGGGTCCCACTGACCGAAGGCGTCGCGGAAACTGAGAATGCGCTCCTTCGCGCGGGCCTTGTCCTCATCGCGTCGTGCGCCACCGAAGGCGGCGTCGAAGCGGTGCTCGTTGATCGCGTCGAGCAGTGTCACGGTCTGAAGCCGGTTGCGCGAGCCGAGCGGGCCGGGATCGACGACACGGCCCTGGTCGATCGTGTCTTGAACCTTTGCGACGATGAGGCGCGCACCGATCGCCTTGACCGTCCGGTCGCGAAAGTCGAGGACTTCGGAGAAGTTCTGTCCGGTGTCGATGTGCAGGACGGGAAAAGGCAGCGCCTGTGGCGCGAAGGCCTTGGCGGCCAGGTGTAGCAGCACGGTGGAGTCCTTGCCGCCCGAGAAGAGCAGTACCGGCCGTTCGCACTCCGCGGCGACCTCTCGCAAGATGAAGAGCGCGTGGGACTCGAGTACGTCGAGATGGTCAGTGGCGTGAGGGGTGGGCAAGGTCGTCGTCATGGCTTCGTTCGGGTGACTGTATTCTAGTAATTCACCAGGCAAAGTAAGAGAAGAGTCACCACGCGGCTAACGACGCCCAACTCAGAAGTGCTCGACGAACTCAACGACGTCAATGATCGGTTCGAGCGCGCCGCACCGCTCGAGATACTCGAGTGGGCGTTTGAGCGCTTCAACAGCGACGCGGCCATGGCTTGCTCCTTCGAGGACGTCGCGCTCTTGCACATGGTCCACCAGCTGCGCCCGCTGACCGAGATCATCTTCCTTGATACTGGCGGGCACTTCCCCGAGACCATCAACTTCGTGAACCAGATTGCCCAGGAGTGGTCGCTCAACTTGACGCGCACCGAACCCGGACCCGAGGCGGCGTCGCAGCCCTGTGGCAGCGAGCACTGCTGCGAACTGCGAAAGGTCGAGCCGCTTGCCCGTGCGCTGAGCCAGTGCAAGGCCTGGATCACCGCGGTGAAGCGCGTTGACGCGACCTCGCGCGCCGGCATGAAGATCGTGCTCTGGGACGAGAGATTCGGGCTCGTCAAAGTAAATCCGCTGGCCACGTGGGGCGATGACGACGTCGCGTACTACCTGCGCCGCCACGGCCTGCCAGAGCACCCGCTCTGGGCCCAGGGGTTCGCGTCGATCGGTTGCGCGGCGATGACCGAGAAGCCCCTGGTCCCCGGGGACCGACGCTCGGGACGCTGGGTCGGTCTCGATCGAGACGAGTGCGGGCTGCACGACGCCTAACTATCCACCAAAATTTTCGGCTCCAACGGTAAATTTGTCGCAATGTCAGTGCTACGCGGTTCGGAGTCGACCGGATGATACTGATTGTCCTCGCGCTGTTCTGGGTGGCGCTGCTGGCCCCGATCGTGGTGCGTCGTTTTCGTGACCACGGAGCGGAGAGGTCCATCCAGTCCTTTCACTCCGAACACGAGGCCCTGAGTCGCCAGGACTACATGGTCGAGCCCGCCCACCGTCTTGAACAACCTGACTCGCCCGGGTCGACGGGAGCCCAAGGCCGACGGCCTCGCCTGACGGTCGTGCACGCCGATGACACCTTCGGCTCGCTGGAGTCGAGGGCTTCGTGGGACGAGTGGAGCGAGAACTACGAGTACGACGGCGAGCGCACCGAACCCCGCACGAATCGCTACGCCCAGGCGTACTCATCACGCCCGAGTGGGCCGATCGAACCGACCCGGTACGAGGCGCCGATCCGTCTGCGCACGATGGAGGCACAGCGCCGGATGATGTTCACAGGACTGGTGCTCGGCGCGCTGTCGCTGACGGTGATGGCATTTTTCATCGGCTCGTCGATCGTCACTGACCTGACGGCGCTGGCCTGGTTCGCGGTTGTCATGTTCGTCGCGCTGGCTCTGTACTCGGTGAGCCAGGGCTACCTCAGCGAAGAGTCGCTGCCGCTGCGCCTCCCGCGCCGCCAGCCCCTGGCCACCATCGAGCCGCTGTACGCGGGCATTCGCAACACGACCTTCGACGACGAGTTCGATGAGTTTTACGAGCCCGACGCCGACGAGCAGTGGTATCAGCAGCCTGAGCGCCAGCGCGCCTTCGGGTAAACTAGACACCTCTTCGGGGGTGTAGCTCAATTGGTAGAGCGCTACGTTCGCAATGTAGAGGCAGTGGGTTCGAATCCCATCACCTCCAC
>Ga0209415_10000214_pt1 | contig 99409 bp, 99 predicted proteins | sample PeaSoiSIISIP2007_FD_187696 | JGI IMG/M metagenome (GOLD analysis project Ga0209415, IMG submission 187696) | Peat soil microbial communities from Weissenstadt, Germany - SII-SIP-2007 (SPAdes) (version 2) | ecosystem: Environmental > Terrestrial > Soil > Wetlands > Peat | place: Germany...
TGGACGGGTTTTCAGCCCAATGTACTGACTACCGAGTGCTGACACTCGAGTGACTACTTTGTGGTGGCACTTCGCCAATTACCGATTACCGGATGGACGTCGTCGATCCTTGCGTTCGTCAACCGAGAATGGCGATGTCCTGTAGCGTTGGTCCCGTCTGGTCCCCCGACCAGTAGCCCCGGATCAGCTCGACCACACGCAGGTTCGCAGCTCGAGCCTCCGCGACAAAGCGCGAGCGCTTGAAGGCGACGCCCGCTTCGGGCCGGTTGCTCATCCGCCACCAGAGGTCGGGACCCCCGTAGGGGAACCTCGGATCACCTTCCTCCCCGAGAAGAAAGGCCGTGACGAGCGCGCGACGACCCTCCTGCAAGACGCGCCGGAGCTCGCGGAGGTAGTGCCTCGCATCTTCCTCGAGCAGGTGGGTGAATACGGATTTCGCGAGCACGAACGTCATGCTGTCATCGGCCGCCGGGAAGCGGTACTGAGACACCGCCTCGCCACCCCGGCTCCAGGCCGTCTCAAGGGACGCGAGCTCGAAGCGGAACCGCGGGTCGCTCGCAAAATGTCTTTTGCACCACGCGATCGACGGGCGGTGCACGTCAAAGCCGACATAGCTGCCGTGGGCCCCGAGCACGTTGCGAAACTCGAGCGCCATCGATCCGCAGCCACACCCGATGTCCAGGACCGCGTCACTCTCCTGGAGGAGCGCCCGCGCGCCAATGACAGCGGACAGCTCGGCCGCCGCGCGGTCGAAATCCCGGATCGGACCGGCGTGTCGCCTGAGCCACAGCGGCGGGCGGGGAGCGCGACGCGTCGCGGGCACAAACGGGCGCAGCAGGGTGTCGAGCGGCTGCAGGAGCCAGTAGCCCGCGGTGCGCACGCGCCGCAGCGCGTGGACGAGCGAGCGCGGCAGGCGGGTTCGAGCGCGAGCGAGCGGCTTTAGCGCATCAGCCATCGCCGAGTGACCTCGTCCCCCTTAGTGGAGGGTCGGGGCGAGCGTCGGGGCTCGGGCGAAGTTCTCGGGCAACGCGCCGGTGAGGCTTTCGAGGAAGGCGATGAGGTCGTCGATCTCTTGCTGACTGAGTTCGCGACCGAGCTGCACCCGACCCATCGTGCGCACCGCGAGGGGCAGCGTGGCCGCAGAGCCGTCGTGAAAGTAGGGTGGCGTCATGGCCACGTTGCGAAGCGTGGGCACTTTGAACACGTAGAGATCGTCGGGATTTTTTGTCACGGCGTAGCGCCCCGAGTCGATCACCGTGCTCCCGGTCTCGAGCCAATACTGTTTGACCACGCCGAAGGGCTGATATTTCCCACCGCCCACCCCCATGCCGTCGTGGCATGTGGCGCACCCGACACGCAGGAACGTGGAGAGTCCCGCCCGGGCCCGCGCGTCGAGCGCGTTTTCCCCGCGGAGGAATGCGTCGAAGGGCGCGGGCGTAACGAGCGTTCGCTCGTACGCCCCGATCGCCCGCCCCCAGTTCACGGCGCTCACGGGCACCGTGTCGTCGGGGAAGGCCGCCGCAAACGCCGCGCTGTACCCGAGCGTCTTGAGGCGCGCGACGGCCGTGTCGTAGCTCGGCAGCCCGAAGCTCGCGGCACCGAGGAGCGCCTTTGTGGCTTGGTCTTCGACCGACGCCCGATCGCCGCGCCAGTGTTCGACGAACTGCAGTGCCGCGTTCAGGACCGTGGGTGCGTTCCGCGGATTCAAGCGATTCTCGACTCCGCGGGGGAACTCGAGTCCGTCGGTCCCGTAGAGCGCGGGCTGATGACAGCGTGCGCAGCTCACCGTGCCATCGAGCGAAATGCGGGGGTCGAAGAAGAGCAGCTGTCCAAGCGCCACGCGGGCCTGGGAAACGGGCGCATCGGGCGTGGCGAAGTTGGCCGCGAGCGGCTGAAAGACCGCCCGCGCCTGTCTGAGCAGCGCCGTATCGGGTCGCTGTGCGTACGCTCCCTGAGCCACAGCAAGCGCCGCCACGGCGAGGACGCTAGACCGAGCTATCGCGCCACGCCATCCGACGCGAATCACACGGCCGCCGGCCGTTCCCTGTGAACCGTTCACGCTCAGGCCGGTCCGCAGATCTCGTCCAACTCTTCGAGCCCCACGAGCACGTCGCGCGGCTTGGATCCGTTCGCGGGCCCGAGAATCCCGGCCAGCTCGAGCTGATCAATGATGCGGGCCGCGCGGCCGTAGCCAATGCTCATCCGTCGCTGCAAGAGCGACGTCGAGCCGAGCTGGTTCTGGATGCACACTTCGGCGGCCTGGCGGAACAGGGAGTCCCGCTCCCCCGCGCCATCGTCGGTCGGGAACCCGCCGTCCGACCGCTCGGCCGCCTCGATCGCCGCCATCTCCTCGGCCATCGCCTGCTTCAGCTTCTCGCCCACCGCCTCCGGCGAGTGCGCCCGATACCACTCCATGACGCGCTCGGTTTCTTCCGTCGAGATGTAGGCACCCTGGAGCCGCATCGGTTCGCTCTTGCCCGGCGGAAGGAAGAGCATGTCACCGTTCCCGAGCAGGCTTTCGGCGCCGTTCTGATCGAGGATCGTCCGGCTGTCGACCTTGGCCGAGACCCGGAAGGCGATCCGACAGGGGAAGTTGGCCTTGATGAGACCCGTGATGACGTTCACCGAGGGCCGTTGCGTGGCGAGGATCAAATGGATGCCGATCGCCCGGGCCTTCTGGGCCAGCGTGGCGAGGGGCGTCTCGACCTCGCCCGCCACGGTGAGCATCAGATCCGCGAGCTCGTCTACGACGAGGACGATGTAGGGCAGCACCCCGCCTTTGTACTCAGCGTCGAGCGGCAGGTCACGCTGGACGCCGGCTTGGGTGGCGAGGGTTTCGCGGGGCCCCTTGAGCGGCTTTCCCTGCTCCACCTTGCGGTTGAAGTCGGAGAGGTTCCGGGTGTGGTTCGCATGGAGGAGCTGGTAGCGGCGATCCATCTCGGCGACCGCCCATTTGAAGACGAGCGCGGCCTTGTGGTTGTTCGTCACCACCGGATGCCCGAGGTGCGGTAAGGAGGCGTACATCGAGAGCTCGACCATCTTCGGGTCGATCATCAGGAGCCGCAGCCTCTCGGGCGGGTGCGCGTAGATGAGACTCGTGACGATCGTGTTGATGCACACCGACTTCCCCGACCCGGTGACGCCCGCGATCAGCAGGTGGGGCATCTTCGCGAGGTCGTCCACGACGGCGTCGCCCTCGAGGTTGCGGCCGAGCGCAACCGGCAGGGCGCGCGCGCGCCGATACGCCGGGGTCTCGAGCAGCTCGCGAATGGTCACCATGCGCGGGACCGGGTTCGGGACTTCGATCCCGACCGCCGCCTTGCCCGGGATCGGGGCCACGATCCGTAGACTCTGGGCCCGCATCGCGAGTGCCAGGTCGTCGGCGAGCGCCGCGATGCGTCCGACCTTCACGCCGGGCCCGGGAGCGACTTCGTATTGCGTCACGACCGGGCCCACCGTGCGGCCCGCGATCGAACCTTCCACGCGGAAGGTCTGCAGGGTGTCGATCAGCTTGCGGCCCATCTCGTCGATCTGGGCCGCGCCCCCGTCCCCCTCGTCGGGCTTCGCGGCCTCGAGGAGATCGAGCGGCGGGATCAGGACACCTTCGGGGACGGGCTCAGGCTTCGCTGGCGGGGGCTCTGGTTTCTGCTTGCGCGGGCGGCGCGGGGGAGGGAGGACCGCGACCTCGCGCTCGGGCTCCTCGGGCTCTTCGCGCTCGCGCTCGCGCTCGCGCTCCGCCCGGGGCTTGGGTGTACGCTCGCGCTGTCTCAAGACGACCAGCGGATGCCACCCCACCGTGAGAATCCCGAGGGCGGACATGGCGAAGAGCCCCGCGAGCGCACCGCCCGCGGTCCCGATGGCCCCGGCCACCCCGGCCGCGATGTAGGCAGGGAGGAGTCCGGCCAGGCGTTCCGCCGACGTCCAGCTCGCATAGCTCGGCCGGAGGTCGTCGATCCGGAGCCCCGCGGCGATCGCCACCCCGTACGGCAGGAGCAGCACGAGCCCTGCCCCGAGCGCGGCGGCGCGCAGCGCCGAGAGAGAGCCCAGCCGCCCGAAGGCGGCCACGGCCCAGCCGATCCCGAGCACGGGCAGCAGCACGGCCCCGATGCCCAGGGCTTCCCAGAGTCCCGTCCCGATCGCGCCGCCCCAGCTACCGGTGAGCCCCGTGCCGAGGAGGGTGAGTCCGAGGAACACCCCGGCGACGAGTGCGCCGACGCCGATCAACTCCTGGCGGCGGTCCGTCATGTGATCCGGCGGTCGAGATACTGGGGCACGACCTGGAAGCGATCGGGCTTTGCCGCGAACGCCACGTCGGCCGAGAGCTCGACCTCCTCGAGCTGGCGCGCGGCGGCGCTCGCTTCGAAGGCCTCGACCCAGTTCTTGTAGACGCCGGTGAGGGCCACGGCGACCACGGCCGCATCGTTCAACTCGACCGGTTTCAAGCCTTTGCGGATGGCCTTCACGAGCCGGCCCGCCGTGTAGGCGTCCTCGAGCGCGAACTGCCGCTCGCGTCCAGAGCAGAGGATGATCAGGTCCTTCCCGTCCTGCAGCAGTGCCCGCGCCCGTTCGGCCGTCGCCGTGAAGTTCGCGGCCGCGCCGACCAACACGGGTTCGCCGCCCGCCGCGGCCACGAGGGCCGGCGTACCGTTCGTCGTGGCCAACACGATCGTCTTCCCCGCGACGGTCTCGGGCCGCATCTCGACCGGCGAGTTGCCGAGGTTAAAGCCCTCGATCTTGAGGCTTTTCCGCTCGCCCGCGAGCAGCACGCCGTTCTTCTCCAGGTTCGAGGCGACGCGCACGGCCTCCTCGGGGGTGGCGGTGGGAATCACCGCCTTCGCACCGTTACCCAAGGCCGTGACGACCGTGGTCGTCGCCCGCAGGGCGTCGATCACGATCACCGGGCGACCGCTCACGTCCCCGGGCGCAAGACCTGCTGGCGTAAAGTGGACGTCGATTCTCATTCGGCGGTGAGGAGCTGGGGGTTCCGGTCGACGAAGCGCGTGTCGACCCGGCCCGCCACGAAGTCGGGGTGGCGGAGGACGCGAGAGAGAAACGGGATCGTCGTCGTCACGCCCTCGATGATGAAGGAGTCGAGCGCCTGCCGCATCCGGCTCAGCGCCTCCTCACGCGAGTTGCCGTGGACGATGAGCTTCGCCAGGAGCGAGTCGTAGAACGGCGGCACCGCGTAGCCCGCGTAGATGTGGGTGTCCACCCGGACCCCGGGGCCGCCCGCGGGGTGATAGGCCGTGATGACCCCCGGGGCGGGGTGGAAGTTCCGCGCCGGGTCCTCGGCGTTCACGCGGCACTCGATCGCGTGGCCGCGCAGCCGGCCGCCATTCATGACGAACGACAGCGGCTCGCCCGCGGCCACCCGGATCTGCTCCTTCACGAGGTCGAAGTTCGTGCACATCTCCGTCACCGGATGCTCGACCTGGATCCGGGTGTTCATCTCCATGAAGTAGAACGCCCCGTCGTCGAGCAAGAACTCGACCGTCCCCGCCCCGACGTATCCGATCGCCTCCGCAAGTCGCACCGCCGCGGTCCCCATCGCGTCGCGGAGCTCAGGGGTGAGCGCGGGGCTCGGGGCTTCCTCGATCAGCTTCTGGTGGCGCCGCTGCACCGAGCAGTCGCGCTCGCACAGGTGCATCAGGCGCCCGTGGGCGTCGCCCATGATCTGGATCTCGACGTGCCGCGGGCGTTCGAGGTACTTCTCGAGGTACACCGTGTCCGACCCGAAGGCCGCCAGCGCCTCCTGCTTCGCGAGCCCGAAGGACTGGGCGAACTGGTCCTCGTCGGCCGCGACCCGCATCCCCTTCCCGCCGCCGCCCGCCGTGGCCTTCACGATGACGGGGAACCCGATCTTATGGGCGACCTTCAAGCCCGACTCGGCGTCCTCGACCGGGCCCGGCGACCCGGGAATCGTGGGCACCTTGTGCTTGTGGGCGAGCTTCCGCGCGGCGGCCTTGTCGCCCATCTGGCGGATCTGCTCGGCCGTGGGGCCGATGAAGGTGATGTTCGAGGCGCGGACCGTGTCGGCGAACTCGCTGTTCTCGGCGAGGAACCCGTAGCCCGGGTGGATCGCGTCGGCGCCCGTGATTTCCGCCGCCGCGATGAGGCGCGCGATGTTCAGATAGCTGTCGCGCGCGGGCGGGCGCCCGATGCACACGTCGTCGTCGGCGAACCGCACGTGCAGGGACTCGCGGTCGGCCTCCGAATAGACCGCCACCGTCGCGAGCCCGAGTTCTTTGCACGCGCGAATCACCCGCAGGGCGATCTCCCCGCGGTTCGCGACCAAGACCTTCTTGAACATCAGGGTGTCAGGTCGGTCCGGCCCGCGCGCACCTGCGATCCGCCGAAGGCTTTCGAGGCCGCGGAATCGACCCCCGAAATCTTCAGGGCGAACTCGCTCGGGTTCGTGGCGTAGAACATCGCGCTCTCGTAGCTGATCGCGCCCTGTTGGAACCACCCGAACAGTGACTGATCGAAGCTCTGCATCCCGTACTGGACCGAGCCTTCGGCGATGAGGTCGGGAATCGCGAGCTGCTTGCTCAGGTCGCGGATGTTGTCCTGCACCGCCGCGGTGTTGATCAGCACCTCGGCCGCGGGCACCCGGCCCCGGCCGTCCTTGCGCGGCACGAGGCGGAGCGACACGACAGCCTGCAGCGCAGTCGAGAGCAGGTGGCGGATCTCGTCGTGCTGGTGCGGCGGGAAGAAGGAGATCACGCGGTTGATCGTCTGGGTCGCGTCGGTCGTGTGGAGCGTCGAGAAGACGAGGTGGCCCGTGTCCGCCGCCTTGAGGGCCGTGTCGAGCGTCTCCATGTCCCGGATCTCGCCGATCAGGATCACGTCCGGGTCCTGCCGCAGCACGTGGCGCAGCGCCGAGTTGAAGGACAGCGTGTCGTTCCCCACCTCGCGCTGAGAGATGTTGGCGAGCTGGTCGCGATGGAGGAACTCGATCGGGTCCTCGATCGTGATGATGTTCACGCGCCGCGTCGTGTTGATGTGGTTGATGAGCGCGGCGAGCGCGGTCGACTTCCCAGAACCCGTGACCCCGGTGACGAGGACGAGCCCCCGGGGCCGGGCCGCGATCTCCTCCATGACGGGCGGGAGGTTCAGGTCCTTGATCGCCTTCACCTCGTAGGGAATCGCCCGGAAGGCGAAGGCGACCGTGCCCCGCTGCTGGTAGACGTTCGTCCGGAACCGGCCGACCCCGGGCACGCCGATCGCAAAATCCGCTTCCTTGTGCTCCGCGAACTCCTTCACCTGGCGCGGCGTCATGATCTGCTCGGCGAGCGACTTCAGCTCCTCGGGCTTGAGCGGCTGGGTGTCCAGGCCCACCAGGTCGCCGTTGACCCGGATCGTCGCCGGCCGGCCGACCTTGAGCAGCAGGTCCGAGCCGTTCCGCTGGACCATCTGCGTGATCGCCTGCTTGAAATTGAACGGGGCCCCGGCGCCTGCCGGGCTCGCGCCTTCAGCCATTGGGATCCACTCGGAAGAGGGTCTGCCCGAACTCGACGGGCTGGGAATTCTCGACCAGGACTTCGCGAATCACGCCGTGCACCTCGGATTCGATCTCGTTCATGATCTTCATCGCTTCGATGATGCACACCATCTGGCCCGAGGCCACCCGGCTCCCGACCTTGACATAGGGCTCGGCCCCGGGTTCCGGGGCCCCATAGAAGGTGCCCACCATCGGGGATTTGATCTCAAGGAGCGCCGACGGCCGCGGCGCCTCGGCCAGGGAGGGCGGCGTGGGTGGCGGGGCCGCGTGGGTCACCACCAGCTGGTCCGGCCCCGGCGTGTGGCCGGCCCGCGAGACCCGGACGGCCGACCACGCCCCGAACAGCCCCCGTCTCACCTCGATCGCCCCGAGCTCGGGCGATTCCCTGAGGATCTGCACCAAGCGCGCAATGATATCGAGGTTCATGGACCGATGGAAATAGAGTGTCCCTAAACTAGCTCCACAAGCTCCGTTCGGCCGTCGGAGAGAAGCATGGGTCCCTCCGCCGACAAGTGCACGTCGTCTTCGATGCGCACGCCACCCTGCCCGGCGATGTAGACGCCCGGTTCGATCGTGACGACCGAGTCCTGGGGTAAGGGGTCGGTGCTCGTACGCGACAGGCGCGGGGCTTCGTGGACTTCGAGTCCGAGCCCGTGTCCGAGCGAGTGGCCGAACGCGGCGCCGAACCCGCGCGCCTCGATCACGTCGCGCGCCAGCGCGTCGGCCTCGCGCCCCGGCATCCCCGCGCGCACCGCGTCGCGGGCGCACCGCTGCGCGTCGCGCACGAGCTCGTAGAGCGCGCGCTGTCGGTCGTCGGCCCGGCGGCCCACGACGACCGTCCGGGTGATGTCGGCGCAGTACCCGTCCACTTGGGCGCCGAAGTCTAGTAGCAGCCACTCCCCGGCCGCTACGGTCCGCGCTGAGGATCGGGCGTGCGGCAGAGCGGTGCGTGGCCCCGACGCAACGATCGTCGGAAACGGATGCCCCTCGCTGCCCAGGCGCCGCAGCGCGGCCTCGAGGGTGCCCGCGATCTCGAGCTCCGTCATCCCTGGGTGCACGACGGGCAGCGTGCGGCCCAGCGCGTCGGTGGCAAGGCGGGCCGCGCTCGCGATCGCCGCCACCTCGGCCGGGTCCTTGCTCGCGCGCAGGCGCTCGACCAGATCAGAGGTGGCTTTCCAGCGCCAGGCCTTCCCCGCCCCGGCCAGTCGCTCGGCGTCCTTCACGGTGAGCGCATGCGCTTCGTAGCCGAGCCATGGGAGGGGCCCGAGGGTCGGCAGCTCGTGGAAGAAGCGGTCCCAGACGCTTGCGCCCTCGACCTCGACGCGCGCGGCGCCGCCCGCCTCGGCTCTTGCCTGTTCGTCGTAGCGAAAGTCGGTGACCAACAGGACATCGGCGCGGGTGACGAGGACGAGCCCGGCCGACCCCGAAAAGCCCGTCAAATAGCGGATGTTGGCGCGGGCCGTGACGAGCAGGCCGTCCAGGCCCTCGGCTTCGAGCGCCCGGACTAGGGCCTCTTGTCGAGCGTGGCGGAAGTCACCGCCCACGCGCGGCGAGCACGCGGACCAGTCCCTCGAGGCCCAGCCGGTAACTGTCGGCGCCGAACCCGCACACCACACCCACGGCGAGATCGCCGAGCTGCGAGTGCCGGCGCTCGGGCTCACGGGCGAAAACATTCGACAGGTGAACCTCCACGAACGGGAGGCGCACGGCGAGCAGCGCGTCCCGGATGGCGAGGCTCGTGTGGGTGAGCGCCGCAGCGTTGATCACGGCCCCGTCGGCCTGGCCGCGCAGCCCCTGGATCGCTTCGACCAGCGCGCCTTCGAAGTTCGTCTGGGTCCAGGAGAGCTCCACGCCGAGCGTGGCGGCGTGGGCACGGGTCGCGGCTTCGATCTCAGCGAGGGTGGCGCGCCCGTAGATATGCGGCTCGCGTTCTCCCAACAGGTTCAGGTTGGGCCCGTTGAGGACCGCGATCCGCACTAGGCCTTGAGGCCCTTGAGCCACGCCTGGAACTGATCGAGATCGGCCTCGTCTTCTGCGGCCGCCTTGGCGCGGACCGAGGGCCGCACCGGGGGCGGAGCGGGAGCGCCGGACTGAGCCCGGTTCGCAGCACCCGTGTCGAAGAACTCATCGAAGGAGAACCCTTGCGTCCGCTGCCCCACGGGCTCCGCCTGTTTGCGCGGCGCGGGTGGCTGGGCTGGGGGCGTCACGGACTCGACCGGGCGCGACTGGCGTGGATCGTCGCCGAACACCTGATCGAGCGATAGCGCATCCTCGCTCGGGTGCGACGGGTGCCCGGGCATCTCGCCGTCCGCAGCCGTCGCGGCAAATGCCCCCGACAGCGAAGACACCTCGACCACCGCCGCTGCGGGTTCGGAGGGGGGCTCGGGCACGGCTGCGAGCTGAGTCACTATGGGTGCGGGCGCCGCGTGACCGAGAAAGAGGGCCTGGAGGAACTCGCGCACGGTCTGGCCGCTCGTCCGGCCCGTGAGCGAGTCGAGCTTCCCCTGCAACCGCTCGTCGCCCGGCCGTTGTGCCAGCAGCGCTTCGTAGACGCGAACCGCGTCTTCCTTATGGCCCTGTCGCAGGTAGAGCTCGGCCATCGTCTCGGTCACCACGGGCTCGATCCGCGACAGCGCGGCCGTGTCCGCGGCGCCGTCGTCATCGGGCGCCGGAGCTTGCGGCTCGCGCGTCGAAACGCGACGCGCGGGTGGAGGGGTGGTATGGGGCACGGGCGGCGTCGTCCGCGCGCGGCGCGGCGTCTCCGCCACGTCCTCCGGCATGATGAGTGGCAGATCGACCGAGGGCAGATCCTCGAGCGGTTCGGGCTCGCGCGGCGCGGGCGGGGTGGACAATGGCGCGCGCGTGGCCGTCACGCGAACGGGTTCGGGCTCGGGCTCGGGCTCGAGTTCAAGCGCGGGCTCGGGCTCAAGCGCGGGCTCGGGCGGAGCCGGCGGGAGCGGGGTCTCCACCTTGAACATCCCGCTGCCTTCGTACTGGGTCCGGGCGAGGCCCTCGATCGTCACGCTGGACGGCGTCAGCGTCATCTCGTCCTGCAGCTCGATCCCTTCCGTACCGAGCGGGGCACCCGCATCGAAGCGGGTGAGCCCGTCGAACGTCTCGACCACGGCACCGAGCTCGGCTGCCGGAGCGGGCTCGATCGCAGGCTCAGGTGGCGGTGGGGCGTCAGACAGCTTCGTCACCACGGACGGCTGGTCGAGAACGAGCTCGTCCGTATGCATCGCCTGCGTCTCGGCCTCGGCGAGCGCGGCGTTCATCGGCATCGGCTCGATGGCTGGGACCTCGGGCACGGTGCGTGGGAGCGGGCCGGGCGGCGGTGGCGGCACCACGGCGGGTGCCTGCTCTGCGGCCCGGCGCTTCGCCACGGCGAGCGCGTCGGCCGCGTCGCCGTTCATCGGGTCAGCGGCGAGGAGGCGTGAGAGCCACTTCGCCGTCTCGTCGTAGCGCTCCCCGCGGTCGCCGATGTCCGCTAGTACCTTGAACGCGATGACGTTTTCGGGGTCGAGCTCGAGGACCCTACGGAACACCGCCTCGGCCCCGGGGTCGTCCTTTTCGTCGAGGAGACAGCGGCCGAAGACGATGTGGGCGCTGACGTAGTCGGGGTGGCGCTCGAGCCCGCTCTTGCAGAGCTCGATCGCCTGATCTAGTTGTCCCGCTTTACGATAGGCGTCCGCCAGGGGGGCGAAATTCCGCCCCTTCGGGTTCTCGGCATAGCGGCGTTCAAGCTTTTCGATCTCGCTGGTGTACGCCACGACCTAAGTCTTTGTCAGAATTGCACGAAGATAGTGTTCGGCCGGGTTCGCTGTCAATTGGAAACGCGATGCCCTGCTTGAGTTTGTGCGTTGGCATCTATACACTTAGGGCCCTTCACGGGCCTACACGCGGAGTTTAGAACCCCATGCTGCGCACCATGCGTCGCATCGCGACACCGGTCTTCTGGGTAGTCGCGATCGCCTTCGTCGGTTGGCTCGCCTACGGACAGGTAACCCAGATCCTGGGCGGGGGGCGCGACGTGGTCCTGCGGGTGAACGGGCAGGAAGTCCACCTCCCCGAGTACAACATCGCCTTACAGGGTGCCTACGACCACTTCCGGCGCGAGACCGGGCGCCCGATGACGCGCGAGGATGAGCAGGAAGTCGATCAGCAGGTGATCGACGAGCTGACCCAGCAACTCCTCCTCTCCCAGCAGTACCACCGTCTCGGGATCACCGTGACGGACCAGGAAGTGATCCAGGCCGCGCAGAGCTCGCCGCCCCCTGAGGTGACGGACGACTCCGAGTTTCAGACGAACGGGCAATTCGACATCACGAAGTGGCAGCGCTTTCTCTCGGCCACGAGCGACCCGCAGTTCCTCCAGAACCTAGAGCAGCGCTATCGCCAGCAGATCCCCGAGGCAAAGCTCGCCGAGTACCTGACGGCGGACGTGGCCGTGTCGGACGGCAAACTGTGGCGGATCTTCCGCGACCAGCACGAGTCGGTGACCGTGGCCCTGCTCGCGCTCCGGCCCGAGCTGATCCCGGACGCTGAGGCGCCGGTGTCGGATGGCGAGCTCGCGCAGTACTACGCCGCGCACAAGACCGACTTTAAGCGCCAGACCATGGCATGGCTCAGCTTCGTCGGGCTGCCGCGGTTGCCGGACGCGCAGGACTCGAGTCTTGCGTGGGCACGCGCGCGGCGCGTGCGCGCGGAGATCGTGGCAGGCGCCAAGTTCGACAGCGTAGCGAAGCGGGAGTCGGCGGATTCAGGGACCGCGTCGAAGGGCGGGGATCTGGGCTGGATCCATGCGTCCCAGCAGGGCTTTGATCCGCGTTTCATGGCCGCCGCGCGCACGCTGCGCCCCGGTGCGTTGAGCGAGCCCGTACTGTCGAGTTTCGGGCTGCACCTCATTCATATGGACGCGGCGGCGGGGGACTCGGCGCACCTGCGCCACATCCTGATCCCGATCGAGTTGCAGGGAGCGCACCTCGACTTCGTCGAGAGCCGGGCGGACACGCTCGACAAGTCCGCGGCCGAGCGGTCGGACGTGTGGGCCCTCGATTCGGCGGCGAAGCACCTCGGGCTGACCGTGACACACGGCGTGTCCTTGATCCAGGGCGACCGGATGACGCTCGATGGGAATCCGGTCCCCGACGTGAGCGTCTGGGCGTTCGAGGCGAAGGTCGGAGAAACGAGCACGCTCATCGAGGCCGATGCCGCCTACTACGTCTTCCGCCTCGACTCGCTCATCCCCGCGGGCACTCCCCCGCTCGGCGAGATCCAGGACCTGGTCCGCGACGCCGTGCGGATGGACAAGAAGAAGGCGCTCCTCGCCAAGCGCGCGACCGCGCTGTCCGACACCCTCGCGCGCAACGCCGATCTCGCCAAGGTGGCGCACGAGCTCGGCGTGCCGCTTGAGACGCTCGGGCCCTTCACGCGGCTCGCGCCGCCGCCCGTGCTTCAGGGCAACCCCTACATCGTGGGCGTGGCGTTCGGGATGGCCCCGGGGACGCATTCGAGCGTCGTCCGGGGCGCGACCGGCTACTTCGTGCTGCAATCACTCCGGCGCACGCGGGCCGATTCCGGGGCCTGGGTGGCGCAACAGGAGGCCCAACGCGAGGCGATCCTGCAGCCGGTGCGGCAGATGCGAATTCAGGCGTTCCTGGCCGCGGTGAAGGCGAAGGCCAAGGTCGTCGACCGCCGGAAGCAGGTGTTGGTGCAGGGACCGGCGAGCTAGCGTCAGTCGATCAGGCGGGTCGGGCGGCGCCGCGGCGCGGGACGATCATCGGGATCGATCTCGCGCCGCGCTTCGTTGAGGGTGCGTTGAAAGCGCTGGAGCCCGCGGCCGAGCGCGCGTTTCGCCGCGGGCAGCTGGCGGCCGCCGAGCGCGCCCACCGCGACCACCGCGAGGAGCACGACCTCGCCGCCGCTCACGGGCCTACTGACTGAGGCGCTTGGGCTCGCCGCCCGGCGGGAGCGACGAGGGGGAGGCGGGCGGCGTGGGCGGCACGCGGGCGTCCGGCCGGTCGTCGCCCACGTCCTTCAGGCTGCGCTTGAACTCCTTGATCCCCTGGCCGAGCGACGCGCCGATTTCCGGAATGCGTTTGGCGCCGAACACGAGCACCAGGATCAGCAGGAGAATCAGGATGTGGCTGAGCGACAGATCCCCGAACATGGACGCCTCGATTCAGAAGAGCGAGCGGGCGATGAAATACGCGATCGCCACGCCCACGAGAGCCAACAGCGACACCTCAAAACCGATCGGCCCGAGCGTCACCGACAGGACGAGCAGGTCCATGTGCACCGGCCCGAACGTGGGCGTCACCGCCGTCGTGAAGAACTCCTTCGCCGCGCCCGCCGGGAGGTAGCGCCGCAGGAGCGCGTGGAGAAACCCTCCCACCACGAAGCCACTGACGAGGACGCCCAGGTAAAATAGCGGCCGGCGCGGACCCTGCGCCACGGTCTAGCTGCGCCGCTCGACTGCGTACACGATCGCGTCGCGCAGCGCCTCGCGGGCGGGCGACGCCGGGAGCACGTTGAGCTCGGCCTCGGCCCGCTCGGCGCGCTCGAGCGCGCGCTGCCGGGCGTACTCGAGCCCGCCCGCCTGCTCGACGGCGCGGATGACCTCCGCCACGATATCGTCCGAGGGCTGGGCCGTCTCCATCAAATGCGCGACGAGCGTGCGAGCCTTCGTGGGCATCCGGCCGAGTGCCGCGATCAGGGGCAGCGTCACCTTGTGCTCCTTCAGATCGAGCCCCGACGGTTTGCCGGTCACGGCTTCCGACTGGGTGTAGTCGAGCAGGTCGTCCGTGATCTGAAAGGCCATCCCCGTGTGGAGGCCGAAGCGCGCGAGCGCCTCGCGCCACTCGGGCCGCGCGCGCAGCGCGCCGACTTCGCACGCGCCCGACACGAGCGATGCGGTTTTCGCGCGAATGAGCTGGTCGTACTGGGCTTCGGAGTAGGCGAGCCGGTCGTGCGCCTCGAGCTGGCGCATCTCGCCGATCGTCATCTCGTTCGTCACCCGCGCGCAGACCCGCAGCGGCTCCAGGTCCCCCAGGTTCACGAGCTCGATGATGGCCCGCGAGTAGAGGTAGTCCCCCATGATGACGGCGATCTGGTGGGAGAAGAGCGCGTTGATGGTCGGCATGCCGCGGCGCAGCACGGAGTGGTCGACCGCGTCGTCGTGGACCAGCGTCGCCACGTGGATCAGCTCGATCACGGCGGCGAGCGTTACGGCCTGCGGGTTCGGAGCCTCGGTCGCCTGGGCGGCGAGGAAGAGAAGCGTCGGCCGGTAGAGCTTGCCGCGCATCTGGAGCAGGTGTTCGTTCGCGGCCGCGATCAAGGGGAAATCTCCGGCGATGATGCGGCGGAGCTCGTTGACCACGTCGTCCAACTCGGCCGCGACGGGCCGCTGGACTGCTTCGAGCGAGATGCGAGCTTGCGCTTTGCTCACCTCACTTCGCCTTGCCGAGCGCCTTCATGCGCTCGTCCACGTCCTTGAACTTGACGTCGACCGCGAAGACGCGCTGGTAGAGGTCCCGCGCATCGGGCCTGCGGCCCTGCGCTTCGAGCGCCCGGCCGAGCGAGTAGAGGACGCCGAGCCGCTCCTGGTCGCTCGCGGCGGGGAGCTCGAGCCCGCGCCGGAGGATCGACTCCGCGACGACGAAGGCGCCCTTGTCGAGGAAGCAGGCGCCGAGCGCCTCGACCGCCCGGAGCTTGCCCTCGGGCGCGCGCAGCGCCTTCTGGAACTCGGCGATGGCTTCGTCCACGAGCCCCATCTCCTTGAACGCGACCCCGAGATCGTAGTGGGACTGGAAGTCCCCCTCGTCAATGTTCTCGTCGATGCCCTGGCGGAACCGAGCGAGCATCTCGTGGAAATCCTTCTCCTCGTCCCCGGTCGGCTCTTCCTCCTCGACCTTGATGCGCGAGTCGCGCGGCTCGTCGTGGTCGAGGATGAGCGCCCCGAGATCGATGAAGTCGCCCTCGGTCCCAGCCGTGTCGCGGACCGTGAGCTTCGCGTCCTTCGGTGCCACGCGCTCCTCACGCGGCGTGGGCGCGGGGCTCGGCGCGAGCAGCGCGAGCGCCGCCTGCGCGCGGGCGTTCTTGGGGTCGTGCTCGACCACCCGCAAGTACACGGCCCGCGCCTTGTCGGGCAGGTCGATCCGTAGCAGCGTATCGGCGAGCTCGACGTACGCGTCGATCAGCTGGGCCTTCTCTCCGCTCCTGAAGGCGTACTCGACGCGCTTCTGGCGGTGCCGGACGCTGTTCGGATCGAGCCGCAGCATCTCCTCCACGAGGCCGTCGGCGGCCGCGACGTCGTCGCGCGTCTCGTAGCCGTCCACCGCCATTTCGAGTTCCTGGACGCCCCGTTCGCCCTCGCCCGACTCGATCAGGGCTTCGCCGAGCGCCCGGTGCAGATCGGGGTTGTCGGGATCGTCGGCCACCTTGGCCTCGATCTCATCCACGCTCGAGGGTTCGGGCGCGGCCTCGATCCCTGCGAACATGTCCGCCGTCAGGTCCTGGTTCAGGATCCCGTCGGTCCCGAGATCGAGCGTGGTCGGCGCGTCGACAATCGACTCCACCGTGTCGTCGGCGAGCGGCTCATCGTCGACCTCATGGCTTTCGTCGGTCGTGGCGGCGTCGAAGTCGGGCTCGAGCTCAAGCGGCGGCACCTCGACGAGCGTCGGCCGCACGGGCCGCGAGGGCGCGGGCGGAGGTGGGGGCGCGCTCACGCGCGGGGGCTCGGGCGGAGGTAGTGGCGCGCTCACTCGCCGAGGCGCGAGCGGAGCTGTTGGCGCGCTCACACGCGGAGGCGCGGGCGGAGGTGTTGGCGCGCTCACGCGCGGAGGCGCCGGAGGCGAGACTGGGGGCGCAGGGCGCTTCGCCACGAACGGGGCGCGTGCGGGCGGTGCCGCGCTTTGCACGGGCGGTGCCACCTGCGACGGGACAGCCCTCGGCTGGGCCGGCGCTGCCGACGGCTGCGCTGGGCGCGTGGGCGGTGCCGGGGGCGCGGGCGGCGCGGCACGCGGAGGCGGTGGCGGCTCGAGCTCCAGCGACTCGAGCTCGATCGGCTCGAGCTCAGGCTCGATCGTGGCCTCGAGTCCGGACAGCGTCTCAATCCCCGCGGTCTCGGCGTCCTCCCGGAGCGAGGGGACGGAGGAGATCGGGCGCTCGGTGTCGCTGAACTCCACGCGCGTCTCGAGCCCCTCGATCCCACCCGGCTCGCCGGGCTCGGCGTCCGCTCCCGAGAGCGACGTGCTTTCGATGGCGAGCGCTTCGGGCTCTTCCTGCGCCTGCTTGGCCTGTGGCGGGGGTGGCGGGCTCGGGCGCGGCGCGGGCGGAGGTGGCTGCGACGCGGTCACCCGTGGACCCTTGGGCTTCGCCGGCTCGTCCAAGTCGAGGAAGACGAGACTCGAGGTCTTCCGCTTTCCGGACTTGCTCAGGTCTTCGAGTGGCGGCGCGATGGCCTTCGACTGCCGCACGCTCGTCGAGGGGCGCTGTTCGGGCTCCCCGTAGGTGCGCAGGTGCTCCTCGAGCAGCTCCTTGAAGCCGGAGTTCTCGGGCGCGAGCTCGGTGAGCTCCTTCAGCGCCGCGAACGCCTGCTGCAGATGCCCCGCCTTCTGCATCCGCTCGGCGTACTCGACAAAGTTCTGCTTCGCCTCGGGGAAGAAACCCTTCGACGCGTACAGCTTCGCGAGCTTGAGGTAGGTCACTGCGCGGCCCGGCGCATTGCGCAGGACCTTGTTGCACATCGCGATGGCGTTGTTGTGGAACCCGAGATCGACGTAGCGGTCTACGGCGCGCTCGTAGTAATCGGCCGCCTGCGCGGGGTCGCGGAGCTTGAGGTAGAGATCACCGACGCGGTTGTACAGCGAGAAATCAGGGTTGGCCTCGCCCTCCTCCTCCTGCGCCTTCAGCGCTTCCAGCCAAGCCTCGATCGCGCCCTTGGGGTCCTTCGCTTCGAGCGCTTTCGCCTTGTCCTTGAGTTTCTCGGTTTTGGACATTGACGCGAAACATACCGGGCGACAGGCCCTCAAACAAGCCGAACCCGCTGTCCGCACGGGGCTTACGCGATCGGCGCTGTCGCGCCGCCGCGACGCGCTGCGGCACGGGCCCTATTGGGTGGTGGTCGCGGTGGTCGAGGGGTAGGACTGCTGCTGGTAGTTGAACTTGACATCCGGCTCGTCGAGCAGGGACACGAAGAACGTGAAGGCGAAGTTGCCGTTCGGGCTCTTCGCGAACGCGAAGCTCGCATGCCAGCGGTGCAGGTCCCGCTCGAGGCGCAAGAACTGCTCGCCGAACTGCTTCAACTGGAAGTCATAGACCGTGGTCCAGTTGGCCTGCCATTTCGGGCTCGGGCTGAAGCTCAAGTTCAGGTTGAGCTGCTGGGAGGCCGTCTGCACCGGCACCCCGACCACGGTGGTCGACTCGACCTGGGGCCGCACCCGGACGCTCGCGTAGGAGACGGCGAGCATGAATCCCCCGACCGGCGACCCGGGCGAGGGGAGCGCCCCGGTCGGCCCGCCGAAGAGCGGCGGGACCGGGGGGGCCCCGGCCATGGGCGGTGGCACGCCCGGCGTGGGGATAGCGGGCGGATTCTGGGGGTTCGGCGCAGGGGTCTGCGGCTGAGGCGGGGCGTGCGCGAGCCCGAGCAGGTGCGCGAGGCCGGCCAGCGTGTTCGGGGTGATCGAGAAGTTCGCGTTCACGCTCTCGAGGAACGGCGAGAACGGCGAGGTCGAAAGGCCGACCGGGCCGTTCCAGAGGTCGTGCACGACGCGGAGCGAGAAGTTGGGCAGGAGGTCCGAGGCAAACGTGTTGCCCACGGTCTGCGTCTGCCACCCCGTGCGCCCCGGCTCGGACGCCTGCTCGAAGTTGTAGGCCACGGCGTCCGTGTTGAGGCTCAGGATCCGGAGCTTCCGGGGCGTCGGGGGCGGGCCGGTATCGTTCGCCGGGCGGGGCGGCGGCTTCAACTTCGCCTCGAAGTTCTGCGATAGCCCGAACGTGATCGTCTGCTGCGGATCGGAGCGCGAGTTGAGCAGCGTGTCGGTCGGGTCCAGGGCGTACGAGAACGCCGCGGGCACGTGCGCGGCGGGCGCGTAGAAATAGTTGATGATGGGCGAGATCGAGTGGCGGATGCGACTGATCGGGCCCACGCCGGGGAAGAAGCCGAAGAAGGTCGGCAAGAGCCCGAGCGAGAGCTGGATGCGCTTGCCCTGCGTCACGAACTCGCCGTTCGAGTACTGGTTGCGGATGCCCGTGGGCCCCGCCGACGTCGCGTTCACGATCTCGAGCCCGGGCTGGAGCTTCCAGGTGCTCGGGAAGACGCTCGGCAGGTTGATGCCGGTCTGCCAATCGAGCGTCGTCGAGAACGTCGAGCCGTAGAAGAGCCGCCGGACCCCGCCCGGGGCGGTCGAGTCGGCGAAGTCCACTTCGAGCGGCTGGTTCGATCGCTGGTCGTTGATGACGAGACTGTTGGCCCAGTTCCACCGGCCGAAGCGCACCGGCGTCTCGAAGCTCAGGTTGCTCGCGCGCGTGTCGTAGAAGAGCGAGAGCGTGTCCGGCACGGGCGGCGTCCCCGGCACGGCCGACGTCCCCGGCACAAGCAGCATGTTGGGGCCCTGGTGGAACGTCTGCTGGTTCGTGAAGGAAAATCCGGGCGACCAGGTGACGGAGGGGCCCAAATTGAGCGGCAACGGCGTGAGACTCACGCTCGGCAGCGTCTGGTTCACCTGACCGCTCGACAGGTCCTGCGAGCGGCTCCCCCCGATGTTCAGCGTCCCCCACTCGAAGCGCTTGTCGAAGTTCACCTGCGAGGTGAGCTGGGCCGTGGCAAGGAAGGGGTCGACGGAATTCTGCGTGAGCACCGTGCCGCTCGTCGCGTAGTTCACGCTCGCGTTGAAATGGGTGCGGCTGTCGAAGCTCTGCTGGTGCGTCCAGCTGATTTGGGACGCGGTGCCGGGCGCGCTCAGCTGGTCCACGCGCGAGTAGCTAAAGCTCCCCGTGACGAAGCGATCGAGCCAGTGATAGCGGAGGTCGCCGTGGGTGGTGAGGTTCTGGCCCGCGTACCAGTCGACCGAGCCCAGGAGATCGGCGTAGTTGTTGACGACCCAGTAGTAGCCGACGTTCGTGAAATGCCGCGAGTAGCTCCGGTTCGGGCGCACGAGATCGTTCGGCCCGAACCCGGGCACGAGGACGCCGCTGCGGCGGCCCGGGCGGATGTCCTGGAAGATGAAGGGCAGCCAGAGGATCGGCACGTCGTGCACGTACAAGACGGCCGGGCGCGCCACCATGACGTGCTTGTTCAGCCACTTGAGTCGGCCCGTGCCGAAGTGGTAGTCGGGCACCGGCTGGTCGTCGGAGGTGATGTCGGTGCCGTTGCCGTAGAGGCGCGTGGCGCCCGAATCCACGGCGATGTCCCCGCGCATGTACCAGGTCACGCCGCCCTGGTGGAAATCGGTGAACGCGCGGTCCACGATGCCGCGACGGATGCACGTGTCGTAGCGCATCCCGTCGCCCACGAGCACGGTCCCCTGATCGAAGAGCTGGGGAGTGCCCGTCGCATCGAGCCGGCAGCTCGACTCGCGATAGCGCACCGAGTCCGCCTGCAGTTTCGTCCCCTGGCGGTCGAGAAACGCGTCCCCGCGGAGCAGGATCGTCTGGCTGTCGCCCTTCACGATGAGCGTGTCGGCGACGTACTGGGTGACACGAAACCCGGGCAGCTTGAGGAGCGAATCCATCACGGCGTCTGAGGGGGGGAAGCTGCGGGAGGGGCCGGTGGGGAGCCCGAGTTTGCGGGCGGTGGCCGTGTCGAGCGGCTGGCCCGTCGGCGCGGTGGGCGCGGCCCGCGCGCGGGCCGTGTCGGGCGGGATCCCTTGCGCCCCAAGCACGCTTGAGAGCGCGACGAGGAGGAGAGCGGTCGCCACCACGCGCCCGCTCTCCCCCGCCCTGCCCACGCGCTCGCGCCGTCGCGTCACGACCCAGGCGCAGAGGATGCTCACCTCGTAGAGCAGCCACAGCGGCACGAGCATGAGGAGCATCGACACCGCGTCCGGAGGCGAGAGCAGTGCCGCCACGAGCGCCGCGAGCACGATGGCGTAGCGGCGGTTCCGGGCGAGGAACTCGGGCGTCACGATACCGAGCGCCGCGAGGATCACGACCACGAGCGGCAGCTCGGTGATCAGGCCGAACGCGATCACGATCTGCGCCGCGAAGCCGAAATAGTTATCGGCCGTGATGATCGGCTGAAGCACGTCGCGCTGGAAGCTGAAAAGCACCCGGAGCGCGCGCGGCAGCACCCAAGCGTAGCCCGCCGCGGCGCCCGCCACGAAGAGCAGGACCCCCACCGAGAGCGCGGGCACGATCAGGCGCCGTTCGCGCGGATACAGGGCCGGGGACAGGAACGCCCAGATCTGGTAGCCCACGATGGGCGAGGCGAGGAGGACGCCCGTCCCGAAGGCGAACTTGAGCGTGATGAAGAACGGCTCGGTCGGGCTCGTGAACATGAGCCGCCCGCCGGGCACGAGCGGCGCGATGGGCCGCATGAAGAGGGCGAGCACGTCGACGTGCTGCACCAGCACCCACCCGAGGACCGTGCCGCCCAGGATCGCGGCGAGGCTGTAGAGGATACGCCAGCGCAATTCCTCGATGTGGTCGAGGAAGGGCATCTCGCCCCGGGCTTGCTCGTCAGCCATGCGGGGCCAACGCCTTGGGGCTAGCGCCCCAGGTGCTGCAGCTTGTCGCGGGCCAGGTTCGCTTCGTCTGAGCGCGGGTACCCGGTGACCACCCGTTGGTAATACGTCCGCGCCACGGCCTTCTGCCCGCGGGCCTCGGCGGCGAGGCCGAGCTTGTACAGCGCGGAGGCGGCCTGGAGGGCCGTGGGATAGGTCTTCACCACCTCTTGATACACGGCTTCCGCCGAATCGGCGTTCTCGGCCTCGAAGCTCTCGCCCACGTGATAGAGGGCGTCGGCCGCGCGTTCATCCGTGGGATACTGCCGCAAGAACTCCCGGAACCCGAGGCGGGCGGTGCCAAGGCTGCCGCGCCGGTACTGTTCCATCGAGAGATCGAACATCTGATCGGGCCCGGGCCCGGGCGGCGGAGCGGCCGGCGCGGCGCCCGCGGGAGGCGCGGGGGCGCCCGGAGTCGGGGCGGGCGTTTCGACCACGGGCACGGGCTGCTGGCCCTGCGCCTCGATCTTCGAGCGGAGCTCGCTCAGGCGCTGCTGGCTCTGGCCCGTGAGTTCCTGCACGGCCACGAGCTGCTGCTGCACCGAGAGGAGATCGGTCCGCAGGTCGCCCCGCATCCGCACGAGGTAGGTCTGCTCGGTCGTGAGCGTCTGCTCGATCTGGGCCAGCACGGCGAGCACCGAGTCGAGTTGCGCTTTGCGCTGGGCCTCGAGCCCGTGCATGTCGTCCTGCAACGCCGATACCTGCAACTCAACTCGCCGGACGTCCCCTTTCAGGGCGCATCCGGCGAGGAGGATCACGAGGGAGAGCACCGCCGGGTGTCTCACTCGCGTGTCGTTCGTCAGGGTTGCTTCAATACGTCTCCGCCGGCCGTGATCTCAAACTCGTCCCGGCGGTTCTTCGACCACGCGTCCTCGTCGTGGCCCGGGTCGATCGGCCGTTCTTTCCCGTAGGAGACGGTGGTGATGCGGCCGGCGTCGATCCCGTGGCTCGTGAGGTACTGCTTGGCGGCCATGGCCCGCCGGTTGCCCAGGGCGAGGTTGTATTCGTCCGAGCCGCGCTCGTCGCAGTGCCCGGCGATGCGGATCGTGACGGCCGTGTTCGCCTGCAGGAGCGGGATCTTCTGGTCGAGGCTGGTCACGTCGCCCGGCCGGAGCGCGGCCTTATCGTAGTCGAAGTGGATCATGTTCGTCAGTTCCATCCGCACCGCGTCCGTCGCGCGGCCCAGGGCCGCGAGCGAGTCAGCGGTACGCTGCCGCGCCACCCGGTCCGCATCTTCGCTCGCGCGCCGGGCCGAGTCCGCCGCGGCCGCCGCGATCGAATCTTGCCGGGCCCGAGCCGCCGCCGAGTCTGCGTTCGTACTCGGTTGCGGCGTCGGGGTGGTTTGGGGCGCGGGCTTTGAGCCGCCGCAGGCCACCGCGGCCGCCGTAACGACGCTCACCAAGACGAACAGCAGGGGGCGTTTCATACGCGCTCTCCCAATTAGGGGGTGGAAGCTGCGGGTTCCGGAAGTTGCGGAGACCAAGCCGGGAGCCGCACGCCGCTTTGCTCGAGTATCGGCCGGATCCGACCAGTTTCCATGTCGATCACCCAGAGCTGGCGGTACCCGGCCCGATCGGACACGAACGCCAGGTGCCGGCTGTCCGGGGCAAAGGTCGGATCTGAGTTGCGCCCCAGAGAGGTCAATTGGCGCACGGTACGGCTCCGCACATCCAATACGAAGACCTGAAGCGTGCCTGCCACGTCACGGTGAAACGCGACCGTCTGGCCATCGGGTGCCCAGTCGGGGGCATTGGACGATCCCGTCGCCCCGTAGTCAAACGGTGCGAACAACTGCTGATCGGTCCCATCCGCCGCCATGACGTAGACCTGCGGCAGTCCGGCCCGCGACGATACGAACACGATCCGCTGACCGTCGGGACTGTAAATCGGAGACAAGTTGTCTGAAAAGCGTCCTACGGTCAAGCGTTGTACGCAGCAGTTGTTGACGGTGTTGATGGTATAAATGTCGGTGCCCTCCTCCGTCGCGCGACTAAAGGCAAGCGTGCGCCCGTCGGGTGAGAAGGCCGGGGTGAAGTCGAGCGTCTTGCCGTCGGTCACCGCCCGGCGCCGGCCCGCCTGGTCCTCGATGAAGAGCTGGCCATGACCTTCCCAGAACTCCATGTAGGACAGGTGTTGGCCGTCTCGGGCCCAGGCAGGCGAGAGAATCTCCCGCCCGGGCGTGGCGCGCAACTCCTTTAACCCCGCACCGTCCGCGTCGATCTGATACAGCTTACCGTCCATGACGAACAGCACCCGCGTGGCGGCGATGCCCTGGGTGCCGAGGGTCGCTGCCACCACGTCGTCTGCGATCCGGTGCACCACGAGCCGGAACCGGGGCGAGTCGAGCGGCGGCAGCGCCGTCCGGAAGACCCGCCGTATGGTGCCGGCGGTCACATCGTGCACGGTCACCCGCACCGTGTCCCCGGTGAGCGAGACGCCGATGGCGAAATCGGCACCGAGGGCCTGGTAGAGGGGGTAGTTGAGCCCCGGGGTCGCGAGCGCCGCGTGGGGCCCCGCAGCGGCGGGCCCATCGGCCACCATCGAGTCGCTCCCCGGAAGCGAGATGATCTCGAAGCGGTCGCTGTAGTCCAGATCTCTCGCGACGATGGCGCGGAAGGAGTCCGAGGCGGCGGCGGGCTCGGGGAGGAGGACGAGACCCGGGCGCACGCCCGGGTGGTACATGATTCCGATCCGCACCCCTCGGTCGATCGCCGAGGTGTCCTGCGCCACGAGTCGCGTGACGACGCACAGACCCACGAGCACCGCCGCCCTCACTGCCCGCGTCCCGTGAAGTAGAAGCGCACGAAGAGCACGTCCGCCTTCCAGCCCGTGGGGAGCGCGCCGAAGGCGCGGGAGCGGCCCGCCGCCTCCACCGCCCCTTCCGCCTCCAGGTCGAAGGCGAAGTTGCCCGAGCGCTTCACGAATTGGAGGTCGGTGATCGAGCCGTCGCGATGCACCAAGAACGAGACCTCGGCGTCGAGGGCCGTGTTTTCGAACGGCCGCTGCCAGCGCGAGAGGATCTGGGTGACGGCGTTCTGGAGGTATTCGGGATAGGGGAACTCGGCGCCTTCGGTGCTCACCGTGGCGGCGTCGCTCCCGGTGGACGGCCGCTCGCCCGGGAGCGGCGTCACCTGCGGCGTGCTCCGCGGCGCGGCCTCGTGTCGCTCCGCGTTGGGCGCGGGCGGCGGCGCGGCGTGGGCGACGGTGTTCTCTGGGGTCTTGGCCTTCTTGATGAGCGGGACGGCCTTGTCGTCCGCGGGACGGCTGACGATGAGCGGGGCGCGTCGCGTTTCTTCATCGGGCGCGGGCGCCGCAAGCAGATGCACCTGATAGACGGGGGGTGCCGCCCGCGCGTGCGTCCCGCGCCCGAACACAAACACGAGTGCTAGTCCGTGGATCATCGCCGTGCCCACGAATCCGATGGCCGGGCTCGCCGGCAGCCGCGCTCGCCTCACGGCGTCTCGGTCTCGGCCACGAGCCCCACGTCCGAGACCCCGGACGCGCGGATCACCGCGAGCACCTGGACCACCGTGCCGTAGGGCACCCGCGAGTCGGCCCGCAGGTAGACGCCCGTCGGGTGCTTCGTGTGCACGAAGGCCGGGAAGGTGGCGCGAAAGTCTTCATAGGAGAGTCCCGCCTGCTCGACGTAGATCTTCCCGGTCTCGTCGATACTGATGACCAAGCCCTGTTTCGGCTCGAGCGGCCGGGCTTCGGCGCGCGGCAGCTGGACGTCCACGCCGCCCTGCATGATCGGGGCGGTGATCATGAAAATGATGAGCAGCACGAACGCTACGTCGACGAGCGACGTGACGTTGATGTCGGCGTTGAGCGGGAGCTCGCGGCCGAGTGATCCCGAGGGCAGGAGGCCCGCCACTTAGAGCCAGCCCTCGCGGGCCATCGACCCGATGATCTCCTGCGCGAACCCCTCGAGCTCGCCCGCGAAGAGTCCGAGCCGGCTCACGAAGAGGTTGTAGGCCATGACGGACGGCACCGCGACGGCGAGACCCATCACGGTCGTGACGAGCGCCTCGGCGACCCCCGGGGCCACGGCGCCGATGTTCCCCGAGCCGCCGACCGCGATGCCGATAAAGGCGTCCATCACCCCGAGCACGGTGCCGAGGAGGCCGAGCAGCGGGCTCACCGACCCGAACGTGGCGAGCCACGGGATGAAGCGCGCCGCGGCGTCGCGTTCGGCCGCGACCTCTTTCGCAAGCACCATGCGGAGCGCCTCGAGCTGCGTGGCGCTGAGGGTGGCCTGCCCGGGCGCCGGGGCCCCGGCCTTCCTGCCGGGATTCAGCTCCGAGAAAAAGTGGATCCCTTCCCGGAGCAGCCGGTTGTAGGGGGACGCAGGCAAGCGCATCGCCGCGTGATACGCGTCATCGAGGCGTGCCGCCTTTTCGATCTCGCCCATGAAGCGATCGGCCTGGCGCCTGAGCCGACGGAACTGCCACCACTTGAGGAAGATCAGGTACCACGAGATGAGGGAGAAGAGCACGAGGATCACGAGCACGAACTTCGTCTCGCGCGACGACGTGAGCACGAGCTCCCACGGGGTCGTGGGAACCGCCCGACCTACCTGCAGCAGCACGGTGGTCTCGGGGCGCGGTGCTCTGCTTCGCCGTCAGGAGTCGTCACGACCCTCCAGGCCAAAGAGCTCCTTCAGCGCGCCGAGCAGCGCGTAGCCGCGCCCCCGTTCGGCGGCTTCCTTCAGCGCTAGCGTGGGAGCGTGGAGGAACTTGTTCAAGAGCGCGCGGCTGAACTGGTCGAGCTGCTCTCGGTCTTCGGGCTCGAGGTGTTTGAACCGCCGCAGCGCGCGCTCGATTTCCTGGGCGCGCACGGCGTCCAGACGCTCGCGGAACTCCCGCAGCGCGGGCACCACGACGAGCCCGCCGTACCAGGCCCAGAACCGGTCCACCTCCTCGTTCACGATCCCTTCGGCCGCGGGGATCTCGCTGCGGCGCTGAGCCGCGGCCTGGCCCGCGACGGCCTGGAGGTCGTCGACGTCGTAGAGGAAGACGTTCTCGAGTTGACCCACCGCCGGTTCGACGTCGCGCGGCACGGCGAGATCGAGGATGCAGAGCGGACGCCCGCCTCGGGCCTTGATGGCGCGCGCCACGCGGTCCCAGGTCACCACCGCGTGCGGCGCGGCGGTCGAGCACAGCACGATGTCCGTCTCGGCGAAGAACCCCCAGGCCTCCTCCAGCGTCAGCGCCCGCGCGCCGAGCTGTTCCGCGATCGCCCGCGCGCGCTCGTAGGTCCGGTTGGCGACGAGCGTCACCCGCGCGCCCTCGCCCACGAGACAGCTCGCCGCGAGCTCCGCCATGTCCCCCGCCCCGAGGATGAGTGCGGAGCGGCCCGTGAGGTTCCCGAAGATCTTGCTCGCCACGGCGACCGCCGCCGAAGGCACCGAGGCGGCCCCGACCCCGACCTCGGTCTCGGTCCGCACGCGCGCGCCCACGAGCAGCGCTGACTGGAAGAGCCGGTGCAGCACGGGGCCCGCTTGCGGACGCGACGTTTCCCAGGCGTCCCGGACCTGGCCCTGGATCTGGGACTCCCCGAGCACCATTGAGTCGAGGCCCGCGGACACGCGGTAGAGATGCCGCACGGCGTCGCGGTCGCGGGTCGTGTAGCCGTATTGCTCCGCGGATCGGTGGCCGCTGAGACGCGCGCCGAGGAGCCCCCAGACCGCTTCCGGCACGCCCTCCTTGGGCTCGGAGAGGTAGAACTCCGTGCGGTTACAGGTCGAGAGCAGCACCCCGCCCGACGCGCCGGCCGCGAGCACGCGGGTGAGCGCCTCGGGCACCTCGTGCGGGGCGTGCGCGAAGCGCTCGCGCACTTCGAGAGGGGCCGTGCGGTGATTGACCCCGAGGATCGCGATACTCATGCGGGCGTCACAGGAACCGTTGTACCCCAGGCTGGGCCAGTTTGAGCGCCGCGTATACGAGGACCACCGCCGCGAACCCGGCGATACTCGCGAACGCCGCCCGGCGGCCCGCCCAGTGGCGCGCCACCCGTACCCACACCGTCCAGCCCAGTACGACCCACGTGAAGGACCCCCAGACGAGCTGGGCCGCGTCGGGCATCTTGCCCGCGTAGCGAATCGCGTACCCGATCGCGATCAGCACCCCGATCGTGAGGGCCGGAAACCCGGCCACCAGGGCCACGTGATTCAAATGATCGATCCGTTCGAGCGGCGGGAAGAGCTGGAACACCTGCCCAAATCGCTTCGCCTTCAGCTCGCGGAACTGCACGAGATACAAGGCGGCCGCGATGAACGCGAGCGCCAGCAGCGCCAACCCCAGCACGCTCAGACTCACATGTAAGATAAACCACACCCCCCGGCCCGCTCGTTCCTCGGCCCCGGGCGCCAAGCCCAGCAACAGGGCGAGTCCCACAAAGCCCCCCGCGAGCGGGGCCGTGAAGAGCGCCACCGTGGTGGCGCGCAGCAGAAGCTCGCTGCACACCTGCAGGACCACGAGGCAGAGCGCAAGCAGCGAGAGCGCCGGCGCCACGCCGGCGAACGACAGCTGGGAGAGCGCGATCGCGTGGAGTACGGCCCCGAGCACCGCGAGCCCCACGGTCCAGCCGCGCGCCACGGGCCGGGCTCCCGCGAACGGCGCCAGCGCGAGCACCGCGGACACGGTGTAGAGCGCGAGCGCGGCGAGGTGAAGGTTAACCAGCATGGAGCAAGGGACCGCCGGACGAAGTCCGGCCGGCGGTCAAGACGGCATCTTCCGGATCAGCCGTACGGAGAGGCCGCGCAGGATTTCGGGGTTCTCGACGCCCGTGATGACACCTGACGCCGAGTGGTCGCGGGTGTGCACGATCTCGATCACGGCGCGCCGCTGACTCGAGGGCGTGCCCGGATCCCCGGAGTAGATCTCGAACACATCGCCCGGCACAACGCCATCCGCGCTGCCGCGATCGATGAACAGGATCTGCATCGAGGTCGCGATCACGTGCTCGTCGCGCTGCGCGATCACGTGGCCGCGGAGGCCCTGATCGACGAGCGTGGGTGTCACGTCGCCCGGGTCCTTGAAGGGCTCGAGCGGCAGCACGTGCTGCCCGTTGTGGATGGGGCCGAACTGGGTGACGATTTCAGCCAGCAGCTGATGCTGTGCTACTTCGACCACGCGCGCGACGGCGGTCGGCACGACGACCTGGCCCCAGGGGCCCTCGTCGCGGGCGATCCGGGCGATGAGGAGCGAGTCGTTGACGTGGTAGGACGCGCTGTGCGGCGGCTCGATCACGATCTGCTCGAACTGGTAGGCGGTCGACCGCTCGGTGAGCCGCGGAATAGAGCTCTGCTGCGTGCTGCCGACGACATCGCCCCAGGGGAGCTGCTCGGATTCGGTCAGGAATCCGGCCGAGTAGAACTCGCCGCGCCGCACCGGCCGATAGGGCTGCTCGGCGTAGGCGCGGAGCGCCGACTGGACTTCGAGGGCGGCCGTACGGGGCCGGTCGAAGATCGTCTCGTAGGACTCTTCCTCGACGGGCGGCGGCGGCGGCGGCGGCGGCTCGACCGCGACCTCTTGGCTTGTGTCGCGGGTGGTGGTGTCGATCGGAGCCACAGGCGGCGCTGCCGCGGCCACCGTGTCGGCACCGGTGGGCTGCGCGTGGACCGACTCGGCCACGGCAGGCGTTGGCGCCCCTTGCGCGACGGGCGAGGGCGGCACGAGGGTCGGTGCCTCTTGCGCCTCAGGTGACGGCGGCGGCGCCATCGGCGCCTCGGCCACCTGCGCTGTCGACCCAAGCGTCAGCACCTGCCCGGGATAGATCCAGTGCGGGTCTTCGATCGCCGACGTGTTGAGCCGGAAGATTTCCGGCCACAGCAGCGGATCGCTGAAGTACATCTGGGCGATCGACCACAGGGTTTCGCCCCGGGTCACCGTGTGGCTGGCCGGCAGAGGAACCGCAGGCGTGGTGTCGGGAGTTGCAGGCAGACCAGGCTTGGTCGTGTCCTGCGCCACATTCGCGGGCGGAGCAGCGGCCTTCGTCGTGTCCTGCGCCGCCAGACCCCACGCCACGAGCGGCACTGCTACAAGGGAGAGCAGTGCCGCTCGTCTAGAACGGGAGATCGTCGTCCTCCGCATCCAGCGCCTCCGGGAACGATTCGAGCGAGTCGGCCTTGCCTTCAGGCGCCGCCTTGGCTCCGGCCTTGGCACGCGCCATTTCGGCACCCCCTCCACCCTCGCCACCTGCCCGCGACGAGAGCAAGATTACCTCCCGCGCAATGACCTCGGTGACGTAGCGCGTCTGCTTCTCGCGGTCTTCCCAGGTGCGGTACTCAATCCGCCCCTCTACGTAGATGCGATCACCCTTCTTCATGAACTTCTCGGCCAGATCCGCGAGCTGGGCACCCTTATTGTTCCAACAAATGACACGGTGCCACTCGGTCTTCTCCTGCTTGCCCCCTGTCTGGCCAGTCCACTGCCGGCTGGTCGCGACTGACAGGGTGGCGACCCGGGATCCGTTATTCGTGCTGCGGAGCTCGGGATCTGCCCCTAAGTTCCCGATCAGCATGACTTTATTGAGGCTCCGACTCACAACAACCTCCAACGTCCAGCCAAGCGGGGGGTCAAGGGCAAAGCACAGTATATGAATCGCAAGTCATTCTGTCAATCAAAGATACGCCACTCGGAGCACTCCGACGCCTGCCCCCGCCTGCTCAGATGGCAGCCCGGAGAATGACTGCATCCTCGGTGGGGTTCCGGTAGTAGCGCGACCGGCGCCCTACGGGGAGGAAGCGAAACTGGCGGTAGAGGGCGTGGGCGGCGGTGTTCGAGGCTCGGACTTCGAGAAAGACCGCCTTGGCCCCGTCGCGGGCGAGCGCCTCGAGCAGGGCCGCGACCAGCGCCCGGCCGATGCCGCGGCGGCGGCCCTCCGGCACAACGGCGAGGTTCAGGATCTCGGCTTCGTCCGCCGCCCGGTGGGCGATCACGTAGCCCAGGGTCCCGTCGCCTTCGGCCACGAAGCACGGGAGCCCCCGGTCCAGGCAGGTCACGAAGTCGCGCTCGACCCAGGGGTCGGCAAAGCTCCGCCCCTCGATCCGCGCGAGCTCGGGCGCGTCAGTGCGCCGGGCCGGGCGGATCTGGAAGGGGACCGTGGATCGCTTCCCAGCGGACTTGAGCTTCAGCGAGTCGGCCATAGTGGGGTTCGGCCGTGAGAGGGTCGTCGAGCACGCGGGCCGCGCCCGGACGCTCGAGGAGGGAAAGAAGGAGTGGCGCCCCGGGCGGCAAGCGGTCGAGCCCCACGGGCGGCCGGCCCGACCAGCTTTCGGCCTCCGGGGCGTAGCGCACGGCGCCGTCGCCCACGACGAGGGCTGCGGGCACCGGGGCTTTCGCGATGAAGTCCAGCGGCCTGCCGACCATGGGTGCGACGAGCGTTTCGACGCGATCGGGATGCACGACGTAGAGAGCGCCGAAGATCTCTCCGCGCAGCGCGTCGAACCACGCGGCGACGGGTTCGCGCAGGCTCGCACCCGCGGCGGCCGCGAGGAGCGAGGGTACCGCCACGAGCTCGAGCCCCGCTTCCTGTGCTAGGCCCTTCGCCGTGGCCCAGCCGATTCGCAGACCCGTGAAGCTCCCCGGTCCGTCGCCCACCACGATTCCGTCGAGCTCGTTCGGGGCCACTCCGACTCGCTCGAGCGTGAAGGCGACCGTCCGGATGAGCTCCGACGCGTGGCGGCGGGCGCCGCGGACCTCGGCACCTGCTTCGACGTGCGGCGGCCGGCCGGCGGCGACACTCGCCACCTCGGTCGCCGTGTCGATCGCGAGCCACGTCACAGGTCCTCCACCGTCCGATAGGCGGGATCCGGGTCGTGCGCCAACCCCAGGTGGCGGTCGAGCGGCGGGACCCACGGGCCCCCTCGCTCGGGCCACTCGACCAGGATCACCGCGCGCTCGCCGGTCATGTCGTCGAAGCCCAGGTCCCGGGCGTCATCCGGGGTCCTCAGGCGGTAGCAGTCCACGTGATAGATGGGCTGCCCGTGGGCTTCGTACCGATGGACGAGGGCATAGGTGGGGCTCGTCGCGGGCCGATCAGCCCCGAGGCCCCGGCAGATGGCCTGGGCGAGGGTCGTTTTCCCGCTGCCGAGCTCGCCAGAGAGTCCGATCACGGCCGGCGCGCGGAGCTCGCGGCCGAGCGTCTCACCGAACCGGTTGAGATCGTCGGCGTTCAGACGCACGGTGCTCGCCGTCTTGCTCGGCGCGGAGCTCGAGGATCTCGTCGCGCAGGATCGCGGCGCGCTCGAAGTCGAGCGCCTCGGCGGCCGCCTGCATCTCGGTCTCGAGCTCGAGGATGAGCGTCTCGGGATCGCGCCCCTCCGCGGACCTGCGCCGCGGCTCGGGCCGGGGCGCTTTCGCGTCGGCCACCCGTGTGGCAAACCGGACTTGATCGACCGACTTCACCACCGAGCGGGGCGTGATGCCGTGGGTCGCGTTGTGCTCCTCCTGGACCCGGCGGCGGCGGGTCATCTCGTCGAGCGCGCGCTGCATCGACCCCGTCATGCGGTCGGCGTACAGGATCGCCCGGCCGTTCAGGTGCCGGGCCGCCCGGCCCACGGTCTGGATGAGCGAGCGGTCCGAGCGCAAGAACCCTTCCTGGTCGGCGTCGAGCACCGCCACGAGCGACACCTCGGGGAGATCGAGGCCCTCGCGCAGCAGGTTGATCCCGACCAACACATCGAACTCGCCCAGGCGCAGGCCGCGGATGATCTCGACCCGCTGGATCGCATCGATCTCCGAGTGGAGGTAGCGCACCCGCACGCCGTGCTGCTGGAGGTAGTCGCTCAGATCCTCGGCCATCCGCTTGGTGAGCGTCGTCACGAGCACCCGCTCGCGGCGCTCGGCGCGCAGACGAATTTCGTGCAGCAGGTCGTCGACCTGGCCTTTGACCGGCCGGACCTCGACCTCGGGATCGACGAGCCCGGTGGGCCGAATGATCTGCTCCACGACCACGCCGCCCGAGAGGCGGACCTCCTCGTCGCCCGGCGTCGCCGACACGAAGAGGATCCGGGGCACGAGCGCCATGAACTCATCGTAGCGCAGCGGCCGGTTATCGAGCGCCGACGGCAGCCTGAACCCGTAGTCGACGAGGGTCTGCTTCCGCGAGCGGTCGCCCTCGTACATGCCGCCGATCTGCGGGAGCGTCTGGTGCGATTCGTCGATGATCGTGAGGTAGTCCTCGGGCAGGTAGTCGAGCAGACACGCCGGCCGCTCGCCCGGCGCGCGGCCGGTGAGGTGCCGGGAGTAGTTCTCGATGCCTGCACAGCGGCCCACTTCGAGCAGCATGTCGATGTCGAAGTGTGTCCGGGACTCAAGCCGCTGGGCCTCGAGCAGCTTGTTCTGCGTGCGGAACTCGGCGAGGCGTTGGGCGAGCTCGGCGCGGATCGCCCCAACGGCCCGTTCGATCGTGGGCCGCTCGGTCACGAAATGGGTGGCGGGATACACGGCGCCCTGGCGCAGCTCGGCGATCAGGTCGCCGGTGAGCGGGTTGATCTTCGACACCCGCTCGACCGTATCGCCCCAGAACTCGACCCGTAGCGCCTGTTCGTCGTAGGCCGGGAAGATCTCGACCGTATCCCCTCGCACCCGGAACGTGCCCCGCTCGAACGAGATGTCGTTGCGCAGGTACTGCACCCGCACCAGGTCCTCGAGCAGCGCATCGCGGCCGCGCGCCTCGCCCACCCGCGCCGTCACGAGCAGCCGGCGGTAGGTCTCCGGGTCGCCCAGGCCGTAGATCGCCGAGACGCTCGCCACGATCACGACGTCGTCCCGCTCCATCAGGCTCGACGTCGCGCGCAGGCGCAGACGGTCGATGTCGTCGTTGATGGAGGAGTCTTTGGCGATGTAGGTGTCCGTCTGCGGCACGTAGGCTTCGGGCTGGTAGTAGTCGTAGTAGGAGATGAAGAACTCGACCGCGTTGCGGGGGAAGACTCCCTTGAGCTCGCCGTAGAGCTGGGCGGCGAGGGTCTTGTTGTGGGACAAGACGAGCGCTGGGCGACCGTACGCCGCGATGGTGTGCGCCATCGTGAGCGTCTTCCCGGACCCGGTGACCCCGAGGAGCGTCTGGTAGCGGTCTCCGCGCGCGAGGCCTTGGGTGAGTTCGGCGATGGCGCGCGGCTGATCCCCGGCCGGGGAAAAGGGCGCGAGCAGCTCGAACGGCATCTAGGCTGGGGTCCCGGCGTCCGGTCGCGTGACGTCCGTGACGCCCTTCAGCCGCCGGATCGCCTTGATGACCTTGTTCAGGTGGGCCTGGTTTTCGACCTCGACCAAAACGGTCCCAAAAACGACGCCGTCGCGGGTCACGATTTCGGCCGAGCGGATGTTGGTACCGGATTCGTTGATCGCCTGCCCGATGTCGCCGTAGAGCCCGCGGCGGTCCTCGCCCTGGATCGTGAGGCGGACGACGAACGTCTCGCCCTTGGTCTCCTGCCAGTCGATCTCGACCCGGCGCTCAGCCTCGGTCGAGAGGACGAGGAGGTTCGGGCAGTCGCTGCGGTGAATCGAGATGCCGCGCCCTTGCGTGACGTAGCCCACCACGGCATCACCCGGCACGGGCTGGCAGCACTGCGCGTAGCGCACCATCAGGCCGTCCACGCCCTGGATCTTGATCCCGCGGCCGAGGCGGAGGCGCTCGATCATCCGCCCGAAGGCGGTGGGCTTGGCGGGCTGGAGCTCTTCGGCTGGCAGGTCGGGGTAGAGCGCGCGCATCACCTGGCCCACAGGCAGCTCGCCGCGCCCGAGCGCCGCGAGGAGCTGCTCGCCGTTTCCGACCGAGAGGGTGTCGGCCGCGTGGGCGAGCCGCGGCTCGTCCGGCGCCTCGAGACGGCGCCGCCGGAGCTCGCGCGCGAGGATCTCGCGACCGAGCGCGAGACTCTTCTCGTGCTCCTCGGCCTTGATCCACTGGCGGATCTTGTGGCGCGCCCGGGCCGTCTGCACGTGCGCGAGCCAGTCGCGCGAGGGGCGCGCCTGGGGGCTCGTGAGGACCTCGACCGTATCCCCGTTCTCGAGCGGCCGATGGAGCGGGGCGATGCGCCCGTTGATGCGGGCGCCCTGGCAGTGCTCGCCCACCTCGGTGTGGACGATGAAGGCGAAGTCGAGCGGTGTCGCGCCCTTGGGCAGCCGCTTCACGTCGCCGCGCGGCGTGAAGACGAAGATCTCGTCCTGATAGAGGTCGATCTTCAGGAACTCGAGGAACTCCTCCGGCGTGTGCGCGTCCTGCTGGAGCTCGAGCAGCTGCCGGAACCACAGCAGATGGCGGTCGAGCTCGTCCGGGCCGCGGGTGCGGTCCTGCCCGGTCCGGCGCTCGTGATAGAGCCAGTGGGCGGCGATCCCGTACTCGGCCGTGCGGTGCATCTCGCGCGTCCGAATCTGGATCTCGTAGAGCTGGCCCGCGGGCCCGAAGACGGTCGTGTGGAGCGACTGGTACCCGTTCGACTTCGGGCTCGCGATGTAGTCCTTGATCCGCTCTTGCAGCGGCGTCCACTTGTGGTGGATGGCGCCGAGGGCGTGGTAGCATTCGGGGATCGTGTTCACGAGCACCCGGACCGCGAGCAGATCGTAGATCTCCTCGAAGGGCTTCCCGCGCTTCTTCATCTTCTTGTAGATCGACCACAGGTTCTTGGGCCGGCCCGTGATCTCAAGCCCCGACAGCCCGGCCGTCGTGAGCTCCTCGCCGAGCGGCACCCGCAGCCGCTCGATCGTCCGTTCCCGCTCGGCCGTGCGCTCGCTCACGTGACTGGCGAGAGCGGCGTAGTCCTCCGGCTCGAGAAACCGAAACGCCAGGTCTTCGAGCTCCGCCTTGACGCCCGCCATGCCGAAGCGGTGGGCGAGCGGCGCGTAGATCTCCCGCGTCTCGAGCGCGATGCGGCGCCGCTTCTCGGGGTCCAGGTGCTCGAGCGTGCGCATGTTGTGCAGACGGTCGGCGAGCTTGATGATGATGACCCGCGCGTCTTTGGCGACCGAGAGGAGGAGCTTGCGGTAGTTCTCGGCCTGTTCCTCCGCCGAGGAGCGGAAGGTGAGGGACGAGAGCTTGGTGAGCCCGTCCACGAGGTGGGCCACCTCGGGTCCAAAGTCCTGGCGGATCTGGTCGAGCGAGACATCGGAGTCCTCGACCACGTCATGCAACAAGGCCGCGGCGATGGTCGTCGTGTCCATCAGCTGCTCGGCCAGGATCGTGGCCACGGCGACGCTGTGGGAGACGAAATCGTCGCCCGACTTCCGCTTCTGGCCCTCGTGCGCCTGGAGGCTCGTGCGGTAGGCGCGCGCGACGAGGTCCAAGTCGAGCCGCTCGCGCTGCGCCGCAACCGCGCGCTCGAGCTCGGGGGCGAGTGCGGGCAGGGTGCTCGTCACAGGAGGCCGGACTCGGCGAAGCTCACGTAGCGATCGCCACCCACGATGACGTGGTCGTAGACGGGCAGGTCGAGGAGGCGGCCGGCCTCGACCAGCTGGCGGGTCACGGTGCGATCGTCCGCGGACGGGGTGGGGTCGCCGCTCGGGTGGTTATGCACGACGACGATCCCGGCTGCGGCCTCGGCAATCGCCGCCCGGAACACCTCGCGCGGGTGCACCAGCGAACTGTTCAAGATGCCGCGCGTGATCAACAACGTCCCCCTCACTTCGCTTTGCGTCCCGAGCGCGAGCACGTGGAATTCCTCGACCGCGAGGTCGCGCAGGCGGCCGGCGTAGTAGCGGTGCACGTCGGCCGGGCTGTGGATCCGCTCGGGCGGTGGCTCCTCCTCGGCCCCGACCCGCCGTCCGAGCTCGAGCGCGGCGGCGATCCGGGCGGCCTTGCTCCGGCCCACCCCCGCAGACCGCGCGAGCTCCACGGCCGGCCGCCGCGCGAGCCGCCGCAGGGACCCCTCGGCCCGAGCGAGGAGCTCGCCCGCGACGGCGAGCGCGTCCTGGCCCACGCAGCCCGTGCCCAAGACTATGGCCAGTAGCTCCTGCGCAGTCAACGCGGTGGGCCCGACGCTCCACAACCGCTCGCGCGGCCGTTCGGCGGGAGGGCATTCGGAGAGGCGCAGGGTCATGCCGTCGAGGCTAGCGGCCGGGGTGCGGTTGCCCACACCCATTTGAACGCGCGGCCGCACCAAACGAATTGGCGCGCGGGTCAGCGCCCTCTGGCTAGGACGCGGCGCCGTGGCACTTCTTGAACTTCTTCCCCGAACCGCAGGGGCAGGGATCGTTGCGCCCGACGCCGGCGTAGGGGTTCGGGGCGAGCGTCGCGGTCGCCTGCCCCGACGGCGCCGGTGCCCCCACGAGCCCCTCGGCCTGGGCTTTCGTGGCCACCATAGCTGGCCGCCGCGGGCGCGGCGCGCTCACCAACCCCGTGTCCAGGGGCCGCCGCACCTCCTGCCCCGGCGCCGTGATGGGCGGCGGCGGACCAATCTCGATCTGCAGCTTGAGCCAGCGCTCCGCGAAGGTCGCGCGCACATCGTGCATCAAGCCGACGAACATGTCGTAGGCTTCCTGCTTGTACTCAAGCAGCGGGTCCTTCTGGCCCCAGGCCCGGTACTGGATCGCCGCGCGGAGCTGGTCCAGGTCGTAGAGGTGATCCTTCCACTTCTCGTCGATCACGCGGAGCATGACCCCGGCGAGCGCCTGCTCGGCGAGCTTCACCGTGCCCGGGATCTGGCTCTCCACCTGCCGGAGGTATTCGATCTTCGCCTGGAACGCCTCGCGCCCCGCGGCCTCAACCGCCTGCACCAGGTCGGCGCGGTCCTTGATGCGTGCGGGGTCGCCGATCACCGGGACCGAGAGGAGGAACTTGAGCAGAAACTCCGTTTCGATCTGGCGGCGGTCCCAGTCCGCGGAATCCTCGGTCTCGGTGAGCTCCTCGGCGCGCCGCGCCATCGCCGCGTCGATCATGCGCAGCGCTTCCGCCTTGAGCTCCTCCCCGCCCTCGATCGCAAACAGCCGCAGCGAGTAGATCACCTCGCGCTGCTGGTTCATCACGTCGTCGTACTCGAGCAGTCGCTTGCGGGCCTGGAAGTTCTGGAGCTCGACGCGCTTCTGGGCCTGGCCGATGGCGCCCGTCACCCACGGGTGCGTGATAACCTCGCCCTCCTCGGCGCCCGTGCGGTCCATCCAGCGCGCGATGCGGTCCGACCCGAAGAGCCGCATCAGGTCGTCCTCGAGCGACAGGAAGAACACGGTTTGCCCGGGGTCGCCCTGGCGCCCCGAGCGGCCGCGCAGCTGCCGATCGATGCGCCGCGCCTCGTGGCGCTCGGTGCCGATGATCACGAGCCCGCACGGCGGATCCTCGTAGCACCCGAGCGTCTTGATCTCGGCCTGGGAGAGATCGGCGGTTTCGACCGCCTGCCCGAAGGCCGGCTCGCGCGACGTCAAGCCGCAGACTTTGCAGCGCTTCACCCCGGGCCCGAGTTTGATGTCGGTCCCGCGGCCCGCCATGTTGGTCGCGATCGTGATCGCCGCGGGCTGCCCCGCCTGCGCCACGATCTCGGCCTCGCGCTCGTGGTACTTCGCGTTCAGCACCTCGTGGCGCAGCCCCCGCCGCTTCAGCATTCGCGACAAGGTCTCCGACACCTCGACGCTCACCGTCCCGACGAGTACCGGCAGCCCGCGCTTGTGCTGGCGCTCGATTTCGTCCAGGAGGGCGTTGTATTTCTCGCGCCGCGTCTTGTAGATGAGGTCGTGCTTGTCGATGCGGCGGACGGGCCGGTTCGTGGGGATGACCACGACTTCGAGCCCGTAGATCTGAAAGAACTCTGTCTCTTCCGTCTCCGCCGTGCCCGTCATCCCCGCGAGCTTCTCGTACATCCGGAAGTAGTTCTGGATCGTGATCGTGGCGAGGGTCTGCGACTCCTCCCGGACCGCGACCCCTTCCTTCGCCTCCACCGCCTGGTGCAGCCCGTCCGACCAGCGCCGGCCGGGCATCAGGCGCCCGGTGAACTCGTCCACAATGAAGACCTGCGCCTCCTGCACCACGTAGTCCACGTCCTTTTCGTAGAGGGCGTGGGCCTGGAGGAGCTTGTGGATGATGTGGAGCGTCTCGCTCTTGGTCGCGTACTCGCCTTCGACCACACGGCGCCGTTCAACTTTCTCGGCCGGCGTGAGCTCGGGGTCCCGCTCGATGTCGTGGACGGCCTGCGAGATATCGGGCACGACGAAGAGCATCGGGTCCTGCGGGGACATCGTCTCGACGCCCCGGTCTGTGAGGTGGACCGCGTGGCCGCGCTCGTCCATGACGAAGTACAGGTCGTCTTCCAGGTGACGCATCTTCTGCTCGCGCGCCGGAAGCTTGCGGTCGGCGAGGTGGTCGAGCTCCACCCGCTGGACGATCGCCTTCACGCCCTGCTCGTTGAGCATCTTCAGGAGCTTCTTGTTCTTCGGGATCCCGAGCTGGGCCTGGTAGAGCAGGAGCGCGCCGTCGTACACCTGGTCGGGGACCGCGAGCAGGGGCTCGGCCTTGGCGATCAGGTCGTTCACGACCGCGTTCTGCTTGCGCACGAGCTGCACGACCTGCGCGTTGAACTGGGCGTATTTCGCGTCCGACTCGGTCCCCACTGCCCCGGAGATGATGAGCGGGGTCCGCGCCTCGTCGATCAGGATCGAGTCGACTTCGTCGATGATGGCGTAGTGGTGGGCCCGCTGGACGCGCTCTTCCAGGCGGGCCACCATGTTGTCGCGCAGATAGTCGAACCCGAACTCGTTGTTCGTGCCGTAGGTGATGTCGCAGAGGTACGCCGCACGGCGCTCGGGCCTCCCGGGTTCGGTATCGTCGATGCACCCGACGGTGAGCCCGAGCCACTTGAACAGATGGCCCATCCACTGCGAGTCGCGCCGGGCCAAGTAGTTGTTGACGGTGACGAGGTGGGCGCCGCGGCCGACGAGCGCGTTCAAGTAGAGGGGGAGCGTGGCGACGAGCGTCTTGCCCTCGCCGGTCGCCATCTCGGCGATCTTGCCCTGGTGGAGCGCGATGCCGCCGATGAGCTGGACGTCGTAGGGCACCATGTCCCAGGTGAGCGCGTGCCCCGTGACGACGACGTCGGTCCCGAGTAGCCGGCGGCACGCCTCTCGGACGGTGGCAAAGGCCTCGGGGAGGATCTCGGTGAGCGCGGCCTGGGTGGCGCGGCCCCACTCGCGCTCCGCCTGGGCGAGTTCGCGGTCCAGGGCGGCGCGCTGGGTGACGTCCGGGCAGTCGTGCTTCGCCTGCTTCAGCCGCTCCACTTCCGCGGCGAGGGTCCCCGTGCGCTCGGCGAGCACGCCGCGGAACTTGGCCGTCTGCGCCTGCACCTCGGCCTCGGACAGCCCGGCCAGCCGCTGCTCGTGCTCGTGCACCGTGTCCACGACCGGCTGCACGCGCTTCAACTCGCGCGCGAAGCGCGTCCCGACCACTTTCGTCACTAACTGCTTGAGCATCGGTCTCCTATCGGTACAGCCCGTGCGCGGCGATGTACTCGCGCACGGCGTCCGGGACGAGATAGCGAATCGAGCGCGACTCGGCGACGCGGGCCCGGACGTCCGTGGCCGAGATCTCGATCGCCGGGACCGAGACGGTGCGCGTGATCGCCGGGTGGGGTGCAAGAAGCCCGCCCGGCCGCGAGAAGGCGATCACGTCAGCAAGACGGGGCAGCAACGCAATATCATGCCAATGCGGCAGCGCTCCCACCGCGTCGGCCCCCAGTATTAACGCAAACCGGGTTCCCGGTTCGCGGGCGGCGAGGGCTTCGAGGGTGCGCGTCGTGTAGGACGGGGCGGGCAGCACGAGCTCGATGCGCTCGAGGCGGAACCGCGGATTCCCGGCGATCGCGAGCTCGAGCATGGCCGCCCGGGCCTCGGGCGACGCGGCCGGGCGATGGCGCTTGAGCGGCTGCTCGCGCGCCGGCATGAACCGCACCGTGCAGCCCAACTCCTCGGCCAACGCTTCGGCGACCACCAGGTGCCCGACGTGCACGGGATCGAACGACCCGCCGAACAGCGCCTCCACTGGTCAGGAGGCCGGACACTTCTGAGCGAGGCCGGGGGCGTTGGGATAGAACTGGCGCAGCGTTTCGCAGGTTTCGCGCAACTCGTCCCTGTAGCCGATCACGCGGTAACTGTCCGCCAAGCGGAGCAGCGCGTCGACCACCTCGGGCGTGCCCTGATGGTTCGCGATCACTTCCTTGAAGTACATGATCGCCGAGTCGTACGCGTGGCGTCGGTAGTAGAACATGCCGATCTGGTAGTCCTTCTCGGCGAACCACACGGTGAGGTGCGAGACGTGCAGGCGCGCGCGGTCCGCGGCCACCGAGCCCGGATAGCGGGCGATCACTTCCTGATAGGCGGCAAGCGCCGTCTGCCCCGGGGTGGGGTCGAGCTCGGGCGCGCGCCAGGCCCGCTCGTTCGCGTCGGCCGCGCGCAGGAGTGCGAGCGGCGCGTAGTCGCTCTTCGGAAACTCCTCGACCACCTTCTGAAACTCGAGCCCCGCCGCTTCGAGGTCGCCGAGCTGGAAGTCGCACTCGGCCATGTAGTAGCGCACCTCGCCCATTTCGGGCTGGGTCGGGCTGAGCTCGAACTGGGCCTGCCGCCACAGGGTCTGGGCGGTCTCGAAATCGCCGCTGCGGAACGCTCGGAACCCCGCGGCGAGCGGATCGGCTTCGGTGGGCATCGGCACGAGCCCCTGGGGTGGCCCGTGGCCGCAGCCGCCCAGGATGACGAGCCCAATCACGCATGACCAGCGCATAGTCCTCACTCGAGTTTTGGCGTCTCCGTCCCCGGCGCGTCGGCTTTGCCGAGGGCGTTGATCTTGTTCTGGGCGCGCGCCGTGAGGCTGTCGCCCGGGCTCCCGCCCACCAACGCCTGCTGGTAGTTCACGAGCGCGTCGTTCACGTCGCCGCGCGCGAGTGCCACGTCGCCGAGCCCGAGGTACGCCGCACGCGTGACGTCCGGTGCGCCGCCGGGGGCGGCGGCCCGCTTGAGCCAGGACTCGGCATCGACGGGCTTCCCCTGCGCGAGCAGGCCCTGCCCCGTGAGGAGCGCGCAGAGACTCAGGCCCTCGCGCGCCTGGTCCCCGACGCCGGGATCCCGTTGGCGTCGGAGCACCCCCTCGAACACTGCTACACCGGTGGCGCAATCATTTGCCCGCGCCGCCGCCAGACCATAGACGAACAAGAGCGAGTCGGCGTTCTTCGCGTCGGACGCGTTTGCCACCGCCGCGGGCAGGAGCGCGAGGGCTGCCGCCGTGTCGCCACGGTCCGCGGCGTCCAGTGCCGCGATCTTGGCGTACGGCCCGAGCGGGCGGTTCGGGGCGATGGCCCGGAGTCCGGTCAGGGCACTCGCCAGGGCCGCCCGGTCGTTCGCCGCAAGCGCCGCGCGGACCACGCGCTCCAACCCTTCCGCCGCTTCGCCGGCGCGCGTCCGGTCCTTGTCGGCCAGCGCCCGGTACTCCGCGACAGCGAGCCCGTAGGCCTCGGCATGAAGCGCCGCGGCTCCGGCCTTCGCGTGCAGGTCGGCGGTCGCCTGCACCTTGACCTGTAGCTCGTACTCCGCCAGCGCATCGCGGTAGGCGTGTGCCGCGTAGTCCCGGTCACCGAGGCTCTCGTGGTCCGCGGCGCTGCGCGTGCACGCCGCGCCAAGGACGAGCACGCTCAACCACCAAGCCCTCACGACTGAGCGCCCGACCCCCCGTCCCCGTCGGCAGATTTCACGTCGCTCCGCGCGAGCATCGCGAGGTATGCTTCGATCCGCGGATCCTCGGGCCGCCGGGCCCGGCATTCCTCCCACACCCGCCGGGCCGCGATGCCGTCGCCTGCGAGGTAGCACGCGAGGCCAAGCATCGCGCGGGCGTCCGCATAGGACGGCCTGGCGTGCACGATCACCTCGAACTCATCGCGCGCCTCGAGGGACTGGCCCACCTGGAGGAGCAGCCGCCCAAGCTTATACCGCAGATCGTGGAACCCGGGTCCGAGCGCGAGCGCCCGCCGGTACTGTTCGATCGCCTCCCGGAGGCCGCCCGCCTCGAGATAGCCCTCGGCGAGCGCGGCGTGCTGGTTCGCGAGCTTCGCCGCCACGTGCGCCGGGAACCCAAGCCGCGACTCCCCCCCGACCTCCGCCGCCTGGCGGAAGCGGGCCACGGCCTCGTCCTCGCGCCCGAGCTCTGCCAGCACGAGCGCTTCGTCAATCAGCGCCTCGACGTAGCGGGGGTTGAGCTCCAGGGCCCGGCCCAACTCCTCCAGGGCGCGCTCCGGCTGGCCCACGAGCGAATGGCAGACGCCCAGCAGGTGGTGCGCGTCGGCAAAGGCGCGACCCGTGGCCACGACGTCCTCCAACAGGTGGATGGCGCCGTGATAATCCTGCAGCTGAAAGCGCTCCCGGGCCTGCTCGACCAAGAGCTCAGGACTGACGTCCATGCCTCGCCTCGTACCAGCGCACGAAGACCTCGATACCCTCCTCGATCCCCACGCGCGGACAGTAGCCAAGCTCCCGGCGGGCACGGCACAGGTCGGCCGCGGTGGCGCGGACCTCCCCCGGGTGCTCGGGCAGCCGCTCGATCACCGCCTCCCGCCCCACCGCCCGCGCCACGAGCGCGATCACACGGTCGAGCCGGACCGGTTCGCCCCCGCCGATGTTGATGGCCGAGCACTCCCCGGCGGGCGCCCGCGCGGTCCAATCGAGCGCCGCGACGATCCCCGCCACCCCATCCTTAATATAGGTATAGTCGCGCTCGCTCGACCCGTCTCCGAAGACGGTGATGGCGCGGCCCTGCGCAATGCGCTCGGTGAACTGGTAGATGGCGAGATCGGGGCGTTGGCGCGGTCCATAGACGCTAAACAGGCGCGGCATGGCTACGCGAAGCCCATAGACCCGCGCGTACGCCTCGGCGAGGAGTTCGGCCGCGCGTTTGGTGGCGGCGTAGGGAGACCGCGGCGCCGCGGGCGCGTCCTCGACGAAGGGGAGCGGGGCGAGGCCGTAGACCGAGGACGACGACCCGAGGACCACGCGCTCGACGCCCGTCGTGCGGGCGAGATCGAGCACCCGCGCCGTCCCTCCGACGTTCGCACGGACATAGGCGGCCGGGTCCTCAAGCGAGGCGCGCACCCCCGCGCGCGCCGCGAGGTGCACGACGGCCGCCACGCGCCCGATCGGTAGCGGGTCCCCCGTGAGGTCCGCCTCGATGAGCTCGAAGCCGGGTCGCCCGCGGAGGCCGGCCACGTTGTGCTCTTTGACGGCGCGCGGATAGGCGGCATCGAAGTTGTCCACGCCCACGACCGTGTCCCCCCGGTCGAGCAGCGCGTCGCAAACGTGTGACCCGATGAACCCGGCGGCTCCGGTGACCAGGTAGCGGCTCACCCCACGACGCGGCGGAAGTAGCTGATCGTGCGCCGCAACCCGTCCTCGAGCCCCACGCGGGGCTCCCAGCCGAGGAGCTCGCGGGCCCGGCTGATGTCGGGCTGGCGGACCTTGGGATCGTCGGTGGGGAGGGGGTGATGGACGATCGGGCTCCGGCTCTCGGTGAGTCGCAGGACGAGCCGTGCCAGCTCCTGGACAGTGAACTCGTTTGGGTTGCCGACATTCGTCGGATCGGGGCCGCCGCGCTCGAAGAGCGCGAGGATCCCGTCGATGAGGTCGTCGACGTAGCAAAAGGACCGCGTCTGCGAGCCGTCCCCGTAGACCGTGAGCGGCTCGGCGCGCAGGGCTTGGACGATGAAGTTCGAGACCACGCGTCCGTCGTTCGGGCGCATGCGCGGCCCGTAGGTGTTGAAGATCCGGACGATCCGCGTGTCCACCTGGTGGTAGCGGTGATAGGCCATCGTGAGCGCCTCGGCGAAGCGTTTGGCTTCGTCGTAGACGCCGCGGGGCCCGATCGGGTTCACGTTGCCCCAGTAGCTCTCGGGCTGCGGGTGCACGAGCGGGTCGCCGTAGACCTCGGACGTCGACGCGAGGAGAAAACGCGCGCCCTTGGCCTTGGCGAGCCCGAGGGCCTTGTGGGTGCCGAGCGCGCCGACCTTGAGCGTCTGGATCGGCAGCTGGAGATAGTCGATCGGGCTCGCGGGGCTCGCGAAGTGGAGCACGCCGTCGAGGGGACCCGGGACCTCGATGAAGTTCGTCGCGTCGTGGAGCAGGAACTGGAAGTTCGGCTCGCTTTTGAACGCCGCGAGGTTCGCGGCGCTGCCCGTGACGTAGTTGTCGAGCCCGACGACGCGGTGCCCCGCCGCGAGCAGCCGCTCGCACAGGTGCGATCCGAGGAACCCGGCCGCCCCCGTTACGAGGACGCGCATGGGACGCGCCGACCGATACTGTCGTAGGTGAATCCGAGGGCCGCGAGCCGTTGAGGATCGTAGAGGTTGCGGCCATCGACCACGAGCGGGCGGGCGAGCAGCTCCTTCATGCGGTGGAAATCGGGGTTCCGGTACTCGCGCCACTCGGTGACGACGGCGAGCGCATCGGCTTGAACCAGGGCGTCGTAGGCGTGGGGCGCATACTCGACGCGCGTGCCCAGCACCCGGCGCGCGCTCTCGATCGCGGCCGGGTCGTGAACCCGCACCCGCGCTCCCGCCTCGAGCAGCGCCTCGATCAGCACGAGCGACGGGCTTTCGCGGACGTCGTCGGTTTCGGCCTTGAAGGCCAAGCCCCAGACGGCCACGAGGCGCCCGGCGAGGCCGTCGGGCCAATGGCGCTCGAGCTTCTCGAACATCACGCGTTTCTGGCGCTCGTTCGCGTCGGCCACGGCGGCGAGGATCTCAAGGGGCACCCCGCGCTCCGCGCCCGTGCGCAGGAGGGCGGCGACGTCCTTCGGGAAGCACGAGCCGCCGTACCCGGGGCCCGGAAACAAGAACGCCGGCCCGATCCGGCGATCGGTGCCGATGCCCTTGCGCACCTGGGCGATGTCCGCCCCGACCACTTCGCAGAGGCGGGCGATCTGGTTCATGAACGAGATCCGCGTCGCGAGCATCGCGTTGGCGGCGTACTTCGTGAGTTCGGCCGAGGCGATGTCCATGAAAATGAGGGGGTTCCCCGTCCGCACGAACGGCGCGTAGAGCTCCTCGAGCACCGGCACCGCGTCGGGGGAGTCGATGCCCACGACCACTCGGTCCGGCTTCATGAAGTCCTCGACCGCCGCCCCCTCCTTCAGAAACTCGGGGTTCGAGCAGACCTGAAACGGCGTAGTCGTGTGCCGGGCGATTTCGGCCCGCACGCGAGCCGCCGTGCCCACGGGGACCGTGCTCTTCGTGATCACGCACTTGGGCGCGTTCAGATGTTGGCCGATTGTACCCGCAACCGCGAGCACGTGGCGCAGGTCCGCACTGCCGTCCTCGTCGGGTGGTGTGCCCACGGCGATGAACACGACGTCCGAGTGTTCGACGGCCGCCCCGACCTCGGTCGTGAACGTGAGGCGGCCGTCCCTCAGGTTGTGCTCCACGAGGGGCTCGAGTCCCGGCTCGTAGATCGGGAGCCGGTGCGCCTTGAGGCTCTCGATCTTGGCCTGATCCACATCCGCCCCGATGACGTCGTTCCCGGTCTCGGCCAAGCACGCGCCGACGACGAGCCCGACGTATCCCGTACCGACGACGGCGATCTTCACGCCTTCCTCGTCTTGCCGGGGAGCGCGTGGCGCGTGTCTACCACGGCGGCCGAGGCGCTGGCGACGAGCCCGTAGTCGACGTCCGAGTGATCGGTCACGATGATCACGCAGTCGGCCGCGCGTAGCGATTCGACCGTGAGCGGCGTCGAGCGCAAGTCGACCCCGTCCGCGCGGAGCGCCGCCACGTGCGGATCGTGATACCGCACGCTGGCACCGCGCTGGGCGAGGAGCCGGATGACGTCGAGCGCGGGGCTCTCCCGCACGTCGTCGATGTCCTTCTTGTAAGCCACGCCGAGCACCAGGATGTCACTGCCGCGGGCCGCCTTGCCGCGCTCGTTCAGACGGTCCACGACGCGGGCCACCCAGTACTCGGGCATCTCGGCGTTGATCTCGCCCGCTAGCTCGATGAACCGGGTCCGGTAGTTGAGCGTACGCATCTTCCAGGCGAGGTAATGCGGATCGAGCGGAATACAGTGGCCCCCGACGCCCGGCCCCGGGGTGAACTTCATGAACCCGAAAGGCTTCGTCGCCGCCGCCTCGATCACTTCCCAGACGTCGACACCCAGTTTGTCGCAGACGATCGCCATCTCGTTGACGAGTCCGATGTTCACGCTGCGGAAGGTGTTCTCGAGGATCTTCACGAGCTCGGCCGCCTCGCACGAGGACACGGGCACGAGGCGTTCCAGGGCCGCCTGATAGACCGCCACCGCGACGTCGCGGCAGGTGTCCGTGATCCCGCCGACGACCTTTGGGGTGTTGTGGGTATTCCACTTCGGGTTGCCGGGGTCCACGCGTTCGGGGGAGAACGCGAGGAAGAAGTCCGTGCCGACCTTGAGCCCAGTGCTGCTCAGTGCTGGCAGCATGAGCTCCCGCGTCGTGCCGGGATAGGTGGTCGATTCGAGCACGATGAGCTGCCCGCGCCGCAGCGCCGCCTTGACCGAGTCCGTGGCCGCGATCACGTAGCTCACGTCCGGATCCTTGGTCTTGGAGAGCGGCGTCGGCACGCAGATCGACACGACGTCGGGCTCGGCCAGCCGACTGAGCGTGGTGGTGGCGCTGATGCGCTGGGCCCGAACGTGCACCGCGAGCTGGGCGCTCGGCACGTCCTGCACGTGCGAGCGGCCGGCATTCAGGCCGTCGACCACGCGGCCGTCGACGTCGAAGCCCAGCACGCGGAACCCGGCCGCCGCAAATTCCATGGCGAGCGGCAGGCCGACGTACCCGAGACCCACGATGCCGATCAGCGCGGAGCGCTGGTCGACCTTGGCGATGAGATCCCGCGCGGCGGGAGAGGGCGCGCTCACAGCGACACCGGGGTGCCGCCCGCGGCGAGCGAGCGGGTCGCGGCCTCGAGCACGCGGACGACGCGCACGCCGTCCGAGGCCGGGGCACGGGGGGGCTCGCCCCTCGCGACGCGGACGAAGTGCGCGAGCTCGGCCGACAGGGGTTCTACGTTCGGAATCTTCGGGATGAAGATGTCGCCCTCGCGTACGGCCAGGCTTTCACCGTAGGAGCCGTACTCCGGCGGCCGGTCCACTCCCTTGTCGTAGATGCGCAGTTTCTCGCGCACCTCCATATCGTCGAAAACCGCCATCTTTTTCGCTCCCACCACGGTGAGTTTGCGTTCCTTGTGCGGGTCGAGCCACGAGAGCTGCACGTGGGCGAGCACGCCGCTCGCGAATTCAAGGGTGACGAACACCACGTCCTCGACCTCGGGGCGGATGTAGCCGCGGCCCTGCGCGGCGACGCGCACCGGGCTCTCGCCCAGGAGAAAGAGGGCGACCGACACGTCGTGCGGCCCAAAACTCCAGAGGGCGTTCTCGTCGGCGCGCACCTGGCCGAGGTTCACCCGGAGTCCGTAGAGGTAATAGAGACGCCCGAGCTCACCCGTCGTGACCAGGGTTCGCAACCGTTCGACCGCCGGGTGGAACAGTAAAAGGTGCCCGGCGAGCACCGGAACCCCGGCCCCCGAGGCCGCGCGGGTCACGGCCTCGGCGTCCGCCACCGACAGGGCGAACGGCTTTTCCACGAGGCAGGGCTTCCCTGCCGCGATCGCGGCGAGCGCGAGCGGCGCGTGGCTCGCGGCGGGCGAGGCAATCACGACCGCCTCGACCCGGTCGAAGAACTCCGGCAGCTCGGACCCCACCCAGACGCCCGGGTACTGCCGCGCGACGCGCGCCCGCACGGCGGGATCGGTGTCGAGCACGGCGGCAAGCTCTCCATCGGGCGTCGACGCCGCCGTGCGCACGTGGTTCCGGCCCCACGTGCCGGCGCCGATCACCCCGAGTCTGACCCGCGTCACCGATAGAACTCGCGCACGCTCGCCACCACATAGGCGAGTTGGTCCTCGGTGAGCTCGGGGTAGACGGGCAGCGAGATGACCTCTCCCGCCGCGCGCTCGGCCTCGGGCAGGCTGCCCGGTCGGTAACCGAGGTGGGCGAAACAGGGTTGCAGGTGGAGCGGCACGGGATAGTAGACCGCGTTCCCCACCCCACGCGCTTTCAGGTGAGCCTGCAGGGCGTCGCGGCGCGGGACGCGGAGCGTGTATTGATGGAAGATGTGCTCGTTCGCCGGGGCGATGGCGGGCACGCGCACCGGCAGGTCGGCCATCGCCTCCGAATAGAACGCCGCGTGGGCGCGCCGGCGCGCGGACCAGCTCGCGAGGTGCGGCAGCTTGGCGAGCAGCACGGCCGCCTGGATCGTGTCCAAACGCGAGTTCGTGCCGATCTCGTCGTGGTGGTACTGCTTCGCGCCGCCGTGGAGCCGGAGCCTGCGGAGGCGCTCGGCCACGACGTCGTCCGATGTCACCATCATGCCGCCGTCGCCCCAGGCACCGAGGTTCTTGCTCGGGAAGAACGAGTAGGCTGTGACCCACCCGAGCTCGCCCGCCATCCGCCACTCCCCGTCGATGGACCGCCGCGCGCCGATCGCCTGGGCCGCGTCCTCGATCACCGCGATCCCCCGCGACGCGAGCACCAGGAGCTGCTCCATCGCGGCCATCTGCCCGTAGAGGTGCACCGGGACGACCGCACGCGTCCGGGGGGTAACGGCGGCGAGCACGCGCGCGGGCTCGATGTTGAACGTGGCCGGATCGATGTCGACGAACACGGGCGTCCCGCCCGCGTTGTGAATGGCACCCGCCGTGGCGAAAAAGGTGAACGGGGTGGTGATCACCTCGTCGCCCGGCTTCAGGGTCAGGGCCTTGAGCGCGAGGAGCAGCGCGTCGGTCCCGCTGGCGCAGGCGATCCCGTGGCGCGCATGGGAGAGATGCGCCACGGCACGCTCGAGCTCGCCCACGGCGGGCCCCATGATGAAGTGCTGCGACTCGATGACCGCCTGCACCGCCGGCGCGACCTCGCCCTGGATCGAGCGGTACTGTGCCACGAGGTCGAGCAGCGGGACGTTCACGTAATCGCTATCGTTAAGGGGGACAATAATTTAGCCAACTGACTGCGGTGGGGCAATCGGGCGCACGGCATCGCGCGACACGGCGTATTGCGAGCCGCACCGAGCGCAGCGCACTTCGTCTCCTTTCGGCAGGCGCTCGCCGCACTGGCACATCCACCCGATCCGGTGCGCGGGGACGCCCACCATGAGCGCGTAGGGGGGGACGTCTTTGGTGACGACCGCCCCGGCGCCGACGAAGGCGTACTCGCCGAGCGTGATGCCGCACACGACGGTGGCGTTGGCGCCGATCGTGGCGCCGCGCTTGACCAGGGTCTTCTGGTACTCGGCCTTGCGGGACACGTGGCTCCGCGGCGTCAGCACGTTCGTGAACACGCAGGACGGTCCGCAGAAGACGTCGTCGTCGAGCTCGACACCCTCGTAGATCGACACGTTGTTCTGGACTTTGACGTTGTTGCCGAGCCGCGTGCCCGGCATGACGACGACGTTTTGGCCGAGGCTGCAGCGCTCGCCGATCACCGCCCCGCTCATCACGTGGCAGAAGTGCCAGATCTTCGTGCCGGCGCCGATCTGGGCCCCGGCGTCCACGTAGCTCGACTCGTGGACGAAGTAGTCGGGCATCCTAGGTGCCGAGGACCTTCACCTCGAGCTCCAAGTCGACGCCTTCCTTCTTGGACACGGTCTTCCGGACGTAGTCGATCACCTTGAGTACGTCGGCCGCCGTCGCGTTGCCGGTGTTCACGATGTAGTTCGCGTGGAGGATCGAGACGTGGGCACCGCCGATCCGGTAGCCCTTCAGCCCCGCCTCTTCGATGATCATGCCGGCCGTCTTCGTGCCCGCGGGGTTCTTGAACACGGACCCGCAGCAAGGCTGATCGAACGGCGTGCCGACCTTGCGCCAGCGCAGGAGCCGGCTCTGAAACTCCTTCAGCTTGGCCGGCGCCTCCTCGCCCAGGTCGAGCTTCGTCTCGAGGACGACCACCTGTCCCAACCCGCTCGTCCGGTACTTGAACGGCACCTGCTTGCGCGTGAGTTGCTTCACCTTCCCTTTCGCGTCGACGAGCGTCACTTCGGTCACGATATCCGCGAAGCTCGCCCCGTGGGCTCCGGCGTTCATGTAGACGCCGCCCCCCACCGTGCCCGGGATCCCGATGAAGCGCTCGACCCCTGCGAACCCGGCTTCGGCCGTGCGCCGGGACAACAGCGGCGTCGGCAGCCCCGCCCCGACGATCGCCGTGGCACCCTTCATCTCGAACTTGTCGAGCCCCTTGCCGATGCGGATCACGAGGCCCGGATACCCCCCGTCTTTGACGAGGACGTTCGACCCGAGCCCGAGGACGAGCCACGGGACGCCCTTGTCCTCGGCGAACTGGAGGGCCTTGAGCACATCGTCCGTGTCGGCCGGAGAGAGGAAGTAGCGCGCCGGCCCGCCGATGCGGTAGGTCGTGTAGCGCGCGAGCGCCTCGTTCTCAAGCAGGCGGCCGCGGAACTTGATCTTGGGCGGCGCCGGCGGCGCGGGCGCCGCGCTCGGCTTTGCTAGGCTCGGACGCCGCGCGGCTCCCGGCTTGGCGCTTTTGGCGCCGCGGGGAGCGGCTTTTCCGCTTTGCTTTCGTGCCATTCCTGAAGGCTCCTCACGCTGCCCGCCCGGCTCCGTAGCGCGAGAATAGCGTCACTCGCGGCGCTCGCGGCGGACATCGTCGTGGTGTAGGGCACCCGGTGCATCAGCGCCGTCCGCCGGATGGCGAACTCGTCGGCCTGGGTGAACTTGCCGAGGGGTGTGTTGATAAGCAGGTGAATCTCACCAGAAACGATCAGATCGTTGGCGTTCGGCCGTCCTTCATGGACCTTCGCCACGTGCTCGGCCGGAATGCCCCGCGCCCGCAGATAGCGCGCGGTCCCGGCCGTGGCGAGGATGCGGAACCCCATTTCGTGAAACCGCCGCACGATGGGCAGCACCGTGGGCTTGTCCGAGTCGTTGACCGTGACGAAGACCGTCCCGCTGAGCGGCAGTGAACCTTCGGCGGCGATCTGCGCCTTGGCGAAGGCCATGCCGAAGCTGTCGGCGATCCCCATGACCTCGCCCGTCGAGCGCATCTCGGGGCCCAGCACCGTGTCGGTGCCGGGGAGTTTGGTAAAGGGGAACACCGCCTCCTTCACCGCGACGGCAGGCAGGGGCAGCTCGTCGGCGAGCCCGAGCTGATCGAGCGTCCGCCCGATCATGACGGCGGCGGCGAGCTTGGCGAGCGGCACGCCGGTCGCCTTGCTCACGAACGGGACGGTGCGCGACGCTCTCGGGTTCACCTCGAGGACGTAGACGATCCCGTTCTTGATGGCGAACTGGACGTTGAGGAGCCCCACCACGCCAAGGGCGCGTGCCAGGGCCTGCGTGTGGCGCCGCATCTCTTCCACCTGGCGGTCGCCGATCAGATAGGGTGGAAGCACGCAGGCCGAGTCGCCGGAGTGGATCCCGGCGTTCTCGATGTGCTGCATGACCCCGCCGACCACGCACCGGGTGCCGTCTGCGATCGCGTCGACGTCCCCCTCGAAGGCGTCTTCCAGGAACCGGTCGATCAGCACCGGATGCTCGGGCGCCACGCGGGCCGCCTTTACGAAGAATTCTCGCAACGAGCCCGGGTCGTAGACGATCTCCATGGCCCGCCCGCCCAGGACGTAGGACGGCCGGATCAGCACCGGGAATCCGATGCGCTCGGCCACGGCCACGGCTTCCTCGACCGAGCGCGCCGTGCCGCTCGCGGGCTGGTTGATCCCGAGCTCGCGGGCGAGCGCCTCAAAGCGTCCCCGGTCCTCGGCCACGTCGATCGCATCCGGCGACGTCCCGAGGATCGGGATTCCCGCCGCCTCGAGCGGCTTCGTCAGCCGCAGCGGCGTCTGCCCGCCGAGCTGCACGACCACGCCCCGAGGCCGCTCCAGGCGAACGATCTCGAGCACGTCCTCGAGCGTCAGGGGCTCGAAATAGAGCTTGTCCGAAATGTCGAAGTCGGTCGACACCGTCTCGGGGTTCGAGTTGATCATGATGGTGCGGAGCCCGAGCTCGCGGAACGCGAGCCCGGCGCGCACGCAGCAGTAGTCGAACTCGACGCCCTGCCCGATCCGGTTCGGGCCGCTCCCCAAGATGACCACGCCCTGGGCCCCGAGCGGCTCGGACTCGTTCTCGTCGTCGTAGGACGAGTAGAGATACGGCGTCTTGGACGGGAACTCTCCGGCACACGTGTCGACCGTCTTGTAGGCCGGATGGACACCCAAGCGCCAGCGTTCGGCCCGCAGCGCGGCCTCGGTCGTGCCGCGGAGCGTGGCGAGCTGGTGGTCGCTGAACCCGAGCCGCTTCATGCGGCGGAGATCGTCGGCCCCGACGGGGCCGAGCCCCTGGAACGCGCGCTCGGCCGCGACGAGCTCCTGCATCTGATAGAGGAACCACGGGTCGATCCCCGAGGCCTCGGCGATGGCATCGACCGTAAGCCCCTTCTCGAGCGCCCGCTTGATCTGGAACACGCGTTCGGGCGTGGGCGTGCGCAGGGCGACCCGGAGGTCCTCGGCCGAATCGCCCGTCAGGCGGTCGTCGGCGAGCGTGGCGCCGGTGACCCAGCCCGGCCGGCCGATCTCGAGCGCGCGCAGGCCCTTCTGGAAAGCCTCCTTGAAGGTCCGGCCGATTGACATCGCCTCGCCGACCGATTTCATCTGGGTCGTGAGATGGAAGTCCGCAGCCGGGAACTTCTCGAACGCGAAGCGCGGCAGCTTGACCACCACGTAGTCGAGCACGGGCTCGAAGGAGGCCGGGGTGGTCTTCGTGATGTCGTTCGGAAGCTCGTCGAGCGTGTAGCCCAGGGCGAGCTTGGTCCCGATGCGCGCGATCGGGAACCCCGTGGCCTTCGACGCGAGCGCCGAGCTCCGCGAGACACGGGGGTTCATCTCGATCACGAACATCTGGCCGTCGGTCGGGTTCACGGCGAATTGGATGTTGCACCCGCCGGCTTCGACGCCGATCTCCCGGATGATGGCGATCGCGGCGTCGCGCATCTTCTGGTATTCGCGATCGGTGAGCGTCATCGCCGGCGCCACGGTGATCGAGTCGCCCGTGTGCACGCCCATCGGATCGACGTTCTCGATCGAGCAGACGATCACGACGTTGTCCCGACGGTCGCGCATCACCTCGAGCTCGAACTCCTTCCACCCGAGGACGCTCCGCTCGACGAGCGTCGTGTGAACGGGCGAGAGCTCGAGGGCGAACTCGACGGCTTCCTCGAACTCGGCACGGTTGAAGGCGATGCCACCGCCTGAGCCACCGAGGGTGAAGGACGGCCGGATCACGACCGGATACCCGATCTCGGCCACGGCCTCGAGCCCTTCGTCGAACGAGGCCACGGTGCGCCCCTGGGGGACGGCGAGCCCGATGCGGCGCATCGCGGCCGCGAACTGTGCGCGGTCCTCGGCCATCTCGATCGCGCGGGCGTTGGCGCCGATGAGCTCGACGCCCATCCGTTCGAGCGTGCCGTCGCGGGCGAGCGCCATGGCCACGTTGAGCGCGGTCTGGCCCCCCATCGTGGGTAGCAGGGCGTCGGGGTGCTCGCGCTCGATCACGCGGCGGACCCAGTCGGGGGTGACGGGCTCGATGTACGTGCGGTCGGCGAGCTCGGGGTCCGTCATGATCGTCGCGGGATTCGAGTTGACGAGAATGACGAAGTAGCCCTCTTCTTTGAGGGCCTTCACCGCCTGGGTCCCCGAGTAATCGAATTCGGCGCCCTGCCCGATCACGATCGGGCCGGACCCGAGCAGGAGGATGCGCCGGAGATCAGTCCGCTTGGGCATCAACCACGTCCTTGAGCGTCTCCTCCAGGGAATGGCGCGGGACCCAGCCGACCGCGGACCGGAGCTTCGTGGCGTCGCCGACCAGGCATGGGATATCGGCGGGCCGCACGAGCCGGGCGTCGATCTCCGGCACCGCGTGTACCCCGACCAGCGCACTGAGCCGCTCGAAGATCGCGCCGAGCGCCATTCCCTCGCCCGACGCCACGTTGTAGACCTCGCCCGGCGTGCCGTGCCCGAGCAGCCGAACGTAGGCGTCCACCACGTCGTCTACGTGCAGAAACTCGCGAACGGGCGCAAGGTTCCCCACTTTGACAGCGGGCGCCCCGGTCTGCTTCGCGAGTCGCAGTCGCTCGACGAAGGCCGGCACCACAAACCGGGTGTCCTGCCCCGGCCCCGTGTGGGGAAAGGCCCGGGCCACCACCACCCGGAGTCCCGCACGCCGCCAGGCCTCAAACGCCGCCGCTTCCGCCCCCACTTTGCTCGCGGCATAGGGCGAACACGGCGCCACGGGGTCGGTCTCGCGGCGCGGCCCCTGAGCCCGGCCGTAGACCTCGCCCGTCGACACCACGAGCACGAGAGGATCGGTCCCCTCCCGCTCCTTCGCCCCAAGGAGTGCCTGGACGAGCCGCGCGGTGCCGGCCGCATTCACGACCCAGGCCATCCCCGGGTCCCGGGCGGCGTCCCCGCCCGAGGCCACGGCTGCAAGGTGGACGACCGCTTGGTAGCCCTTCCCCACTACCGCTCGGACCGAGTCTGGGTCCGTGAGCTCAAGCGGCAGCCACTGGACCGCGGCCTGTTCGGCCGGGGTCAGGCGGCTGGCACTGCCCCCGACGCCGCCCACGACTTCGTGCCCGTCTCGGAGCAACCGGCGCACGAGCCAGGTCCCCACAAAGCCGTCCGCCCCGGTCACGAGGACCCTCAGGCGAGGCGCTCCAGGTCCGCGTCGACCATCATCCGCACGAGCCCCGCGAAATCAATCCGCGGCGTCCAACCGAGCTCGCGACGGGCCTTGGCGGGATCGGCCTGCAGCACATCCACCTCGGCCGGTCGCACGAGCTTGGGGTCGACCTTCACATGGCGTTGCCAGTCGAGCCCGGCGTGCGCGAAGGCGATCTCGCACAACTCGCGCACGGTGTGGGTCAGCCCCGTCCCGATCACGTAGTCCGTGGGTTCGGGCTGCTGCAGCATGCGCCACATCGCGTCCACGTAATCCCCCGCGAACCCCCAGTCGCGGCGCGCCTCAAGGTTGCCGAGGCGGAGTTCCTGCGCCAGCCCCTTGGCGATGCGGGCGACGCCGTGGGTCACCTTCCGCGTCACGAACTCAAGCCCGCGCCGCGGGGACTCGTGATTGAAGAGGATCCCGCTCACGGTGTACAGCCCGTAGGACTCGCGGTAGTTCACCGTGATCCAGTGCCCGTAGATCTTGGCCACACCGTACGGCGAGCGCGGGTAGAACGGCGTGCCCTCCCGCTGGGGCGTCTCGACGGCCTTGCCGAACATCTCGGACGAGCTCGCCTGGTAAAAGCGCGCTTCGGGATGGGCGAGCCGAACGGCCTCGAGGAGCCGAGTGACGCCGAGCGCCGTGAATTCGCCCGTGAGCACGGGCTGCGTCCAGGAGGTCGGGACGAAGCTCTGCGCCGCCAGGTTGTAGACCTCCTGGGGCCTCGTATCCCGGACGACCTCGGTGAGGGAGTGCTGATCGAGAAGGTCGGCGGGGACGATTTCCACTCGATCGAGCAAATGCCCGATCCGCTCGTAGGAGTCGTGGGAGGTGCGGCGGACGACGCCCACGACCCGGTAACCCTTGTCGAGGAGAAATTCGGCCAGGTAGGAGCCGTCCTGGCCCGTGATCCCCGTGACGAGCGCAGTCCGGGGTTGCCCGCGGCTCCGGCGGTCCATAGGTTTCCCGCCCGCTGCGGTCTGCCCGGGCGCGGCGCCTTCAGGAAGTGGGCTCACGGGGAGTTAGCATGGCGCGAGTGTGTGAGATCTGTGGCAAGGGCCCCATCACCGGGCACAACGTGAGCCACGCGAACAACAAGACGCGGCGCCGCTGGTATCCCAACCTGCAAGCGGTGCGGGCCCAGGTGGCCGGCGTCACCAAGCGCCTGCGCGTGTGCACCCGCTGCCTCAAGGCGAACCGCGTCCTCAAGGCATCTTAACGAAGAAGGGGGACCTCCCAGGGTCCCCCTTCGCGTTGCGCACCCCGCCCTCTCCTTACTCACTCAGCAATTCGATCCGGGCAATCTCGGCCCCGTCGCCGACGCGATGGCCGAGTTTGATGATCCGCGTGTACCCCCCGGGCCGGGCCGCAAAGCGGGGCCCCAGGTCCTTGAAGAGTCGCTGGGTCACGCTGCGATCCTTCAGGCGGGCCTCGGCGAGCCGTCGCGCGTGTAAGTCGCCGCGGCGCGCGAGCGTGATGAGGCGCTCGGCGTAGGGGCGGAGCTCCTTCGCCTTCGCCTCCGTGGTCTCGATCCGCTCGTGCTGGAAGAGACTCGTGGCGAGGTTGGCAAGCAGCGCCTTGCGATGGCTCGCCGTGCGCGAGAGCTGTCGGGCCTTGGCGCGGTGCCGCATTACTCTCCCTCGCCCACCGGTGTGGGCTGTGCCTGCGGGGGTGTCCCCGCCTCAACCACGCGCCACGTGCCGGCTGCGTCCTCAAGCTTCATCCCGAAGTTCAGGCCCTCGCGCCGCAACAGCTCCGCGATCTCGCCCAACGCCTTCTCGCCTACGTTCTTCACCTTGAGAAGATCTTCCTCGCGGTACTGCACGAGATCGGCGAGCGTGCGGATGTTCGAGTTCTTGAGCGAGTTGAGCGAGCGCACCGAGAGTCCGACGTCGTCAATATTGCGGTTCAGGACTTCTCCCAGGTCTCCCGCACCCGCGCCGCCGTTCCCGTCCGGCTCGGCCGCCACCATCGGCACTTTCCCGAAGTCGACAAAGAACCGGAAATGCTCCTGGGCAAGCGCCGCGGCATAGGCGACGGCGTCCTCGGGTGAAATCGTGCCGTTCGTCTCGACATTGAGCGTCAGGCGGTCGTAGTCGGTCCGCTGCCCGACGCGGGTCTCGGCGACGGTGAAGTTGGCCCGGCGCACGGGATTGTAGATCGAGTCGATACGGACCACGTCGACCGGCATCGACCGGTCGACGGGGTGCTGCTCGGCCTCGACATAGCCCCGCCCCTTGTTCACGTAGATCTCGCCGCCGAGCTCGCGCTCGTCCTGGAGCGTGAAGAGGAGGAGATCCGGGTTCACGATCGTCACTGCGCTGTGCGGCTCGATGTCCCGCGCGTACACGGGGCCGCTCGTCTCGCGCTTAATCTGGAGCACGGCCTCGTCCGCATCCGGCGCGAGGACGAGCGTGAGCTGCTTGAGGCGCTGAATGATCTGGTGCACGTCCTCGACGACGCCGGGGATGGTCTGGTGCTCGTGCACGACGCCGTCCAAGCGAAACGCCCAGACCGCGGCACCCCGGAGCGAGGACAAGAGCATCCGTCGCAGCGAGTTGCCGAGAGTGTAGCCGTATCCCCGCTCGAGCGGCTGGAGGCGGAATTCGGCAGCATTCGGGTTGTCCTCGCGCTTGGTCATTTCGACCAGGTGCGGGTGGACCAAACCCGTCAAATCGAGAGTCGTCATCATTTGGAATAGAGCTCAACGATCAACTGTTCTTGAGCCGCGATCGGAATCGCGTCCCGAGTCGGCCGTTCGGTCATGCGACCGACCGCCTTCTCTTTGTCCACCTGAATCCACGTGACCGGCTGCGTGCGTCCGAACGCTTCGAGCGCGCCGCGCACTAGCGTCAGCTCCTGGCTTCCCGGGGCCACGCGCACTTCGTCGCCGGGGAGCACGCGATAGGACGGTACGTCGAGGACCCGGCCGTTCACCGCGATGTGGCGGTGCCGGACGAGCTGGCGTGCCTGGCGCCGCGAGACCGCAAACCCCATCCGGTAGACGAGGTTATCGAGCCGGCTTTCGAGTGCCACGAGCAGCGCCTCGCCCGTGACGCCCGGCTCCTTGAGCACGCGATCGAAGATGTTCCGGAACTGACGCTCCGAGAGTCCGTAAATGCGCTTGACCTTCTGCTTCTCGCGGAGCTGGCGCTGGTACTCGGAGGCCTTCCGCCGCCGGCCGGTCGACTGGCCATGCTGACCCGGCGCGTAGGCGCGCCGCTCGACCGCGCACTTCTCGGTGAGGCAGCGCGTCCCCTTGAGGAAGAGCTTGGTGCCCTCGCGGCGGCACAGCCGGCACGCAGGACCGGTGTAGCGGGCCATTAGACGCGCCGCTTCTTGGGCGGCCGACACCCGTTGTGCGGAATCGGCGTGACATCGCGGATCGAGCGGATCTGCAGCCCCGCCGTGGCGAGGGCCTGGATCGCCGACTCGCGGCCTGAGCCCGGGCCTTGCACCCGGACGTGCACGCGGCGCACGCCCAGGTTCATCGCCTCGCGCGCGGCGTGCTCCGCCGCGACCGTGGCCGCAAAGGGCGTCGACTTCTTCGAGCCCTGGAATCCCGCCTTGCCCGAGGAGCCCCAGGTGATGGCGTTCCCCTGCATGTCGCTGATCGTGATCAGAGTGTTGTTGAAGGTCGCGGTGATGTGCGCGATCCCCTCCGCCTCGACCACCTTCTTCGCGCGCTTGGCGCCCGCCGGTTTCGCTTGGGCCATGTTACTTCTTCATGAGGGGCTTCTTCTTCCCGGCGATCGCGCGCCGCGGCCCCTTCTTTGTGCGCGCGTTCGTGTGCGTGCGCTGACCCCGCACGGGCAAGCCCTTCCGATGCCGCGTGCCCCGGTAGGTACCGATGTCCATCAATCGCTTGATGTTCATCGCCACCTCGGTTCGCAGCGCGCCCTCGACCTTGTAGTCCCGCTCGATCACCTGACGCAGCCGCGCCACCTCGGCATCCCGCAGATCGCGCACGCGCGCGTCGGCGTCCACACCCGTCTCGGCGAGAATCCGGCGTGCGTTGCTCGGACCGATGCCGAAGATGTACGGGAGCGCGTAGAGGATCTTCTTGTCGCGCGGGAGGTCGACGCCTGCAATGCGTGCCATGGGTCTAGCCCTGCCGCTGACGGTGCTTGGGGTTCCGCTTGCAGATGACGCGCAGGACGCCTCGCCGCTTGATCACCTTACAGTGCTCACAGATCGGGCGGATGCTCGTACGAACCTTCAAAGGCGGATGATCTCCGGGAACGAGGGGTTCGAACTCAGTCTGCGAAAATAGACTAGCCCCTAAGTGCACGCAAGGGGCGGAATTACGGGTCGCGCACCGAGCACCCGGCCGACCCGTCGGACGATGCAGTGAGCCGTCTGACGATCCCCACAAGTCAACTTCAAGTCAACTTCTCGCCCGCTTCAGCCAGAGCCCGTCATTAATGATTGCGGGATCAAGGGGAGGCGTTATGCAGGCTGTATGGATCACCTTCGCCGCGGTGGTGGCGCTCCTCGGCATCTATGCGGTTGCCCTACGGCCACGACTCGTCAGCTGGGGTGCGACTGACGACGAGGTGCGCGAGCCCTACCCCGGCGCGGAGATCATTCCGGGCGCCAGACGAAGCACGACCACCATGGCGGTCACGATCGACGCGCCAGCCTCTCGGGTGTGGCCGTGGCTCGTTCAGATGGGGGTCGACCGCGGGATCTGGTATACCTGGGACTACTGGCGAGCGCGGGGCCTGCGGAGTGCGGAGCGGATCCATCCGGAATGGCAGCAGATCGCGATCGGGCACCACATGCCCGCCGTTCCCGACGGCAGCGTGTGGTGGGAGGTGGCCGCCCTCGAGCCCGAGCGCTTCCTCGGGCTGCGGATGTCTCTCGACTTGCGCGGCCGTCCCTTCGATCCGAGAGGCAGGGTACCGCGCTTCTACAGCGACTCGCTCTGGAGTTTCCTCCTGACCGAGCTACCAGGTGAGCGCACGCGACTTGTCGTCAGCGGGTAGTGGGCCTGTCGCCCACGGTGGCTCCAGAGCGTCGCGGGGTTCCTCTTCGTCGAGCCCTCATCCTGGGTCATGCAAACGCGTCAGTTCGCAGGTCTCAAGCGGCGCGCCGAGCGCAGCCCAGCCGTAGTCCTTTCAGCCACGTAGAACCGGATCTAAGGACGGAGACCCACGCGATGCAGGCCGTCCGGCTTGATGAAGAAGTTGTTGATCACAGCCTCGAGCGAAAAACCGATGCTCAAGAAATTCCAGATTGGCCGGATCGTCTTTGGCACGAGCCACTGGCTCGCGATCCACAGTCCGTCATACCATGCCAGGTGAAACGTGGACGGGTGCGGGCCCAGCACTGGGTTGTCCTCGCGACACGACGGATAGAACTGCAAGCAGTAGGTGGTCTGGAGGAAGTCCTCGACCTCGAGGCCTGACGCGACCGCAGGCGCGATCGCTTGCTGGGCCGACGCGCCCGGTGCGAACCAGACGAAGGCGCCAGCGATGGCCACCCACAAGCGCAACGTGCGCCGGGTTGTGATCCCCTCTCGGGAGGCAAAGGCACGCCGTCTCACGCAGAAACATGGTCGGCGGCAACCCCGGTCGCCAGACGCTGCGAGGCTCGGGCGTTAGGGGATGCGAATTCCCTCGAAACTCAATGGCTTCTGGATCAGCAACGGCTGTTGACAGTTGTCTATGTGTACTGATGGTCACCACGCATTATCCGTACTATATTTTCGTACATGCCTTCCAAACCGAGGCGCGTCGTTCACGACCGTCACCATGCCGCGTCGTCGACCATGGGTCGCCGCCCCCCCGGCGCTCCCCGCGGCCGGCGCTCGGTCAAGGCCCGGGATTTGCTCTCAAGTGCGCTCGCGTCAGGAGCGCTTGCACGGCTCGTCGGCTACTTCGCGGTGCGGCCTGATGACGCCCCCCATATTCGCGCCCTGATGCGCAACACGGGGTTAACCGCGCGGTCGCTCCAAATCGAGCTGGCACGGCTGCAACGGCTGGGACTCGTCGTGCGCGAGGTGGCGACCGACGGGCGCGTGCACATCCGCGCGATCAGTGGCGGGGCGGCGTGGGCACCCTTCCGGCACCTCGTTCGGACGTACGCCGATCCCACTGAACTCTTGCGGTTCGCCCTCGCGGACGTACCGGGGATCGCGGCCGCGTTCGTGTTCGGTTCAGTCGCTCGGGGAAGTCCTCGCTCGGAGAGCGACCTGGACCTCTTCGTTCTTGCGGAACCAGCGCTGGAAGGCAATTCGCACATCCTCGAGCGGGTCCTGGCACAACGGACCGTCGAAGCGAGTCTCAGCATCGGACGAGAAGTGAATCCCATGGTGCTGACGGCGTGTCAGCTCGCTGCGAAGGTCGGCGATAGAAGCAGCGTCTATGAGAATCTCGTAGCCGGGCCCAAGCGATGGGTTTTCGGAAGCGGAGCGAGCCTTCGGGACGTGCGGCGAGTGATGCGGTCTAAGGTCACCAAGGCCCTCGCATGACGGGTCACCCAGCGCTCCGGGGCCCCCCACCGCGTATTCAACGCCTCCTCGACGAAGGCGGCCTGGAGCCGCTGCGTCCTGATCCGACGTCGATTGTCGGTCTATAGGGTTAAAGCGCTGAACTCCGACCGGGACGCTCGGGAACCCGGCCTCAGCACGGACAATCGGGTCGGCCTCGCGTACCAAGCGGGCTTGCAAGCTGTGCACGCATTCCTTGGCGCTCACGGGTATCGTGTGCGGGCAGGTCGCAGCCACCATTATTACTCCTTCTATGCGACCCAAGCCTTGGCGGAAGGCGCCAGCGACGAAGTCGTCCAACGAGATGCTGCGGAAATGGATCGACATCGCACGCGTCGAGCAGCCGCGGTCTATGATGCAGAGTCGGCGACGGAGCACGACCTTATGGACATTCTCAGCATCCTGGAAACGCTTCTACCAGCGATCCGTGACGCCTTGCTGAAGCGGCTACCGGAACGCTCCGCCGAGATTCTTCCTGTAGGGAAACGTCCGACCCCGGCAAGCGCCGCAGTGCGGAAAGCATCACCCCCGCGCCACTGACGTGGTGGACGGCCGTGATCGAAGACCCGACTGATCCCCCGTTGGAGATCTCCGCCCACCCATCACAACCCATGCTCCCTCATCATCTGTTCATCTTTCCAAGAGGCGGGAGGCGAATCGGATCGGCCCGCCCCGGGCCTCACTACCTTTTGTCGTGACCCAACTCGTCTTTCGCGGCGTCGGCGTGGATTTTGGCGCGTCGACGCTCTTCTCCGATGTCACGTTCACCGTCGGCCCGCGTCAGCGCTGGGGCATCGTCGGCCGGAACGGCATCGGGAAGACCACCCTGTTCCGCCTGATCACGGGAGAGCTCGAGCCAACGCGCGGGAGCGTGGTGCGCGCACCCGGTGTGCGCGTCTCGCTCCTCGAACAGCACCGCGGCTTCGACGGGGGAACGACCGTGTGGGAAGCCGCGGCGGGCGAGCTGGCCGAGCTGCTGGCCCTCGAGCGGTCACTCGAGGAGCAGGCCGGTCGACTCGCCCACGATGCGTCACCCGAGGCGATGGACCGCTACTCGGCGGATCTCGAGCGGTTCGAGCGCGACGGAGGGTACGCTGTCACCTCGCGGATCGACACGGTGCTGCACGGCCTCGAGTTCGACCCTCAGGCGGCGCGCACGAGTCCGCTCGCGGCCCTCTCGGGCGGCGAGCTTGGCCGGCTCGGCCTCGCGCGCCAGCTCATGAGCACGGCCGACGTGCTGCTGCTCGACGAGCCGACCAATCACCTCGATCTCGAGACCACGAGGTGGCTCGAGCAATACCTCGACGCGACCGACCGCACCGTGCTCCTGGTAAGCCACGACCGCGCCTTTCTCGGAGCCACGGTCGATCACATTCTGCATTTCGAGGGCGGCTCCGCCACGCCGTACAGAGGCAGCTACCCAGCATTCGTCGCGCAGCGCGCCGAGCGCCGGCTCGCGCAGCAGCGGGCCTACGAGCAGCAACAGCAGACCATCGCCCACGAGCAGGACTATATCGCCCGCAACATCGCGGGGCAGAACACGAAGCAGGCCAAGGGCCGCCGCAAACGCCTCGAACGGCTGCCTCGTCTGAGTGCGGTCATTCAGGCCGCCGGGACCATGGCGCTGCGGTTCGAGGTGGCGAACCGCGGCGGGGATCGGGTCGTGAGCGCACAGGATGCGAGCATCGCGATCGGTGCCCGTCCGCTCGTCGAACCCTTTACCGCGACGCTTGAGCGACGAGACGTCCTCGGCATCCTCGGGCGCAACGGGACAGGGAAATCCACGCTGCTGCGGGTGCTGCTCGGGGAGGCTCAAACGCCGAGTTCCCCCGCTCCCGGCCGCGCAGCGGACCACGGGGTGCCAACTGGCGTGCGGACGAGCGGAGTGCTGGCGATCGGGGACTCGATCACCGCGGGGTACTACCGGCAGGATCTTTCCCAGGTGCCACTCGATCGTTCGCTGTACGACGTGATCGCCGGCCTGCGGCCCAAATGGGAGCGCGGCCAGATACAAGGACATCTCGGCCGTTTTGGCTTCTCCGGAGACTTGGCGCAACGGCGCGCGGACTCCCTGTCCGGCGGCGAGCGCGCGCGCCTCGCGCTCGCGACGCTCATGCTGTCGGGGGCAAATCTGCTGGTACTCGACGAGCCGACCAATCATCTCGACGTGGAATCGATCGAGGTGCTCGAAGAGGCGATCGAGAACTATGATGGAACGGTGATTCTCGTCAGTCACGACCGGGAACTGCTCCGCGCGTTGACGACGCGGATCTGGGTGCTCCACGACCGCCGCATCACGGAATTCGCCGGTGGTTTCGCCGAGTGGGAAGAAGTCAGCGCGGAGCGGGCGCACGCAGCCACCATCCAGGCGCAGGAGGAGCAGGCGCTGCGCCAGGTCCACGAGCGGCAGCGTGTCGCCCTTGTCCCGACGCGCGAACCGCGCAAGGCCCTCCGCGAGGCCCAACGTGCGCGTGCGGATGCGGAAGCCGCCGTGGCGGATCTCGAATCACGCATCGCGACCGTCACGGCCGCACTCGAGGATCCCGCCCTCTACACGCGTCGCGATGGTGCCACCACCGCGCACCAGCTCGGGGTCGAGCTGGATGCGTTGAAGCGCGCGCTCGATGCCGCGCTCGAACGGTGGGAGCACGCCACGCAGCAGGTAGAAATTCTGTCCGGACCAGTATGAGCACTCGCACTAGGGCAGTCCGGCCGTCTCTGAGGCATCGCGGAACACGTACACCTCAACCAACCGCACAGCTATGACTGTGGCACACACTAACGCACGGTTGGAAGCGCTCTGCGATGGAGTATTTGCAATCGGTAGCCGGGGAGGCGGAAGCGAGTGGGGCGTTCACGACGCCGAGCGTGGTGCATTTCGGAGTGGTACTGCTTCTCTCCGCCCTTGCCAGCGCGCCGTGGAACGGGGTTGCAGGCATCGCGTTGTTATGGGGCGTCGTTGGTGTCTCAGGATTCCTCTACACAGCCTTCGTGGCCCGGCGGTTGCGGGCGCAAACTGTCTACAAGCCCGTGCTCGAGGATTGGCTATTCCATATGTGGTTCCCATCCGCCGCGTATGCGACGCTCACCGTAGCGGCTTGCATCGTCTGCAACCACGCGCGTGCGGCGCTGTTTCTCGTCGCGGCAGCGTCACTCCTCTTGCTCTTTATCGGAATTCACAATGCTTGGGACACAGTCACCCATCTCGTCTTCGTGAGGCGGCAGGCTGGACGCGATGACGGGGAACGTCGTGGGGGCGGCTTGTCGTAGGCTTGCGAGATCACCACGTGCAAACGTGGTGTCCTCCAAAGAACCCCTGGGGGGGAGCTCTGGACTGACTAAGCGGAGCGGAGGGACGGGTGCGCCGCTCCGGCGTGGCGCTCATGATATAAGGAGAGGAGCGCCGTGAACGTTCGGTCCCAGGAGTACCGTTCGGCCGCCGCTCGGGCTCGATCACCGCTGGCCCTGAGGTCCGCACGGAGCAACCTCGAGATGCACGCCGTGAGGTCCTGCGGGGAGTCGGGCGTGGCCAGCGCCCCAAGGTCGGGCGGTACGCGGTCGACCAGCGCCCCACCCCGCACACCCGCGACCGGGAGCCCGGACGCCTGCGCCTCGAGGATCGAGAGGCCGAAGGTTTCAAACGGCGCAGCCGTGACATAGAGGTCGGCCGAGGCGAGGAGCGTGGCGAGGGCTGAGCGATCGGCCGTGAACGGAAGGACCCTCAGCCGGTCGTCGCGCGCCGCCGCGTCGAGTGCTGCTGGACGCTCGGTCCCGTCACCGATCAACGCGGCGACGACGGGCAGGTCGCGGGGAAGTGCCGTCAACGCGTCGAGGAGCACGGGCGTTCGCTTCTCGTTGTTCAGACGACCGGCGTACACGAGCAAGAAACCGCCCTCGGGCACGCCGAGCGCGGTGCGCAGGGCCTCACAGCGGCGCCCCGGGTGAAACACGGTGGTATCGACGCCGAGGGGGATCGTCGTGACGCGGCGTGTCCCCTGCCTCGTGAACGACCGTGCGACCACGGGTGAGGCCACGACGACCGCGTCGCAGACCGCGTGCAGGGAAGCGACGTAGCGGGTCGCCCACTTTTTCGCCAATCGCGCGGCCCGGATCCCGAACAGACCCCGGACCACGGGCTGGACGTACGCCCGCGGCGTGTCCGTGTGGCAGAACGCCACGACGGTGGTGCCCGGGAATTCTCGGGCGTGTGCCACCGCCGCCCAACCCGCGAGGTAGGGATCGCCGAATTCGATGACGTCGGGCTTGAAGTCCCGGAGCGCTGCGCGCACTGCGAGCCACCTGGTGAGGAGCCGGTAGGGTGGACTGCCCGGCACGCCGGGTGAGGCCACGACGCGCATGACGCAACGGCCGTTGGGCTCGACCTGATCCCGCGCGCCTGGGACCAGAATCAGGTGGTCGTGACCCGCAGCCGCGAGAAACTCCTGCTTGTGCCCGATATACGTCCGCACGCCACCACCGGCGGCATGGTAGGCCTGGGTGATATCGCAGATTCTCACGCCGCGGAGGTGAGTGGCCCCCGGCTGACCAAGGCATCGTAGCCCAGGAGCAGCTGCCGGTTCACCTCGGGCCAGCGGTGGCGAACCGCCGTGGCCAGGGCACCGGCGGCCATGCGGGCACGACGCACCGGATCGACGAGCAACTCGCGCACGCGACACGCCAGGGCGAATGCAGAGCCCGGCTCGGCCAGGAGACCGTTGATGCCGGGATCGACCAAGTCCAGCGCGCCACCATGCGCGGCCGCGACGACCGGCAGGCGCGAGGCGAAGGCCTCAAGCATGACGTTCCCGAATGTCTCTGTGACCGAGGGAAAGACGAAGACATCGGCGGATGCGTAGAGCGCCGCCAACTCCGCCCCGTGACGGAAGCCCGCGAAGTACGCCCCGGGCAGGCGCTCGGCCAGTTCCGCCCGCATCGGGCCGTCCCCGACCAAGACCAGCCGAAACGCCTCCCCCCTCCCCTCAAGCATGGCACAGGCGTCCGCCAGGACCGCGAGATTCTTTTCCCGCACGAGCCGGCCCACGAAGAGCAGCACTGGCACACGGGGCGGCGCGAGCTTGGCGCGAAGGGACTCGGACCGGTACGCGGGCGAGAAAGCGACCGGGTCGATCCCCCGAGTCCAAAGCGCCACGCGCTCGACGCCGTTCACCGCGAGGTCACTCATGGCCGCCCGCGAGGGGGCGAACGTCATGTCGCACTGATTGTAGAACCAGGCGAGGTACCGCCACCCGACCCATTCAAAGCCGCGGAGGCCGTAGTAGGGGAAGTAGGAGACAAAGTTCGTGTGGTAGCTCGATACGACCGGGATACCGCGACGGCGCGCGTAGGCGATTCCGTACAGGCCGAGGGGTGTCGGGTTGACGGCGTGTACCAGGTCCGGCTCAAAGGCGTCCAGCGGGCCGTCTAGAGTGTTGAAGAGGGGGATGCCGATCCGATAGTAGTCGTAGGGGAGAAACGGAAGGGAGGGAACCCGGTGCACGCGGTCCCGCCATCGAACGGTCCCGTCGGGGACCATCGCGGAAAAGAAGCGGAACTCGACGCCTTCGCTTTGCAGCGTGTCCGCGAGCCGTGCCAGGGTGCGAGTGACCCCATCGGTCTGGGGCGGCATCGTCTCGCTGAAATACGCGATGCGCATATGCCGTCGCGAGTTCAGTCGGGAGGAGAAGGTATGGGCCGGCGGTCGCGATCCAGCGAAGGGCGGGTCAAGACTTGGTAAAGGAGGCGCGACGTGCTATCGCTGACTCGCTTCTCCCTTACGCACGGCCTCGGTAAACCGGACCGACTGCCCACGGGGAACGCTCAGCGACTTCCATCGGTCGTGCTGGAAGTGCTTCGCGAGAAGGACGATTTGCCCGCAGTGATAGGCGTAGTGCGCGAGCTGCCGGCTGATCGCCTGCAGAACCGAGTGCGCTTCGCCCCGGATCATGACGGTCCGACCCAAATCCGCCTCGGTGAGCGGCTCGAGCGCCTGGAAGACCGAAGCCCACCCGTCGGTCCACTCCCGCATCAGCGTGGCGCGGCTCGCCGCAGGGTCCCGGAACTCGCCCTCGCGGTTGCGATCGGGCTTCTCCCCGTCACTCGTGAGAAAATCCGTCCAGCGCGACCGCATGTTGCCGACCATGTGCTTGACGATCACGGCGATGGAGTTCATCTCGCCGTCGAGCACGGCAACGAGGTCCGGGTCCGTCACCTGCTCCATCGCGCGCTCGGCGAGCGATTTGTAGTAGCGGAGGAGCGAGAGCGCATCCTCGAGATACGACGTCGTGAACTGGAGGGGCATGGCTTAGGCTAGCACACCCGGAGTGCCCGGCAAAGAGCGGCTGCGCGGCGCCTTAGAGCGTCGCGACGAGGGCGTCGAGGGCGCGGCCGGGCTCAGGCGCCCGGGTGACGGGGCGGCCCACGACGATGTAGGTCGCACCCCGGCGCGCGGCTTCGCGGGCGGTCACTGTCCGCTTCTGATCCGCGCTCGGGTCATCGGGCCCGCGGATCCCCGGTACCACGATCCAGGGCTCGGCACCGAGCGTCCGGCGGAGATGCTCAAGCTCGGCTCCGGACGCCACGACGCCCCGCAAGCCTGCAGCGCGGGCGAGGTGGGCGAGCCGCTCCACTTCGACGCCGATGTCGGTGATCGGGCGGCCGACGATGGCCGACAAACTCTGCTCGTCGTGCGAGGTGAGGACCGTGACTCCGACGAGCGGCATCGACCCTGCCGCATGGACTGCGGCCTCGAGCATTGCGGACCCGCCGAGACAATGCACGGTCGCGAGTGACACCCCGAGGTCCCTCGCCGCGCTCACGGCCTGCGCCACGGTGCTCGGGATGTCATGCCACTTCAGGTCGAGGAACACCTCCGCGCCACGGTCACGAAAGGCGCGCACCACGGCCGGGCCCTCGCGCACGTAGAGCGCGGACCCGACCTTGGCCCAGCGGAGCCCCGGCAACTGGTCCGCGAGCACGAGCGCGTCGCGGCCCGTCGGGACGTCGAAGGCGACGATGATCTCAGTCATGGGCGAGGGCGCGCGCAATGCGTTCGGGGACGCGCGGGTCGGCGAGGGCCGCGGTCCCCACGGCGATGAGCGAGGCGCCAGCGCCGAGGTAGGCCCGGGCGTCCGTCACGTTCCGGATACCGCCCACACCGATCACCGGCACGGCGACGCGCTCGACGAGACGCCGGACCGCGAGCACCCCGATCGGGAGCAGCGCGGGGCCGCTCACCCCGCCATTCCCGTGTCCCAGTCCGTCCGGGAGGAGCCCCGGAATGGTGTTCACCACGCTCACGGCGTCGGCCCCTTCTCCCTCGGCGACCGCGCCCATGGCCGCGATATCGGGCAGGACGGGCGACAACTTCACCACGAGCGGCGTATCCGTGGCGCGGCGGCAGCGGCGGACCAGCGCCGCGAGGCTCTCCGGGTCCGAGCCGAACTCAAGACCCCCTGCGTTCGTGTTGGGGCAGGAGGCGTTGATCTCGAAGGCGGTGACGGCCGCGCCCCGGAGCCCTTCGAGCACTGCGGCGTAGTCGTCGAGCGTGGCCCCCGCGACGTTGACGATCACGCGGGCCCGCGAGAGCCCGGCGAGCCACGGCAACGCCTCGCGTCGCACGGCCTCGAGGCCCGGGTTCGCAAGCCCCACGGCGTTCAGCATCCCGCCCCGAAACTCGACCAGCCGCGGTGCCGGCCACCCCGCGCGGGGCTCGGGCGTGACCGCCTTCGTGACGATCCCCCCCAGCGCCTCGAGGTCGATCACCCGAGCGACCTCGCGCCCGAACCCCGCCGTGCCCGAGGCGAGGAGCACCGGGTTCTGGAACGTCGTGCCGAGGAGCGAAAGACTCGCCGCGGGCCGCGCGAGCTTGGGAGTGGCGACCGCGTTCACCGATCGGTGCCAGAGGGTGGCGTCGCCACGGCCACCCGTCGCTCGAACTCGAGCAAATAGGCAACCACGCCATCAGCAATGGCCGACGCGATGCGGTGCGCCCCAAGGATCGAGGACAAGAAAGACGCGTCGGTCGGGTTCGTGGCGAACCCGGTCTCGACGAGAATCGCGGGCCGGCGTGCCGTCGTGAGCACCATGAACCCCGCCTGCTGCACGCCGTGGTCGCCGCCGGGGTGGATGGCCGCCACCTTGGTCTCGACGAGCTCGGCAAGCTCGGCCGATTCGCGCAGATATTCGTTCACCTGCAGGTCGCGCAGGATGAATCCGACGTCGTTGCTCGTGGTCCCTGCCGTGGTCTCGAAGCGGAGCGCGTCGTTTTCCATCTTCGCCACGCGCTTCTGGTCTTCCGTTTTGGCGTCCGAGAGGAAGTAGGTCTCGACGCCGTGCGAGCGGTCCCGGTGGCGGCCGGGCGGCATGGAATTCACGTGAATGCTCACGAACAGGTCGCAGTCGGTGCTGCAGGCCGCGCCGCGATCCGCGAGGTCGATCAGCGTATCCGTGGTCCGCGTGAGCTGCACCGACACCCCGCGCCGGACGAGCTCGGCGCGAAGCAGCTTCGCGATCCAGAGAGTGATGTCCTTCTCCGCGATGCCGTGCGGGAAGTAGACGCCCGGGTTCCCGGGGTCTGCGCCACCATGGCCCGGGTCGATGACGACGGCGTGAGGGAGCCTGAGTCCGGTGATGGGGTTCGGGGGCGCAAGCGGGGCGGGCGCCGGGGCCGGGGCCGGGGTCTCGTCGGGCGCGAGCTCGGCGAGCTCGGCCGCCGCCGGATCCCAGCGGTAGCGGGCGCCGAGAACCTCGGGCAATGCGACCGTGAGCCAGTCGAGCGGCAGAAACAGGGTGTCACGCGCCACGTAGGGCGCCCCGAGCAAGGCGCGCACACCGCCGCGTGAGCGGACGAACGGAGCGCCGATTTCGAAGACGAACACGGTGTGGGCGACCCCGATCGTGGCCTCGGACCCATCCAGGGTGACCGTGAGGTTCAAGGCGCCCGCGAGCGCCGGAGCGGCGAGCGCCGCGGCACCGCTTTCACGCGAGACCGGGACGCGGGTCTCCCCGCGGGGCGTCGTGATCACGATCTGGGTCGGCGCGAGCAGCAGCGCCCAGAGCGCGATCACGCGCCCTTCCCGCGGAACGCCCGTTCCATCTCGCGTTCCGAGGCGCGCCGCTTGAGCTCTTCGCGCTTGTCGTGCGCTCGTTTGGGGCGGCCGAGCGCTAACGCGATCTTCGCCACACCGTCTTTGAAGTAGAGCTCGAGCGGGACGAGGGTGAGGCCGCGCTGCGTGGTGCCGCCGATGAGCTTGCGGATCTCGCGCTTGTGGAGGAGGAGCTTGCGGGAGCGTGCGGGCGGGGGGTTGTTGTAGCTGCCGGGTCCGTAGGGGCTGATGTGCAACCCCTCGAGCCAGACCTCGCCGTTGCGCACGTGGGCGTAGGCTTCGCCGAGACTCGCCTTGCGATCGCGCAGCGACTTGACTTCGGTGCCCGTAAGCACGAGCCCGGCCTCCCAGGTCTCCAGGAGCAGATAGTCATGTCGCGCCCGCGGGTTCCGGGCGATCGAGATCGTGTCCACTGCTTCACGGGCGAAGATAGGAACCCCGCTCGATGCGGTCAAGACAAGAGTTGACTTGAGGTTATGCCGCGGAATATATTCGCCGGTCCTAGGCGCCGAAGTGGTGGAATTGGTAGACGCGCTGCGTTCAGGGCGCAGTGGGCGTAAGCCCGTGTGGGTTCGAGTCCCACCTTCGGCATCCGTCGTCCCTGCCCTCCCAGCGTCACCCACGCGGCGATCTGCCCCCCCGAGAGCTCCGGTGACCAAGTGACCGACGCCGCCGCAACCCAGGCGACCACGCCGGTGCGGGCGGAGACGCCCGGCGCGTGGCGCTACTCGCCGCAGCTCGCACTCGTGCTGTCTGGGGGCGGGGCTCGCGCCGCGTATCAAGTGGGCGTGCTCGCGGGACTCGCCGAACGGCTGCCGGGGCTTGCGTTCCCGATTCTCACCGGCGTGTCGGCGGGCGCCATCAACGCCGCCTACCTCGCGGCCCAGCCCGCCGATTTCAAGACTCGCGTCGCGGGACTGCAGCACGAATGGTTCGGCCTGACCGGGGAGCGGATCTATCGGGTCCGCGGGGCGCACCTCACGGCGGACGCGATCCGGTCGGCGTGGTCTGCGGCGACGGGCCGCCCCCGCCCGCCCGTCAACATGCATGGCCTGCTCGACACCCAACCGCTCCGCGAGTTCCTGACTCGAGCGGTCGACATGGCGGGACTCGATCGCAGCATCAGCGCGGGACGGTTGCGGGCCCTCGCGCTCAGCGCCTCCTCCTACACCACAGGCGTGTCCGTGACGTTCGTGCACGGTACGGCCGACACACCCACGTGGACGCGAGCGCAGCGGGTCGGGATCCACGCGACGCTCTCGGTCGAGCACATCATGGCCTCGGCGGCGTTGCCGATCGTCTTTCCCGCCGTGCCGCTCGGGGACGACTTTTACGGCGATGGAAGCGTGAGTCAGATCGCGCCCCTCGCGCCGGCGATCCACTTGGGCGCGAAAGCGATCGTGGCGATCGGACCGACCAACGCGTCGCTCGCAGCCGCCGCAGTGCCAACCGGCACGTATCCGAGCGCGGCCGAGGTGCTCGGGCTCCTCTTTCGCGCCGTCTTCCTGGACGCGCTCGAGGCCGACGCCGAGCGCCTGCGGCGCGTGAATCGGACGGTGGCGGCGTTTCCGGCGGGCACGCACCCGGTGGACGGCCTCCGGCCGATCGCGCTCCTTTTGATCCGCCCGTCGCGCGAGCTCGCGAGCTTCGCGCAGGGCAACGACATGCTCCTGCCGCGATCCGTTCGGCTGGTGGTCCGGGCCATCGGTGGCGACCGAGCCGCCGCCGCGGACTTTCTCGGTCACCTGCTGTTCCACCCCAATCACACCTCCCAGCTCGCGAACCTGGGCTACGAAGACGTCGCCGCCCGGTGGCCCGAAATCGAGACCTTCTTCGAGACGCTCGAACGAACCGGTTAGGGCTGCTCATCAGGCTTCACGAGTCGTAACTCGAACCCGATGCCGTCCTGCCTGAGTTCGCCGTGCCCGAACCGGCTCCGCGCGACGAGCGCCTCGATGTCCGCCGCGGAGTAGGCGACGAAAGAGGAGGTGCGCCAGATCGCGCTCGCGATGGCTGACGGCGCTCCGGTCGCCACGGTGTCCCGCAAGCCACGCCGGCGTCGACCGAGGTAGCGTGGTGCCCGCACAACAAACGCGCGCGGCAAGCGGCCGCGCGCGTTCGGAATCCGGAGCCGTGGTGCTCGCTTAGTAGCGCGCCATCTCCGGGTCGACGTTCAGCGCCCACGCGTCGATGCCGCCCTGCAGCATCCGCACCTTGTTGAATCCCGCGGCTCTCAGAATCTCGACCGCCTTGGCGGCGCGCAGACCGTGGTGGCAGTGCGTCACGATCTCGGCGTGATCGTCGAGCTCGCCCAAGCGCGCGGGCAACTCCCCGAGCGGCACGAGCACCGCCCCCGGAATGCTCGCGATCTCGAACTCGTGCGGTTCGCGCACATCGAGCAGGACGAGCGGCTTGCCCGAGTCGAGCTCCTCCTTGAGCTCCTCCGCCGTCATCTCGGAGCCCTCGGGCACGACCGCCGTGTCGATCCCGCAGAACGCTTCGTAATCGATCAGCGAGGTGATCGTGGGATGGGTGCCGCACACCGGGCAGTCGGGATCCTTCGCGAGCTTGAGCTCGCGGAACGTGAGCCGCAGCGCGTCGAACAGGACGAGCCGCCCGATGAGCGAGTCCCCCCGCCCGAGAATGAGCTTGATCGCCTCCATCGCTTGGATCGAGCCGATGATCCCCGGGAGCACGCCCAGCACCCCGCCCTCGGCGCAGGACGGGACGAGCCCCGGAGGCGGGGGCTCGGCGTAGAGGCAGCGGTAGCAGGGCCCTTCCTTCGCGTAGAACACCGAGGCCTGCCCCTCGAAGCGGAAGATCGAGCCGTAGACGTTCGGCTTCCCGAGGAGCACGCACGCGTCGTTGACGAGATACCGCGTCGCGAAGTTGTCCGTGCCGTCCGCGATGATGTCGAACTCACGGAAGATGTCGAGCGCGTTCTCGGACGTAAGCCGGGTCTCGAACGTCTCGACGTTGACGTTCGGATTCAGGTCTTCGATGCGCCGGCGCGCCGACTCGAGCTTCGACACGCCGACCGTCGACGTGCCGTGGATGATCTGGCGCTGCAGGTTCGTCGTGTCGACGACGTCGAAGTCCACGAGCCCGAGCGTGCCGACGCCCGCCGCCGCGAGGTATAGCGCCGCGGGGGAGCCCAGGCCGCCCGCTCCGATGAGGAGGACCCGTGCCGCCTTGAGCTTCCGCTGGCCCTCGAGCCCCACGTCGGGCAGGATGAGGTGCCGGGAATAGCGGAGGATTTCCTCGTGCGACAGTTTGGGCAGCGCCTCCGTGGTCGCCGTCCCGCCTGCGATGCTGGGAATGATCGACACCGTGTCCCTGGCTGTGATCGGGGTGTCCTGCTGCTTGAGCTGACGGATGTCCCGATCGTTCACGTATACGTTGACGAAGCTCCGCAACCGGCCGTCATCGGCGAACAGGTGCCGGCGCAGCTCGGCATGCTCCCGCGTCAGCTGCTGCAACAGCTCCCCCACGTTCGCGGCCTCCACCTGCAACCGATCCCGGTTGCCGACGAACGGCCTCAGCGGTGTGGGGATTAAGACCGTGACTGCCATGCGACCTCACGCTCCTCAACAATGATCGGTTCCTCGGCGAACGCGGAGCGGTCGTCGGCGAGGCGCCAGCTCCGCAAATCCCCGGCGCGACCGTGCGCGACGCCCACTATCACATAGCTCAGCCGGGGCCACGCATGTTCCCGGTCGAAGCTCGAGGGCTCGGCCGGGTGGTCGGGGTGCGAGTGGTAAACGCCGAGTACGTCCAACCGTGCGCGATCAAGCTCGAGTTGTGCCAGGCGAAAGGCGTCGGGGTCGATGAGGTAGCGGTTGCGGAGCGAGTCCTGCCGCTCGTTCGCGAGCGGCACGAGCCGCACCACGATGCCGCGATCACCGTCGACCCGCCCGCCCATCAACCCGCACGTTTCGTTCGGATAATCGGCCTCGCCCTGGCGCCGGATCGTCGCGGCCTGCTCGGCCCCGAGTACGAGGGTCACGAGCGTCGCCCCGCGAAGCGTTCATGCTCGGACAGGTAGCGGGCGCCTGAGTCCGGGGCGATGACGACCACGACCCCAGGGTTCCGGAGCCCTGCGCTGACCCGCTCCGCGGCCACGACGGCCGCCCCAGCCGACCAGCCCACGAGGAGCCCGGCTTGGCGCGCGAGCCGGCGCACGGCGTCCTCCGCTTCCTCGGTCGAGACCCGCTCGGTGCGGTTGGGCAGCGTGGGATCGTAGATCCCGGGCACGATCGCCGTGGCCAGGTCCTTGAGCCCTTCAAGCCCGTGGAACGGGCCGTCAGGCTGCACGGCGACGAGCTCGACTGCTGGCGCGAGTTGGCGGAGCCTTCTGCCCGTGCCGATGAGTGTGCCGGTCGTGCCGAGACCCGCGACCAGGTGCGTGATGGTCCCGCCCGTCTGCCGCCAGATCTCCTCGGCCGTGGTCACCGTGTGCGCCTTCAGGTTGGCCGGATGGTTGTACTGATCCGCGTACCAGTAGCGCTCCGGGTGCTCCGCGGCGAGTGCGCGCGCCCGTTTGATCGCTCCGTCGGTGCCCTCGAGCGGGTCGGTGAGGATCACTTCTGCGCCGTAGAGGCCGAGAAGCATCTGTCGTTCCGCGCTCGCGTTTTCGGGCAGACAGACCGTGACGCCGATCCCCGCCGCGGCGCCGAGCATCGCGTAGGCGATCCCCGTGTTCCCGCTCGTGGCATCGAGCACGCGTTTGGCCGGCAGCTCGCCCCGGGCGATCCCGTCTCGCAGAATGAAGAGGGCCGCGCGATCCTTCACGCTGCCGCCCGGATTGAACCACTCGGCTTTGAGCCGGAGCGTAGCCCCGAGCGGGATCAGCGGCGTGTTGCCGACGAGCCCCCACAGAGCGGGTTCGACGAACCCGGTCGCGCGGACGGGCTGGGCGGGCGCTGCCAAGGTCACCGCGTCGTGCCCTTCACGATTGGGGCCCCGACCAGGTTCCCCCACTCGGTCCACGACCCATCGTAGTTCTTCACCGACTTGACCCCGAGCAGATACTTGAGCGCAAACCACGTGTGACTCGACCGCTCACCGATGCGGCAGTAGGCGATCACAGACCCGTCCTTCTTCAGGACGCCGGCCTGTTTGTAGAGCTGCTCGAGCTCACCCCGCGGCTTGAAGGTCCCATCGGGGGCGACGGCCTGGGCCCACGGCACGTTGTGCGCGCCGGGGATATGTCCGGGCCGCTGTGCCGTTTCGGTCATGCCCGGAGGCGCGATGATGTCGCCCGCGTATTCGGCGGGGGAGCGGACGTCCACGAGCGATACCCGCTTCGCCTTGAGCGCCCGCTCGACGTCGGGGCGCTTGGCGCGGAGCGCCGCGTTCGTGCGCTTGGGCGTGGGGTACTTGGTGACCTTCACGTCCGGACGCGCCGTCACGAGGGGCCGCGATTCGGCCACCCACTTGGCGCGGCCGCCGTTCATCAGCTTCGCGTGCTTGTGCCCGTAGAGCTGGAGGAGCCAGAACGCGAACGCCGCGAACCAGTTGTTGTTGTCGCCGTACAACACGACGGTCGTGGCCGGTGTGACCCCCGCCTCGCTCAGGAGTTGCGCGAACGCCTTGGCGTCGGGGATATCGCGGCGCACGCGGTCGTTGAGCTGGGATTGCCAGTTCCACCCCACCGCGCCGGCGATATGACCCGAGTCGTACGCGGTGGTATCGACGTCCACCTCGATCAAGCGCACGGTCGGATCCGCGTCATGCGCCGCCACCCACTCGGTCGACACCAGCACTTCAGGATGCGCGTAGTCCACTGTAGTCACCCTCCAAACGAACTAAACCCGACGGGACCCGCCGGGTTTTAGGTGAAAAGGCAACAACCGGCCGACGAGACTAGTTCCCAGCCATCACGCCGGCGATCTGGTACACCGCCGGCTCATCGTGCAGCAGGTCGGCGAGCGAGATGCTCGAGAGAAGCTCGTTGATGCGCTGCTCCAGCATCCGCCACACCGGCCTGATCGTACACGACGCCTCGGGGCTACATCGCTGCCGGTCGACGGGGTGGAGATCGCAGTTCACTTCGAAGGTCACGTGTTCGGAGGCGTCCATCACGTCTTTCACGGTGATCGCGTGCGGGGCGCGGGCCAAGTGGTAGCCCCCCTTGGCCCCGCGCACCGAGTCCACGAGCCCGGCACGACGCAGCCGCAACAGGATCTGCTCCACGTAGTCGGGCGGAAGCCGCTCGTGGTCGGCGAGCTCGCGGGCGGCGACCGGGCCTTCCCCGGCCCGCCGCGCCAACCCCACGGAGACAATCAGTCCGTACTCGCCCCACGTTGTAATCCGCATGGCCTTGAATATGCGACGCGGTCTATCGGGATTCAATGGCCGCTGTAACGGCCGCGCGGCTAGGGCTGCGGAGCGCTCCCGAGGAGCAACGCCACCACGAGACCCGCCACGTTCAGGCGCACGAACCACGCCCAGAATTCCGCGTTCAGGAGCGTCCGCGCCTTGTCGAACCAGACGCTCGTGCCCACGCACATGAAGGCGATCGTCGACAGCCAGAGGATGGATCCGAACTCCATCCCGCCGAGCGGTCCCGCGACCCAGAGCGCCGGTCGGAAGTGATCGAAGAGCCCTGCGAAGACCACGCCGAAGACGAGCGCGAGCGCGAGCGAGGCGCCGATCTTGGGCCCCATGGGAATCTTCTGCCCGTCTGGGGGCATGGTGGCATAGGACTCCATGCCCTTCGTGAAGACCTTGCTCCACAGAACGAAGTCGACCATCCACGCCACTACACCCGTGATGAGTCCCACGACGATCCAACGCATACGCGCTCCTCTGCAGGCGAGGGTGCACTGCGGCCACGGGCCGGGGCGCCTCGCGCCGCCGGGCTCCGGGAACTCCTACCTCGGGTCATTGCGCGTACATCGAGCAGCCGATCCCCGCCCAATTCTATGGGCCCGTTCGGCGGAAGGCGAGGGAGCTCAGGTCGTGGGCGCCACCCGGAGCGCGTTGTTGAAGCGGTTGAAGTACTCGGTCATCCCGATCACCATCGTGAGCTCAACGATCTGTCCGGGATCCCAGGCCTGGGCGAGCCGCTCGTACAGGGCGTCCGACACGTCGTGCCCGCTGCCGTGCAGCACGTCGGCGTACTCGACCGCCGCGCGCCATCCCGGCTCGAGCGCGTCGGGCACGCCGCGATCCTGCACCGCGTCGAGGAGCGTGTCGCTCGCGCCCTGGCGGCGGGCGAGCACCGTGTGGGAGGCGAGACAGTAGCGGCAGGCGTTCAGGTGCGAGACCCGGACCCAGAGCAACTCTTTCAGGAGGACGGGGACCGTCCCCTCCCCCATCACGGTGCGGAAATGCGCGATCATGGTCTGCAGGTGCTTGGGCCGAACGGCCGCGGTCCGAAACATGTTCGGGATGTTGCCGCGCTCGGCGAGGTAGGTCGCGAAGATCGGCCGCACTTCGGGCGCGGCCTCTTCGGGTGAGAGCGGTTTCAGCCGGGGCGTCGTCATACCGTCTCCTTCTCCTTCGAGCGCCGCAGCCAGCCGATCTTCAGGAGCTGAGTCGCTGCGCGGTAACCGATCCGCTGGATCAGGGCCACTGCCCCGAGCACGGTGAGCAACACGGCCGTATACACCCGCCACCACAAGAGCATCGCCACCTGCCGGGACCCGAAGTCGCCCGCGAACCCCGAGAGGAACACCACCTCGATGCCCCCGCCGCCCGACGGCAGGGGCACGACCAATGGGGCCTGCACCAGCGTAAGCGCGCCGAAAAACATCTGCAGAAAGGGCGGCGACGGGGTCCCGAACGCGAGCGCGGGGAGGATCAGCGCCCGCGCGGCGAAACTCACCGCCGTGAGCACCGCGCCCGCCCCGAGCACCCACTTCGGCGCCCGGCGCACGTGCGCCCAGGCCACACGCCACTGACGGCGCACGCGGTGCCGAATCGCGCCGGAGCGCGCCATGCGCTGAAGGAAATAGATACTCCCGAGGATGAGCAACGCCACGACCTCGATGGCGAGGAGCTCGCCCGCGTGATGGCGGTGGAGCCAGTGGCGAGCCTCGGTCGGCCAGTCGGGCACGTAGTATGCGACCATCGCCGCCCCCATGAGCATGAACACGGGCCACTCGGCCGCGACCTCGACACCGATGCCCACGAGACTCGTGACGGGCCGGACGCGCGCTTCGGTGAGCCCGACGAAGCGCGCCGGCTCGCCGCCCAGGCGGTTGGGCGTGAGCGTCGAGGCGGCCTCGCCGTAGAGGTTCAGGCGCACGGCGTCCACGAACCCGAGCGTGCCGCCCGCGGTCCACACGGCGAGCTGGATCCGCCACGCGCGGACCACGCAGTCGAGCACGACGAGCCCGAGCGCGAGGAGGTGATTCATCGGATGGGGAGCGTCAGTCCGAGCAGTCGCCGAGGGGGTAGAGGAACCCGCAGTTGGGGCATGGGTTGCGACAGCCCCAGGGTTTCGGAGTCACCGCGGCCCCGCACCGGAGACAGGCGGCGCTAGAGGGGGCGCGCGGCGCGCGTGAGGAAGGGGTTGTGACGGCGCTCATGTCCGATGGTGGTTTGGGGTCCATGACCGCTGTACACGATGGTCTCATCGGCGAGCGAGAGCAACTCGCGTTCGATGCCGGCGAGCAGGGTTTCCATATCTCCGCCGAAGAGGTCCGTGCGCCCGATCGACTCGCGGAACAGCACGTCGCCCGCGAGGACCATGCCCGCCCCGACGAAGCAGACACTGCCCGGCGAGTGCCCAGGCACATGGCGGACGTCGAACGTGAGCCGGCCCACGCGCAGGATGTCCCCGTGCGCGAGGGTGCGGTCGGGGGGCGGCAAGGGGTCCGCCCGCATGCCGAAGGCCTGCGCCTGGGCGGCGATGTGCTCGTAGAGCGGGCCATCGGCCGGGTGGAGATAGACCGGCACGCCGGTCGCGCGCTTGAGCGTCGTGACCCCGAGCACGTGGTCGATGTGGGCGTGGGTGAGCCAGATCGCCTCCGGGGTCGTCCCCGTCTCGGCGAGCCGGGCGGAAATGAGACTCGTGTCCTCGCCCGGGTCGACGATGACCGACGCGCCACCGTCCGTGACGAGATAGCAGTTCGCGAAAAACCGGCCGTTTGGAACTGCGATGATGCTCACGCCGTGACCGACGGTTGGGCGCCTTCGCGACGCGCCGCGAGGTATTTCTCGACCGCGATGGCGGCGGTGGTCGCGTCGCCGACGGCGGTCGTGATCTGCCGCGTGAGCTGGCTGCGCACGTCGCCCGCGGCGAAGAGGCCCGGGACGGACGTCATCATGCGGTCATCGGTCATGAGATGCCCGCTCGCGTCATGACGGACGTGCCCCTCGATCATGCCGACGTTGGGCTTGAAGCCGATGAAGATGAACACCCCGCCGACTTTGAGCCGCGCGGGCTCCCCGGTCACGGTGTCCGCGAGCCGCAGGTGGTCCACGCCCCGCTCGCCGCCCTCGATCGCCTCGACCTGCTTGTTCCAGATCAGCTCGATCTTCGGGTTCGCGAAGGCACGTTCCTGGAGGAGCTTCGAGGCGCGGAGCGAGGCGCGGCGGTGCACGAGATACACCTTCTCGGCGTAGCGCGTGAGGTAGTCGGCCTCTTCCACCGCGGCATCGCCGCCGCCGATCACCGCGAGGACCTCGCCCTGGAAGAAGGCGCCGTCGCAGACCGCGCAGTAGGAGACGCCCTTCCCCGCGTACTCCCTTTCGCCCGGGACCCCGAGCTTGGTGGGTGTGCCCCCCGCCGTAAGGATCACGGCCGGGGCCCGGTAGGTGTGCTCGCGGGCCGTGACGATCTCGAAGGTGCCGTCCCGGCCCGGGCGGATGTGCTCCACGGTGTCCGTCACCATCGCGGCCCCGAACTTCTTCGCGTGTTCGAACATGTGGTGCGCGAGCTCGAACCCCTTCACCTCTTCGAACCCCGGATAGTCGTCGATGAGATCCGTGTTCAGGAGCTCGCCGCCCGGCGCCCCGCGCTCGATCAGCACGCTCTTCAGCCGCCCGCGTCCCGCGTAGAGCGCGGCGCAGAGGCCCGCCGGGCCGCCGCCGACGATGACGACGTCGAAGTCGTACTCCGCCTTATGCGGATGCTCTCCCATGGCCTCGGAATTCCAGTCGCGGAGGATCCCCCTCCCCCGCCAGGGCGCGCGCCAGTTCGGCGCGAAACCGCTCGGTCTCAAACTCGATGTCGGGACGCTGGGCGCCGGCCAGCTTCTCGAGCGCCGCGCGCCCCACCACAGCCACGCCGTGGGCGTTGCCGCGGGCGCGGTGCAGCAGTGCGGCCGCCGCCTGGATCAGGCCCTGCAGCACGTCGGCGGCCGGCGTCTCAATTATAGAACGCCAGACAGTTTCCAAGGCCTCGTGAGCCTCCCAATAGGCCCCGGCGTTGAACAGCTCCCGCGCCCGTTCGAGCACGGCCCGGCGCTCCGCGGCGCCGAGCGGCCGCGGGCCCACTCGCACCACGCTCACGGCCCCGTGGCAGGAGCTGATCGTCCCGATCACGACCCGCGCGGCGTCGGTGCGCGCGGTCCTCGCCACCAGGGCGTCCGCCGCCCGCACGGCCGCCACGGGAATCGTCCCCACGCCGAACACGTGGTGGCGGCAGAGGAACAGCGCCGGGCCGCTCAGTCGCTGTCGCCCACGGTTCAACTCGGCCACGAGTCTCGTCAGGGCGTCGCTCATCTCCCACGTGCGCGTCGCCCCAATGGCTGGGCAGAGCGCCGGCTCGACGCAATGCGTGGGACACACCCAGTCGGCGAACGAGACATAGCGCGTCGTCCCGGAGACTCGGTCATACGGCGTGCCGAGCCGGCCAGGCAGGGGCTCGGCCGACACACGCCGATCGGGCCAGCGCGCTTGGGCCCGGGCGAGCACCCATTCGAAGAGGAGATGTGGCATGTGCGGCGAGGGAACGATGAAGTCCTCGAGCTCGGACCCTGGGTCTTCCAAGAGCCCGTCGAGAAAGGCGCCCCACTCGCTCACGACGAACGTGCGATCGGCTGCTTCGCCGAGCTCGCGCCGCGCCCGGCAGGCCGGGTCTCGGTCGACGACAACGACCCGCCGCAGCTTCGCACGGCCGCGGGCCTGCGCCTTGGCGAGTTGGCGCGCATAGAACGTCCCGTAACAACCGCCGCCGATCACGATGCAGTCGCGCATGACGACGACGTCCGTCTCGGGGCTCAAGCGCACTCCTGCAACCGTCAAGCGGCCTCGCCCGTGACGGCGACCACCTGTCCCGACACCCCTTGGGCGTCGTCGCTCGCGAGGTACAAGACGACTCGGACCAGCTCGTCGAGCGAGAGAAGGTGCTGGGCCTTGCCCATGTGGGCGACGTTGTCCCCGGTCCGCGCCGCGGCGGGCGCCACCGCGTTGACGCGGAGGCGGCCGGCGAACTCACGCGCCAGCGCGGCGGTGAGGCCGGCCACCGCCGCCTTGGCGGCGGTATAGGCAGCCATCTCGGGTTGCGGGCGAAGGATGGCGATCGACGCGAAGTTGACGATCGCGCCCGTCCCGCGGAGGAGCAGCGCGGGAATCGCGGCCTGGCAGACGTAGAAGGCGGTCTTCACGTTTACCGCGAACTCCCGCTCGAAGCGCTCCGGGGCCAGGTCGAGCACCGGCCCGTAGGACACGAGCCCGCCCGCCACGTTGATCACGACGTCGAGCCCGCCCCAATCGGTGGCCACGGCCACGGCCCGGCGCGCGGCCTCGGGCGTCGTGAGGTCACCCGCACTCACGTGGACTTCGTACCCGAGCGCGCGGAGTTCGGCTTGGCGTTCGTTCAGGGATTGCGCCTGCAAGTCGGCCAGCACCAAGCGGGCGCCGGCCTTCCCGAGCCCGAGCGCCACGGCGTGGCCGATCTGGCCCACGCGCCCAACGCCTGTGACGAGCGCGGTTTTCCCGCGAAAGTCAGCGCCCATGCGAGCCGGCCACCGACGCGACGATTTCCGAGACCGGCGGCGCCCCGCGCTTCGCGTAGGCGACGGTGCCGTCGCGCGCGACCACATACACCGAGCGCTGGATCCCGTGGCCGTCTTCTTTCAGGGCGTGGTAGGCCGTGGCGATCGCGCGGTCGCCGTCGGAGAGCAGCGGGAAGGTGAAACCCATCTTGGCCACGTAGCGGGCGTGATCGTCCACACCCGCCGGGTTGACGCCGAACGGCTGGATGCCTTGGGCCTTGAACAGAGCGAGCTCATCGCGCACGGCGGAGAGTTGGCGGTTTCAGCCGGGGGTATCGTTCCCGGGATAGAAGATGAGCGCCACGTGCTGCGTCTTGAGCACCTCGCCGAGCCGGTAGCTCGCTCCATCGGACGCCTTGGCCGAGAACGGCGGCGCCTTGCTACCCACCTCCAGCAGTTCACTCATCGTCGTGCTCCTTGCGCGGTTTCGCGCACCCGGGCGGCCCGCGCCTCGAGCGCGTCGAGCCACTCGTACGGGACATCGAGCCCGCCCAAGGGCGCGTGAGACTCTCCGAACTTCGTGTCGCCGTGCCAGTCCGACCCGCCGCTGACCGCGAGGCCCAGGCGCTCGGCGATGCGCGTCAGGCGGGCCTCGACCGCCGGTGAGTGGCTCGGGTGCCGCACCTCGATCCCGTCCAGTCCCTGGGCCACGAACTGCCGGACCTGGCCTTCGGTGCCGTGATCGCCCAGGTGCGCCGCCACGGCGATACCGCCGACATCGTGCACGATCGCCGTGACCCGCTCGAGGGTCGGCAGCGGCTTTTCCACGTAGGCCGAGCGCCCGCGTCCGAGGTAGCGCTCGAAGGCCTCGTTGATGTCGGCGGTCACGCCGCGCTCGACGAGCGCCCGCGCCACGTGCGGCCGGCCGACCGCTCCATGGGCCTGCACGTCCACGTCGGCGAGCGCGATCTCGATCCCGAGATGCTGGAGCTTCTCGACCATCTGTTCCCCGCGCCGCCGCCTGGCGGCGCGCGTTTCCTCGAGGAACCCCTGCAGCCGAAGTTCCGAGGGCTCGAGAAAATAGCCGAGTAAGTGGAGCTCCCCCCACGGCGCGCGGGTGCTGAACTCGCAGCCGCACACGACCCGCACGCCCGCCGCGGCACCCGCGGCCACGGCGTCCGCGACCCCGTCCGTCGTGTCGTGGTCGGTGAGGGCCACCGCCGCGAGCCCCGCCGCCGCCGCCCGACGCGCGACCTCGGCCGGCACACACTCGCCGTCCGACGCGGTCGAATGACAATGCAGGTCAACGCGCGCCGTAGGACGCCTCCGGTGCTGTCCAGGCCGGCTGGGACGAGTGGAAGAACTCCGTGAGCTGACGGTCGGTCAGCGCGGCGATCGCCGCGTCGGGGCTCTGGGCGCCGATGGGGTTGAAGCGCGTGTACCGCCGCCTGCGCTCGGGGCCCGTCCCCTGCAGGAACGCGATGCCGAGCTGGTCGCGGCCGTAGACGGTCACGCGACCCGACGGATAAACCTCCCAGACCTCGCCTGCCACTTCAATCATCCGGCGTGCCATCGGGCCTCCTAGGCCGCAGGCGGTGCTTCGAGCGGGACCTCGGTCCACAAGTCCCACGCATCGGGCGCATAGGTGACCGTGCGTTGCAGGTGAGCCTCGAGCTTCAGTTCTTCGGGAAGTCGGGACGCCTGCGCCCGGTGCGACATCTCCGTGGGACTTTCGGAGAATTCGATGAAGAGCCCCGGGTCTCTGGAGCTCCGGAACAGCCAGAGCCGCTGCCCGCGAGCGGCCGCGAACTGGCCGAGCGCCCGCAGGGTCGCAACATAATCGGCTTCGCCCGCGACGGGCACCCGCACCCGCGATACGGTCAGGACTCGAGCCATGGTCAGAGCGCCGCCTCCGGAAAGCTTTGCAGGGTCTTCTTCACGTCGGCCAGAAACCGGTCCGCCGTCGCCCCGTCGACCACGCGATGGTCGTAGGAGAGCGAGATCATGCCCATGGTCCGGATCGCGAGCGCGTCTCCACCGTCAGGCAGCGTCACGACCTTGGGGCGCTTCTCGATCGCGCCGACGTCGAGGATCGCGACCTGCGGCTGGTTGATGATGGGCGCCCCGGCAAACGAGCCGAACACGCCCGGATTCGTGATGGTGAAGGTACCGCGCTGGATCTCGTCGGGCGCGAGCTTCTTCGTGCGCGCTCGCTCCCCGAGATCGTTAATCGCGCGGGCGATGCCCTGGAGCGAGAGCTCGTTCGCGTGCTTGATCACGGGCACGAGGAGCCCCCAGTCGAGTGCCACCGCGATCCCGAGATTGATCTCCCGGCGATAGATGATCGACTCCCCGGAGACCGCGGCGTTGATCACCGGGTGTTGGGTGAGCGTGTCCGCGCAGGCCTTGGCGATGAAACCGAGGAATGTGAGGTTGATGCCGCGCTCGCTATAGGCCGCCCGGTGTTTTGCCCGAAGCGTGGCGACGGTCGTGAAATCCACCTCGAAGAAGCTCGTCACGTGGGCCGAGATGCGACGCGACATCACCATGTGCTCGGCCGTGATCTTCCGGATCCGGGTGAACGGCTCGACGCGGTCACCGGGCCAGGGCTCGACGGCGGGCGCTTCGGGGGCCGCGGGGACCGGCGCCCGCGGCGGCTGGGCGGTCGCGATGAAGCTCAGGATGTCCTGCTTCGTGACCCGGCCGGCGACGCCCGTGCCCGGGACCGCGGCCACGTCCACTTGATGCTCGGCCGCGATCTTCCGAACGAGCGGTGTCGAGCGCTCCCGGAGTCGATCCGCGGCGCTCACAGACGCGGGCTCAGACCGCGGCGGAGCGCTGGGCGGGGCGGGCGTCGGGGCGGGACTCTGTCCGGCCTCTGGCGCACGCGGCCGGGCGGGGGGCGGTGACAGAGGTGACGGCGCTTCGGACGCTGGCCCAGGCGCGGGCGCGGCCGGGCGCGGCGCCGGCGCACTCGACACGCTCGTCACTTCCGTCTCGATCACGGCCACGAGCGTCTGGATCGGCACCGTCTGGCCCTGCTGGACCTTGATCTCTGCCAGGACTCCCGCGGCGGGGGACGGGATCTCCGCGTCGACCTTGTCGGTCGAGATTTCGAAGAGCGGCTCGTCGCGCTTGACGGTTTCGCCGAGCTGCTTCAGCCACTTGCTCACCGTCCCCTCGACGATCGATTCGCCCATCTGCGGCATCACGACGTCAACCCGCGCCATGGAGTCTCTCCGTCAGTACGCCGTCAGCCATTGCACCGCCTTCACGATGTCGCCGGTTTGCGGCAGCACGCAGTCCTCGAGGGTAGGAGCATAAGGCAACGGCACGTCATGCGCTGTCACGCGCATCACGGGCGCGTCGAGCCACTCGAACGCGCGTTCGTTGATGCGCGCCGTGATCTCCCCCGCGAACCCGCCGGTCCGCGTGTCCTCGTGGACGATGAGGACGCGGTTCGTCTTCCGTACGCTCTCAAGAATGCGCTCGTCATCGAGCGGCGCGAGGGTGCGCAGATCGAGAATCTCAACCGAGATGCCTTGGTGATCGAGCGCCTCGCTTGCCTCCAGCGCCTTCCACACCGTCGCGCCATACGTTACGATCGTGGCGTCCGTGCCCGCCCGCGCGAGACGCGCCACGCCGATCGGCGTCAGCACCTCCTCGCCTCGCGGAATCTCCTCCTTGATGCGCCGGTAGAGCCACTTGTGCTCGAAAAAGAGGACCGGATCCTCGTCCCGGATGGCGCTCTTGATCAAGCCTTTCGCGTCGCGCGCCGTCGCGGGATAGACGACCTTGAGACCTGGCGTGTGGAGGAAGGCGGCCTCGACGTTCTGCGAGTGGAAGGGCCCGGCACGCACGTATCCTCCGCACGGTCCTCGAACGACGAGCGGCACGCCGAGGCCCGTCCGGTAGCGCGCGGTCGCGACGTAGTTGGTTAGCATGTCGTAGGCGCACGAGATGAAGTCGATGAATTGCATCTCGGCGACGGGTCGCAGACCCATGTGGGCGGCGCCCGCGGCGGCGCCCACGATCGCGGTCTCGGCGATCGGCGTGTCGATCACGCGCCCACCAAAGTGCGCCGCGAACCCTTCCGTCACGCCGAAGGCGCCACCGAGCGCGCCCACGTCCTCGCCCAGCAGGAACACGCGATCGTCCCGTTCCATCTCCTCCCACAACCCTTCGCGCAACGCCTCGAGAAACGTGAGCTCGGGCATCACGGGCTCCGGTACCACGCTAGCTCGACCCGCGCGGGCGTCGCGTACACGCCCGTCAGCGCAGATTCGGGAGCGGGCCCGGGCTCCTCCGCGCTCGTCGCGGCCGCCCGGTCGACCTCTGCCTGCGCGCTCCGGTCGAGCGCGCCCAGCTCGGGCTCACTCGCCCACCCGGCGAGGAGGGCCGCGCGGTATCGCGCGATTGGGTCGTTCTGCGCCCAGCGCTCGAGCTCCTCCTTCGGGACGTAGCGCTGATCGTCGTGCTCGGCGTGCCCGCTCCGCCGGTACGTCTTCACCTCGACAAACTGGACACCCTCCCCGGCCCGCGCGCGCAGGACGGCGCGCTCCGTCGCCTGATAGACGGCGAGTACGTCGTTGCCGTCCACGGTGACCGCGGGGATCCCGTAGCCCGCTGCGCGATCTGCCAGGTCCCGCACGGCGAACTGTTTCTCCGGAGGCGTGGCGTAGGCCCAGCCGTTGTATTCCCCTATGACGACGAGGGGAACCCGCTGGACCGCCGCGAAGTTGAGACCCTCGTGACAGGCCCCGGTCGAGGTGGCCCCGTCGCCCACGTAGACGAGGGCCACGCGCGGCTCGCGGCGCAGCTTGAAGCTCAAGGCGATTCCGGCCATTACAGGGACCATGTCGCCCAGGTGGGAAATCTGGCCCAGAAATCCGCGCTCCAGGTCGCCGAAGTGGATGTTCAGGTCGCGGCCGCGCGATGGAGCGGTCGCTGTCGCCTGATACTGGCGCAGCACTTCGAGCGGGGTGGCGCCCATGACGAGCATCGACCCGAGGTTCCGGATGAGGGGCGAGAGCACGTCACCCCGCTCGAGGGCGTAGGCCGAGGCGACCGACTCTCCTTCCTGGCCGAGCGAGCGGAACAGACCGCCGACGAGCTTGTTCTGTCGATAGAGGAGGAGCAGTCGCTCCTCGAGGCTACGGGTGAGGACCAAGTAGCGATAGATTTCCAGCAGTTGGGCCCGCTCGAGGCCCTGAGCGGGGGCCTGGGTTGGAGCGCCCGGGAGCACGGCAGGGGTCACGGGCGCGGCGCGAGACGTCATGACGTAAATTGTAGTGGGCGTGAAACTTGGCCTGCCCCGCGAGGCAAAGCAAGCGCGGGCGTAGGCAATCCACTGGGAGGAGTTGGCGGGATGGCCACGGCAAAGCTGCGCGTTGCCGGCATGCATTGCGGCAACTGCCAAACGAAGGTCGAAAAGGCGCTGAAGGGAACGGCCGGGGTGTATTCGGCGGTCGTCGACCTGCAGGCGGGTGAAGCCGAAGTCGATTTTGAAGATGACCGCGTGACGACCGGACAGTTGCTCGCCGCGGTCGAGCGGCTGGGCTACGGAGCGAAGCTCGCCGGCTAGTAGGCCCCGCGCACCGGGTGCGTGGGCTCGACCCGCAGATGGATGTCCACGAGAAAGCGCTTCGCCAGCCGGTCGAGCTCAGACTCTCCCACCTGGTCCGTACCGATCTCGACCATAGTGTAGTGGCCGCCTTCGGCTCGCGCCGCGATAGTGACCTTCCCAAGCGATCCCGTGTAGACGCGACGGCGCGGCTGCTCTTCGGCGGGCACCAAGCGCGCCCCAAAAAAGGCCCGCGCCGCTTGCAGCACGGCGTCGGGCGCGAGGGTCGTTCGATGGAAGTACCGCATCAGTTCGCCCAGGACGCCCGGAAGCGCCGCAGCGTGAGACTGTTCAGAACCACGCTGAGACTGGACCACGCCATGGCCGCACTCGCCAGCACGGGCGAGAGGAGCACGCCGAGCCACGGGTAGAGGGCCCCCGCGGCGATCGGGATGCCGAGCAGGTTGTAGATGAACGCCCAGAAGAGATTCTGGCGGATCGTCGTCATCGTACGGCGGGAAAGATCGATCGCGGTCACGACGGCCCGCAGGTCGCCACGAATGAGCGTGACGTCCGAGGCCTCGATCGCGATGTCCGTGCCCGTGCCGATGGCGATGCCCACATCCGCCTGCGCGAGTGCGGGGGCGTCGTTGATCCCGTCGCCCACCATCACCACGCCTTCATCCTCCGCCTGGTATTTCCGCACGATCTCGGCCTTCTGGGACGGCAACACCTCGGCCAGCACGTGGTCGATCCCGACTTCCTGCGCCACGGCCTCGGCGCCCTTCTTCGAGTCGCCGGACACCATGAGCACCTTGAGGCCGCGCTTCTTGAGGGCGGTGACTGCTTCCTTCGATGTCGGCTTCACCGGATCGGAGACCGCGATGACGGCGTAGACCGTGTTGTTCACCACGACGATCACCGGGCTCCGGCCCTGGGCGGCGAGCCGGTCGGCGTCCGGTCCGAGCGTCCCGAGCTCGAGGCTCCGCTCGCGGGCGTGCCGGAGCGAGATCACCTCGATGATGCGGCGATCGACCGTGCCGCGGACGCCCCGCCCTTCCATCGCCGCGAATTTCTCGACCGGCAGGAGCTCGACCTGCTTCTCGCGCGCGGCCCGCAGGACCGCCGCGGCGAGGGGATGCTCCGAGCGCTGTTCCACGGACGCCGCCCATTTGAGCACCTCGGCGGGCGCGATCGGGGTGCCGTCCGGGCGCTTCGCCGATACGATGTGCGTCACGGCGGGCCGCCCGGTCGTGATCGTTCCGGTCTTGTCCAAGAGCACGGTGCGCGCCCGTGCAAGTTTTTCGAGCGCATCGCCGCTTCGGATCAGGATGCCGTACTCCGCCGCGCGGCCGGTGCCGACGAGCAGCGCGGTCGGCGTTGCCAGGCCCAGGGCGCAGGGGCACGCGATGATGAGCACGCTGACCAGGGCCACCGTGGCGAAGACGAGCGAAGGCGCCGGGCCGAAGTCAAACCAGGCCACGAACGCCGCGATGGCGAGCGCCAGGACTACGGGCACGAAGACGCCGGCCACGCGGTCCGCGAGCCGCTGCACGGAAGCCTTCGTCGCCTGTGCATCCTCGACCAGCGCGACGATCTGCGCCAACGCGGCGTCCTTCCCGACCCGCGTCGCCCGGACCGTGATGCTCCCCGTCGTGTTCACCGTCCCGCCGACGACCTCGTCGCCCGCCCGCTTGCCGACGGGCATGGGCTCGCCCGTGAGCATGGACTCGTCGACTGCGGAGCCGCCCTCCGTGACCACGCCGTCCACCGGCACGCGCTCGCCCGGCTTGACGATCACCTCGTCGCCCGCGACCACCGCCTCGACGTCGATGTCCTCGTCCTTGCCGTTTCGGCGGACGTGGGCGATGGGGGCCTTGAGCGCGGCGAGGCGCCGGATGGCCTCGGACGTGCGACCCTTGGCGCGCGCCTCGAGCAGGCGCCCGAGCAGAACGAGCGCGATGATCGCGGCCACCGCCTCGTAGTAGACGTCGGGGGCGAGTCCGGCCGACGCGAGGACGCTGCCCGCGATCGTGGCCAGCACGGAGTAGAGATACGCCGCCGTGGTGCCGAGCGCGATCAGGGTGTTCATGTCGGCCGTGCGGTGCTTCAAGCCGCTCCAAGCGCCGCGCAGGAACTGCTGGCCGGACCAGAGCAGCACCGGCAACGTGAGCACCGCGAGCGCCACGCGGATCATGAGCGGCGACACGACGCTTCGGGGGTCGAGGAGCCGCCGCACGGGCAGGGCGAGCGGCATGAGGAGGCGGCTGAAGAGATCGACCTCCTTCACGCGGCCCGCACCGCCAGGGCCCCCCATGAGGAGCATCGAGCCCGCCATGGCGACGATCGTCACCACGGCCGCGAGCGCGAACTTCCCGGCGAGCGTGCGGATCTCCTGTGCCCGCGCCAGACGCTCGCGTTCCATCGGGTCTTCGGCCGCGATGGGCGCCGCCACCTGGAAGCCCGCCGCTTCGACCGCCCGCTCGAGTGCCGCGACCGTGGTGACGCCCGGGACGTAATCGACGGTGACCGTTTCGGTCGCCTGATTGGCCACGGCCTTGACGACCCCCCGAACGCGGCCCAGCTCGACCTCGAGCGGTGCCGCGCTCGACGCGTAATGGAGGTCCGTGACGCCGAAGCTCACGGTCGCGGTCCCCGCGTGGTAGCCCGCGCCGCGGACCACGCGGACCAAGTCGGCGACGTGGGTCTGGGCGTCGTCGTAATCGACGGCGGCCTTGCCGGTAGCGAAGTTCACCGCGGCCAGAGTGACGCCGTTGGCGTTCGTCAGCGCGTCCTGGACGGTCGCGGCACAGCTCGCGCAGCTCATCCCTTCGATGGGCAGGACGATCCGGGCCTTACTCATGCGTCACTTCTGGTGGAGCTTGTGGGGCGAGGCGGCGGGCTCGCGGTCGCTTGAGGCCGGTTCGACGACGAGCAGGCCCTTCAGCATGTTCATCCCGCAGCGAAACGGGTACTCCCCGGCCGTGGTGGGCGTGAATTCGATCTTCGTCGTCTCGAACGCGGGCAGGCGCGCGTCCACGCCGAAATCGGGGAACAGGACGCGCTCCGAACAATCGCTCGTTTCGTCGCGGTAGAACTCGAGCGCCACCGGGCGGCCGGCCTGGACTACGATCGTATCCGGCGTATAGCCCCCCTTCACCGTCACGCGAATCTCCTGCACCGTCCCGCCCCTCGACGCGGCGACCCCGGGACGCCGCGCCCATAAGAAGAACCACAGCTCCCAGGCGACCGCGCCCACGCCGACCGCGGTGACGACGATCTGGGCGAGGCTCACACCTTCTCGTAGTACTCGATGCCGAGGTGCGTGATCTGCTCTTCGCCCATCATCCAGCGCAGCGTGTTCTTGAGCTTCGTTTGCTGGATGAACAGGTCGTGCTCCGGGTAGAGCCCGGGCGCCGTCTGCGGGCTCTTGAAATAGAATGACAGCCACTCCTGGATCCCCGACATCCGCGCCCGCTGTGCGAGGTCGAAGAACAGCGCCAGGTCGAGCACGATTGGCGCGGCGAGGATCGAGTCGCGACAGAGGAAGTCGACCTTGATCTGCATCGGGTAGCCGAGCCACCCGAAGATGTCGATGTTGTCCCACCCTTCCTTGTTGTCACCACGCGGTGGGTAATAGTTAATGCGCACCTTGTGAAAAACGTTCCCGTACAGCTCGGGGTAGACGTCGGGCTGGAGGATGTACTCGAGCACTCCGAGCTTCGATTCTTCCTTGGTCTTGAAGGATTCCGGGTCGTCGAGGACCTCGCCGTCCCGGTTCCCGAGAATGTTGGTCGAGTACCAGCCGCTGAGCCCCAGCATGCGCGCCTTGAAAGCGGGGGCGAGCACGGTCTTCATCATCGTCTGCCCCGTCTTGAAGTCCTTGCCGCCGATCGGGAGGTTGCGCTCGGTGGCGAGGCCCTCGAGGGCCGGGATGTCGACGGTGAGGTTCGGGGCGCCGTTAGCGAACGGAACGTTCTCCATCAGGGCGGCGTAGGCGTAGAGCATGGACGGCGCGATCGCCGGATCGTTCTGCTGCATTGCCTTCTCGAACGCCGCGAGCGTCTGGTGGGCGGGGCCGGGGGAGAGAAACACCTCGGTCGACGCAGCCCAGATCATGACCAGGCGCGTCGCACCGCTCGTGCGCTGGAACTGCCGGATGTCCTCGCGCAGCGCCTCGGCGAGGTCACGCTTGGTCGGGGCCCGCTTCACGTTGGTGCCGTGGAGCCGCTTCACGTACTGCTGGTCGAAGGCGGCGGGGAGCGGCGCGATGCCCTTGAGGAAGGGCGCGATGGGTTCGAGGTGTCGGCCTTCGAGCACCCCGGCCTTCACGGCCGCGGTGTAAGCGTCGTCGGGGATGGGGTCCCAGGCCGCGAACACCAAGTCCGAGAGGTCCGCGAGCGGCACGAACTCCTTCACCTTGGGCGCGCGTCGCTCGGGGCGCGGGCCCAAGCGGATGGTCCCCATCTGCGAGAGCGACCCGATCGGGAGCGCGTGGCCGCGGCGTATGTTTTCGACGCCGGCGATAAAGGTGGTGGCTACGGCCCCGAGACCCACGAGCATCACACCGAGTTTCCCGGTCGCCGGGGCGATTTCACGTCCGCCTTGCGTCGCTGACATCAGTGTCCTTTCCGTGACTGCAGTACAGGGGCGCGGCCCGGCACGGTATCCCGCGCCCGCAGCGGCCGCACGCCGGGCCCGCGCGCCACGCGGGCGACGTGGGCGACCCGCTGCACGACCGTGACGGTCGTCGCGACGGCGAGCAGCGCCACGAGCCAAAAGAGGAGCATCCCGTTCGGGCCCGCCCCAAAGAAGAGCGTGGGAGCGCCCAAGAGCACGATGCGCTCGGCCCGCTGCGCGATGCCGACCGTGCACTGAATGCCCAGGGCTTCGGCTCGCGCGCGGGTATAGGACACGAGGAGGGAGCTCGCGAGCGCCGCGCAGGATAACACGACGGCGAGGGTCACGCGGTCGCTCGGCACCATGCCGCCCAAGAACCCGGCCGCGATCCCGGTAAAGAGCGCCGACTCGCCGACCCGGTCCAAGGTCGAGTCGTAGAACGCCCCGAAGACCGTCGGGGCTCCGCCGTCGCGGGCCACCCGCCCGTCCAACATGTCAAACACACCGCTCACGAGCAGCAGGCACCCGGCCCAGCGCGTCTGCCCTCGCGCGAACGCGACGGCCGAGCCCAGGACTACGAGCGTGCCGACGGTCGTGATGGCGTTGGGTCGAACGTGCAGCCGGATAAGAAGCTGCACCAAGGGTCCGAGGAGCTGCATCGCGCCCCGTCGAACCGCCTGGGGGATCAAGTTCATTGGCGGGAGAAAAGTAACGGCGCCTCAGAGACGGCGGAAGGGTGAAGAGCGAGGCAAAGTCCTAATAGAGCAAGTACTTGAGCCGCACCCGCGCAAACGCCGCGAGGGCCGATGCCCAGTCCTTCCAAATGGCGTCGGGCGCCTGATGGGCCAGCAGCGCGTCGCGCAGCGCGGGGCCGTCGGCCAGGCGATCGAAACGGACGACCTTGAACTGAAACGAATCCGGATATGCGGCGAGGAGAGCCGCGAGCAGGGCGACGGCCGCGTGCGTCGGATCGTAGGTCGCTTGATCCGTCACGCGAAGCCGAACGACGCGGAGCGCGCGGCCTGCGTACTTGCCGTCCGGGGGCTCGCTCGGCGTAACCGTGTCAGCCGACAGAGCGACGCCTTGGAGCCCCGGGGCACCGGCCATGTGGGCGATCAGGGCGTGTGCGTCGAGCCACGGGGCTCCGACCATCTGGAACGCGAGCGCGGTGCCCCGCCCGACGGACAGGTTTGTGCCTTCGAAGAGACAGAGTCCCGGATAGTGGCGGGCGCTCTCGAGCGTGGGGAGCGCAGGCGAGGGCGTGATCCAGGCGAGCCCTGTCTCGTCCGCCGACATGTCGCGCCGCCAGCCCGCGGCCGGTACCACGGTGAGGTTCGCATGGAGCGCGTAGAGATCGTTCGCCATGCGGAGCATCTCCCCGAGCGTCATGCCGTGCCGCATGGCGACAGGCAGGACGCCCGGGAGATCGGACGCCGGCCGGGGGCGCTCCGCCACGTTGCCCTGGACGATCGATCCGCCGAGGGGATTGGGTCGGTCGAGCACGATCACCGGCACTCGGGCCCGCGCAGCTGCGGTCATGAGCAGGCTCGCGGTCGCGACGTAGGTGTAATAGCGGGCGCCGACATCCTGAAGGTCGATCAGAACCGCGTCCGTGCTGTCGAGCGGCGGGTGCGTGCCCCCGTACAGACTATAGATTGGGAGGCCGCTCGTTCGATCGATCGAGTTCGGGATGTCCGGCCGGTCAAGCGCCCCCTGGAAACCATGCTCGGGACTGTAGAGGCCAATCACCCGCACCCCGGCCGCCTCAAGCCGCTCGAGGTCCGGGTGCCCGTGACGGTCGACGCCGGTCTGATTCGTGAGCAACCGAACGCGCTGCCCGCGCACGAGGTGCATCGAGTCTGAGAGCAGGACGTCGATCCCGACCCGCACCTGTGCAGCGAGCGGCCGAGTGACGACCGACAGGACCAGGACCGAGACCATGAGGCACCTATCCATCGCTTAGCGCTCCTTGGCGTGCTGGGACTCGGCGCCTGCTCCTCGCGCCCGGCCCCCACGCCCCTCGCTCCCACGCCGGCGCCGGTCGCCGCGGCGCCCGAGCGGGACAGTCTTGCCCTAGTCGACTCCCTGCTCGCGAGCCTTACGCTCGAACAGAAGGCAGCCCAAGTCGTGATGCCGCTCGTGAGCGGCGCCTACGCGGCCGCGGATGACTCGGCCTTGCAGGTCGCCCTGCGCTGGGTCGACTCGCTCGGCGTGGGCGGCCTCGTCGTCTCCGGGGGCTCGCCCTTCGACATCGCCGAGAAGCTGAACGCGCTACAGCGGCGGTCCCGCGTCCCGCTCCTCGTCTCAGCCGACCTCGAGTGGGGCGCGGGGATGCGGCTGCGTGGCGGCACGGCCTTCCCGATGATGATGGCGATCGGCGCGACGGGCAATCCGGCCGATGCCTACATGATCGGCGAAGCCGCGGCTCTGGAAGGGCGCGCCGTCGGGATTCAGGTCAATTTCGCGCCCGATGCGGATCTCAACAACAATCCGCTGAACCCGATCATCAACGTGCGCTCCTTCGGCGAGAGTCCGGCGGCGGTCGCCCCGCTCGTCGAGGCCTATGTGCGCGGTCTCGAAGACCACGGCATGATCGCCACGCTCAAGCACTTCCCTGGCCACGGCGATACGCGCGAGGACTCGCACATCGGGCTGCCGGTGGTGATGACGAGCTACCAGCATCTCGACTCCGCCGAGTTCGTACCCTTCCGGGCGGGGATCCGGGCCGGCGCCGGGGCGATCATGAGCGCGCACATCGCGCTGCCCGCGGTGACGGGCTCGGACGATCCGGCCACGCTGTCGAGCGCCGTGCTCACCGGCCTGCTGCGCGACTCGCTCAGGTTCCAGGGGCTCGTAGTCACGGACGCCCTGACCATGGGCGCGATCACGACCCGCTTCGGCGCGGCCGACGCGGCAGCGCGCGCGTTCGCCGCGGGGTCGGATCTCCTGCTCATGCCGAGCGACGCCGACTCCGCCGTCCTCGGCGTGACGGCCGCCGTCGCCGACGGCCGGGTGCCGCTCGCGCGGCTCGATCAATCGGTGCGGCGCCTCGTGCTCATGAAGTGGCGCCTGGGACTCTTTGCCCGCCGCACCGTGTCGCTCGACTCGCTTCCCGAGACGGTCGGTGCCCGGCGCTTCCGCGACGAGGCCCGTGACCTCGCGGTCCGGGCGCTCACGCTCGTGCGCGACAGCGGGAGCGTGCTCGCGGGCTTGCGCGCCCGCCGCTCGCGGATCGCCCTCATCGCCTACGGCGACGAGCTCAACGCGAACGTCGGGAGCGTGGTCGCCGACGTGCTCCGGCACGGCGGCGATACGGTCGGCTACTTCCGGTTGTGGCCGATGTCAGGGACGCTCTCCTACGACTCGGCCCGCGCCACGCTCGCGCGGGGTCGGGAGGCCGTGTTCATCACGGACGTGCGGCCGCTCACGGCCCGGGGCACGATCGCCCTACCCGATTCCATGGCCGATCTGATCGCCGCGACGGACCGCCGACGCCCAACCGTCCTCGTGTCGCTCGGCAGCCCGTACTTGCTCGATCAGACGACCGCCAAGTCCTACCTGCTCGCCTGGAGTGGCGTGACGGCGGCCGAACGCGCGGTGGGGCTCGCGCTGCTCGGGACCGTCCCGATCGGCGGGCACTTGCCGATCCGGCTCCCGCCCGCCTACCCCGTGGGTTGGGGGTTGCAACTCCCGACCGTTCCATGAGGCGCTGGATCGTCCTGGCCGCCGCCCTCTCGGGCGGCGGCTGCCACGCTCGCCTCGCGCCAGTCGAACCCGCTCGGACCCCCGCCCCCGCACCACCCTTGAGCGCGGCGCTGCCCGAGGCCGCTCCCCAGGCGTTGGGGTTCGACAGCACGGCACTCGAGGTGACCGTCGCATACCTGCGGGCCGAGGCCGATAGCGGCGCGTTTCCCGGCGCGGTGCTCGCCGTGGGACGCCACGGCCGGAGCGCGCTCCTCCGCGCCGTGGGACACTACGGCGCCGACGACCCTCGGCCGGTCGAGCCGAGCACGATGTATGACCTCGCGTCTGTCACCAAGGTCATCGTGCTCACGACCGCCTGCATGATGCTCGTCGATCAGGGGACGCTGGCGCTCGACGCGCCGGTCCGCCAATACCTCCCCGCGTTCCGCGGACCCGGCAAAGACGAGGTCACGATCCGGGAGCTCCTGGTCCACGCATCGGGGCTTCCGGGGTGGCGTCCGCTCTTCAGAGATGCCAGCACGCGCGCCGAGGCCCTTGCGCTCGTCGACACCACGCCGCTCGTGCACCCGCCGGGGACAGTGTTCGAGTACTCTGACCTCGGCGCGATCGTCCTGATGCAGGTGGTCGAGCATCTCCTGGGCGAGTCGCTGGACCAGTTCGCCGCGCGCCGTCTCTTCGGCCCGCTCGGGATGACGAGCACTCGCTACCTCCCGCCGCCCAGCTGGCGTCCACTCATCGCGCCGACGGAATTCGACACGGCCTTTCGCCACCGCATGCTCGTCGGGGAGGTGCACGACGAGAACGCGGGCCGCCTCGGCGGGGTCTCGGGACACGCCGGGTTGTTCTCCGACGCGCCCGATCTGGAGCGGTTCGCCGCCATGCTCCTGAACGGAGGGGCGTGGGACGACGTGCAATTCGTGCGGGCGGAAACCTTGGCCGAGTTCACCCGCCGCCAGGACCTACCACCGGGGTCGACGCGGGCGCTCGGGTGGGACACGCCCGACCTCCCGCCCGACTCGACGTCGAGCGCGGGCGCCCTGCTCTCCGCCCACGCCTTCGGTCACACGGGGTTCACCGGGACGTCGCTGTGGCTCGACCCCGATCGGGACCTGTTCATCATCCTGCTCACGAACCGCGTGAACCCCACCCGCTCAAACAACGCGATCCGACGGGTCCGCCATCACGTCGCGGACCTCGTCGTGCAGGCCCTCACCCATCCCGAGCTGTGAGGTCCGTCGCGCCTACCGTGGCCTGGGCGAGGAGATCGTCAGCTTGAATCCGTCGGGGTCCCGCAGCCGGCACATGCGGGTTCCAAACGGCGTATCGGCGGGCTCGGACTCAAGTGTCCCACCGTGGGTCTTGATCCGGCCCGCTATCGCGTCGATGCTCTGCTCCGTCGTGAACTGGAGCGAAAACCCCTCTCCCTTGACCCGGTCCCAGCCCTTCGCGCCGTTGTCCTGATTGATCAGGATCCGAACGTCTCCAGCTTTCAAGGACACCGCCCGGAGAACGCCCTCGCGTTCGTGCCGGCGATCGACCGCGAAGCCCACGACATCGCGGTACCATGCGAGACTCGTCTCGATGTCCTTCACGGTGAGCGACGCCTCGAGACTGCGCGCCTGGAAGGGCTGCTCGAGATCCTTTGTGCCTTGAGGACTCACGTAAACCTCCGAAACGAGACTCTTCGCGAACCTGGGGTGGGATGAAGCTACCAGAGCGCCCCGGCGCGGGGCAGCGGATCCCTCATCCACTTCGAGTCAGCTGTTCCCGCCAATTACGGCTCGCACGGGGTCCGAAAGGACAAAGGAGGACGGCCACTGCCGTCCTCCTTTGCGTTCTTCTCGGCTCTCGGTACCGCTCAGCCGACCCCGCCTGATCCATTGAAGAAGCTGTTGCCGCCGACACTCTCACCACTCGAGAGCGTCAGCGAGAAGCCGTAGCCTGCGTACGGGGACGAACACGGAGTGCTCGACGCCGAAGAACCCTCGGCCGGCAGCTCCTCGGGACTCCCGGCCGGTGCGGCCTCGCAGACGGTATACGTGCCGGCGGCGAGATTCGCGAACGAGAACGCCCCGGTCGAATCCGTGGTGGTGGAAATCGTGGTGCCGCTCGAGTTGGTGAGGTACACCTTCCACCCCGCCATGGAGCCGTTGTCGCCGCTTACAGTCCCGCTGATCGACGCGGTGCCCGTGCCCATACCGCTGCCGCCCGACCCCGACCCTCCGGTCCCGCTACCGCTGCCACCCTTGCCACCATTGGCGTTGCACTGGGCATCGTGGTCGTCGCGGTCGTGGCCGCGGTCACGGTCCAAGCCGTGGGTGTGATCGTCGCGGTCGTCATCGCAGCAATCGTCCTTGTCCTTGCGATCGTGGTCGGACCGCAAGTCGTGATCGTCGTCGAACCGGCCGTCGTGCTTGTCTCGCTCGGGACATCCGAGGACGCTGCGGTCCGCGAGGCTCAGGCCGCCGACGTTGCTCTCTCTGGCGAACGGGAGGTTCGCCGATCCCAAGGCGGGGCTCACCGATCGAGCGAGCTCCGCCACCCCTGCCCGTGCTTCGGGCGCCCTCACTGCACCTAACTCCAACGCCGTCAAGGCGATGGCGATCATTGCCACACTGCGCGCGCTCATAGCTCCTCCTCACGATGGTGAGCAGTACCAGGCTCCGGATTCGCTGTAGGGCGCGAAAGGGCGACAGGAGGGCCGGGTTCAACCAGCCGCGCTCACAATTCAACGTCCCTCGAGGCCAGCGCTGTGAGGAATGGCCAGGGGCTTTGTGACAGAGGTCACAATCGACACGCAATGCGCCCACGCAGCAGAGGATCGAGACCCCAAAACCCGCAAAACCCCTCGTCCTATGACGTTTCTATGCGCAACATTGTTCGACTCTGTGTCCCTCATCGCGCAATTTTGGCGCTCTGGCCTGCCACCTTGGTACGCCGTGCGCCCGGCGCCTGGGCTTTGGCCTCGCGGCGATTCGGAACGTTGCACGTTGGAGCCGTCAGACCGTCAACAATTAGGAGGCGAGATGAACCGCAGGGGTTTCACGCTGATCGAGCTGTTGATCGTGGTGGTGATTATCGGGATCCTCGCCGCCATCGCGATCCCGAAGTTCG
>Ga0209415_10000215_pt1 | contig 99220 bp, 73 predicted proteins | sample PeaSoiSIISIP2007_FD_187696 | JGI IMG/M metagenome (GOLD analysis project Ga0209415, IMG submission 187696) | Peat soil microbial communities from Weissenstadt, Germany - SII-SIP-2007 (SPAdes) (version 2) | ecosystem: Environmental > Terrestrial > Soil > Wetlands > Peat | place: Germany...
CCCGCCAGTTCTTCGCCGCGAGTCTCCCCGCACGTGCGAAGACTTGTTGGTACGTCTTCAGGGTAACCAGGAACCATTCCACCGGTGCACCACCGTGAGGCGCGCACTCTATCGGTGGCGACCCAGGGGGTCAACTGACAAGCAACAGCGGCGGCGCCCCAAAAATGTCAGCGATCGAGCGACGCTCCGCGGCCGCAGCGGTTCCCGATCTCGCGCAAGCGCTGCGCCAGCTGATTCCACTCGTCACGCAAGGCGCGCGGAACGGGTTCCTTTAGGCTTTGCGCCCACGGCGGTCCAGCTTCGGGTCCGGCAATGACCGCCTGCGCAACGGACTGTACCATCGAGGACGTCACCCGCGGGCCCAACCGCCTCAGCCGCGGCATGAGATGCATTTCACGCACATGCGTCATGATTTCCGCGAGCCGCTCGCGGATGTGCAGCTCCTCGCTCAAATACTCCCAATCGATCGGCGACAGGTCGCCCGTCAGCGGCCACAAGTATTCGTCGATTCCCATCTCGATCCGGTCGTCATCTCTCCGCATCATGCTCCTCACACAGATCAACGTCGTACCAGACTACGCGGCACCGGCAGGGCCGCACAGACGGCCCTGTGCCGTTCGGCACACGGAAGACGGATTTGTTGTGTCGGACGAGACTGCGAGGCCGGCTATGCGATGCTGCGGCGCGGCGGGCGCCGCAGATCACCGCGCAGAATGTGCTCGGCGGGCGCGTTGTACCGCTGATCGAAGAAGCGCGGCGTGAGCACGACCTTGCGCGCATCCCGGCACACCAGGCCCTCGCGTTCGAAACGTTTCATGACGCGCGCCACGTTGGCTCGCGAGCCGATGGCAAACTCGGCGAGATCGGCGTGCGTCAGTGGCAGATCGATCACCACCCCCGCTTCGGTGTCACGGCCGAAATCGCGCGCCAGCACCGCCAGCTCTTGGATGAGGCGTTCCTCCAACCGCAACCCGAGCTGGCAACACTTCTCATAGAGCAGGCGGCTCAACACCCGCCAGCTGAACGACACGATCTGTAGGACCCCGGGCGCCGGCGAATTCGCTACCAGCTCCGCCATCATCTCGTTGGTGATGATGGCCACCGTCGCATCCGTGAATGCGCTCGCCGAAAACAGCCGCGGCTGGCCCTTGTCCATATACCAATTCAGGCCGAAGAACTGCCCCGGCCGAATGAGCTGGACACACACCGTTCCGGCGCCCGACGGGCAACTCACCTTGACCACACCGGCCACCAAGAAGTTCACGAAGTCGGCCGTGTCCTCCGGGCTGAAGATGCTCTGCCCTTTGCTCCAGCGGGCGAGTTGGGCGCTGCGTGCCAGCTGATCGATCGCTGTCGCGGTCAGCCCCATGCGCCGCCCGACGTCGGACAACAGCGTTCGAAACCGTTCTTTCGGCACGCTCAACATCACACGCTGATGTGCTTCCATGGATGAGTCAGCGAGTCAAGTTGCCCTGCCGGAGGTACTCCGCCGTGCGCACGCCAAAGCCACGGGTTGCACGCCGGCCGCTCTCCGACTACCTTTGACGCAATGACGGTCGAGCACAAGGACCTGGAAGGCGGCGTGCGGGTTCTGACGCTGAATCGGCCACCCGCCAACGCCATCAACGCCCAGCTTCTGGCCGATCTTTCGGCTGCCTGCGCCGCCGCCGAGACCGACGCGCGCGTGCGCGCCGTCGCGCTCACCGGCGCCGGCAAGTTCTTCAGCGGCGGTCTCGATCTCAAGGAGGTCACCGGCAGTACCGGACCGGAGACGTTCGGAGCCAGCTTCGGTCGCAACGACGGGGTGTTCGCCCTGTGGACCCTTTCGAAGCCGACGATCGCCATAGTGAATGGGCATGCCATCGCCGGCGGCGGGATTCTCTGCCTCGCCTGCGATGTCCGTATCGCGGCACGAGGTAATACGAAGATCGGCCTCAACGAGGTCGCCATCGGTCTCGCCTTTCCGACCGGCGCCTACGAGATCGCCGCGCTCGCGTTGAGCAACCACGCGGCGCGCCGCGTGTTCCTGGAAGCCGGGCTCTACGACCTGGAGACGGCGCGCACCCTGGGCATGATCGACGACATCGTCGAGCCCGCGGACCTCGAACGCGTCTGTGTCGAGCGCGCCCGTCTGCTCGGCGCGCACGCTGCCGCCGCTTACGCGCACACCAAGCGCGCGCTGCAACGCGACGCGGTGCAGCGCGTCGCCAACGAAACCGAAGCGCAGCGCCGGGCGACGGTTGACGTGTGGACCTCGCCGGAAACCAGGCGGATCGTGATGCAGCAATTGTCACGGCTGTCGAAGACCGCATAGGGAGAAACGTCCATGATCGATTACGCGCAATTCGAGCAGGCTCAAGGGCTCAATTGGTACGAGGTGGATCCTGACCTGCGTTTCCTGATGGACATGCACGTCGATCCCGCCGATCGCGACTGGGCGGAAGGCCATCTGCAGCGCATGGGCGCGCTGTGCGGCGGTCCCGTCGCCACACGCTCGGAGATCGTCGACAAGAATCCTCCGCGCCTCGAGCGCTACGACCGTTGGGGTGAGGAGATCAACCAGGTCGTGCATCACCCGGCGTCGCTGGCGACCAAGCGCGACCTCTGGGAGCACGGCTTCCTCGGCCTGCCGTGGAGCCGCGAGGTGAAGGAGCGTAAGCGCCCTGCCCCGCCGGCGTTGATGCGCGCTTTCCAATACCTGATCTGCCAGGCCGACACGGGAATGGTGTGCTCTCTCGGCATGACCACAGCCGCGGCCGAGCTCGTCGAGCGTTACGCCGATCCGGAGGTGCGCGAGCGCTTCTTCTCGCGCATGACGACCATGAACTACGACGAGGCCATCGACGGCTCGATGTTCCTCACCGAGAAGCTGGGCGGCTCCGACCTCGGTACGTCGGTGACCACCACCGCCCGTCAAACCGCGGACGGCTGGACAGTCAGCGGCGAGAAGTGGTTCTGCTCAAATGTCGACGGCAGCGCGATCATGGCGCTCGCCCGACCCGAGGGCGCGCCTGCGGGCGTGCGCGGCCTGGGTTTGTTCCTGATCCCCAAGTGGCGCCGCGACGGCAGTCACAACGGCATTCACATTCGCCGCATCAAGGACAAGCTCGGCACGCGCTCGGTACCGACCGCCGAGGTGGAGCTGCGCGACGCCGAAGCGTATCTGTTGGCGGGCGGTGCCAAGGTCCCTGACGGCCGCGGCCTCAACCGCATGATGGAGATGGTCAACAACTCGCGCAGCGGCGTCGCCACCATGGGGCTCGGCATCATGCGGCGCTGCTTCCTCGAATCGGTGATCTATGCGGCGCATCGCGAGGCTTTCGGCAAACGCCTACGCGATCAGCCGATGGTGCGTGAGCAGCTCGTCCAGATGATCGTCGATCTCGAAGCCACGACGGCGATCGTCTTCGCGTGCGTCGAGGGCAGCGCGTCGGCGAAGCGGTTCCAGCGCATCCTGGTGCCGCTGGCGAAGTTCCGCGCCACACGTCGCGGCGTGGAGTTCGCCTCGCTGGCGGTGGAGATACACGGCGGCAACGGCTACATCGAGAATTGGCCGGTGGCGCGCCAGCTGCGCGACGCGCAGTGTCACACCATTTGGGAAGGCGCGGAGAACGTCATCTGCCTCGACGTGCTGCGCTCGATGGTCAAGGAGCAGGCGCACGACGCACTCCTCGCGCGCGTCGACAGCGCGCTGAAGCAGAGCCGACACGAAGGCTTGGCGGCGCCGGCCAACGCCGTGCGCGCGGCGCTCGGGGAAGTGCGCGAGATCATCGCCGGTCTGGCGACGATGGAACCCGACGTGGTGCAGCTCAACGCCCGGGCTGTCACCGGCTATTTGGCCGATCTCATCCAAGGCGCGCTGTTGCTGGAGCAAGCCGCGTGGGAGCTGGAGCATCGCGGCTCGGCACGCAAGGCCGTCGTCGCGCAGGTTTTCGCCGATCTGCACCTCAGCGCGAAGCCGCTGCGCGGCATCCTGTCCGGGAACCGCATCGCGCTGGACCTGTTCGACGCGCTAGTCTGCTACGCTCCGATCGCTCCGGACCATGCGACTCGCTACCTGCGTCAGCCGCCCGTACGCGCGGTCGCATAGTGTCGGGCGTTCAGCTTTAACCATGTCGGACTGGGTCATCGACGCCGGCGACCAGGACTTCGAAGCCGCGGTCATCGCACGTTCGAAGCAGACGCCGGTCGTTGTCGACTTCTGGGCGCCCTGGTGCGGCCCGTGCCGCACGTTGGGGCCGCTCCTGGAGCGACTTGCGGAGGAACACCGCGGCGAGTTTGTCCTCGCCAAGGTGAACGTCGATGAGAATCCCGGCCTGTCCGGGGCGCTCAACATCCAAAGCATCCCTATGGTGCTCGGCTTCCGCGATGGTCAGATCGTTTCCGAATTCGTTGGCGCGCTCCCCGAGGCCGGCGTGCGCGAGTTCTTGAAGAAGGTGCTCCCGAGCGAGGCGGACCAGCTAGCAATGGCCGGGCATCAACTCTTGAAGGCAGGCAAAGCAGCGGAAGCCGAGGTGGCGTTTGGCCGTGCGCTACAACTCGACGCGCGGTGCGAACGCGCGCAGCTCGGTCTGGCTACGATCTTCGCGGCGCGCAATGAATCCAAGGAGGCGCTCGAACAGCTCGACCGCATCGGCCCCGGTCCGGTGCGGCAAGACGCCGATCGTCTCGCCGCCGAGATCCGCGTCCGCCAAGCCGGTGGCGGTAACGAGCAAACGCTGCGCGCCAAGATCGCCGCCAACCCGCGCGATCTCGAAACACGCCTGTTGCTCGGACAGGTCCTCGCCAGCGCCAAGAAATACGAGGACGCGCTGACCGAGCTCCTGGAGATCGTCCGCCGCGACCGCAACTGCCAGGACGGCGCCGCGCGCAAAGCCATGCTCGACATCTTCGAGCTCCTCGGCCCCGAGCACGAGCTGACGGGGCGCTACCGGTCGGAGCTGGCGAAAGTGCTGTTCAGTTAGCGCGCAGACCACCGCCCTCACCTCCGCCGCGGTGACGGGCGAGATCGACGCGCGTGGAGAAGTGGCCACCGCCGGCTGACAGTCGGCTCTTTTCGAATTCGCGCGGAAACGCTAATAGTGATATCGGTTATTATCGTTAGTGAAAATAGCGATGACCGAGCGTCGACCTTCCGGCCGCCGGATCCGCTGCGCTGGCGGCTACAAAGCCTTCGTGCCCAACCCACTGCCGCCGCGACTGGATTGGACTGCACAGCTGGCGAACGCGCTGTCCGCCGCCGATCGCGCCATCGGTCGCCTGGCGGGTGAGGGGCGGCGACTGCCCAATCCGCACCTCTTGATCCGACCGTTCGTCAAACGTGAAGCCGTGCTGTCGAGCCGGATCGAGGGAACGCAAGCGACCCTCGGCGAGTTGCTGGCCGCCGAGGCCGGTGCGGCCGTTGAGCGTAGCCCGGCTGATATGCGCGAAGTCGCCAACTACGTGACCGCTCTCGAACACGGTGTCGCGCGTCTGGGCAAACTACCGCTGTCGCTGCGCCTCATCAGAGAGCTGCACGCGCAGCTGATGAAGGGCGTACGCGGAGAGACGGCCGACCCGGGCCACTTCCGGCGCAGCCAGAACTGGATCGGCCGTCCCGGGGCCACGCTCGCTACGGCCACCTACGTGCCACCGCCGCCTGATCGGCTCATGGAGTGTTTGGGCCCGTGGGAGCAGTTCCTCCACGACACCTCACTCCCTCCACTTATTCAGATCGGCATGGCACACTCGCAGTTCGAGGCGATCCATCCGTTCTTGGACGGCAACGGTCGCGTCGGCCGGTTGCTGATCACGCTCTTCCTCGTCGAGCGCGAGATCCTGCCGGCACCGCTGCTCTACCTGAGCGCCTTCTTCGAAGCGACGCGCGCCGAATACTACGATCGCTTGCTCGGCGTCACCGAGCGCGGCGAATGGGAGGCGTGGCTGCAGTACTTCCTCACCGGCGTTGCCCGCCAGGCCGAGGACGCCGTGTCGCGGGCGCAGCGCATCGATGCATTACTCACGAGCTGGAGGGTGAAGGTCGCGCGGATCGCGTCCAAGCCGGTCGCGGACCTGATCGACCTGCTCGCTGAGAATCCGTTCTGCACCGCCACCGGCATCGCGAAAAGGCTCGGTATCGCCTTCACAACCGCGCAGCGCGCCATCGACCGGTTGGAGTCGGCAGGGGTGGTAATCCGAGTGTCGGCAGCGAAGCGCAACCGCGTCTACTGCGCCCAGGCGATCCTCGACATCCTCGAGGAGCCGGTATGAGCCCCGCGTTGGCGGAGGTGCTGTTCAACTAACGCGCGCAGCACCCCGCCGGTGGGACTGCCGAGTCGGGCATTGTCAGTCCGCGAGCGCCTTATCCAGCGCGTCGCGCAGAGCGAGGAGCGAGCGGCTCCCATTGGCCACCTTGTCGGTCCAGCGGATCGCGGCTCGAGCGACTTGGTCGTTGCGATTGTACTTGCCCGCCGTGCCCAAAGCAGTGAGCAACGCCCCCAGAACCGTTGCAGAGGCGGGCTCGGACTGTTTCGCCACCAGGCGGGTTCCACTCAAGAGTCCTTGCGCGGAACTCGGCGGCGTCAACGACGCCGCCCGCTCGCGGCCTGCGTGTCATCCCGCCCACGAAGTGCTTCGATGGCTTTCCGAAATGGCCGCGTGCGGCCGTGCTTCACATCCACCAGCCCGCGCCGGATACGGTCGCCGGCCTCGAGACGATCGATAAGCAAGCTGAGCGTTTTCACTCGATAGGGTTACGCCATCGCAGTCCGGGGAAGCGTCCGAAGTCACCGTCATTGGAGTGCAGCTCGCACTGATGCTCGATTGCCAACGCCGCGAGGTGGGTGTCGGTCGTCAAGCTGCCGGCGACGCCCGTGGCGCTGAACAGGCTTTCCACGATCGATAGGTGGCGTCCTCCAGGTTCGAGGATGTGCACGTGCGGGCGCGTGAGCCAGCCTTGGACGCGTTCGAGCGCTTCCAAGGGCGGCAACGGATCGCGAAACAGGGCGGGATGCGTGGCGAGGCGGATGAAGCCGAATGAGACGGCCCACGGGATGGCGACGGCGCGCTCGTTCGTCATTAGATTTTTCCACCAAGCACGGGCCGCCGCGTGCTGCGGAAGCGCCTCGTTGTAGGCATAGAGGAGCAGGTTGATGTCGGGCAGGATCATCCCCGCGCACGCTCGAAGTGCTGTGCTTCTAGCTCGTCTGCCAACTGATTGAGCCTGAGCGGATCGACCCCGGTGCGCAGCGGGCTACGAAACGTGTCGACCCGGAACGGTTTTGCCGCTCGTCGGCTCACGTCCTGCGCCGTCAGCCCACGCCGGAGAATGGAGTTGATGGCGTCTTTGAACGAGAGCCGCTTGCGGCGGGCGAAGTCCTTCAATTTCGCGGCAAGGTCGTCGTCGAGTGTGAGTGTGGTCCGCATGGAGACATCATGATGCGCGCAGATCGAGCCGTCAAGATGCGGACTTCCGTTCAGCCATCATCTCCCGCGCGCGGCGCTTCTAACGATTGAGAGCCGCCTCAAGCATCACCTTGCGCGCGGGCCGTCTCGTAAGAACGTGCGGGCTCAGCCCCGGGTGCTTGTGAAGCGCATTCTCCGCAGACACGGCTACCCGCCCGACAAGCAGGAGAAGGCCAGCCAGACGGTGCTGGAGCAGGCGGAGGTGCTGTCGGAGCTCTGGGTCAACCAGGCGGCGTAACGCAAGCCGCAGGCGTACCGGCGTAACGGTTTGGCGGTTCACTGACCTCACCGCCCTCTCCTGCCTAACCCGCGAACACTGCCGCGTGTTTGGGCTTGTACATCTCCTCAGCTGAGTCGTCGGGCGCGATCTGCGGTTCGCCTCCGGTCACCCGTCGCGTGGTACGCCGCTTGCCTCTGGCGAATGACGTGCATCTCATCGCCCGTTCGATCGATGCACCGGGGGCTCGGCATGAATGATCTCGATATCCAACGCGGGCCGGCGGTGGTCCGTTCTCCTATTCAGTCCTGTCTGGAGCGGTTGCATGCCCGGCATGCGGGACTCACCGACGGCGCGGGCGCCACCTACATTCCGGAGCTCGCCAAAGCCAATCCGGAGTGGTTCGGCATCTGCGTTGCGACGACCGACGGACACATCTACGAAGTCGGCGATAGCCGCGAGCTGTTCACCATCCAGTCGATATCGAAGCCGTTCACCTATGGGCTCGCACTTGAAGACCGAGGGCCAGACGCGGTTCTCGCGAAGATCGGGGTGGAACCGACCGGTGATGCGTTCAATGCCATCAGTCTGACGCCCGGCAGCGGCCGGCCGTTCAATCCGATGATCAACGCCGGCGCCATCGCCGCCACCGGCTTGGTGGCCGGGCATTCCAGCGCCGACAAGCTCAGCCGCCTTCTGGGAACGCTTTCCGTCTACGCGGGCCGGACGCTGTCGATCGACACCGCCGTCTACGAATCCGAGAAAACCACCGGGCACCGCAACCGGGCCATCGGCCACATGCTGCGCAACTTCGACATCCTCACCGCCGACCCTGAGCCGGCGCTCGACCTCTACTTCCAACAGTGTTCCGTCGCGGTGACTTGCCGCGATCTGAGTGTGATGGCCGCCACCCTCGCCAACGGCGGCATCAACCCACTCACCGGTGAACGCGCAGTCCACGAACAACACGTCGCCAGCATCTTGAGCATCATGGCCACGTGCGGGATGTACGACTACGCCGGTGAATGGGTGTACGCGGTCGGCTTGCCGGCAAAGAGCGGCGTGGCCGGCGGCATCCTGGCCGTGCTGCCCGGGCAACTCGGAATCGGCGTATTTTCTCCGCGCCTCGATGCCCGCGGCAACAGCGTGCGCGGCGTCGCGGTCTGCAAGGAGCTGTCCGACGAGTTCGGCCTGCACTTCCTGCACGTCGCCCGTTCGTCGCGATCCGCCCTGCACGGGCAGTACAGCCTCGCCGCCGTGCGCTCCAAGCGCCGCCGCAGTGCCGCAGACCGCGACCTGCTCGACCGCATCGGCGATCGCGTTTGGGTCTACGAGCTGCAAGGCGATCTGATCTTCTCCGCGCTCGAGCTGGTCACACGACAGGTCGTGGAACACAGTGCGGCGACTGAGGTGGCGATTCTGGACATGCGCCGGGTGACGCGCATCGACGGCGCCGCCACACACATGCTGCTGGACCTCTGCGTCGACTTGGCTGAGCGCGACCGGCCGCTCCTCTTTGCGAGCGCGCACGGGCATCCGGGCTTTCTGCGCGCCCTCCAGGAGCGCGTGACCAGTTTGGGTCGAGGACCGTGGCCGTTCGAGTCTCCCGACCTCGATTCAGCTCTCGAGTGGTGCGAAAATTACCTGTTGCGCGCGGCCTCCAACGCTCCACCGACTGCAGACGCCGTTTCCCTTGCGGAGCACGAGGTCTGTCGCGGGCTCGACGCGCGTGCCCTCGCTGCTCTCGAACGGCTGCTCGAGCGCAAGCGGTTCGCGCGCGGTGAGTTCATCGTGCGCGCCGGCGAACGCGCCCAAGCAATGTATCTGCTGCTGGCCGGTCAAGCGAGCGTGGTGCTCACGCTGCCCAGCGGGCAGCTCAAACGTCTGGCGACCATCGCACCGGGCATGGTGTTCGGAGAGCTGGCAATCGTAAGTCGCGCGGTGCGCTCGGCCGATATCCGCGCCGACCACGCCGTCGACTGCTACGCATTGTCCGCAGACACGTTCGAGCAACTTGGCCGGACCCATCCGGCGATCAAGGTGACGCTGCTCGAGAACATGCTCCGGCAGTCCTATGAGACCGTCACTCGGCTGAACGGCGAACTCGCTGCTCTCGACGGTTGAGGCGCGAATCAAGCCGGCGACGCCGCATCCGCAGCACGGCCGTAGACGCGCGGCGGCGGACGGCCAACCTCGTCGCGACTCTCCGCGTACAGACGCCGCAGCAGCGGCACACCCGGACGCAGCGCGCCGCGCGCGATGGCGTGGATCATGTCGACGATACGCGCATTCAACGGGACCGCAATCCCCTGCTCCTCGGCGCGCCAGACCACTTCGCCGTTGAGGAAATCCACCGCCGGCTCGCGCCCACGCTCGATCGCTTGCAACATCGACGACCGCAATCGCCGGAACTTGGCGCCCACCGCCAGCAGCAACGCGTGCTTGGCCATCAACGTCGCCGAGCCGGACAGCGCGCGCTCCGCATCGCTCAATGCCACCCAATCGAGGTCGATGGTGCCGGAGATCTTTTCCAGGTGAACGTCACGCGCACGTGCAACGGCAACCACCTCGGTCATGACCTCGAGCGCCAAGCGGCGCACGAAGCGGTAGCGAATCAACGCCCCCAGCCGGTCCCCGCCGATCGTCCCCAGCGAGCTGATGGCGCAGTTGATCGCCAGCTTGCTCCAACGCGCGCCGCGCAGGTTGTCCGTCATCTCGACGGGCCCGATCGGTTCCAACACCGCGCGCAGCGCGTCGAGGCGGGCATCGGACGCGCCGTCGAGGCGGCCGATGACGAAGCCGCCGGCCGACGTGCGCTCGTAGACGCCGGGCTCCTGCATCGAGCCACCCCACGCCACGATCGCCCCGAGCGTACGGTGCGCGCCGGCGATGGCCGCCACCCGTTGCTCGCACAGCCCGTTCTGAAAACAGATGACGGCCCCATCCGCGGCCAGCGCAGGCAGCGCGGCACGCGCGGCCTCCTCGAGCTGCGGCGGCTGGGTGGCCAGAAACACGAAGTCGAACGGTCCGGCGTGCACCGGTAACGTCTCGACCGCATGGCCCGCGATTGCCCGCTCGCGATCCTCTGTGCGGACCACCAGACCGCGCCGGTTGACCGCCGCGGCGATCGCCGCGTTGTGGGTAACCACCAGCGGATCATACCCATGCTCAAACAGCGTGGCCGCCATTATCCCGCCAATGCCGCCGCAACCCATCAAGAGAATTTTCGGCTTCGCCATCACTGTGCTCGCACCACTGACTGCGCCGTGTTTCGGCCATCATGCCCGCGTAAGGCGAAGCGTGCAAGATCGGCCCAGCCTGGCGAGCGGGCATTCGTTCCGCTTGATTCGCCGGCGGCCTCATGCTGAAGACAACCTCACGTGCCGAAGGAGGGTGCTCCATGCCTGTCGATCTGACTATGGTGGGAAAGAAGCTGCAACCGACGCAGTTCACGTATGGGGAGAGAGACGTGATGCTGTACGCCCTCGGCGTGGGCGCCGGCACCGACGACTTGCCGTTCACCTACGAGCGTGACTTGAAGGTGCTGCCCACCTTCGGCGTCATCCCGGCGTTTCCCGCGCTGTTTGCCATGGGCTCCGTGATGTCGGTCAATCCGATGATGGTACTCCACGGCGAACAACGCATCGAGCTGTTCGCTCCGATCCCCACGCGCGGCACGCTCACCACCACACCGACGATCCGGGCCATCTATGACAAGGGCAAGGGCGCGCTGTTGGTGGTCGACGCCGACACCGTCGACGAGAAGGGCACTCTGCTGTTCACAAACACGTTCGGCACCTTCGCGCGCGGTGAGGGCGGCTTCGGCGGCGAGCGCGGCCCGAGCGGACCCAAGAACGTCCCCCCGGACCGCACGCCCGACGCGGTGGTCGAGATGCCGACGCTGCCGCAGCAGGCGCTCATCTACCGCCTGTCCGGCGACATGAACCCGTTACACGCCGATCCCGCCTTCGCGAAGATGGGCGGCTACGATCGCCCCATCTTGCACGGGCTGTGCACCTTCGGCCACGTCGGCCGGGCCGTCCTGCGCCGCTTCTGCAACGACGATCCGGCGCGCCTCAAGGCTCTCGACGTGCGCTTCTCCGGCGTCGTCTTCCCCGGCGAGACGATCGTCACCGAGATGTGGAAAATCGGCGCCGGAGCGCTTATCGTACAAGCCAAGACGAAGGAGCGAGGAGAGCTGGCGATCTCAGCCGCCGGCGCGACGGTGACTGAGGCCTGACGATCAATGATTCACAGCGTGGGCATCAAGCGGTTGACGGTGCATGCCGATGACCGCGGTTATCTTCTGGAGGTCCTCAAGGCCGACGATCCGTTTTTCGAGCCGGTCAAGCAGACGACCTTCACGGTGGCCTACCCGGGCGTGATCAAAGCCTTCCACTGGCACCGCCGGCAGAAGGACATCTGGTTCTTCGCGGCCGGCATGGCGCAGGTGGTCCTCTACGACCTGCGCGAGCACTCGCCGACGTATCGCGAGACGCAAGTCCTGGTGATGGGCGAGCACAACCCGCTGCTCGTCTGCATCCCCGAGTACGTCGCGCACGGGTATCGGGTTTTGGGCAACCAGCCGGCGGCCCTTCTTTACCATACGACCGACGTGTACGATCCAGCCAATCTGGACGAAGAGCGCATCCCCTGGAACGATCCCACGATCGGATTCGATTGGACGACGAAGCCGAGATGAGGCACCGGCGCGCATGAAGATCCTGATCACGGGCGGGGCGGGATTCATCGGCTCGAACTGCGTGCGCTATCTGTTGGCGCAGCATGCGGATGACGAGGTGGTCAACCTGGATGCGCTCACCTACGCCGGAAATCTGGAGAACCTGGCCGACGTCGCGGCGCAGCCGCGGTACCGTTTCGTCCGCGGCGACATCGCCGATCGCGCCGCGGTCGACGACGCCATGCGCGGCGTCGAGGCGGTGGTGAACTTCGCCGCCGAATCGCACGTCGACCGGAGCATCGACGATCCGGCCGGCTTCCTGCGCACCAACGTCGCCGGCACGCTCGTCCTGCTCGAAGCCGCACGGCAAGCGGGCGTCCACCGCTTCGTGCAAGTGTCGACCGACGAGGTGTACGGCAGCCTCGGTCCGGCCGGACGTTTCGACGAGGCCTCGCCGCTGCGCCCGAGCAGCCCGTACTCGGCCAGCAAGGCCGCCGCCGATCTGTTGGCGCTGTCCTTCTGGACGACGTACCGGCTGCCGGTCATCGTGACGCGCTGCTCGAACAACTTCGGGCCGTACCAGTTTCCCGAAAAAGTCATTCCGTTGTTTGTCACCAACGCGCTGGCGGACCAGCCGCTGCCGTTATACGGCGATGGGCTGAACGTGCGCGATTGGATCTACGTCGACGATCATTGCGCGGCGTTGGATCTCGTGCTGCGCCGCGGGCAGCCGGGCGAGGTGTACAACATCGGCGGCGGGAACGAATGCACCAACCGTGAGCTCACCGAGGGAATTCTGCGCGAGCTCGGCAAGCCGCTCAGCTTGATCCGGCACGTGACCGACCGGCCGGGCCACGATCGGCGCTATGCCATCGATGCGTCGAAGCTCCGGCAGGAGCTCGGCTGGCAGCCGGCGCGGACATTTGCCGAGGCGTTACGGCAAACAGTCGTCTGGTACCGCGACCATTCCGGCTGGTGGCGACGCGTGAAGAGCGGCGACTACCGGACGTATTACGAGCGCATGTACGGGAACCGCCTGCGCACCGCGAGTCGGGTGGCCGTCCCATGAGCCGCGCCGAGGCACACAGTGCCGAGGCACACCGTGCCGAGGCCCCGAACACCGAAGCGGCGGCCACTGCGCTGGCGCCGGCGCGTGTCGCGTCGTACCGCGACATCGCCCAGCTGCTGCGGCCGACGCAGTGGAGCAAGAATACCGTCCTGTTCGCGGCGCTGATCTTTGCCAAGCACCTTTTCAACCTGCATGACTGCATCGCCGTCATCCTGGGCTTCGTCGCCTTCTGCGCGGTCGCCAGCGGCGCCTACGTCATGAACGATCTACGCGATTGCGAGCGCGATCGGCAGCACCCGTTGAAGTCGCTGCGGCCGCTGCCGTCGGGGCGGGTAAGCCGCGGCACCGCCATCGGGCTGTGCGTGGGGCTCATGCTCGCCGGCCTCACCGGTGCCGCCGCGTTGGGCGCCAGCTTCGGCGCCATGACGTGCCTCTATCTCCTCCTGCAGTTCGCCTACACGTTCTGGCTCAAGGAGGTCGTCATCCTCGACGTCTTCGCGATTGCCGCCGGATTCGTCATCCGCGCCGTCGCCGGCGGCGTGGTGATCAACGTGCCCGTGTCACCGTGGCTGATCATTTGCACGTTCCTCTTGATGTGTTTTCTCGGCTTCTGTAAACGGCGGCACGAGCTGGTGCTCCTCGAAGACCGCGCCACCGATCATCGCAGCAGCCTGCGCGAGTACAGTCCCTATTTTCTCGACCAGATGATCTCGGTGGTCACCGCTTCGACCGTGGTGGCGTACGCCATCTATACGGCGTCGCCCGAGGTGATCCGCAAGCTGGGCACCGACAAGTTGTACCTCACCATTCCGTTCGTGCTCTTCGGCATCTTCCGCTATCTGTATCTGGTGCACCAGCGGGAAGAGGGCGGCAACCCAACGCAACTGCTGCTGAGCGATCGTCCGCTGTTGGCCGACCTGCTGCTTTGGGTGGTCACGGCGACGGTGCTAATCTACCTGAACCTATGAGCGACGCGGCGCCGCATGGCGGGCGACAGATCCCGAAGCCGTGGGGCTACGAGCTGATCTGGGCGCAGACCGACTGTTACGTCGGCAAGATCCTGCACATCGAACGCGCGCAGCAGCTCAGCTATCAGTATCATCGACGCAAGGACGAGACCATTCATCTGCTGTCCGGTCTGCTGGATCTCGAAGTCGCGGCCTCTGCAGGCCCACGGCGCACCATCCGCCTGCAGCCCGGCCAGAGCTTTCACATTCCGGCCGGGCTGCGGCACCGCATGACGGCGGTCGAGACGTGCGACGTGCTGGAAGCCTCAACCGCAGAGCTGGACGACGTCGTGCGACTCGAAGACCGCTACGGGCGCGCCGAAAAATAGGACCAAGACATGGCAAAGCATCGCGCACTGATCACCGGAGTGACGGGACAAGACGGCTCTTACCTGGCGGAGCTGTTGCTCGACAAGGACTACGAGGTCTTCGGCATGGTGCGGCGCGCCAGCACCGAGAATTTTGCGCGCATCGAGCATCTGCGCAAGGACATCGAGTTGGTGCAGGCCGATCTGCTCGATCAGTTGTCGCTGATCACGGTGCTGCAGCGCATCCGTCCGCGCGAAGTGTACAACCTGGCGGCGCAGTCCTTCGTGCCGACGTCGTGGGAGCAACCGATGCTGACGGCCGAGTTCAATGCCGTCGGGGTAACGCGGCTGCTCGAAGCTATCCGGCTCGTCGATCCGCACATCCGCTTCTACCAGGCGTCGTCGAGCGAGATGTTCGGCAAGGTCCGCGAGGTGCCGCAGACGGAGCAGACCCCGTTTTATCCGCGCAGCCCGTACGGCGTCGCGAAGGTTTACGGGCATTACATCACGGTGAACTATCGGGAGAGCTACGGCCTGTTCGCATGCTCGGGGATCCTCTTCAACCACGAGTCGCCGCGGCGCGGCAAGGAATTCGTGACGCGCAAGATCACCGACGGCGTGGCACGCATCAAGCTCGGGGTCGGCCACGAGCTGCGTCTCGGCAATCTCGCGGCGCGCCGCGATTGGGGATACGCCAAGGACTACGTCGGCGCCATGTGGATGATGCTGCAGCAGGAGCAGCCGGACGACTACGTCGTCGCCACGGGGGAAGAGCACAGCGTCGAGGAGGCCGCGCGTGTTGCGTTCACGCACGTCGGGCTCGACTGGCGGCAGCACGTGCGTGAAGATCCGGAGTTGCGGCGGCCCGCGGAGGTCGACCACCTCATCGGCAATCCCGCGAAAGCGCGGGCGCGTTTGGGCTGGCGGCCGACGGTCGGTTTCCAAGCGCTGATCCAACTCATGGTCGACGCCGATCTGGCGATCGTGCGCCGCGAAATCGAGCCGCCCTCTCCCCCCGCATGCGGTTCCTGATCACCGGCATCACCGGCTTCGCGGGCAGACACTTGACCGCGCGCGTGCTGGCGGACGGCCATGACGTCTTCGGCATGCTGCACCGGCCGGGCTCCGATGATGCGGCCGGTCGGCTGGGTCTGCCCAGCGAGCGCCTCTTCGTCGCCGCGCTGCACGACAAGGCGCGGCTGGCGGAGGTGGTGCGGCAGGTGCGCCCGGATGGCGTGTTCCACCTCGCTGCGTTTACCAATCCGTCCGCGTCATTTGTGGATCCCGGCCAAGCCTATCGCAGCAACTTGCTCGGCAGCCTCAATATTTTCGCGGCGGTGCGCGCGGGGGCCGCCGCGTGCCGCCTCGTCTGGGTCGGCTCGAGTGATGCGTACGGACAGGTGTACGCGCACGAGCTGCCGGTCACCGAAAGCAACCCCTTTCGGCCGTTGAGCCCCTACGCCGTCAGCAAGGCGGCCGCCGACCTCGCGGGCTACCAGTGGTCACGCGCGCAGGGGCTCGACGTCGTCCGCCTGCGCCCGTTCAACCACACCGGCCCAGGACAAGCCGCGGACTTCGTCTGCTCGGACTTCGCCCGTCAGGTGGTTGCGGTGGAGCGCGGCGAGCAAGCGCCGCGCATCGCGGTCGGCAACCTCGACGTGGCGCGTGACTTCAGCGACGTGCGGGACGTCGTGTCCGCCTACGTCCTGGCGTGGGAACGCGGACACGCCGGCGAGGCGTACAACGTCTGCAGCGGGACGGCGCGCACGCCGGGCGAGATCCTCGCACAGTTGTTGCGGCTCAGCGGCATCCGCGCCGAGTTAGATGTGCAACGCACGCGGCTGCGGCCGGTCGATGTGCCCACGTTGGTCGGCAGTGCCGCCGCCTTGCGGGCGGCAACTGACTGGTCGCCACAGTTCACCTGGGAGCAAACGCTGCGCGATCTGCTCGACGACTGGCGCCGTCAGTTCAGCTGATACGTCGCCCGCAGCGCCACCTGATCGCGGTCGCGGAAGAAGCCGAGCTGGGTAAAAGCGCCGCTGATGTTGACGTAGAACAGATCGAAGAGCAGTGAATCCGTGTAGCGGTACGTGAGCTGGAATGGCACGGCAACCGTGCCCAACCGATTGACAATAACCGTCACCGCCGGTGTCAGTCGGCCGTGCATGTAGTCGCTCTGCAGGTGGCTCTGCATGAAGGCCTCGACCTTCTGCTGCTGCACGAAATCGGCCGGCTGCGGTTCCGCATGGGTGAACGTACCCGGTTTCTGCTGGCCGTCGAAGTAGAAGTCGTGGTACCTCGTTTCGCTCATGTTGTACGCGCCGACGATCGCGGTGACCCAAATGAAGCTGTTCGTCGGGTTCAACGGACGTATGAAGATGTTCCGGTCGTAGCCCAGCTCCCAGCGCAGATAGTCCGCGTATGGAACCCGGCCAACCGTCGCGAATTGTCCGACGCACTGTTGACCGATCCCGGTCTTGGCATTGATCGGCGGGCAGGCAAACTCGACGTCCTGGGGATGCTGGTTGATGCGCGGGATGTCGAGGTTAGCGCTTGGGATGAAGCCCGGCTCACGATTGAAGTATTCCGCCTCCATCCGAATGATTCCATTCAACGGCTCGGAGAAGAAGGTGTTGCTCACACCGATAACCGGGACCAGCTTGTGGACGAGCTCGACCTGGAGAATTTTGTTGGGCGCGCCCGTAAAGGCCTGCGCCCGGCTGTCCATGCGGGGCACCGGGGCCTGGTTGAACGCCGTGTAGACCCACGCGCTGACGGTGTAGTCGCGCGCCACCACGGCCTGCGTCCGGAAGCCGTAGCGGCTGTTGGCCATCTTCGGAGCCGGCACATGGTCGGCCAGATAAAAGATGGGATTTCCCAACGTCGCCAGCAACGGGTTGGTCTGTGGATCCGGGCTCGGCGCGGTATAGGGCGACCACGTCGGCGGCGGCACGATCGATGTCGTCGTATCGATGTCGCCGGGCACCCAGTAGGCCTCCACGAAACCGCTCGACAGCGGTCCGAGCGTGTCGAACAGGTTGTAACTCGAGCGGATCGTCCACAGCGGGATGCGCGCCTCATCGACGTCCTCGAAGATGCCGGGCGCCCCCAGGGTGAGGTCGAAGGGGTTGTTCTGATCGAGGAGCGCTACCGTGTCCGACTCGCCCCACGAGATGGCCTGCCGGCCGACGCGCAGGAACAGCGGACCTTTGGAGTAGCTGAGATACAGCTCGTTGATGCGGCGTTGGGAGGAAAAGATGTCCCGCGGGTTGTCCTCATCCGCAAAAGCTGGGCTGAGGCCCTGCGCATTCGTCCCCTTCAGCGTCTGGTTGATATTGGTGACTTCAAAGAAATGCGCATTGTTCGCCTTGGTGCGGGTCCACTGGTCGTGGAACTGGTTCGGCCCGTAATCGTAGACCCCATCATAGAAGGCCCAGCCCGCCAGGCGAAAGTCGAGCGCGTCGGGCGCCAAGAATCCGAGGCCGGCGTCTTTCATCCATGACGTGTACGACACCAGCTTGGCCTCCAACTCGGGGTTGAAGAAGTTGCGGTGTTGTACCATCTGCCCGGCCCGGACCGTGGGGGTGGTGTTGTCGTACGAGCCCTCCGTCCGAAACGCGCCTTGGGTGTAGACGCGGGCGCGCAAGCTGACGTTCTGCTCATCGTCCAGGTAGATGGCCGACGCCGCGCGTGCGAACGCGAATGTGAGCAGCAGCGCCAGAACCCACCACCGTCGACCGAAGGTCTTGATCCGCCCCATGCGCTTCCCCCTTTCGCTTCCGGCACCGTCGCCGGAGTCAGCGGTATCGCTCAACGATTAATTGAGCGCGCTTTTAGACCGCCCCGCATCGGACTGTCAAGCGCGTTTTGTGGGGGCATGGGATGCCGACGCGCCGCGCGCCGGATCGCTGCGGGCGAGACCGGCGCACGCGCCTTGACTTCGACGATCTGATCTTGCATTCAAGCGTTTGATTCAACCGATCGATTGACCGCTCCACACGTCGGAACGTCGCCCGAAGGGGGAACTACATGCCACCGATTCTGTACGAGAAGAAGGACCGTATCGTGTTCATCACCATCAACCGGCCGGAACGCCGCAACGCACTCAACTTCGAGGCCTTCGGCTTGCTGGCGAAGGCGTGGCTCGATTTCCGCGACGATCCGGATCTATGGGTGGCGATCATCACCGGCGCCGGCGACAAAGCGTTCTGTGCCGGCGGCGATCTGAAGGAGTTCATCCCGATGGTCACGCAGAACATCGGGGAGCTGTCGGCGTCGGGCGGCAGCCAAACGCTGGGCGGCGACATTCCGGTCAACGCCTCGCTCGTCGCCGTGCTGCGCGAGGTGGAGATCTACAAACCGATCATCGCCGCGGTCAACGGCTTCTGCATCGCCGGCGGCATGGAAATGTTGCAGGGCACCGACATCCGTATCGCCGCCGAGCATGCCAGCTTCGGCATCGGGGAACCGCGCCGCGGCCTCTTCCCCGGCGGCGGCTCGACGACGAAGCTGCCGCGGCAGATCGCCTTCCCGTGGGCGATGGAGATCCTGCTCACCGCCGAGCCGATCAGCGCGCAGAAGGCGTATCACTACGGCATCGTGAACGAAGTCGTGCCGCTGCAAGATCTGATGCCGACGGCCATACGCTACGCCGAGCTGATCTGCAAGAACGGGCCGCTGGCGGTTCGCAAGGTGAAGGAGTCGGCCTTGAAAGGCCTCGGCTTGCCCATGAAAGAAGCCCTCGATCAAGAACTGATGTATTCCGGCGAGATTTTCTCCACCGAAGACGCGATGGAGGGCATCCTCGCCTTCCAGCAGAAGCGCGCGCCGGTGTGGAAGGGGAGATGACAGACAACAGACCGCTTCGCTGCCTGAGAACAGACAACAGACCGCTTCGCTTCCAGACAACAGACAACAGACTGCTCGGACGCGGTGTCTTTGTCTGTTGTCTGTCGTCTGTTGTCTGTTGTCTGTTGTCTATCTTCTGAGGCCTTCCTTGAGTCGCCTCCTCGCCAAGAAATGGCCGGTCCCGCGCTTTCGGGACAAGTGGCGCATCCTGGTGCGCCAGGCCGACCGGCTCAGCATGGCAACGCTGCCCGACCGTCTGGCCGAGCTGTACGGCGAGCGCCCTGCCCTGTTCCTCGACCAACCACTCGAGTATTCATTCTTTCGCGACGACTGCGTCACGTTCAACGATCTGGCGCGTTTCGTGGCGCGCATCGCCCATGGGTTACGGGGTCTCGGCGTCGCGAAGGGCGATCGGGTCGGCATCATGACGGGCAACCGCATCGAGGCCGCGTTCGCCGAGTTCGCGGCGCAGAAACTCGGGGCCGTGCCGGTGCCGCTCAACATCATGCTGCGGCCCGACGAGATCCGCTTTCTCGCCGGCGATTGCGGCTTCCGCACGTTCATCACCGATCGAACGGTGTTCGAGGGCCTCGGTGGCACTGTGCCCGGCGTCACGAATTGGGTGCTGGCTACCACGCGCGACGTTCCGGCCGGCGCCACGCGGATGAGCGACCTGATTGCCGATCAACCGGAAAGCTTTCCCGCCGCTCCGCTGGCGCCGAATGATTTGGCGATCATCTTCTACACGGCGGGAACCACGGGATTTCCGAAGGGCGCAATGCTCAGCGATGCGGCGCTGATGTTTGCCATCCGCTCGCTGGCCAAGCTCATCGCGTTTTTGCCCACCCAACACCACAACCTGAGCTTGTTGGTGATGCCGCTCGCGCACACGTCCGGGCATCAGGCGTTATTGTTGCAGCTGGTGATGGGAACGCCGATGCTGCTCATGGGCCGTTTCGATCCGCAGCGCGTCCTACAAGCCATCCAGGATTTCAAAGTCACGATGTTCTCCGGCATCCCGACGATGTATCGCATGCTGCTGGAAGCCGGCGCCCACGGCTACGATCTGCGCTCCATCGAGATGTGGGCCGGCGGCGGCGATGCGTTTCCCGATAGGTTGATCAACACGTTTCGCGATCTGGCGGCACGGCCCGGACGCTTGGGACTCACGAAGCGTCCGCGTTTCGTCCGCGGCTACGGCCTGGCGGAGACCGCCGGTCAGCTCGCCACCGCAATGAGCGGAGCGGTGGGGGACGGTGCCGCCGGCAAAATCATGCGCGGTGTGCAGTACAAGATCGTCGACGCGGAGGGCCGCCCGCTCCCGAAAGGTGAGGTCGGCGAGCTGGTGGTCAAGACGCCGGGCATCATGTCCGGCTATTGGAATAACCCGGAAGAGACCGCGAAGGTTCTGCAGCATGGCTGGTTCCGCACCGGCGATCTGGTGCGCGAGGGCCGCCGCGGCATGCTGTACATGCAGGCGCGCCAGAAGGACATGATCAAGGTGGGCGGCTACTCTGTCTTCCCGGCGGAGATCGAACGCAAGCTCATCGAGCATCCCGCCGTCGCGCAAGCCGCCGTCGTCGGCGTCCCGCACGGCGTCAAAGGCGAGATGCCGGTGGCCGCCGTCGTTCTGGAACCTGGCGCGAATGTCAGCGAGGACGCACTCGTCACATGGGCCAAGGAACACATGGCCCCGTACAAAGCGCCGCGGCGCGTCGTCTTCGTCGACGCCATTCCGCAAAACTTCGCGATGAAGGCGAAGCGACGCGAGGTGCGCGAGCAAGTGATGGAGAGGCTTAGAACCGAAGAAGGCCTCCACCCTAACCCTCCTCCGTTCACGGAAGTGTTCACAGAGGAGGGGACAAGAGTTCCCTCCCCTGTGGCCATCTCCGGCCACGGGGGAGGGCCAGGGAGGGGGTCGCGCTAGACGAGGAGGTCCATGAGCAACCTATCCGGCAAGTACGCCATCGTCGGCGTCGGCACGTCGCGCTTCGGCAAGCTGCAAGGCGTCAGCACGATGGGGTTTACGATCGAGGCAAGCAAGCGCGCGCTTGAAGACGCCGGACTGTCACGCGATGAAGTTGACGGCGTGCTCGTCATGATGCCGGCGATCATGGGCGAGCAGCACGGTTGGGCGGCACGCGTGGCGGCGTATCTCGGCATCGAGCCGACCTTCTCCGCCACCATGGACATGGGCGGCGCCACCGCTTGTGGGTCGGTGCAAACCGCGATCGCGGCCATCGACGCGGGTTACTGCCACACCGTGCTGTGCTGCTTCGCGACCCAGAACTGGCCGCAGGGCGTCGCCATGCAGTTGTTCGGGTCGGAGTTCCAAGTACCCTACGGTGACGTCGGCGCCATCACCTTGATGGCCCACATCAAACGCCGCCAGCAGCACGAGTACGGCTACACGGACGAGCACTACGGCCGCATCGCCGTCACCTGGCGCGAGCACGCCCTGCTGAATCCGGATGCGCAGATGAAGAAGCCGATGACGCTTGAGGCGTATCTGAGCTCACGCTGGGTCGCCGAGCCGCTGCGCCTGTTCGACTGCTGCCCGAACACCGATGGCGGCGGCGCTTGCATTGTGACGTCGATCGAGCGCGCCCGCGATCTGCCCAAGCGCCCGGCACGCATCCTCGGCGCCGGACAATCCCATTCGTCCGAGATGATTCACCCCGGCGGCTCAAACAAGGACCACTGGGGCGGAAAAAAAGCCGCGGAGCTGGCATTCGGCATGGCCGGGGTGACGCCGCAGGACATCAATGTCGCGCAGTTCTACGACGCCTTCACGCCGCGGGTTATCCACGATCTCGTCGCCTACGGTTTCTGCAAGCCCGAAGAAGCCGGCGAGTTTATCGCCGCGGGCAATCTCGGTTTGACCGGCTCGCTGCCGTCGAACACCGCCGGCGGTCTGATCTCCGAAGGCCACCTGTCCGGCTTCGGCCACATCCGCGAAGGCGTGCGACAACTCCGCGGCGCATGCGGCGCGCGGCAGGTCACGGATGCGGAGCTGTGCCTCGTCACCGGCTACGGCGGCGCTCCACATGAAGCGCCGCCGACGGTAAGCTACTCGGCGTTGATACTGGGCAAATAGGAATCCAGATGACAGACAGCAGACAACAGACAACAGAGGACAGACTTCAGAAGGGAGACGACACGCAGCGGCCTGGTGCTCCGATCTGTTGTCTGTCGTCTGTTGTCTGACGTCTCCGGAGGAACCCATGTTCGTCATCGAGAAGCCCCTTCCGCGTCCGACCGAGGATAGCGCGCCGTACTGGGAAGCGGCGCACAAGAGCGAGCTGCGCATGCAGAAGTGCAGCGACTGCGGCCACGTCCGCTTCCCACCATCCCTGCTGTGCGCACGGTGCTTGTCCGAAAGGGCGGACTGGGTCCGCCTCAGCGGGCGCGGGAGCGTCTTCAGCTGGATCGTGGTGCATCAATCGCAACATCCGGCCTTCAACGCCGACACGCCGTACAACGTCACCATCGTTGAGCTCGAGGAGGGCCCGCGTCTGCACACCCAGCTCATCGAATGCGCCAACGATCAGATTCACATCGGCATGCCCGTCGAGGTGGTGTTCGATCGAATCAATGATGAGGTGACGCTACCGAAGTTTCGCCCCAGGAGATGACGCAGATGGATTACTCCTTCACCCCCGAACAAGAGGCCTACCGTCAGACCATCCGCGACTTCATCAAGCGCAACTGCCCACCGGAGCTGGACCGGCGCTTGGAAGCGGAAGAACGCTACCCGCACGAGCTGCTGCCGAAGCTCGCGGAGACCGGCGTGCTCGGCACGTACCTGCCGGAGGAGTACGGCGGCATCGGCGGCAACGCCGTCGACTTTTGTCTCACCGTCGAAGAGCTCGCCTACGGCAGCGAGGCGGCATCGGCCTGCTACCTGCTCCCGGTGTTCTTCGCCGGCCACATGATCAAGATGAACGGCAGCGAAGAGCAGAAGCGTGCCTACCTGCCGCGCATCATCCAGGGCAAGATGAAAGGCTGCTTTGCGCTGACCGAGCCGGAAGCCGGCTCCGACGCGGCCGCCATCAAGACGTTCGCCGAACCCGACGGCGACGATTTCATTCTCAACGGCCACAAGCACTACATCTCCGGCGCCGACGTCGCCGACTACATGATGGTGGTCACGCGCACCAACAAGGAGGACCGCTACGGCGGCGTCACCATCTTCATGGTCGACCGCACGCTGCCCGGCGTCACCTTGCACAAGATGCCGAAGATGGGCTCGAAGGTGATCTCGCTGCAGGAGATCTTCTTCGACAACGTGCGCGTGCCGAAGGCGATGATCATGGGCGGCCCGGACGGCCTCAATCAGGGCTGGTGGCAGATGATCAAGAGCCTCGACATGGAGCGCCTGATGGTCGCCATCTCGCACGTCGCCATCGCCCAGAAGGCCTTCGACAAGGCGCTGGAGCATGCCAAGACGCGGCGCCAGTTCGGCCGGCCCATCGGCAGCTTCCAAGCCGTGCAGATGCAGATCGCCGACATGGCCATCGGCATCGAAGCCGGCCGCCAGATGACGTATCATGCAGCCTGGCTGCACGCGCAGGGCAAACCGTGCTCACTCGAAGGGGCCATGGCCAAGGTCTATTGCACCGAGATGTGCTTGAAGATCTGCGAGCTCGGCATGCAAGTGCTCGGCGGCCAGTCGTATCTAGAGGACAACGATATGAACCGCTGGATCCGCATGGCCCTGCTCGGCCCCGTCGGGATGGGCTCGAACAATATCCAGCGCAGTATCATCGCAAGTATGCTAGGATTGCAGATGCGCGATCTCAAATAGCAGACGACGAACGACCGATACGAAAAGCGCTGCCGATCGCCTGGACGACGGTCGCTCGGATCGCCGATGATCGGCGGCGCCGCAACCGAACGTGGAGGGGGCCCACGTGATGAACGACATCGGAAGGAACTCCGGCCTAAGATCGGTCCGCAGTTGGCAAGCGCTGGGATTGCTTCTCGCGCTGCTGCTCTTAGACTTCAAGCTCGCGCACGCCGCGAATTTCACCGTCAACAGCACCGCCGACGCCGTGGATACCAATCCTGGCAACGGCGTCTGCGCCGGCGCCTCCGGCAACTGCACCTTGCGCGCCGCCATCATGGAGGCCAACGCCCTCCCCGGCGCCGACACAATCACCCTGCCCGCTGGCACCTACACCTTAACCATCCCCGGAATCGGCGAGAACGCAGCGGCCACCGGTGACCTGGACATCACCGCCGACCTGACCATCAACGGCGCCAGCGCCGTCACCACCATCATCGACGGCGCGGGGCTCGACCGGGTGTTTGACGTTCTCGCCGGTACCGTCACCTTCTCCAACGTCACCATCAAGGGAGGGAGCAGCTACGGTAGTGGTGGCGGGATTGCCAACGAGGGCGGCGCCCTCACGATCTACCGCAGCACCGTCAGCGGCAACACCACCACCGGCGTCCCCTTCGACCCCGGTTTTGGTGGCGGGATCGCCATCGTCAATACGGGCACCCTCACGATCAACAGCAGTACCGTCAGCGGCAACAGCGCCGCCAATTGGGGCGGCGGCATTTTCAACAACAGCGGCACCCTCACGCTGAACAACACCACCGTGAGCGGCAACACCTCCAGCAACGACGGCGGCGGAGTATTCAGCTTCGGTGGCACCTTCACGATCAACAGCAGCACCATCACCGGCAACAGCGGCGCGGGGGCGGCGGGCGTTGGCGGCATATGGGGCGGCGGCACCCTAAGAAACACCATCGTCGCCAACAGCCCGTCCGGGGGCAACTGCGCCCCCGGCGTCACCTCCCTCGGCCACAACCTGAGCAGCGACGCCACGTGCGCCTTCGCCGGCCCCGGCGATCTCAACGGCACCAACCCGCTGCTCGGCCCACTGGCCCTCAACGCGCCGGGCACGACTCAGACCCAGGCTCTGCTAGCGGGCAGCCCCGCCATCGACGCCGGCGACAATATCGGCTGCCCAAGCACCGATCAGCGTGGCGTTCCCCGCCCTCAGGGCGCGGCCTGCGATATCGGAGCGTATGAGGTGCAGTCTACGCCCACACCCACGGCGACTCTCACGCCGACGCCCACCCGCACAGCCACGCGGACGCCTAGCCGCACACCGACCGCCGCCGGCACGGCAACGCCGGCGCCAACCGTGTGCAGGGACGTTCTGGTGGACGCGGGGGTCGATGACAACTTCAGCACCGCAAACGGTCCCGAACCAGCTTCTCCCAGTCAGGGGCTGCAAACGCTAATCGGCCTCAACCCCGCTCTGCCGCGCGCGGACTTCGATGTCACTTCAATTAATCAGCAGTTCGGCAATACGTTCGTCCTCCCTCAAGGGGACTGCGTCACAGGAGCAATGCTGGAATTCCGCGCGCAGCCTCTCGCTCCCGCGCCCTCCGGCAGCGACAACGATGCGATCAACTTGGGCTTCGTCAGTTCGAGCGGTCAGTTTGTGGGCACGCACTGGTCCGCCTACTTCGGAAGCGGGAACACCGGCCTACCCATGCTGCTGACGCAGCAGTGGGTCCCGGGAAATTTTGCTGCCGGGAATGTGTTCTCTTTGGATTTGGGGAATCTGCCCGGAGGAACGAACCTCCTGTCGGACCTCGACGCCAAGCGATCCCTGGATATGTACATTCAGGACGACACCAGCGTCGACTACGTTCGGTTAGTGGTGTCGTTGTGTAGTTGCCCGATTCCAACTCCAACCAAAACGCCGACGAGCACACCAACGGCGACGCCTTCGGCGACGTCACCGCCGCCTCCGTGCATTGGTGACTGCGACGGGAACGGGATCGTCACCGTGAACGAGATCCTGCTCATGGTGAACATCGCCTTGGGCAACCTACCCGCGTCGGCCTGCACGGCCGGCGATGCCAATCACGACGGCACCATCACCATCAACGAGATCCTCGCCGCCGTGAACAGCGCCCTGAACGGCTGCCCGTGCGGCTTCATCGGGCCGCGGATGTGCGGCGGCGCCTGCCCCACCTCGACCGACGTGTGCCAGCCGCTCCCTGACGACTCGGCGTGTGTGTGCCGGCCGCTTCCGACGGGCACGTCCACAACCACACCGACATCCACGGCGACGCCAATAGCCACGCGCACCTGCGTGTTGCCGCCGCCGAACATGGTGGCCTGGTGGACGGCAGACAATACCGCCGACGATTCTTCGGGGAACGGCAACAACGGCACCTTGCAAGGATCGGCGAGCTATACAGCCGGAATGGTCGGGGCGGCCTTCTCCCTACCGACACAGTCGGACTATGTGGAGGTCCCGGATGACCCGTCGCTCAACTTTTCGGGTAACTTCTCGATCGACGCGTGGGTGCGGACAACCAGCACTGTCACCGGCACGATCGTGGACAAACGTGCGGGAAACACCTCGTTTCCGATCGGTTATCATTTCTATCTCGCTGGCCCATACCTCGCCTTTCAGCTGGGTGACGGTTCTTCCTTCATTGTCTACTACGCGCTGCCCATACCGATCAACGACGGCAATTGGCACCACGTGGCGGTGACGATACACCGAAGCTCGCAGACCGGAGGGACATTCTACATCGACGGCAGCCTCACCAACCATTTCGACCCGACTCTTCGCTCCGGAAGCATCGCCAACTCAGCTCCGCTGCGTATCGGGCAGCAATACTTGGCCGGATTTGAAGCCTTCAGCGGAGCTATCGATGAAGTCGAGCTTTTCGATCGCGAGCTCGCCCCGACAGAGGTACAAGCCGTGTACGACGCCGGTTCAGCAGGGAAGTGCAAGACACCCACGCCCACCCAAACCGCATCGCCCACTCCTACTCGCACGCCGACACCGCCACCAACCGCGAGCGCCACAGCGACGCACACGCCCAGCTTGACTCGCACTCCGTCGGCTACCGTGACGTCCACCCGCACCCCCAGCGCGATAACCACGCCAACGGCAACTTCCTGCGTGTTGCCGCCGACGCACATGGTCGCCTGGTGGAAATTGGATGAGCCACCGGGCGCTACGACCGTGGTGGATATCGGGTTGCCACCCGCAAACAACGGCGTGCCGCGCCCCGGGCCGACGGTCGGTCCGCCTGGTGGTCCTCAATCCGTGCCAGGGAACTTGGTGACGAGTCCACCCGACGGCGCGTTACTCTTCGACGACCCGACGACGTACGTCGAAGTTCCATCGAGCAACGACCTCAATCTCGCGAACTCCGATCTCACGATCGACGCGTGGATCAAGCCGACGGAGGTCCACCCGGCCCTTCCCGGCATGATCGACGTCGTAGAACCCATCGTCGACAAGCTCGGCAGCGGCAACAAGAAGGGATATGCGCTTTATCTGCACATCACGGCCGACTGTCCTGCCTGCACGCCCCTCCCTCCATATCCGCCGAACACGAAGCAATCCGTCGCGATGCGTCTGGTGTTCGCGGTCGGCGACGGGAACAGCACGTTCTTCTACTCCAGCGATGCCATTTACACAGGCACGTACGGCGTGAACCCGCAGGTGCCAATCTCCCCGCCGTGGCCCGATTGGAGGCACGTCACCGTGGCCGTCGATCGCACCAGTAACATGGGGACGTTCTATTTGAATGGGAGCCACTGGGATTCGCTGGATCCGAGCGGGAACCTCGTGGCAAGCTTCTCCCCGGTTACCGGCGTGGACGACAGCAGCGCGTCCTTCTTGATCGGCGGCACGCGGTTGTTCCCAACCCCAATAGCGATCGACGGTGAGATCGAGATCAACGAGCTGGAAGTCTTCAACGTGCCGCTCTCGCCAACGGACATTCAGTCGATCGCCGACGCGCCGGGAGGCAAGTGCAAGCCACCCACACCGACCCCAGCGACGTCACCGACCAGCACGCCCACGCCGACGCCAACCGGGAGCGCCACCAGAACCGCGACCAGCACCCCGACGCCGAGTCGCACGCCCACCGGGACGGCGACCTCGACGAGGACGCCAACCGCAACCCTGACCCGCACGCCAACGCCGTCGGCAACAGCAACGAACACCCCGACTCCTCGGCCGACGCCAACACCCACTCTCACCGCCACCCGCACCGCCTCTTCTACGGCGACGCCAACGCCCTCAGCGACCCGGACGTTCACGCCTACCCCCTTTGCAACCGCTACACCGACGCCTACGCCCGTCTGCATTGCGCCGCCACCGAATATGGTCGCGTGGTGGCCGCTGGACGAGTCGTCGGGAGCGACGAGCCTGCAGGACATCATCGGGGGAAACAATGCGACGCCCTTCGCGTCCCCCGTCGGCGCCGGGCAAGCTCCTCAGCCAGTTCCTGGCGTGGTGAATGGGGCGATCGACTTCCCCAAGTTTGGCAACGGACTGAGCGGCGCCGCAGTAAGCCCGCAAGGGGCGCTGGCCGCCATCGGCTCGGCCGACTTCACCATCGATGCGTGGGTACAATTTCCACCAGCACCGGCTAACAGGCTGCACTACGTTGTGAACAAATTCGACGTCTCGCAAAACAGGGGCTATGCCCTGTATGTCATCTCACCCGGCACGACCGGCAACGAACGACTAGAGCTCCAGTGGGGCGACGGCAGCAATGGAAGCACTGTGCAAACTACTTCGCCCATTACACCTACCCAGTGGCACCATGTGGCAGCTACTTTCGCGAGGAACGTAGGTGGAAACGCGCTGGATATCCGCTTGTACGTGGACGGTGTCCAACAAGGTCAACAGGTAGGAAACCCTCCGAGTGTAGGCTCCCTGGTGAACTTTCTCGTCCTGGAAATCGGGCAAGAACCCAGCACGGTCGATGAGCCAGTGAGCATAGACGAGCTGGAAATCTTCGACCGCGCGCTCGGCCTTCAAGAGATCCAAGACATCGTTAACGCCGGCTCGGCCGGGAAGTGCAAGCCACCTACACCGACCCCAACGGCGTCAGCGACCAACACGACCACGCCGACAGTGGCACCGACCAGCACCGCTACGAGCAGCCCCACGCGCACACCGTCCCCCACCGCTTCCTTCACAAGAACACCGACCGCCACCAGCACACCAACCGGCAGTCCCACGCGTAGCTTCACGCGCACGCCATCTACCACCGTGACGCCAACGGCAACCCGAACCGGTACACCCATGTGCGTCACGCCGCCGTCCAACATGGTTGCGTGGTGGCCTTTGGACGAACCAGCGGGCGCCGGCACCGTAGTGGATATCGGGCTGCCACCTCCAAACAACGGCGTACCGCAACCCGGACCCATCGTGGCGTTGCCGCCCGGTGGCCCGCTAACCGTTCCGGGAAACCTGGTGACCAGTCCGCCCGACAGGGCGTTGTACTTCTACGGCCCGACAATCTACGTCGAAGTGCCTCCGAGCAACGACCTGGATCTCGCGGGCTCCGATCTGACCATAGACGGTTGGGTCGGTTTGCTACCTGGGCCGTGGGGCGCCGGCGCGAATGCCCTTAGTGCCTATCCGATTGTCGATAAGCTCAACCTGGCGAGCAATACTGGGTACGCCTTCTACGTCGAAGTTCGAACTACTTGCCCCAACTGTAATCCTCCGCCATCGGTGGGTGCAGCATCGACGACAGAAATCCGGTTGGTATTCGTTCTGGGCGATGGTACGAACCTGACTTTCTCCCCGAGTGCCCCGATCTACACCGGTACCGGCACCGTGTTCCCATTTCCGACACCACCAACGCCGCTCACTCCGCAGCCACCTCCGTGGCTGCACAGCGCTGTGGCGGTAGACCGCACTCAAAACCTGGGCACGTTCTACTTCGGCGGGAATCACATCGCCGGCGACTTTCCTCCGGTTGCTGGCGTGAACAACACGGCCCCCTTGTGGATCGGTGGAACGCGCTTGTACGGAACGTCCCACGCTCCAGAATTTACGGAGTTCACGCTCAACGAGATCGAGGTCTTCAACGTTCCGCTCTCTCAGCCGGACATCGAGTCGATCGCGGACGCGAGCGCCGGCAAGTGCAAGGGCACACCTCCGCCCGTAACTGCCGCGGCAACCTCCTCGCCTACGCCATCGCGACCAGCAACGGCTACTCAGACGTCCACGCCGACACTGACACCAACCGCGAGCGCCACCCGCACGCCCACGGCTTCGTTCACACCGACGCCTCTTCCGAGCAACACCCCGACGCTTACGGCCACCTCCAGTTTCACTCGTACGCCATCGCCGAGTCACACCCCCACCGGGACGGCGACTCTGACGAGCACACCAACAGCAACCGCCACCCGCACAGCCACGGCGACGCCAACACCGAGCCGGACACCAACGACTACGCCAACCGTGTCACCCACAGTGACCAAGACCCCGACCCCCGTTCCCACGCAGACACCCACCGTCACCGTCACGCGCACCGCGTCTTTTACCACCACGCCAACGCCGACCAGCACGGGAACTCGCACGCCCACACCCACCATCGCCGCGTCGTTCACTCCCACCGCAAGCCCCACCTGCCCCGGAGGAATGTGTACCCCGACCCCGACACGCACCGCGTCCTTTACCCCGACGCCTTGCTTCGGCGAGGTCTGCGTCCTGAAGTTCAACGACGCAAACGGGAACGGCATGCAGGATGCTGGTGAGTCAGGGCTCTCCGGATGGAACGTCGAGATCACCGACGTCCACGGAAACGTTGTGGCGTTCATCACGACCGGTCCGGGTGGAACCTTCTGCAGTGGAGTGCCCGGTTCCACGGCCTACACGGTTTTCGAGGTGCCCCAAGCGGGCTGGACGCAGACCTTCCCTCCAGCACCAGGGGTTTACAACGTCTTTGTCGAATGCGGTCAGCTGCTGAACCTCGAGTTTGGCAACTTCCAGAACCCCACCGCCACCCCGACCCGCGCGCCCACCGCGGCCCCGACCCGCACCCCAACGAAGATGCCCACGGGTCCACCTACTGAGTAGACGGACGGTACTATGATTGAGACGGGTCACCCGAACGGGGAAAATACCTCAACGCAAAGTCGCAGGTCGCGAAGGTGCAAGGGAAGTGATTCCGTGAAGATCATCGCTGTGCGGCTCTGCGCCTTGGCGACTTTGCGTTGAGTTCTTCTCCTCGTGTAGGAGGGGAGTTCATATGAACCAGCGACCCACGAACAGACGACGACTCTGGACCGTGCTCACACCGTTGCCCGCCCCGATGCTTTCGGCGTTGGCGCAGCTCGCCGAGAGCCGCGGCGTGCACGGCATCTTCGTACCCCAAGTCTACGGACCGCCCTTCGTCGCGCTCGGCGCGATCGCGGCGGTGACCGAACGAGTGCAGCTGGCGAGCGGCATCGCCATCGCCCCGGTGCGCAGCCCGTTCGAGACGGCGATGGCCGCCATCGACCTCGACCGCATCTCGAACGGCCGCTTCATTCTCGGCCTCGGCACCAGCGTGCACGCCTGGACGTCGGGCGTGTTCGGCACGCCGAAGTACAAGCCCGTCTCCCATCTGCGCGAGACGGTCGCCGCCGTGCGTCACATCATCAAGGGCGCGCACACTGGGCTCACGCCGTTCGCGGGCGAGTACTACCGCGCCGACTTTCGCGAGCTGCAGCCGAGCCAGCCGCCGCTGCGCGAGGACATTCCAATTTGGATCGCGGCGCTGCGCGCGCCGCTCGTGCGGCTCGCCGCCGAGGTCGCCGACGGGCTGATCGGACATCCGATGTGGTCGGTCGAGTGGGCACTCGGTCAGATGCAGTCTGAGCTCACGGCGGCGCTCGCTGCTGCCGGACGGCGGCGCGATCAGGTGGAGGTAAACCTCTGGCCGTGGGTCGCGCCGAACGACAACGAGGCCGAGGCGATCGCCGACGCGCGGCCGACGATGGCATTCTACGGCGGCATCAAGCAGTACGAGCCGTTCTTCGAGGCGCACGGTTTCGGCGCCGTGGCCCGCCAGCTCCAGGCTGGCGTGCAGCGCGGGGATTACCGTAGCGTGGCGCATCTGGTGCCCGACGACATGGTGCGCACGTTCGTCGCCGTCGGGAAACCCGAGAAGGTCCGTGAGCGCGTCGAGCGTTTGTGGGCCTTCGCCGATTCGCTCTGCCCCGTCGCCCCCATCTATGCGCTCTCGGTGGAGAAACTGGCATACTACTCGGAGCAAATTGCGCAGACGTTCACCGCGTAATGGCCGCGCTGTGGCGTGCGGTGCGTCTCGCTGGTAGGAAGATTCCATGCACACCAGAGTGACCAAGATGTTGGGGATCGACTTTCCCATTCTCGCCTTCACGCACTGCCGCGACGTCGCGGCGGCGGTGACCAACGCGGGCGGCCTGGGCGTGCTCGGCGCCGTCGCCCACACGCCCGAGCAGCTCGACGTCGATCTCAAGTGGATCGCCGACCAAACGAAGGGGCGACCCTTCGGGGTCGACCTGCTCATCCCGCGCAAATACGTCGGCGCCGAGGCCGGCGGCTTCGATCTGGCCCGCCTCAAATCGATGCTACCCGAGGAGCACCGCGAATGGCTCGACGAGCTGCTCGAGCGCTACGGCGTGCCGGCGCTGCCCCCGCCAGCGGCGGACAACGCCCCAGAAGAACGCGGGATGCGGACCTTGCGCATCGATCCGAAAGGCATGGCGCCGCTGATCGACGTCGCGTTCGCACACAAGGTCGCCCTCATCGCCTCGGCTCTCGGAACCCCGCCGTCCTGGCTCGTGGAGCAGGCGCACGCCAACGGCATCCCCGTCGCCGCACTCGCCGGCCGCATCGATCACGCCGTCGCCCACAAGGAGGCCGGTGTCGACCTCGCCATCGCACAAGGCACCGAAGGCGGCGGACACACCGGTGAGATCGCGACGATGGTCCTCGTACCGCAGGTCGTCGATGCAGTCGCTCCCACGCCCGTGCTCGCCGCCGGCGGTATCGCCACGGGACGCCAGATGGCCGCCGCTCTCGCTCTCGGCGCCGAAGGCGTGTGGTGCGGCTCGGTATGGCTGACGACGCACGAGGCCGAGACCACGCCAGTGATCAGGGAGAAGTTTCTCGCCGCCACCTCCGCCGACACGCGGCGCTCCCGCTCGCTCACGGGCAAGCCGGCACGCATGCTGCGCAGCGCGTGGACCGACGCCTGGGACCAGCCGGACGCGCCGGAGCCGTTGCCCATGCCGCTGCAGAGCATGTTGGTGGCCGAACCGCAGCGCCGCATCCACCGCGTCGCCCACAAGGCCGACTCCAGCGCCCGCCCATTGGTCACCTACTTCGTCGGGCAGGTCGTCGGCCAGATGAACGTACCGATGTCGACCCGTGACGTCGTGCGCGAGATGGTTGAGGGCTGCCTCGACGCCATGGAGCGCATGAACGGCCTCTTCAGGGACAGTTCTGAGTGCTGAGTCCTGAGTCACTGACCCAGTCGACTTTCGGCGCAAAATTCGGCTAGAAGACGGGCAGCGCGGAGGGAGCACGATGCCATCCAACCAGAAGGTACGGCGAAAGTTGAAGCGCGCGTCACGACCGGTGGCCCGACGACATGCTCCGGCGCGTCCCGGCGCCCTCGCCGTGCGCAGCATCGATCCGGTGACCGCTGAGATCATCCGCGGCGCGATGGAAACCATCGCCTACGAGATGGCCACGCACGTCAGCCTGACGGCGACGACGCCGATCTTGAATCAGTCGAACGAGCGCAACGCCACCATCCTCGATGCGCGCGGCTGTCTGGCAGCGCTGAGCGTCGGCATCCCGCAGTTCATGCTCAGCTCGACGCTGCCGGTGCGTTTCGCACTCGACTTCTTTGGCCGCGACGGCCTCTACGACGGCGACGTGCTGGTCGCCAACGACCCGTATCACGGCGGCGGCCACCTGCCCGACTACAACATCTTCGCGCCCGTCTTCTACGACGGCGAGCTGGTGCTTATCGCCTCGATCCAGTGCCATCACGCCGACACCGGCGGCGCCATGCCCGGCGGCTACAACGTCGACGCACGCGACATCTGGGCCGAAGGCGTGCGCTTCCCCGCCGTGAAGATCTTCGAGAAGGGCGTCGAGCGCAAAGACATCACCTACTTCATGAAGGTGAACAACCGCACGCCGACCTTCATCGGTGATCTGCGCGCGCAAATCGGCGCGGCACAGCTCGGCGCGCGGCGCCTCAAAGACGTCATCGCACGCCACGGCGTGACGGGGGTGCGCAGCGCCGCGCAGTACATGATCGACTACGCGGCGCGACGTTTCAAAGAAGAGGTCGCCAAGTGGACCGACGGTGTGTACGAGTCAGACGCCTACGTCGACCACGACCCCAAGGGCAACAAGGACATCCACATCCATTGCAAGGTGACCGTCAAAGGCAGCGACCTCACCGTCGACTTCACCGGCTCGGACACGCGCGACAACCTGCAAGCCTACTCGACCTTCGGCAACACGCGCGGCTACGTGGTCGCGCAGATCGCCAGCATGATGGACCCGTCGATCCCGAAGAACGAAGGCTTCTTCGACTCCATCAACTTGATCGTCCCGAAAGGATGCTGCCTGAACCCGCCGCCAGACAAATCCGTGGCCGCCGGCACGCATCATCCCGGCACCGAGGTCGGCGAGGCCATCGCCAAAGCGCTGGAGCAGGTTATCCCGGAGCGTTGCTGCCCGCAGATCTACAAGATGGGCATGCCCACCGTCATCTTCGGCACCAACCCGAAAACCGGCCAGCTGTTCATCGATCATTCCGTCGATACGTTCGGCGCCTACTGCGGCGCGGTGTACGGCCAGGACGGCTGGGGCGCGATGAACGTGAGCTTCGGAAATCTGATCCGCGCAACCGGCGAGATCAACGAGAGCATCTTCCCGGTGCGCCACCTGTCGCGCGACTACGCCATCGACAGCGGCGGACCGGGAAAATGGCGCGGCTGCCCGGGCACGCTCTACATCAAGGAGCTATGCGCGCCGTCGCAAATCTACACCTACGTCGTCGGCATGAAGTACCCGATGCCGGGCATCGCCGGCGGCAAACCGGGTGCGCCAAACCAGCTCAAGCTACGCTGCGGCAGCCCGCACGAGCACGTCGTCGAGACCACTGCCTTCTACGTCGACCACCAGGCCGGCGAGCATTACGAGTACCGGTACGGCGGCGGCGGCGGCTGGGGCGATCCGCTCGAACGTGAGCCGCAGAAGGTCCTTGACGACGTCCTCGACGAGTACGTCTCCGTCGAAGGCGCCCGCCGCGACTACGGTGTCGTGCTGACCGGCTCGTTGGAAGATCTGACCCTCGCCGTCGATGAAACCGCAACCGAAGCGTTGCGACGTGAATCGAAGAATCACTCAGGACTCAGGACTCAGGACTCAGCACTGTGACTTTCCGTATCGGCATCGACGTCGGCGGCACGTTCACCGACTTCATTCTCGCGCGGCCGGACGGCACGATTCGTCTCAGCAAGAGCCCGACGACGCCGCGCGATCAGTCCGAGGGTGTCATCACCGGCATCGAACAGTTGGCGCGCGGCGAGCACCTCACGCTCGGCGAGTTGCTGTCGGAAACTTCGGTCATCGTGCACGGCACCACCACCGCCGACAATACGATGATCGAGATGAGCGGCGCGGTCACCGGGCTGATCACCACGCAGGGCCATCGCGACGAGATCGAGCTGCGTCGCGGCTTCAAAGAAGACATCTGGGACCCGGGGCTGCCGCCGCCGCCACCGATCGCCCAGCGCCGCCGGCGCATCGGCGTTCCCGAACGGCTCGACTACGAAGGCAGCGTCGTCGTCCCGCTCGACGAAGCCGCGGTCCGGGCCGCGCTGCGACGCCTCGAGAAGCAGGGCACGCAGTCGCTCGCCGTGGTGTTCATGTTTTCGTTCATCAACCCGAAACACGAGCAACGGGTGCGCGAAATCGCCGCCGAGGAATGTCCGAACATCTCCATCTCGTTGTCGCATGAAGTGATGCCGTCGGCGCCCGAGTTCGAACGCACCAGCACAACGCTGGTCAACGCCTACGTCGGACCGAGGATCGAGCGCTACCTCGGCCGGCTCGTCGAGAGGCTGCGCCTCGCTGGATTTCTACACGAGCTACTGGTGATGCAATCCAATGGCGGCATCATGACGCCGGAGTACATCGTGCGGCGGCCGGTCACGGTCCTCAGCTCGGGCCCCACTGGCGGCGTCATCGCGGCGTGCACCGTGGCGCGGGCAGCGAAGACGGACGACTTCGTGTGCGCCGACATGGGCGGCACGAGTTACGACGTGTGCCTGATTCGCGGCGGGCAGCCGGAGGTGAAGGCGGGCTGGAACTGGCACCACCGCTATCTCGTCGGTCTGCCGATGGTCGACGTGCAATCGATCGGCGCCGGCGGCGGCTCGATCGCCTCGGTGTTGGCGGGCTCGCTGCAAGTGGGCCCGCAGAGCGCCGGTGCCGAGCCGGGACCGATCTGCTACGGCCGCGGCGGCACGGCGCCGACGGTGACCGATGCGAATCTGCTCCTCGGCTATCTCAATCCCGACGACTTCTGCGGTGGCACAATGCAGTTACGCACCGCGGGCGTGCGCGAGGCGATCGTGACCCAGATTGGGCGCCCGCTGCATCTCGATCCGATTCAAGCCGTGCACGGCATCTATCGGTTGGTCAACGCCAACATGGCCAACGCCATCCGCCGCATCTCGGCGACGCGCGGCGTCGATCCGCGCGGGTTGACCATGGTCGTCTACGGCGGCAACGGCCCGGTGCACGCGACGGCGCAGGCGGAGGAACTGGGCATCAAGACCGTCTTGGTGCCGAAGACCTCGCCGGCCTTCTCCGCGCTCGGCCTGTTGCTGTCCGATCACGTCGTCGACGAGATGCGCGCCTATATCACGCCCGTCGGTCGAGCCGACGTGGATCGGATCAACGGGTTGTTTGTCGAAATGGAGGGAGCGGCACGTTCCGTGCTGGCAACACGCCACGGCCGCAAACGCGTCGACATCCGTCGCTTTGCCAACCTGTGCTATCCGGGACAGACCTTCGATATCGCGGTCCCGATTGTGGCGCGCAACGGGGTACTGGGTCCACGGGACTTGAGCGGCACGGTCGAACGTTTTCACGCGCTGCACGAAGAGCTGCACACCTACGCGTCGCGCGACGAAGAGCCGATTCTGCGCAGTCTGCGGCTCACCGCCGTCGGCGTCACCGACAAGCCGCAGATTCCGACCATCGGCCGCGGCATCGGGCGCGCGCCGGTGAAAGGCCGCCGCAAAGCCTTCTTCGGCGGCCGCTTCGTCGTCACGCCGATCTACGACGGCCCGTCCATGCGCGCCGGCCAGCGCGTCAAGGGCCCGGCGATCATCGAAGAGCCGTTCACGACGATCGTGCTGCACCCGAAGCAGGAAGCGACGCTCGACCGCCACGGGAATTATCGGATCGAGGTGTAGCCCGCGCGTCGGGGTTGCGCGGGCCGCTCCGATAGAAGTATAGATCGCCAGCACATTTACCGTTATTCTGCTGGCGATGTATTCACGCGAGTTGTCCCTGCCGGACCGATCTTTCTTTCTTTTCGGACCGCGCGGAACGGCACGGGCAACGGTACCGCTTCGCGCTCACCGGCTCCAGCGCGCGCCAGCTCAAGCGCGGCCAGGTAAACCTCTTGGCGGGGCGCGTCATCAACCGCCGGTTCTTTCCGCTCACGGCGGCGGAAATGGGAGCCGCCTTCGATACGGACGCAGTGCTGCGGTTCGGGAGTCTGCCCGCCGTCGTCTCGGAACATCGTGATGCCGCACGCATTGATCTGCTCGGGGCGTACGCCGAGAACTACCTGACGCAGGAGATTCGCCAGGAGGCCTTGCTGAAGCGCCTGGATTCATTCACCCGTTTTCTCGACGTCGCGGCACTGATGAACGCGCAGATCACGAACGTCGCCGGCATCGCCCGTGACGCCGCCGTCGCTCGGCCGACGGTGCAAGGCTATTTCGAGATCCTTGTCGACACGCTCATAGGCACGTGGCTGCCCGCATGGCGGCCACGCGCTAAGGTCAAGGAAGTGGGGCACGCGAAGTTTTACTTCTTCGACACCGGCGCGGTCCGTGCCCTGGCGGGCCGCTTGCACGAACCGCTCAGCGATGCGGAACGTGGTCACCTGCTCGAAACCTATGTCCTCCACGAGCTCCGTGCATGGATGAACCGCTCAGCGTGCGGTGGTCACCTCGCGTACTGGCGAACGCCGTCCGGCTCGGAAGTGGACTTCATCTGGACCCGCGCTGCGAAGGTCGTCGGCATCGAAGTGAAAGCCACAGCGCGTTGGCGCACGAGCGACGCGGCCGCGCTCAAGCAACTGCACGCGGAACACCGCGTGCGCGCCGCCTACGGCGTGTATGTGGGCCGTGCGCCGCTGCGCGACGGTCCGCTGACGGTCCTGCCGCTACGTCAATTTCTGGAGCGGCTCGCGCACGGTGACGTGGTGGGGTGAATTGGCCTTACGACGAGGCGGCCGGCAAGAAGACTTTGCCGCGGCCCATGACGGCCCGTCCATGCGCGCTGGCCAGCGCGTGCTGGGTCCGGCGATCATCGCAGCGTCTCAGTCCCATACGTAGCGTTGGCCCTAATCCAGATGGCTGCGGCGTAGGAAGTCGCGCGGCTTCGTCCTGGTAGGCGTACCGCGCCGGGAGCGTCGTCTGGCCGCGGTCGAGGCCAAGCTCGCCGCCCGCAGTCAGGACGGGCGCCGGAAAATCAGATGATGGTGTCGGGTCTTATGGCAAAGGCAGCAAGCCGTCGACTCGGTTTTCGATTGACGGGGCCGATGATGAGTGAGATATTTCCTTTCGTGTTCAGGGCTTGTTGCATGCCCTCTATTGTTGTCGCGCTGCTCGTCGGCACCGCGCCGACGGCGGACGCCGGCTTCAACGTTTGGACCACGAGCGGTCCACAAGATCAGTTCGTCGCCGCGCTCGGCATCAATCCACTTACGCCGGCAACGCTCTACGCCGGCACGCGAGGCTGTGTCGGTGGGCAGGGTGGCGATGTGTTCAAGAGCACAGATGGAGCGAAGAGCTGGGTTGCGCTCGGGTTGAATCGACGTGTCCCCGCGCTCGCAATCGACCCCCAGACTCCGACAACGGTATACGTCGCGACGTGTAGCGAAGGCGTCTTCAAGAGCGTTGATGGTGGTGGCACCTGGAAGCCTGCCAATGTTGGTCTGCAACCCCCGCTCGACGAGCCATTTCCCGACCTCAACGCGCTTGCAATTGACCATACCACGCCGAACACTGTCTACTTGGGCACCAACGGCGTCGAGAAGAGCACGGACGCTGGTGGCAGCTGGAACCCGGTCAACGCGGGCCTGACCACTGATCTCTATTGTACCTTCACCTATTGTCCACCCGTGGACGTGCTTGCCGTTGATCCCACCGCGCCCAGCACGCTCTACGCCATGACCGGAGGACTCTTCAAGAGCACAGATGGCGGCAGCACGTGGAACGGCACCGGCCTGACCGGAGTTGCCGTCGGTACGTTGGCGATCGACCCCATGCACCCCAGCACGCTTTACGCCGGGACCGACAGCGGGTTCTTGAAGAGTATGGACGGCGGCAATACCTGGAGCGGCACCGGCCTGACCGCCATATCCGTCGATGCGCTGGCGATTGATCCCGGCGATCCCGACACACTCTATAGCGGTCTGTTCGAAACCTCGTACGGTGGTGAGAATCCCAGTGTGTTGAAGAGCACCGATGGCGGAAATACCTGGAGCGCTCTGAACACCGGCTTGCCGCCCAACACTGCAGTGAGTGCCCTGGTGATCGACGCCACTACGCCGGCGACTCTCTACGCAGCAACAACGGGAAACGGCGTGTTCGCCATTCAACAGGGCGCTGTCTGTGTCGGTGACTGCGGCGGCACCCACACAGTGGCGGTGAACGATATTATTACGCTTGTGAACATTGCGCTGGGCGTTCTACAACCAGTGGCGTGCGCGAATGGCGGCCTTCCCATCGGCGGCGACGTCGACATCACGGTGATAGTCCAGGCTGTAAACAATGCCCTGAAGGGGTGCGCGGGCTGATCCTGTCGCCATCCCGCAAAACTGCGACACGATATCTAATGACCACGTGTCGAAAAAACGTGAGTAGTGCAGCGACGACAAGCAGGTTCCCGTCACGGCGTCGCCTTCTTGAAACGTTTGGGCGGCGGATTGCGTATGACGCCGGCTCACCAACCCTCGTCCGGATCGGGAAGGTCGCCCCGCAAGAGCTCCACGTCGGCTTGATCGCGTAGCGCTTTGCTCTTTCGCCGCGCGGGATCAGCGGCGGCGCGTTGTTTCATCGCAATCAGGTCGTCCTTGCGCACGATCGCCACGGATGTCCCGATAGCAGTGAAGCGCTCGGCGCGGTCGATCATCAAGTCGAATGCCGGGTCGAAGACGAGTTGCACGGGTTCGCCGCTCGCGTGCCGGAAGTTCACCCTGTGCTGAAAATCCCCGAAGTGCTGAAATCCCGCTTGCGTCAGTGTGGCCGTGACTCGGCTTCTATCCGCTGTCGAGCGCACGGCGATGTCCGTATCGGCGGTGGCGCGCGGCACGCCGGAGTGGATGCCGACGGCAACGCCGCCAACGAGTGCATAAGAGATGGCCGCACCTTCAAGAGCGCGTACCGCATCGAGCAGCGCGCCGACCTTGTCCGGAGTATCCGCCATATGCTCTCCACGTCCATATCGCGCCGCGATCAGCACATGATCGCGCGCGCTCGCGGCAGCGATGGCTTCTAGCTCACGCAATGCTCTTGCCTCCACGACTCGCAGCGTATCAGGATCGGCCCACGCCGCAAAACGCCGTCGGATGCGCAGACGTCAGCCACTAGATGCGCCAAGGAACGCCGCCACCGGCTGCGTCGCCCGGGCGCGTAGACGGATGCACTGGTCGATGCCTTCCAGCGTCTGCGCCAGCGTCCGCGCCGAGCCGGGGCGCTGATGCGCCGGCACGGCGAAGAACGCCTGCACACGATCGCGTCCTGCTGCATCGCAGAAGCCGCCACCGACCGAGGGCAAGGCGCTGGCGCCGTCGTCGCCAAGCTTCGCGGCAACGCGGTCGAAATTGTCCGACAACCACGCAAACGCTTCGGCCTGCAGCGGTGCCGCGTCGCGTGCATGGTCCATGACGGCCCCGAGCTCGTTGACGCGCAGAGTGTCGGTGCAATAGAGATCCAACGACCGTTTGAACAGGGTCGGATCGCGGAAGCCGCCGATTCCAGAGAGCAGGATCGAGCGCTCGCGCGGATCATCGGCGCGCCGTAACGCGGCGACCAGCGCCTCATGCAGCGCTGCATCGCCATCCAGTGCCGCAACCGGCAGCGCGATCTCCGCCGCCGCGGCCGGCACTGCGCGCGGATCGGAGAGAAAGCGCCGCGTGAGATCGTGCGCTTGCGCCCGTAGCGCCGCATCGCGCCCGAGGTCAGCCACGGCGGGAATGATCTGCGCCCGCAGCAGCTCCGTTTCGGCGCTCTCGCCCGACTTGGGCAGCATCCAGAGCGTCCGCGCCCGTTTGCCGAGCGCGCCGCGGACGTACGCGGCGAACGCATCGGCCGAAACGCCGTCATCGACGTCGACTGTGGCATGATACACGCGATGCCATCCCCCGATCACCGCTTCGACCACTTGTCGCTGCTCAGAGTGCGCGAGGTGACCGAGCATCTTCAGGTACGTCCCGCCGTCGAGCTGCGCGGCGATGAGCAGCGCGTCGAGATCGCCGGGCAACGCCGCCTCTTCCGGCGCCGTCAAACGCGCGCGGCCTACGTCCGCCAACGCCAGCAACCGCGACTCGGGAAGCCCCCAGCGATAGTAACCGGTTTCCTCCGCGTTCGGATACATCCAGCGTGGGCATCCGGCGGCTTCGAGCCGCATGTCGGCCCGTTCACCTGTCATCAACGTGCACTGCCGATGCGCAGTGCGACCGCCGCCGTAACGGATACAAAAGGGAACGTGCCAGAGGGAACCGGACGGCGCCTGCGAGCCCTCGGGTCGGTAGCGGCTCTGCGTGATGCTCACCTGCGCAAGGCCGTTGCTGCAGGCCGTGCTCACCGTCAGCAGCGGTGCGCCGGGCTGATCGAGGAAGGTGGCCGCGACGTCCGCAACCGGCTGGCCGCTCGCCTGCTCCAGCGCCGCCAGCAGGTCGTCGGTGCGCGCGCTGCCCCACGCATGCGCGTCGAGGTACGCGCGCACGCCGGCACGGAAGCGTTGCTCGCCGACCCACGCTTCGAGCATGCGCAGGATCGCCGCGCCTTTCTCATAGGTGATGTCGTCGAACGCGTTGAGCACGTCGCCGCCGTCCTTGATCGGCTGCCGCACGGCGCGTGCCGCCGCCAAGGCGTCGGCTTGCATGGCGCCCTCGGTATCGTGCACGGCATCGAGATCGGCATGGAACTCAGGCGCGGTAATCTTCAGGACCTTGGCCTCCATCCACGTCGCGAAGCCTTCGTTGAGCCAGAGGTCGTCCCACCACGCCATGGTCACCAGGTTGCCGAACCACTGGTGCGCCAGCTCGTGGGCAACGACCGCTTCGCACTCATAGCGCTCCGCCGCCGAGGCGCGCGCCGCATCGACGAGCAGGAGCGTGTCACGGAAGGTCACCAAGCCGGCGTTCTCCATCGCGCCGGCTCCGAAGTCCGGCACCGCGACCAGGTCGAGCTTGCGGTACGGATAGGCGCGCCCGAAGTAGTCGCTCAGCGCCGCGAGGATCGGCGGCGTGCGCTGCAGCACGTACGCCGAGAGCGATCCCTTGCCGCGCACCGTCAGGACGCGCAGCGGCGGATTGCTGCCCGGCGCCTCGACGACATCGAACGGTCCCACCGCCAACGCAACCAAATAGGTCGGGAGGGGCTCGCTCGTCGTGAGCGCGACGACGTCGGCCGCCCCGTCCCGGCCGACCACGGCAACCGGCGCGTTGCTCGCGGCGACCAGCCCGTGCGGAATGCGCAACGTGATCTGCCACGGCGTCTTGAAGCGCGGCTCGTCGAAGCACGGGAATGCACGGCGCGCGTGCAATGCTTCGAACTGCGTGAAGGCATAGAAGTCGTCGCCGACGCGGACGCGATACAGACCGACGAGGCCATCGGCGAAGCGACCGCTGAACACCAGGCGGATGACGTACTCACCAGGCGCGATCTGGGTGGGAAAGACGAGCGTCATGCCGCCGTTCCTTCCGCGCACGGACGTCGCCGGCACGGGCGCAGCCGCACCGCGCCGCAGATCGGCGGCGTCGATGTTGAGATCGCGCGCGTGCAGCGGCACGGCCGAGGTCGCGGCGCGCACGCGCACGGTGATCCACACCGTCCCGGAAAACGTGGGCTGCGTCGGATCGACGCTCAGCTCCAGGCGGTACGCCGTCGGTGTAACGATATCCGGAAGGCGCGCGTCGCCGTCACTGGCAAACGGCGCCGTCCATTCCGGCAAGCGAACGCCGCGCATACACGCCGCGCAGGCCAGCAGGAGAGCAGCGGCCGCCGCCTTCCGGGTCACGCATCGTTGCTATCAGAGACGATCCGTCATCGCTAGTGTCACCTCGTGCGCGTTTCGCCACGGAAGACGATCCGTCCGGCAGGTTCATCAGTTTGACTGGGCCAACGTCGTCGACTACCTTGGACAACACGACACCCCGCCACAGAGGAGCACACCAATGCCGATCGCCGCCGTTTCGACCGATCACGCCGCCACCGATGCCGAGTTGGAGACCATTCTCACCTCGTTCGACACCAATTACGCCTGGAACTACGGCTCCGTAAAGGCCGGCCTGCGCGACCTCTACGAGAAGGCCAAGCGCGAGCAGTGGAACGGCACACAGCAGCTGGCGTGGGACACGCCGGTCGATCCCGAAGGCGAGATCATCCCGCAAGCGTACAACCCACTGGAAGATTACGGCCCCTACAAGCAGTTCGACGCCAGGGGCATCGCCCGCTTCCGTCATGCCATGATCTCCTGGCAGCTCTCGCAATTCATGCACGGCGAGCAAGGCGCGCTGATCGTCGCCTCGCAGCTCACCGGTGCCGTGCCATGGATGGACGCCAAGTACTACGCCGCCACGCAGACGATGGACGAGGCGCGGCACGTCGAAGTGTTCAGCCGCTACCTGCGCGAGAAGCTCGATTGGGAATGGGCCATCAACCCGAATCTGAAAAAGTTGCTGGACATCATCATCACCGACCGGCGCTGGGACTTCAAATATCTCGGCATGCAGATCCTGGTGGAGGGGCTGGCGATGGCGGCGTTCGCCAACATGTACCAGCTGGCGCAGGAGCCGCTCGTCAAGCAGCTGGTGCACTACGTGATGAAAGACGAATCGCGACACGTGGCGTTCGGCGTCATCTCGCTCAAGGACTACTACGTCGACATGCCAGCGAACGAGCGGCGCGACCGCGAAGATTTCGTCATCGAGGCCTGTCAGCTGATGCGCGACCGGCTGCTGGCCGACGAGGTCTCCGAGTATCTGGGCTTTGACGTCGCCGAGGTGCGTGAGATCGTGCTCAGCTCGCCGGTGATGAAGATGTTTCGGCAAGCGTTGTTCGCCCGCGTGGTCCCCAACATCAAGCGACTCGGGCTGCTCACGCCCCACGTGCGCAAAGCCTTCGAAGCCCTGGAGATCATCCAGTTCGAGGATCTGGACCCGGAGGCGCAAGACCACGCGATCGGGCTCGCGTAGCGCAGCCTGCGGGGAGTTTTGGGCGATTGTCATCGCCCGGCACGTGCGCGACAGGCCACACGCATCCTCACCGGCCGGAAGCGCCGGATGCATGAACCAGTATGACATTGCCGTCATCGGTGGCGGCGCGGCCGGCTTGACGGCGGCGATTTTCGCCGCCGAGTCGGCACAGCGGCGCGCCATCGGGGTGCGCATCGCCGTGCTCGACGGCGCGGCCCGCATCGGCGCAAAGATCCTCGTCTCCGGGGGTGGGCGGTGCAATGTCACCCATCGTGAGGTGCGTCCTGATGATTTCAACGGATCGCGCCACATCGTCCGCAACATCCTCGCGGCGTTCGACGTGGCCGCGACGTGCCAATGGTTCGAGTCGATGGGCGTGCGCCTCAAGTGCGAGGCGAGCGGAAAGATGTTTCCGGTCACCGACAACGCGCGCACCGTTGTGGCGGCGTTGCTGCAGCGCTGCCACGAACGGAACGTCACCATCCTCACGGGGCATCGGGTGCATGCGGTGCGCGCCGATCAGCCCGGCTTTGTCGTACACCACACCGAAGGGACGTCGCGGGCCAGCCGGGTCATCATGGCGACGGGAGGGCGGTCGTTGCCGCGCACCGGCAGCGACGGCGGCGGCTGGACCATCGCCCGCAGCCTGGGCCACAGCGTGACGGCAACCTACGCGGCGCTCGTTCCGCTGGTCTTGGACGCGAGCCTGTTCCACGCCGAGCTGTCGGGGCTGTCTCAGCCGGTGGAGCTCTCGACGTTCGGCGACGGCAAGGTGATCGACCGTCGTACCGGCAGCATGCTGTGGACCCACTTCGGCGTCAGCGGGCCCGTCGCCATGGATGCCAGCCGGCATTGGATAAGCGCACGCGGCGCCGGTCAGTCCGTCGCGATGCACTGCAACTTCCTCCCCGGAGAAGGCTTCGAGAGCACCGAGCGGTGGCTGCTGCAAAGCGCCATGCGCAGCCCACGTCTATCCCTGGGAAAATGTCTCGCGCACAAGCTTCCGGAGCGGTTGGGATGGGCATTGGCGCGGCGGACCGGCTGCGACCCGGCCATGCCGTTGGCTCAACTCGCACGGCCGCAGCGGCGCGCGCTCGTGCACGCATTGGTGGCGCTGCCGCTTCCCATTCTACGGGAACGTGGGTGGAATCACGCGGAGGTCACGGCCGGCGGCGTGCCCCTGGAGGCAGTCGACTATCGCACCATGGAGTCGCGCCAGCGGTGCGGACTGTATCTGGTCGGCGAGATGCTCGACTGCGACGGCCGCATCGGCGGCTTCAACTTTCAATGGGCCTGGGCGACGGGACACGTGGCGGGCCGGGCGGCCGGGCGGGCATTTCAGGCCGCCGCCCGGCCGGCGCCCCACGCACTCGCGCTGACGGACCGCTCCACGCCGGCGTAGTCTGATGACGCACCCCCGCCGATTCTCGAGCTATGCCGTCGCGCTCACCGCCTTCGTCTACGGGCTCAGCTTCTGGCGGTTCCCCGTTCGTGACCCCGACCTCGGATGGCATCTGCTCGGCGGGGCATGGATGTGGCACCATCACACCGTTCCATCGCAGGATTTCATCAACTCTTTCAACTACTATTGGCATGATTACCATTGGCTTTCTCAATTGTTCCTCTACAGTATTTTTCGGGTGGGCGGCTATACGCTCCTCCGGCTGTGCTTCGCCCTGCTCATGGCGGGCACCGGCGTGCTGTTGGTCGCCATCATCGAGCGCTCATCGGCTCGACGCCCCTCGGGCCCGCTCACGCTGGCGCTCTTCTTCGGGGCCGCCACCCTGATCTCCGAAGTGTTCGCCGTCCGACCGCAGATCATCGCGCTCGTATTCATCGCGCTCACCGTGCACCGTCTGCTGCGACCACCCGGGGCCTGGGAGTTGCCCTACCTGTTCGTGCTCACCGTTCTCCTGGTGAACATTCACGTGTACTGGGTGGTCATTCCCTTCCTGTGGTTTCTGTCCCGGTGCCTGCCGCGCCTCTACCGATCCCACGCGCCCAGCGCGGCGTACGCGTGGGGCGGGCTCGCCTTGCTGGCGGCGTCGGGGTTCATCTCACCCTATGGGGCAATTCCATCCTCCGCCACGCCGCCCTCGGTCGCCATGAACTACGCGGTCCTCTGGGACTACGCCACGATGCCCGCCGCATTGCGGGCGAACATCCGGGAATTCCGCAGCGGTCTTGCGGTGCCCGGTCCCACGCCGTGGCTGATTCTCGCGTATCTCGTCGTGTTCGCGCGCACCTTCAAGGTCCGGCGATTCCTCGCCGATGCAGGGCAGGGGCTGGGCGCCGTGATATTCCTGCTCTTGACGATTGGCAGTATCAAGTTCGTGTCCATATTTGTAGTCACGAGCCTCCCCTATTTTGCCAAACATGCCGGCCGAGCGCTGCGCGTGGGTTTGCGGTCCCGGCCGCCGGCGTTCGCCAGCCGTGTGGCCGCCGTGAGCCTCGTCGCTTCGTTGATGGTGGCCGCGTGGTCGTCGCGGCGGATCAACGACAGTGCCCGCGACATCGGCATGGAGTTTCCGGTTGCGGCATGCCGGCGTATCGCCGGCCTCGGCCTCTCGCCGGTGCCGCCGCGCAACCACCTTCGCGTCCTGACGCCATTCAGTGACGGCGGTTGGTGTCGTTGGACGCTCTACCAAGAGCGGCCGGACCTGGACTTCCGGGTCACCACCGATGGCCGAACGCAAGGCGTTCCGGTGCAGCGCTACCTCGATGCCTACGACGTCTACATGGTGCGCAACAATTGGTTGGAAACGCTGCAGCGCTGGAGCCCGGACGTGCTGTTGGTGCCCAAATCCTTTCCGCTGGCGAATGTCCTGCTGCTCGCGGCACCGAGCTTCCAGCTGGTCTTTCAGGACGACAGCTGCGCCGTGTTCGTTCCGGCGCAAAAACCCGCCGGCGCACCGGGGACAGCATCATGAAGACGCCGTCACAGCTAGGGCCTGCGGCCGGCGTTCGTTCGGCGGGACCCGCTCCCCGTTGGGTCGCTGCAGGGTACCAAGTCCGACAGGCTCCTAGGGTAGATCGTACACGAACATGGAGCCGACGCGGTCGATCGGCCGGTGCGCCTGGAGCCACGTGAAGGTTCCCGGCTTCACCCACTGCAGCCGTCCATCGACGTACCAAAAGTAGGGTCGGCCCATCAAGAACGACGCTGACGCCACCGTCGGACCGTGCGCGGACCGCTCGTCCAATGGCACGAAGGCGATGCCATACACGCGGGGGTCGACGCGTCCGAAATAGGCCAAGTTGACAGACGGCACGCTCCTCGCGTCCATGTAGCGTTTGAGCCGGATCAGGTCCTGTCCCCAGTCGACGTTGGAGTCGATGAGGAACCGATGCCCGTTCGCGGGCCCGCCGGCGATCTCGTTGAAATACTGGAGATAGCGCGGCGCGATGCGCACTGTGCCGGCGACAAACCACGCGAGGGTACACGCAACGATGACGGCGCGGGTCACGTCGGTCGCCGGGCGACGGCCGCGCACAATCGCGCGCAGCGGCGCGGTCAGGAGCGGCGCGATCGCAATGAACAGCAAAGGTAAAGCGGGAAGCACGTGCCGCACCCCGATGTCCTGCGAGTTGAAGACTGAGTTGAAGGCGAAGATCAGCAGTACCGGAATGAACACGCAGTAGCTGCGTGCACCGGGCGCGCGCCCGATGATCCATAGCACCAGGGCGATCAACGTCACAGCGAGCACCGGCAGCGGCGTCTTCAGTGCAAACGCGACCAAATGGTAATACCACCACCCCGAGCTCGAAAGCCGTCCGGCGAGAAAGTATGACGGCTCGACGCCGACGCCCGTGGTCATCACCAGATCGACACCGTTGACGAATGACAGCGGCGCCGGGACGCGCAGCGACGGGAACGCCGCACGAACCGTGGCCAAAAGGCCGTTGGGCCGCAGGGTCGCCTGATCGAGTGACGCCAGCGTGCCCCGAAAGCCGTAGCCGAGGTTGAGCACGCACACAAACACCAGCGCGGCGGCGACCATCAAGCCGAGCCAACGGCGGATCGACGGGCGCGCCGGCCTCCCGCTTTCGCGGAGTGTGCTGACGACGATCGCAACCGGCACCACCGCGACCATGATGATCCCGGAGAGCTTGAAGAGCGTGGCCACGCCGAGCGCCGCGCCCAGCACGCTCGCGCTGGCCCACGTTGGCCGCTCAAGCAAACGCCACAACGCAAAGGCGCTTGCCGTGACTCCCAACGCGCCCGGCACGTCCAGCGTCACCAAATGGCCGTGCGCCAACATATCGGGCGACAGCGCGAAGAAGAACAACGCCATGAGACCGGCGTCTGCGCCGTACAGCCGCGACGCCCACACAAAAATCAGACCACCCAGCACGCATGCCAGCAGAATGGTCACGCAACGGGCGCGGACGTAGAACGCTTGATAGTCGCCCGCGTTCGCTTGCATGAAGAGAGTGCCCATCGCCCAGTGCGGCGTGTCGGCACCGGGATCGAAGCGCGGTGCGTCGACGAGCAGCGGCAGGGCGGCGAGCATCCGCGCCAGCGGCGGATTGATCGGGTCATGACGGAAGTCGGCCGAACGCAGCATGTACAGCCCGAGCGGTAGGTGCACGAACTCATCGATGGTCACCGAGTCTTCGCACGCCGCCCAAAAGGCTTGCAGCGCAAACAGCAGCAGCAGGAGGAGAGCGATGAGACGCGCCGGCCGCGGGATGCTAGAAGCGCTGCGCATCGCGTGGCAGGCCGCCGATGGCGCCAACGCCGCCGAGCCACATTTCGTAGCCGAGCAGCTGCCGCAGCCGCGGCGTCGCGCGCGCCAAGATCGCGGCGTCGAGCGATTTGAAAAAATTCTCCTGCTGGCGCAAGAACGGCCGGCAGTAGTACGTCAGAATGCCGTGTCGCTTCCGGTCCTGCGTGCGGTTGGCGCCCGTTTGATGCCAGAGACCACCGTGGAAGACCATGGCCGTACCGCGGGGGCCGGTGACCGCCACCGTATCGTATCGTTTCGCATAGTCGGGCGGATGCCGCAGCTTGTGCGACATCGGCACAATCCGCGTCGCCCCGTTCTCATCCGTAAAGTCGTCCAGGAACCATATCACGTTGCAGACCAACGCGTATGGCGGAAACGGCGGCGGCACGTAGTCGGTGTCGGAATGCAGGAACATCGGCTGGCCGCCGGGCCCGGCGATATTCGCATTGACGTTCGAGAGCAGAAAGCCCGGCCCGAGCAAGTGACCGACCAGCTCGAGCGTGACCGCGTCTTGCACCAACGCTTCGAACACTGCGCCCTTGTTGAGCAACACCCAGACGCGCTGGTTCGAACCGTTCTCGTATACGTAGTCGGTACCGGCGGCGATCTCTTCGGCCGCGATGCGCCCGAGCGTGTCGCGCAGCGCGTCGGTGTCCTCGGCATCCAGCGCTCCGTGCACCAGGCAGTACCCTTGTTCCTCCAGCTCCGCCTTGTAGCGGACCATCTGTGCAGCGGTTGGCTTCATGCGCCCTTCTTACCACGCCCACACCGCCAACTCGACTCGATGCCGTGTTGGGTACTGGGCGGTTTTGCCGCGAAATCACCCAGTACCCCGATGTTGGCCGGCCCGCGAGGTTATGCCGGCGCTGCAGCCCGGTAGGTGACGAGGTGCCCGCCCAGTGTGGCATTCAGTGCGGCGTGCCGCTCATTGCGTCAGGGGGCGCCGTGTTCCACCCGCGGATGATCGCTTTCGCTTGGCGGCCGCGCCGGTGGAACTCGATCTGCTGTTGCAGCGTCGCCCACCAGCCGAGCTCCGGCTGCGGCGAAAGCGACCCGGTCTGCGAGCGCACGGAGAAGACGCCGGAGCGCACTGTGCCACGCAAGATGAGCTGCCGCAGATCCGTCGGCGCTGGTTCCATGTGAATGAGCACGGCCGCCGGACCGTCGGCGATGGCGTCCGATACGCCGGCGGGCAGCGGGTGGAACGGGAATGAGTGCGCCTCCACATCCGGCTCGGCAATCGGCGTGATCACCGGGAATCCGCGTGCGTCGAGCGAGATCAGCGTGCAGCGGGTGTCGCCGGCACGCTCGCGTACCGTGAGCGGCGTAAATTCCATGATCACGCGCCCGAAGTACCAGGAGAACAGATAGCGGTGGAACGGAATGCGCACGAGATCCCGCGTCGGCGGATACTTCCGCAGCTCCTGATCCAGAAAGCGCTGCGCAAACTCATCGCCGGAAAGGTCGGGGTGCACTCGCGCCTCGCCGGTCAGATGGACCCCGCCGGCGAGCAGCGCCACCCGTCCGTCGCGGCGCACGTGTACCGCCTTCTGGACGAAGGCCAACGTCGACGTGACCGCAACGACGTCACCGTCGCGGTACGGCGTCACCGGCCAGGCCATCGGCCGGCCGCGGGCATCGTGGAACGCGAAAATCGCCACCGTGGCCGCGTCGACCGCTCGCAGCGCCGCAGCGCTGTCGGTGTCCGCGCTCGAGAGCCGCGCGCCGCCGATCGTCGCCAGGAGCACAGCGCCAACCGCACCGGCAACCGTCGCCGCACGGCCACGCCAGGTGTGCCTGCCGGGCCGGCGATTGGCGCACCGATCCCTAGCGCTCACGCGCTTCAGTACACGCACGCTCGCTACGGCGAAGTGATGCGGACGACGATCTGCACCTGCGGGCCGACCTGTCCGCCGAGGTCACGCACTTGGGCGGTGACGATGGTATCGCCCGGCGGGAATGCCATCTTGCTGTTGACCGCGGCGCAGAACTCGACGGTCGCTGCCGGATCCACAAAGTGATACGTTCCGTCCGGAAAGAGAACACACGCCGAGTTCGGATCGCGGCCACCGGGAGAACCGGTGCCGTCGTTGAACCGGCAACCGAAGTCGTTCAGCGCGTCGGAGATCGCCTGCGTCTGGGCGAAGCTCGGCGGATCGATACCAGGGATACCGCCAAAATTCGGGGACGTGTTGTCGCAGACCGATGAGCTCCCATTGCCAAGGTTCCGGTTGGCTTCGATTTGCAAGTCGGGACGAGCCGACGGATCTCCCGCCACGTAATTGAATGCCGATGTTCCCGGAAGCGAGCCGTCCGTGCCAGGCTTGGCGTCAACCACCAGATTGAAGCTGAAACCAACCTCTCGCTCGTACACCGGACGGCCCTCGTCATCGTAGCCCGCCGGCGGCAGAAGCGTCTCATCGGCACGCAAGACGCCGATGAACCCAATGTTCGCGCCCGGGCCGAGGGTCGGCGTCGGCGCGGGCGTGGCCGTAATCGTCGGCGTCGGGCGCACCGTCCGCGTCGCCGTCGGCGTCGGTTCGATCAGCACCTCTCCCCCGCAACCTGCCAACGTCCACGCCACTGAGATCATCGCTATCCACGCTCGGCTCATACCATCCCCCCGCATCGCACACGATTTCTCCGGTGAAGCCGCCGCATTATGCCCGAAGCGGCTGTCGAGTGGTAGGGCTAGACTCTGCATCGGAGACGATTGACAGGTGTGCCGCGCCGTGTCGTACTACACGATCCGTCCGTATGCCTGCCCTCCGAAGACGTATTTCCAGGTGTGCAGTGTTAGCACTCCTGCTCTTGGTCCCGAGGCCGCGCCTGTCCGCCGCGCAGACCGCGACTCCAACGCCCGCGGGCTGCCCGTACGGATTCACGGACGACTTCCAGGGCGCATCCTGCAACTACTCCGGCCCGTTCAACGCCAATTCCGATTGCCCGACCGACCTCGGCGCGTTCCTACTGGGCAGCAATAGCTCAGTCTTGGTAGCCTTCGCGACGGACCCGAGCTTGACGATCGAGGCAACCGCCACCTCGGCCACAGTGGCCACACTCACGGCCTACGTCTTCGACGGTAATCCCCCACAATCAATGAGCGGCACGATGGAGCTGCAGCAGGGTGGGAGCGTGCTGGTGATCACCCCGAGCAGCGAGATCTTCAGCATCGCTGGCTGCGCCTTCGACAGCTACGATGGCGCCTTCGTGGGGCTCCTGGCTCCCACCCCCACTCCGACACCAAGCAGCACGGGGACCGCAACCCCGAGCGCCACCAACAGCCCAACGTCGACGGCAATCCCGAGTCTCACACCCACGCCCACCCCCAGCGTGACTCCCACGCGGAGCGCGACCGTCACCGCAACGGCGACCAAGACTCCGACCTTCTCGCCGACCATGACGGTTACTCACACCGCCTCGCCCACGCGGACGAATACCGCGCCATCCACCGGAACACCGACATCGACGCCGCCGCCCTCAGCCTCGCGCACCCCGACCGTCACGGCAACTTCCACGCCCACACGCACCGTAACGCCGAGCGTAACGCCGTCGCGCACCGCCACCGCAGCCGCCACACCGACTCCGACAGCAACGTCGAGCCCCAGTCGTACGCCGACGTCGCATCCGACGGCAACACCGACGCCCACAGCGACCGCCTCCGCGACGCCTACAGTCACAACGGCACCGTCCTCGACACCCAGTGTGACGTCGAGCGCAACACCATCTGCCACAGCGAGCGCGACGGTCACGGCGAGCGTGACGCTCACGCCGAGCCCGAACCGTACCGCCACGCTGCAGCCAGCACCGACGCTCACAGCGACCGCGTCCGCGACGCCAACCATCACAACGGTGCCGTCCTCGACACCCAGTGAGACGTCGAGCGCAACGCCATCCGCCACAGCGAGCGCGACGGTCACGGCAAGTTTGACGCTGACGCCGAGTCCGAGTCAGACCGCCACGTTGCCGCCGACAGCGACACCGACGGCTACCGGCATGGCAACCGAGTCCCAAACCCCGGCGGCAGCGGCGAGCCAAACCGAGACACCCAATCCGACGGCGAATGCGTCACCAAGCGAGACGGCGACCACCGCAGCAACACCAACGGAGACCGACACGGTGGTTCCGACCGCGACTGATACAGTGACCGCCACCCCATCATCCACTTCGGCGGCCACGGCAACGGAGAATCCCACGCCAACCCCGACGCTGATTGAGATCGTCACGCCCACCGCCACAGCGCAGTCAAGTCCGACGATGACGATAACGACGACACCGAGCGCGACACCGACCGCCACGTCGAGCCCCGTCCCGTGTACCGGTGACTGCGACGGCTCGGGAACCGTCACGATCGATGAGATCTTGACGATGGTGAACATCGCCCTTGGCGCGGCACCACCCTCGGATTGCCTCGCCGGGGATGCGAACCATGATGGAAGGATCACCGTGGATGAGATCCTGGCAGCGGTGAACAACGCCCTGAGCCGCTGCCCGACGGCATGACGCGCGTCGGCGCTGTTTCATCGCCCACCGTATCCCGGGCAAGCGTCGACAGGGAACGACTCGCAGCACGGCAAGGAGAAAACGCTTGCCCCAGCCTCCCGAAGCGGGCTATGGGCGTCACAAGGCAGGTTGGTGTGCCGTCCTGGGAAATATCGGTTCAATCCGTTCGTCAGCATCGGCGGTCAGGTTTACTCGAATGATTCGGTGTCCATGTGGCTGTGACGGTCGTCACGACCAGATTTGAGGCGATGTCGCACATCGCGACGCGAGTGTCCGCGTTGTTGATCCTCGCGGCGGTCGGTGCCGGCGGATGCGGCCACCAAGTGCGCGAGCAACCCGTGCCCGATCCGGCAGCGCGCCGAGTCACGGCATCCGGCACAGTCGTCGGCTTCGCCGGCGCATACGGCAGTCACGCATGGCTCGGCATTCCGTTCGCCAAGCCGCCGCGCGGGGCGCTGCGATGGCGAGCGCCGCAGCCGGCCGAACCGTGGACCGGTACGCGCGAGGCACTCGATTTTGGCGCACCGTGTACGCAGCTGCCGAGCCCGATCGGCGGCCTCGATACCGCCAGAGCGGGGCAGCCTGTCGGCAGCGAGGATTGTCTCTACCTCAACGTGTATGCGCCACGGGTTGGCGAGTCCGATGTGCCGACGGGTCACGCGCGGTGGCCGGTGATGGTGTGGATACACGGCGGCGGCAACACGGTTGGCACAGGGGCGTTGTACAACGGCGCTAACCTGGCGGCGACACATCAGGTCGTGGTGGTGACGATCAACTATCGCGTCGGCCCCTTCGGCTGGTTCCGCCATCCCGCACTGCAAGGTGACGGCACGACCGACCTCGACCGATCGGGTAACTTCGCCCTCCTCGACATCATCCGTTCGCTCGAATGGGTGCGCGACAACGTGGGAGCGTTCGGCGGCGATCCCGGCAACGTGACCATCTTCGGCGAGTCGGCAGGCGGTAACAACGTGTACATGGTGCTGTTGGCCCCGCAAGCGCACGGCTTGTTTCACCGCGCGATCGCCGAAAGTGGTAGCCTGATGACGAATACCATCGCCGAGGCCGAGCACTTCACCGACGATGTCGAACCGGGTCGCACGAACAGCTCGAATGAAGTGCTTTTGCGGCTGCTCATCAACGACAAGCGCGCCGCCGACCGCGCCGCAGCCAAGACACAACTCGCCGCGATGAGCGCCCCGGATGTCGAGCGTTACCTGCGCGGGAAGACGAACGTCGAGATTCTCTTGGCCTACATGCCGATGCCGACAACGACCATGATCGACATGCCGAAGGTCTTTGGCGACGGCGTGGTGCTGCCACAAGACGATCCGCTGCAACACCTCGCGCGTGCCGATGGGTACAACCGGGTTCCCGTGATCGTCGGTACCAATCGCGACGAGAACAAGCTGTTTCTATTCGGTGACCCGCAGCGGGTGCGACGCATTTTGTGGCTCGTGCCGCGCCTGCGTAACGAGGCGCGTTACAACCTCAGTGCCGAGTACATGTCCAAGTTATGGAAGGCGGCCGGCGCCGACGAGCCGGCGGCAGCGATGCGGACCACGCAGGACACCGTGTTCGTGTACCGCTTCGATTGGGACGAGGAGCCGCATGTGCTGGGCGCGGATCTATCCATCATGCTCGGGGCGGCCCATGGTTTGGAGATCCCGTTCGTCTTCGGCCACTTCGATCTCGGACGCCAGGCCAACGTCCTCTTCTCCAAGGACAATGAACCCGGCCGCCTGGCGCTCAGCAAACAGATGATGTCGTACTGGGCCGAGTTCGCCTATCGCGGCGCACCCGGCCGCGGTCGCGACGGTCGGCAGCCGGAATGGTCGGCGTGGGACAACAGTGCGCCCACGAGTCCGAAATTCATCATCTTGGACACACCGGCCGGCGGCGGCGTACGGGCGACGGCGGCCGGCACTCAAACGGCAGCGGGCGTGCTCGCCGCCGTCGACACTGATCCGCGTCTGCCAACGCAGCGCGACAAATGCATGATCTTCCACGATCTGGTGAACCGATCGCGCGTGTTTACCAAGAAGGAGTATCCGACGGCCGGAAAGAGCGGGTGCGCGGCGTACCCGTTCGATACCTATCCGTGGGACGGGTGAGGCCGCAACCGATCACCGTTCGAGGCGCTCCGCGGAATGTTCGGAGCGTGTAGGAATGCCGTTCCGAACGTGGTGATACACGATGCCAAGGGGCGGAAGCCGTCGCCTGCCTTCCACCCGTGTCCCTTTACTCGCGGCCAGCGACCATTGTACCAAGCGGCCATGCGCCGCCACTTGCCATGGGTTTGCAGAGTGTCCCGTAGCGCATTGGTGGCCACCCTTGCCGCGGCTCTCTTCAACTGGGTCTCGCTGGCTGGTGCTTTGGAACAGGCTCTCAAACCGCTCCCCACGGTGGAACGCGGTGAGAAAATAGCGGGCGGCAGCGCGTTCACACGGAACATCGTCAATGGCGTGGACACGTTCTCCTATCCAACCGTTGGTGCGCTCGGGACCCTGAGCTTCGGCATCCCTGAAGGGGGATGCACCGGAACGCTGATCGGCTGCCAGACCTTTCTAACCGCCGCGCACTGCGTCTGTACCGGGCGGGATGGTCACGCGTACCTTGATGCGGCTTCGTGTGTTGCGGCGGGCCTGCCGACGCCGGCGTCGAACCTGATCGTCTTTTTCCAGAACGCCGGGTTTTTCCGTGTCAGCGACGTGGCAATCAACCCGGACTTCAATTTTACGGTCGGTGGCGACGTTGCGGTGCTGCAATTGGCAGCGCCCGTCGTGGGCATTGCACCGAGCCGGATCAACTTCACCAAAAGGCCCCCGTACGGAACGCCCGGCACTATCGTTGGGTTTGGTGGAGCGGGCGGCTCCGACAATGCTGCGACGCTCGGCATCAAACGCGTCGGCGGAGTGACCAGTGCAGCCTGTCCGTCGGGGGTTGTTGACGCCAATCACCTGTGCTGGAACTTCAACGCCCCTACCGGACCTGCCGGTGTCGACTCGACGACGTGCAACGGAGATTCAGGTGGTCCGCTATTCACCGATCTCGGTGCGGGTCTCGTCGTGGCAGGGGTGACCTCGGGCGGCACGACGGGTTGTCTCCCACCTGACGTCAGCTACGACACCGACGTGTTCCAGTATCGCTCATGGATTCAGGATCAAGCCGGTGCCGACCTGAACAACACGACGTGCGGCAGCCTCCCGCAAGTTGGTACGAACGGCGCGCCGGCGTTCGGGGTCTCAGGTCAATTGAGCATCTCGAACCCCGTAGACACCTATTCCTTCGTCGTGCCTGCCGACACCGCGCTTTTGCGAGTTGCCATGAATGGGGAAAGCCCGCTCGGTGTCCCGTTCGTCGACTCGAGCCAGTTTGCACTGCTCGTGAAGGCGGGAAGTCCACCGACCGTGACCGACTTCGACTGCGGCGATCAGGAAGGAACGACCTTCGGATTTTGCGAGACCGCCAGCCCAACGCCGGGAAAATGGTATGCCTCGGTCGTTTGGCTTCCGGGACCCGGCGGCGCGTACCAGCTCACCGCGACTTTGCTTGCCGGCGCTCCGACCGGCACGCCCGCATCCACGGTCACTCCAACGCCGCGGGCCACCGCAACCCCCACGCCGACAGCGAAGGCGACACCCACACTCGGAGCATGCACCGGCGACTGCCACTCCGACGGGCAGGTGACGGTGGGCGAGATTCTCACGATGGTGAACATCGCGCTGAGCCACACGCTGGTCACTGCGTGCGACGCGGGCGATGCCAACCACGATGGCCAGATCACCGTCGACGAGATCCTGGCGGCGGTGAACAACGCGTTGAATGGATGCCCGACACCCGCACCGATCTCCGCCCTTGTGCGTGGGTGAGATTGATGACACGGCCTTCAACGAAAAGGAGGCTCTCGCACGCCGCACGATCCGTCGGCGTCACGCCCTCGATCACTCGCTGCTGCGGGCCTTCAGGTCCCGAGCGATGGCCGCACCGGCGGGGTGGGGGTCGCGCCGGCCGTCAGCCACAGCCGTGGCTGACGGCTTTGCGGTGGGGGTCGATGCGCTCACCGTTGCCCGGACTGACGGCGTGCGATGCTCCCCGCCCTGCCACGCGGCGGTGGCCGCAGGGGTCACCGTGCCGTTCGGAGTCGGCACTTCCGGTAACGGAGTTCCAGCGTGCGGCTCGGCCTCCGTCGCGACAGAGACGCCGTCCGATGCGTCGTCCATGGGCCGTTGCGCGTCGATTGCACCATCGTGACCGCTCACGGCAGCCGACCCACGACTGAGATCCGGTCCCACTCGTGCGCTAGCGATATCGACCGGGCCCGCCGCTACAGCAGGTCTCCCGAGTCCCGCAGCCAACGGCACCGGCGGAGACCCTTCGACCAGGAGCGTCAAGCCGCCAATCCAGTCCTGGAGACCATTGGGCGATGGCGCGGATGCCGACACTCGGTCCACCAGCAGCGACGACTGCGCCGGTCCGAATGACAACGTCTCTACGGACACGCGTACGCTCCCGTTGTCGTAGACCGCGGCCGGCCTGCCGCCCCCCGCTTCCGCAACGCCAAGCGTGAAGACCCAATCGGATTGATTGGGCTCCGGAATCTCGCCCTCGGCTGAGTTCCGCCGCGGGAACAGCACCGAAATTCCCGGCGCGTCGAGCATCCCATCGAAGTAGAGATTGAGCACGAACGAGTCGAACGGATTTGCGGACAGCTTGCGGTCCGGTTCACCGAGCAGCGTAAACTCGTTCTCGCCGACGGAGAGCGGCACATCGATCGTGAAGTCCGGCGCGTTGAGAAGCGTGCCTTGCAGACTCTGCGGAGATGAGTTGCCCGAAAGATCCAAAGATGGCGGCGCACCCGCCAAGATGCCCAAGCCGTTCCACGTACCGTCCGCCTGCGTGTGCCAGACCACGCGGTTGCCCGCCTGCGGCGCGACCGGATCCCAGCCGCTCGGATCGCCGGCCTGGTCGGCCGCATAGATCAAGATGCCACTGAGCGACGCGGCACCCACCCGAAGCGGCAGGACACCCACAGCACCGCACAGCAGCACGGCTCTCAGTCGCCGCATGACGCAACGTTGAGGTGAGACGGACGGCGCGCAATGTGGCCTTCACCTTGGGTCATCGTCGCGAACATAGGCACAGCGGTGCCGGAATGCAAAGCAGGAACGGAATGGCCGGCGATCAACGTGACCAAGCCGCCGCGATGTCCTCGCGGTAGTGGTCCCCGATCGCGGCTACGGGCTCGCAGGCGTCGGCGTCGGAGTGGGCGTCGGCGTCCCGGTCACAGTTGCTGTCACCATTGGTGTGGGCGTTGGTGCCAACGCGGGCACGCTGGTCACCGTCGGGCTCGGCGTTGCGGGCGGAGTCGCACTGGCGATCACCGTCGTTGTTTGCGACGGCGACGCTGTCGGGGTCGCCGCCGGCGCAACAGTTGGCGTGGGCGTCGGGATGGAAGTTGGAGCGGCAAACACTCCTAGCCGACTGAGCTCAAACCAGCTCGCGTGCGTTGAATCGGAGTCGCCGAGACTCAAGTCTGGTGCCGTCTGGCCGCTATGGATCGGCACAGTCCCCGAGTAAGTTGCGGGGTCGGTATTGCGTGCCACGTAGCCGAGCTCCACAACGACGTGATCGCCATCCTGAATGGTCACGGGATTTACCGCCACCGGGCCGCCATTCGGACCCCAACCCTGCTGCGTCGTCGGCCATTCGTTGGTGCCGAGCGGCTCCGTGTAATCGTTGAGCAGCACGCCGCGCACCGTGCTCGTCTCGCCGGCCGTCACCCACGCATGCACGTGCCAGTTGAAATGCGCCGCGACGGCCGATTCCCGAATCGATAGCACCCAATTGAGCGTGCCGGCGATTGTTTGGGCCGGCAGCGCTTGCGTCTCGAACACGCTGCCCAGCACGCTCCAATTGGCGGTCGTGACGCTCTCGGCCGGTGCGATGAACGCCTGGCTGCCGAAACCCTTGAAGGGGCTCAGCCACTCGCCGCCCGAGATCTGCTGACTCCTGTCGTTCCACGTCCCAGTTGATGAGGCAGGCAGCCCTTGCGTGTTGTTACTGCCCAGGTAATAGCGCGTCGTCCCCGGGCTGAGCGTCTTGTTGGCCCCCGCACTGTAATGCGCCGCGATACGCGAGGCCGACAAGCCCCCAGCGTACACAGCGACCTCATCGATGTCGCCGATAAACGGATTGGCGCCGTCGCTCCTCGCTCCAATGGAGAGCGGTGCAACCGACCCCGAGCAGAAGTTTTGTCCCGAAGACACCTCTTCGAAGCCATCGACGTAGAGTCGCGCCCAGCCGCTGGCATACACTCCGACAAGGTGATGCCAGTTACCGTCGGCGATCGACGTCATCCCACTAAGGATGCCGACCCCCGAGCAGAAGGTGCCGCGCACCAGCCCCCACTGCGCCACCCGTCTTCCACTCCCCGGCTCGCCGCCGATCTGCAAGACCCAGTTCGTGGTGTCTTGGCTGATCACGTAGCCGGTCTGTGTCGTGTTCGTGGTACGGACCCACGCCTCGACCGCAAACGGGTTGAGACCGTTCGTCGCCGCACTCGCCGGTACCAACACCGACTGCGTCGCACTGCCCGTGAAGTGCACCGCCGGATCGCTGTCATTGGCAATCGCCCCCGCGACACCCAAAGTTGGAGCGTTCCGATAGGTGCCGTCATGCCCGTGCCCGGCGCGATCCACCGCAGTCGTGCCGCTCAGCTCACCGAGACGCCAGTAAGCGATCGGGTTGTCCGCGAGAACCGCCGCCGCGTAGGCGCTCAGCGCCGGAGTGCTCGTCGGCGTCGGTGTCACAGTCGCTGTCGGCGTGACAGTCGGCGTGAACGTGTGCGTCGGCGTGCGCGTCGGAGTCGGCGTCACTGTGGGCGTGCTCGTTGCGGTCGGGGTGTTGGTCGCCGTCGGAGTCAGGGTTGGTGTGTCGGTGACGGTAGGCGAGGGTGTGATCGTCGGCGTGTCGGTCCGCGTCGGCGTCAACGTTGCGGTGGGCGTCGGCGTCGCCACCAGCAGCGGCAGCGTTACGGTCGCGATCGTGGAGAGGTTGCCCTGGCGATCCACCGCCTGCGCCCCGAAGGTGGTACTGCTGCCGCTCAGCGGGGTCGTCAGCGGCGTCCGATAGTTGCCCTGCGCATCGCCGCTCTGCACCGTGGTTACCAGCCGGCCATCAACGAAGAAGTTCACCGCGGCGACGGCGTCATTGTCGCTGGCCTGTGCGACGACGGGGACGGCACCGCCGTTGACCTCCACGGTCCCATCGGCCGGAGCAACGATGCGCACCGTCGGCGGGGTCTTGTCTTGCACCGTGAGCAAAATGCGCGGCGCCGTCCCGACGTTGTTCGCCGCATCCACAGCTTCTGCTGCCAGCGTGATCGTGCTCCCCTGCTGCGCATCGGCAGGAACGGTGAGGCTGAAGGTGGCACTGGCGTTGGTGAGCGGCGGCGCGATCACCGCGTCGCTCTCCGAGGTGACGCCGCCGGTGGTCTGGAAACGAATCAGCGCCACGCCCACGTTGTCCGCCGCCTGCACCGCGATCACCGGAATGACCTGCCCGGGGCTGACCACGAAGTTCCCGGCCAGCGAGGTGATCTGCGCCGTCGGCGCCGTCGCGTCGACGATGCTCACGGTCACCGTGCTCGACGCACTCGGCAACCCGTTGGCGTCGTGCGCCGTCGCCGTCAGGGACAGATTGGCATCGAGTTGCGCCGCCGCCGGAATCGGCACGGAGAAATTCGCCGTCCCGTCGGTGAGGCCGGCACCGAAATGGAACACTTGCGTCGTCACGATCTGTGCGCCGCGCACGTCCAACTCGACATCGGTGAGCGCCAGGTCGTCGTGCGCCGTGGCGCTCACGTTCAGCGTCTGCCCGGTGCCGATCGACGACCCATTTGCCGCCGTCACGATCTGTACCTGCGGCGGCAAATTTTGATCGACCTCGATGGTGATGCTCACCGGGTCGGCGCGGTTGCCGGCGAAATCCGTGGCCGCTGCCAGGATGGTCACGGTGCCGGCCTGCGTCGCCGTGAAGGTGTGGGTGAACGGCGCGGAGTCGTCCGCGTCGATCACTTGTCCGCTCGGGGACAGGAAATCGACGAAATTAGTGTCCGCCGTTCCGGCCTGCGGCACCGCCGTAATGGTTACCGTCTGTCCAATGACGACCGGGCTCGCAGCGCTGCTGCTCAATGCGATGACCGGCGGCGTGTGATCCGTGGTCGCCACGGTCGTGGTGTACGGCACCGGCTGCAGGTTGCCGACGGCGTCGCGCCAGCCGCTGATCGTCACGTTGAAGGTGTCGTTGTCGGGCAGCAGCGTGTTGGGCTTGAAGATCACCGTCCGGTTGCCGTTGCTGAAGCTGAACGTCCCGGCTGCACTAATGCTGGTCGCGGTATCGACGATGCTCACCACGCCGGCGTTCGCCGTGTTAATCGGTTTGCTCCATTGCATCACCAGCTGACCCTGCACCAGACCGGCGCTCTGCACCTGCGGCGGGGTGACGTCCGCCGTCTGGACCGACGAGCGGAAGGTCGTCGCCAGCGGCCGACCCAGGGTGTCGACGATGTTCGCGTTTACCTCGACGCTGACGATGCTGAACTCCGGCAAGCCGTCGGTCGCCGTGAAGGTCACCTGATCGTTGCCGGCGTCGAGGGCCAGCGTTCCCGCCAGTGCGGCGCCGCCCGCTCGCACGACGACGCTGTCGGCGGTGATCGTGCTCGGATCGACGGCCTCGGAGAAGCTAATGACGATCGGCGTGTCCAACGCCACGCCCGTGGCGCCGGCAGGCGGCGATACACCGGTCACCATCGGCACCCGGTTGTCGAGCACCAGGGTCTCGGCGACGTCGATGCTCGCGGCAACGACCTGCTGGTTGGTTAGCCTGTCGAACCCGTGGCCGACCGGATCGTACGCCATCAAATGGAAGCCGCCGACCGGAACATGATCGAACGCAAACGTGCCGTCCGCGGCGGTGGAGGTCGCGGCGGTGAACGTCTGACCGCTGGTGGCGCTGGTGCTGGTGAGGGTGACGATGGCGTTCGGCGCCGGTTGCAGCTGATCGTTCAGGTACACCGTCCCGCTGACGCTCGCGAACGGCTCGATGACGATCTCGAGGTCACTGATCACCTGCCCATCGCTGCTCAACGTCCCGCTGGCGTTGCCGGCGAGGTCGGTGTTGATCACCGTGGCCGTGATGGTGAAGGTACCGGTCGGAATATTGCTGAAGCTGGACCGCCCGTGCGCGTCGGTGAAATCGTGGAAGGTCGCTTGCAGTCCGTTCGGCGGTCCGCCGGTATCGAGATCCTGCCGCACCAGCGTGAGCGCCGCCGGGGTGGCAATCGGGTTGCCCAACGTGTCGACGACGGTGACGTTGATCGTGCCGGTCCCGACGAACACGAGGTTGGCCACTACCGCCTGTTGGTCGGAAACAATCTTTCCGACTGCGCTGCCGCCGTCGTGGCCGCCCTGCTCGTGTGCGGTCACCTGGAAGCTGCCGAGCGGCACACCGGTAAAGCCGTACCCGCCGTTTGCATCGGTCTCCGAGCTCAGCACGGTGCCGCTGGCAGTGCTCAGCGTGACCGGCGTGTAGGCCACCGGCATGATCCCGTCGGCGCGGTAGACCGTACCGCCGACGCTGCCGACGCCGGCGAGGGTGATGTCCATCGTAACCGCCTGGCCTTCGCTGTCGATATGACAGCTGGAGTTTGTGCCGATGGCATGGGTGAGCGGATCGTTCGCTTGTACGGTGCAGTCGCCCTGCGGGACACCGCCGATCGCATAGGCGCCAACAAGATTGGTGGTCGTCGTGAGCGTGCCGGGACCAAAGAAGGACGCATCGCTGCTCAGCCCTTGCGGGCGCACCAGGAGCGCCGAGCTGAGCGTCACCTGTGCATTAGCGACGGCGCCGCCGGCCTGACGCGTCACCGTGCCGGCAACGGTGCCGATCGGCAGCAGTGTCAGATCCTGCGTCACCACATCCGTGTCGAAATCCACGATGCCCGAGCCGAGGCCGATGCGGCCGGTGCGCGGGTCAAAGAACTCAAGCGCGAACGGCGCGTTCACGGGCACGAACGCGAAGGTGTACACGCCGTCCGCATCACTGGTCGTGTACAGGCTCTGCCGGCCCGGCAGCACCAGACGGACCTGTGCAAACGGCAACGGAACAGTGTGCGTCGCGTCGTACAGCGTGCCGGTTACCGTGCCCGACGCGCCGAGAATGACGTCCACCTCTTCGGAATCGTGATCCGTGACGATGGCCCCACTCGCCGCCCCGCCGGTGAGCGAGGTCGGGTCCTGCGCGGTGACCGAGAACTCCCCTTGCGGCACGCCGGCGTACTCGACCATGCCGTCGGATCCGGTCTGCAGCGTCGGGAACGGATCGAGCAAGAACGCCACCGGCGAGCCGCTCTTGCAATCGACGTAGGCGCCTGCCACCCCATTCCCAGTGCCGTCAATGACCTTCACCTTCACCGTGCCTTGGCCGAGCAGGTTGATGTCCACTGTGGTCGCGTCGCTGGTGAGCACGCTGCCGCGCGCCACGCCGCGGTCGCCGCTGGCCGGATCGACGGCGGTGACCACAAAGGGCCGCGGCGCCAGCAGCGTAAAGCTGTACCGGCCGTTCTCATCCGTGGTCGTACCGCGGTCCGGTTGCGGCGTCTCGCTGGCGACGCGATAGGTCACCGGCACTCCGACCGCGGGCTGGCCGTCGGCGAGGAACACCGTGCCGCTCACGCTGCCGCTCTGCCCCAGGATCAGACAGTATTGATCCACGTCGCCCGGATTCCGCAGCTCGCTGGTGACCGCCGCGGGCGCGCCGTTGAACTGAGAGTCGGTGGCCTCGAGCCGATACGGTGTGCCGATCGGAATCTGGACCCGGAAGCGGCCGGCGCAGTTGCCGGCATCCGGCGGGCAGACGGTGTTGCACGTTTGGGTGCCGACGCTGTCGCCGAACACCGGCTGGTCGCTGCTGATCGTCTGCTGCACGTCTTGCACCTGGCCGATCGAATCAAAATCCTGGTACGACACGACGATCTGCGCGGTGCGCGGCGACGCGCCGTCGGGGGCGAGGACCACGCCGGTGATCGTGGCCATGCCGTGGAAGCTGAGATTCTGCACGACGGCCTCGTTGTTGGTGTCGAGGCGGACCGGGATGAGGTTCCCATCGCCGTCCGGCGCGCTGGCGCGCAGCGTGTAATCCGTGCCCAGCGGCACGTCGCGGAAGACGTAGTTGCCGCCGCTGTCGGTGGTCGTGCTCAGGTAGCCGGTGGCGCCGAACCACAGGAACACCTGCACACCCGCTTGCGGCGTGCCGTTGCTGTCGAACAACCTGCCGCTGATCGTGCCGGTGCCCGCCAGGACGATGGTGACCGAGACCACCGTGCCGGGTGTGCCGATATCCACCTCGACCCCCGCCTGGGCACTGGTAACCTCGCTCGTTGCGTTGATCTCCTGACGACCGAGACCGATCTGCGGAATGACGAAGGTGCCGTTGCCGTCGGTATGCGTCAGGGTCATCCCGCCGACCACGGCGATGCCGGACGCCGGCGTGCCGTCGGGGTACAGCACCGTGCCGACCACCGACGCGGTCCCCGGGAAAATGAGACTCGCCGGCGTCGTCGTCCCCGCGGTCACGGTAACATGGACCTCCGCTACTTGCGCGGTCTCCGGGCGGATGACGCGCACGACCATCGCGCCGGGCGGGACGCCGGCAATCACGAAGTGGCCGCTGGCGTCGGTTTGCACGTCGCGCTCGAAGAAGTGATCGCCGCTGGTATCGTCGAGCACCGCGACCTGCAGGCCGGCGCCCACCGGCTGCAAGCCCTGCGCACCGTCGTCGTAGACCGTCCCTTCGACGGCGCCCGTTTCGCCGTACACCAGCACGGTCACCGTCGCCGTGGCACCGGCACTGCTCAGGGTCGCAGCCATCGAGCCGCTGCGCACGGCGTTGGTGTTCGGGTCCGCCGCGTCGGCCGACACCAGCAGGTCACCGACGGCGACGTTGTCGGCCGTAAAGTTACCGTTGGCGTCGCTCAGCGCCGGCACGTCGCTGCCGTCGGTGAGGCTCTGCACGTGCACGGTCGCGTCGGCCACGGGCACACCCGTCGCGGCGTCCACCACCGTGCCGGTGACCCGTCCGAGCCCGAGCATCAGCAGGTCGACGCGCATCTCCTGATGCTCCTGCGTGATCGCCGCCTGGCGTTGCACGCCTGCACCGGTGTCGGGATCCTGGGCGCGGACGCGGAAGGGGCCGATATCGTCTTGCGCCACGAAGTCGAAGCGGTAGTAGCCGCCGGCGGCGGTGGTCGTCTGCCCGGTGACGATCTCGATGGGCAAGCCGGTGACGTCGTCGACGAACCACTCGCGCAGCTCCACCGGCGCAAACGGGATCGGATCGCCGGTGCCCTTGCGCACGAAGCCGGAGACAATGCCGCCCACCGGCGTGGTGAAGTCCGGTACCACGGGGCGCGTGTCGCTCGGCGGATGCTGCGCGCTGCCGCAAGTGCCCTCGCCCCCTGGGAGAGGGTCAGGGTGAGGGCATGGACTGGTGGCGCCGCTGCCGGTGAGCAGGTACTGGAAGAAACGCGACACCGACGATTCGAAGTTGAGCAGCACGATGCGGTTGCTCGGCAGCACCTTGGTCCGTTTCACCGAGCTCTGCACCGGGCCGGTCGCCAGCGGCCCCTGCCCTGCCGCGTAGCTCAGGCTGGCTTCCGCCGCACTCGCGTTGACATCGCGATCGTACAGCACCGCGACGACGCGCCCGCGCTCGAGCGGATCGCTCTCCGGGATCTGGCGCGCGCCGACGATGCTCGGACCGGCGTTGGCATTCAAGGAAACAAGGGTGCTGGCGGTGACCGGTTGGCTGTTGGAAAGTTGCAAGACCGGCGGCGCGGCGCCGGGCACGATGTGCAACGTTGCGGTCTGCCCAGTTGCGAGCCCGACGCCGGAGAAGGTTGCCTGCTGCAGGTTCCCCGTCGCATCCGGCCACGCCACGCCGACATCAACGCTGCCACTGCCGGTGAGCGTCACATCGTAGAACCTGCTCTGCGCGCTGCTGCCGATGACCGCGAGTTGCCCGGTGTCGAAGCCGAGCAGCGCGGCCCCGGGAACGTCGCGCACCGTCGGCTGCGCCCCGCCGGACGCGCCCGCCGTCTGTCGCTGATGGTCATCCACGACCGTGATGCTCGCATTGCCGGCGACCGCAACAGACACGAACGACGGCCGGTACTGCTCCGCCGTCGCAAAGGTTCTCTGATAGTCGATGAGAGTGGCCGCAGGCGTTCCTGCCTGCGCACCTTGAATTACCCACGCCCACGCGGCTTCGAGATCGTGCCCGGCGTCGGTCTCCCGCATCACCTCATCGAATCCCGGATCGAGCGTATTTCCCTCGCCCCCTGGGAGAGGGTCAGGGTGAGGGCTGTTTCCCATCCAATCGAGCATCAGGTCGCCGACCGACGTGGCGGACGCGTCGCCGATGCGGATGCGCAGGCCGGCTTCGGTGAGCTGCTCGGCGCGCTGCGTAACCAGCGCGTTGTTGATGCGTTCTTGGATGCCGATGGGCGCGCCCTGCGGCGTGGTGGCGACGCTGTGCGCCAGGCCGAGGACGCGCAGCGCGGTGGCGAAGAAGTCGGGCGGCAGGTCGTTGACGTACGGCGGCAGGATCAGCGAGTCGGGCGACAGTGGAATGTTGTGATCGCCGACGCCCGTCTGCAGCACGAAGCCGGCAGTTAGCGGATCAGTGGACGTGAAGCCGGTGGCGGTCACCTGCCCGTTCTTGCGCGCGATCAGCTGGTACTGCACCGTCGCCGCGTCGTTCTGCTTGATCGTCGGCACCACCACGGTGCCCGGGCCGCTCGCCGGCGGGCATGGATTTGGTGGCGCAGGCGTCCCCGCCTGCAGACCGGCGCTGACCAGCGTGGCGCCGCTGATGTCCTTCGGATCGAGACTGAGCGTGACGCAGTTGCCATCGGCACCGCCCGTGTCGTGGATGGTTACCAACAGTGAGTACGTCTCGCCGGCGCGCACGACGTCCGGATGCGTGAAGGTCAGGGCGAAGTTCGGGTTGCGTACCAGCACGGTGCCGAAGGCCTGGCCCGAGAGCGGCACGATTTGGCCGGTCGCCAACTGCAGCGCGGCGTTGATGGTCACTTGGATCTGGAAGGTGCCTTCGAGCAGGCCCTCGACGTCGAAGTCGCCGTTGGCCGCCTCCCCCGGCCCGAACGCGGCGCCGCCCGCGGTCGTATTCTGCAAGCCGGCGACCGGGTTTCCGTTCGCATCCGTCGTTACCCCCGCCGCCGTCTTCGTCGGCGCCAGCGGATCGTCGGTGGTGTGGGCGATGCCGTCGGCGCCGACGGGCAGGATCATCGTGGCGGTGGCGCTGGTGACCACGAGTTGGCTGCCGGCCGGGGCGACGTTGGAGACCAGCACGATGACCTCGAAGAACTGGTGCAGGAAGGCGATGTTGCCGGGAATGACGATGACCGCCGGGATCGGCGGGATCTGCACCGGGCTGCCGCCGAGCGGCGGCGACGTGAGCAGCAGGCCTTTGAAGTCGACGTTGGGGGTGTCGAGGCCGGGGACGACAACGGGCACGGTGCCGCCGCCATTCGGGTCGGCCGCCGTGTCCTGCGGGAAGTAGACGTCGAGGTCTATCTGCTCCCGGTTCGAGTCGGCTTCGATACCGACGGTGAACCGGTAGGCGGAGAAGTTGGAGCTGTCGAGGACGATACCGAGGTCTTGGATCTGGTCGAGCGAGAGCGGCTGCGTGGAGACCGAGCTGACGATGACGCGGTCGATGACGATGAGCGTCGCCACGGCGGGATTGGCGGCCATGATGAAATTGCTGGTGGCGCAGGCGTCCCCGCCTGCGCACTGCTCCAGGCGGAGATTGTCGACCACATAGTTGCCGGCGCTGAGCAGCGGCGGAATCGGCAAGACCTGTCCGACGGGCGCACTGATCGTGACGCTCCTAGCCCCCGATCCCTGATCCCCGATCCCTGGTCCAGACAGCTCGCCCCTGACGATGAGATTGGCGAGGCTCGGATCCGAAACCGAGGCTGTCGGGTTGGCGGGATCGACGAGCGCAGTCGTGAGGCCGCTGGCTTGATTTTTCGGAAGCGTCTGCGCAGCCGGCGAAACCGTGAGCGCAACACCGAAGATGCGTAGCTCGCCGGAGCCGAGCAGTCCCTGCCCCTGCGCAGACGCGGGCAGCAGCGCAAGAGCCACGGAGCTCAGCATGACCCTCGCCACCCAGATGCCGGCACGGCGTGCCCACCTCGCTGAAGGGAACGGCCCAACAGAGCGAAGCGAGTTGCCTCCCCGGTTTCTCGCTGTGACCCCTCGCGAAACCACCATCTACTGCATTCGCCTCATGGGGTTGTGCCCACCAAACGCCACCGCATCGATACACACTGCCAACCCATGTGTATGTCACCATATGCATCCTTGTCAATCTAATTCTTGCTGCCATATATGATGGCTACCTGCAATGCGGGCGCCCCACTCGCCTGTGTACTCGAAGGGGTCGCACGGCGCCACGTGGGAGCGCTAGAATGCCGCCATGGCTCCCGCCCCGCCGTTTTCCGAACCCGCACTGACCGTACTGCGAGAGCGCTATCTGCGGCATGACGAAATTGGGCACCTGATCGAAGAGCCCGCCGGCATGCTGGGGCGCGGTGTAGAAGCTACTGCGAGAACACAACCGGCATGCGCACGATGCCGTTCATCAACGTCGACCGCAGCAGCTCCGGCTCGCCCGCCGGCTCGAAGTTGGGAAAGCGCGCCAGCAGCTCTTCGAAAAGCACGCGGGCTTCGAGTGTGGCAAGGTTGGCACCCAGGCACGAATGCGGACCGATGCCGAACGCCAGATGCCCCGGATCGGGAGCGCGCGTCATATCGAAACGATCCGCCGTCGGCCCCCACACCTCTTCGTCGCGATTCGCCGATGCATAGAGCAGCACGACGTAGTCGCCGGCCGCGACCCGCTGACCGCGAATCGTCGCGTCTTGCGTGGCGGTCCGCGCAAAGGTCTTCACCGGGGTCACCCAGCGCAGCATCTCGTCTACCGCCCGCGGCAGCAGCGCCAGGTTGGCTGCGAGGGTGCGGCGCTGGTCGGGACACTGCATCAGCGCTCGCCCGCCGCCGGAGATCAGATTACGCGTCGTCTCGTTGCCGGCAACGAGTAACGTCATGCAGAACATGAGCACCTCGTCGTCGGCCAGACGCTCGCCGTCGACCTCGGCAAGCGCCAACGCCGACACCAGGTCGTCCCGCGGCGCCCGGCGCCGGGCATCGAGTTGCTCGAAAAAGTAGGCGAAGAGCTCTTGCACGGTCGACATGGCTGCCGCCGGCCCCAGATCGGCCGCGGTGATGATGATGTCGGACCACTGCTTGAACCGCGGCCGATCCTCCACCGGCACACCGAGCATCTCGGCGATGACCTGCAACGGCAACGGCACCGCCACGTGCTCGACGAAATCGAGCGGCACGCCCGGCGCGATCGCATCGAGGCTCTGTCGCGCGAAGGCGCGAACGCGCGGCTCGAGCGCCTGCACCATGCGCGGCGTGAACGCTTTGCTGACCAGGCGGCGATAGCGCAGATGCGCCGGCTGGTCCATGTAAATGATCGACGGCGGCTGCTCGGGCATCGTGCCATCGCGCATCGGGTCCTTGACCAGGATGCCCTGCCTCGAACAAAAGAGCTGCGGGTTGCGCGACACGTATTGGACGTCGGGGTGTTTCGCCAGCGCCCAGAAACCGGCGCGCGCGCACCAGTAGACGGGCGCCTCGGCCCGCAAGCGGCGATACGCCGCGTCGACGCCGTCGAGGTAGAAACCGGGATCGTCCAATGCATAGTCGGGCACGCTCATAGTGGTACCGGCGGCTCGGATGATTGACGTGATCCGTGACGTGTGTCAATGGCTGCTCCCGTGCAGAACCCGAGCCCGCGCGACCTGCAAAGCGCCGGTGGACCGCCGGTGTGGAAGCGCTATCCGTACGCGTTGTCGCCGAACGATCCGCAGCTGTCATTCCCCGCCGCCGAAGGCGATCAAGGGGCCGAGTCGAACACCTACTACCTGGCCGGCCGGCTCCGCGGCGTGCGCAGCCGGCGCGAATGGGCCTACTTCGTCGTCTTTACCTTCAACAACATCCGTGGATGGTTGCGCTCGGATTTCTACACCTTCGCGCTCTTCGACCTCGGCGATGGCCGCTATGGCACCTACACGGAGCACGACCTGCCGCACCCGGCGCGGCGGCGGCGCTCCTACAAACTCTCCGTCACCAAGGGATATCTGGACGTGACGTTCGCCTCGGCCTGCGGGCCGTGTCAGTGGACCACGCGACGACGGGCGGACGGCGCGTTGGAACCCTTCGCCTACCATCTGCGTCTGCAGGGCCGCGACGCGCAGGGCAACGCGATGCGGCTCGAAATCGATGCCGACGCGGGCAAGCCGCCGCTACCGGTCGGCGGCGCCGAATACGCGGGCATCAAGACCTGCATGGGTCAGTACGGCACGCATTCGTACTTTCAGAGCGACGTGCGCGCCGCCGGGACGCTCGCATGGAGCGACGTGCAGGAGGAGGTGATCGGTGACGCCGGCTGGATCGACCGCCAGTGGACGCCGCGTCACCTGGGTGTGCATCAAGGCCTGCGCAGCACGCGCTATCGTCATGAATGGCGCCAGCTGCATCTCGATAACGGCGTCGAGCTCAGCGTGTGGCTGCAGCTCGATCGCCGCCGGCACGGTCGGCCCATCCCATTCTCGGGCGCGACGGCCGCGGGGCCGGCCGGCGACGTGTCGGCGACAACCGACTTCGCGATCGACCGGCTGACGTTCGTGCGTGATCCCGGTCTGGTGCGCCCGCGCCTCGCACTCACCCGCGGCGCCAAGTACTTCACCGACGCCTACCGGCTGCGGATTCCCGCCTGGGAGCTCGACGTCCATTCGGAGCCGTTGTGCCCCGCGCCGGCACACGCCTTTCCGATCGAGTACTGGAGCGGCCCAACACGATTGCGTGGAACGATGCAGGGCCGCGCGGTCTCGGGCTTCGGCTTTCACGAGCGCACGCACGTGTTCGCACGCGACTTCGAGCTGGTCGACGTGCTGCGTTCGAGCCTGCGACACCTGCGATCTGAGATGGTTCCGCCTGACGATCCGCCGCCCCCGGCACTCGCGAACCGCGTCTGGGAAATCGACGCGTTCCTCAGCCGTGGCGACCGCGCGGCGGCACGCCGGTATCTCGCATCCCACGTACGGCCGGTGCTCGAGCGGTTGCGTCACGATGTCCGCGGCCATCTGCTCGGCATCGCGGCCGATCTCGACGCGGCCTTGGCGCGGCGTGGTCTGAGTCGCATACGATAACGAGCCGTCAGGTGCAGCCGTGCTCGGATCGTCATCGAAACGCGCCAGGCGGCTCGCAAGGGCAGCAACGGCAGGTTCGTTCGCAAACCCCGCACCGCGCTCTATGCACGGTACGCGGATTGCTCTATAGTCGCCGGACCGTTTTGCGGAAGGAGGGTCACATGAAGCGAACGACTGGCTACATCGTAGCGGCGCTAGGAATTCTCATCTTGCACAGGCTTGCCCCTGTCCCGGCGGTGCAGCACGCGGGTTCCGCGGCTATTCGAGCTGCCCACGTCAGGACCTCGATTGCGCCCGCCGACGACGCGGGCTCGGACGACGACGGCGACGGCGACGACTCTGGAGCCGACGATTCGAAGTAGGGGTGCGCGGGCCGTCGGGCCTCAGGGTCTGACGGCCCGCTCATTGCCACGTTAGGACGTTGTACCGCGGCGCCTGTCAGGGGGTGCCGAAGATGAGTACATAGACCGCAAGCGCCAGGGCGAGCAGGACGCCGGTGGCAAGCACGGAATCGACCAGACCCTGCAACCTGGGGTCGACGTGGTTTACCGTGTCCGGCGGAAGTGGGCTGCCGATCTGGGGCGGCGCGCTGTGCATCACGTCGATACGCTACACCGCATCGGTGACGTGGTCGTGCACGGACGATGAAGAAACGATGACGGTTGGCCGCGGCGGCAACGGCATTGGCCGCTACGACGCCGCGGGCGCCGCCGGCATGAGACCGAGCTGGCGCAGAATCGTCGCCGAGTCGAAGTAGACGCGCTCGCAGACGATGCGATCGCCCTCGAAGAAGAACAGTGCGATCATCGGACAGCGGAACGCACGCCCGGTCGGCGGCACGCCGCGCAACGGACCGCGATGCGCCAGTGGACCACGGGAGTTCCCCAGGCGTCAAACGGCGGCGCCGAACCGTCGGGTTTCCCTTGCGATCCGGGTTGCGGCCATGTTACTGCGCGTGGTGCGCAGGAGATTCCGTTGAGACCGCGACTGGCCGTCATCGTGACGTTCGTAGCAATGGCACTGCAGCTGGCTGCCCCAGTCGGAGCCGACGTCCAGTCCGAAACCCCCGGGCAGAGTGAAACGCTGGCGCAACCCTTCCACGCGCATTGGGTGTGGGTGGCGGATTTGGTGCTGCAACGCGCGGCGCTCATCGACCTCGACGACGGCCGGTTCCTCGGACTCATCAACGGCGGGTATGGAACGATCATGCCGCTATTTCCGTCGCAGCGGCCGGAAATATACGTTCCCGCCACCTACTATGCGCGCCGCTCGCACGGCGAGCGTACCGACGTCGTCGAGATTTACGACGCCCCGACGCTCGCGCCGGTCGCCGAAGTGGTCATCCCAGCGCGGCGCGCGACCAACGCCGTGGCGCTCGGCCACGCCGCGTTGTCCGACGACGACCGCTTCGTCGCCGTCTTCAACTGGACGACGGGTACGTCGCTGAGCATCGTTGATGCACAGCGCCGCACGTTCGCCGCCGAGGTCCTGACTCCCGGATGCAGCCTCGTCTACGCGGCCGGCCCGCGGCGCTTCCTGTCGCTGTGTGGCGATGGGTCGGTCTTCGCGGTCACCCTCGATGATGAGGGACATGAGGTCACCAAGACCCGCACGCAACCGTTCTTCGACCCGCAGAAAGATCCGGTCACCGAGAAAGCCGTCCGCTACGGCGACCAATGGCTGTTCGTCTCATTCGCCGGCGAGGTGCACTCGATCGACGTGTCTGGTCCGGACATCCGCTTCGGCGAAGTGTGGTCGCTGCTCACCGACGCCGACCGCGCCGCCTCATGGCACATCGGCGGACTGCAGCACCTGGCGGTGCACCAGCAGACGGGGCGCCTGTATTCGCTCATGCACCGTGGCGGTACGGACTCGCACAAGGACGCCGGCGAAGAGGTGTGGATCTACGACCTCGCGTCACGCCAGCGCGTCGCGCGGGTGAAGCTGCGCAGCCCGGGGCTGACGATCTACGGGTTCCCGGTCGACTTCGGCCGGACGTGGGTGTGGCCCTTCAACCACACCTCGGATTGGCTGCTCAACGCCTTCGCACCGGCAGCGATCAGTGCCATTCAGGTGACTCAGGACGACGCACCGTTGCTGTTCACGACCTCACAGTTCAGCGGCTCGGTCGGCGTGTACGACGCGTTGAGCGGGGCCTTCCTGCGGCGCGTTCAGCCAACCGGGTGGACGAGTGACGTACTGCTGGCCCCGTGGGGCGCGGCCCCGAGGGGCGGAAAGCCACGCCCATGACGGCACCGGCGATGGACCCGGCCGTGCGGCTGATGTTGCGGGCGGCGCTCTCGGTGCTGTTCGGATGGGCCGCCGGCCACAAGCTGCGTGACGTTACCGCATTCGGCGAGGCGCTGGCGGACTATGACCTGTTGACGGAACGCTGGTGCAAGCCGGTGGCGCGACTGTTCATCGCCGCTGAGCTCTGCGTTGCCGGCGCGCTCTGGATTGCGCAATGTGCCGCGGTGGCGGCGCTCGGCGCCGCCGGCTTGCTGGCGGTGTACGGCGGCGCGATCGCCGTCAACCTTGTCCGTGGGCGGCGCGACATCGACTGCGGCTGCACCGGCGCGGCCGGCCGCCAACCGCTGCGCGCCGTACTCGTCGTGCGCAATGCGCTTCTGATCACGGCAGCGCTGGCGAGTGCGCTACCGGCGACGGCCCGCGTGCTGACGTGGATTGACGGTGTGACCGTCGGATTCGGCGTGGTCACGCTGATGCTGCTTTATGCCGCCGCGGATGCCCTGCTGGCGCAGTCGCCGGGCAACCGGCGCTCACTACGAGATCGCGTGATCGAATCCGCGGAAGAGCCCACTGGGGTTGTAAATGCTTGAGGCGTTGTTGATCTCGAACCTGATCCTTTGGGTTTTGGTCGTCACTTTGGCCGCGGTCGTGTTCGCGTTGGTCCGTCAGATCGGGGTGTTGCACGAGCGTGTCGCACCGGCGGGTGCGCTCGTGGGGCGTGCGGGTCCGCGTGTCGGCACACCGGCGCCGCGGTTCGATCTCGAGGATTGGTCGGGGGCGCCACTGAGCATCGGCGGCGCCGACCCGGAACGCAAAAGCACCCTCTTGGTCTTCATTTCGCCCACGTGCCCTGTCTGCAAGACGCTGCTGCCCGTCCTCGGCTCCGTGGCGCGCGCCGAGCAGCGCTGGCTCCGTCTGGTATTCGCCAGCGACGGACCGCGTGAGGAGCACGACGCCTTTGTGCGCGCGTATGAGCTCGCCGAGCGCCCGTATGTGCTGTCGACCGAGCTGGGGCTGGGGTATCAGGTCGGCAAACTGCCGCACGCCGTGCTCATCGACGCCGACGGCGTGCTGCGCGCCAAGGGGCTGGTGAATACGCGCGAGCACATCGAGAGTCTTTTCGAAGCCATGGAGCGCGGCGTCGGCTCGGTGCAAGACTATCTGCGCCAGACGGGAGCGCGTCGCGTCGCGTAGACGCGCCGGCGCGGCAGGGAGGCATTGAGAGCATGAACGCCATCGACCGCTGGTTCACGCAGCTGACGCGCGGCGTGGCGCGGCGCAGCTCGCGGCGCAGCTTTCTGGCCCAAGTGGCCGCCCTGCTTGTGGGTGGCGCGGCCGTGCCCTTGCTGCCGGTGGCGCGCGCCGAGGGCGCTACTCGCGCGCCCGTGCCGGGCGAGCCGGACCCATCCACGCCCGACGGTGATCCGGGCAGCTGTGACTACTGGCGGCACTGCGCCATCGACGGGTTCCTGTGCAGCTGCTGCGGCGGTACGCAGCACAGCTGTCCGCCGGGCGCCGAGATGTCGCCGGTGACCTGGATCGGCACCTGCCGCAATCCGGCCGACGGCAAGGACTACATCATCTCGTACAACGACTGCTGCGGGAAGGACATCTGCGGCGTATGCTTCTGTCACCGCAATCAGGGCGACCGGCCGATCTACATGCCGCAGCGCAGCAACGACATCAACTGGTGCTACGGCACGAAGAGCGTCGTGTACAACTGCTCGACGGCGATCGTGCTCGGAATCGCCACCGAGAAATGATCCGCCCGCCGCGTGGCGCGTGGCGGCACGGCGCCGCGCTGTTGATCGGAATCATGACGGGCGCATTCGCCGTCGTACCGGCGGCCGCCGATCCGCAGATCGACTATGTGTTGCACTGCCGCGGCTGCCACGGTCCCGACGGCGGCGGCGTACCGGGCGGCGCGCCGTCGTTCCGCGGGCAGATTGCGAAGTTCCTCTGGGTGCCCGGCGGTCGTGAGTACCTCATTCGCGTGCCGGGGGCTGCGCAGTCGGAGCTGAGCGACGCGCGCCTCGCGGCGCTGCTCAACTGGATGGTCCGTACATTCAGCGCTGAACAGTTGCCGGCGGACTTCGTGCCGTTCGGCCCCATGGAGGTCGCGCGGCTGCGCGGCTCGCCCCTCACCGACGCCGCGCGGGCGCGGCACGATCTCTTGCGCGCGATCGTAGAACGCGCGCGCGGCACAGACTAGCGGCCGCACTCTCCGCAGTCGGCCGACCGCGGTGATCTACTTTTCACCCACCTCGCGCAGGATGGCCTGCACGTGCTCGCGCAGTGAGCCGCGACGGGAGCCGAAGCGGTTGCGCGTCGCCAGCGCGACTTCTTTGCCGACGATGTCGGCGGTGATCAGGTCGCTGACGAATTGACAGATGCCGGCTTGCACGCGCCGGCGGCGCAGCCGGATACGGGCTTCGCGTTGGCTCTGCGTCAGGCCCTTCTCGCGCGGATCGGGAAGCGTATCGGCCAGCAGATGCTTCAAGACGCGCCGCAGCCGCAGCTCCCATCCGGGAGGCAACTGCACCACGATCTCGCCGGGTTTGCGTCCGGGCTTGGTCACGATGGGATGCGGCCGCGCCATTGCGCCTCTCAGGTAACAGGAGCCGTGCCGGTTGTCTACGCCGGCGCCGGGGTCGTTATTGTGATGGGCAGCTCGAACTTGTCGCGCTCGAGTCAAGTTTCATCCGCAGCCGCTCCCAGCGAGCCAACGGTGAGCGGCCCCCCGAAAGGACGCTGGCCGCAGGCCCTAGAAGCTCTCCGAGCTCTCGACTTTGCCCGTTTTCGCCCCCCGCGGGCGGATGTATTTGCCGACGATCATGTCCTTGTAGCCCATGCCCGGACCGATCATCGGATACACATGCGCGGTTTGGTCGATCAGCACTTCGAGGAACGCAGGACCTTTGAAGCTCACGAAGGCCTCGAGCATCGGCCGGACCTGCGAGCGGTCGGTGACGCGTCTCGCAAACTCGAACCCGTCAGCCTCGACGGCCTTGATGAAGTCCTTCTTGTGCAGCGTCTTGTCCGTCCCCGAGTAGCGGTTCTCGAAGAAGAGGTCTTGCCACTGGCGCACCATGCCGTCGCCGAAGTTGTTGAGCAGGAGCACCTTGACCGGGATGTCGTAGGTGGTCAGCGTCTCCAGCTCGCCGAGGTTCATGCGGATGCTGCCGTCGCCGTCGACGTCGATGACCAGCTTGCCGGGGTTGGCGACCTGCGCGCCGATGGCGGCGGGCAGGCCGAAGCCCATCGTGCCCATGCTGCCCGAGGTGAGGAAGCTGCGCGGATGGATGAAGTCCAGGTACTGTGCCGCCCACATCTGGTGCTGGCCGACGCCGGTGGTAACAATGGCGGCGCCGCGGGTGATTTGGTTCAGCGTCGCGAGCACCTCTTCGGCCTGGATCAATTCGGAGTCCCGATTGTAGTTGAGCGCGTGCTCGGCCCTGAGCTTCTTGACCTCGGCCAACCAGCGACTGAAGTCCTTCTTGAAGCTCTTGCCCGCCTTCAACAGCTGCGTCAGCCCACGCTTCGCATCGGAGACGTGTGCCCAATCGACGTTCTTGACCTTGCCGATCTCGGACGTGTCGATGTCGAGGTGGGCGATCTTGGCGTGCGGCGCGAACTCTTTCACTTTGCCGGCGACGCGATCGTCGAAGCGCGAGCCGATGGCAAAGAGGAAGTCGCAGTCTTCGACCGCATAGTTGGCGTACGCCGTGCCGTGCATGCCGAGCATGTGGAGCGACAGCTCGCTGGTGGTGTCGACGCCGCCGATGCCGAGGAGCGTGGTGACGACGGGAATCCGGAAGCGTTCGGCGAAGGCGCGCAACTCGGGCGCCGCGTTGCTGTTGTTGATGCCGCCGCCGGCGTAGATGAGCGGGCGCTCCGACTGCGCCAGCATGCGATAGAACGCCTGTGCCAGCTCGTCGGAAATCGTCGTCCGATTCACCGCCGCGAGCCGTTCCTCGTAGCCGCGCAGCTGCAGCAGGCCGTTCCCTTGGAAAACAACCGGCGCGTTCTGCACGTCTTTTGGAATATCGACGACGACCGGGCCGGGCCTGCCGCTGCGCGCGATCTCGAACGCCGTACGCATCGTGGCTTCGAGCTTGTGCTCGTCGGTCACCAAGAAGACGTGCTTGGCGCATGCCGACATAATGTTGAACACCGGTGCTTCCTGGAAGGCGTCGGTGCCCATGGCGGCGCGCGGCACCTGCCCGCAGATGAGGACGGTCGGCACGGAATCGGCGTGACTGTCGCGCACCGGCGTCACCGAGTTGGTGGCGCCGGGGCCGGAGGTGACGAGCGATACCCCGACCTTGCCGCTCGAACGGGCATATCCGGCGGCCATGAAACCGGCCCCCTGCTCGGTCGCGGGCACGATCAGGCGGATCTCCTCTTCCTTTGAATGGCTCTCGTTGTAACGGAAGACCGCGTCGTACGTCGGCAGAATCGCCCCACCGCTATATCCGAAGATCGCGTCCACGCCCTCATCCGCCAACACCTGTACAATGACCTCGGCTCCACTCATCGTGGTGCCGGCAAGCCGGTGTTTCGGGGCGAGTTTCGTGTCCGCAAGCAGCGTCATCACCTATTCCTCTTTCCGTTCGTCGTACCGCGCGACCCACTCTCGGACGCAAGGTTGGCTCAGCGTCCGACGGCGGAGGACCGTACGGGATATGAAGTCAGCGTGGCTTATAGCACAGAATCCCGGCTGGGCGCACCCCCGTTCAGCATCGCCGTCGGGGGATCCGCGATGGCGATCATCGCTGACCGCAGAAAACCACTCATTAGTGGCAATTCACCGACTTTCCGCTTGCCGGCGCGGTGCAGCTGCCGGTTGGGGCACGGCGATCCAGGTTGGCGAGCGTCAACGTCACCGTGGCCGGCGGTTGTGCGCTCAGCGGTGGCACAAATGAGCGGTTCTGTGCCGTGATCTTGACAGTGAGGAGGCTTCCTGATGCTTGCGGTCGAAAAGTGACCACTTCGCCGCCGTGGCCGATGCACTCGGTCACCTTCCCGAGGACGAAGCAGCTCACTCCCGCAAAGGTCATCTTCTCCGGCTTCGTGAGACCGACGCCGGTGATCGCAATCGTGAAGTCATTGGCCAGGGCGTCTGCCAACGCTCCGTATTCGCTCGGATCGAGAGCGCCGCGAACGAGGATCGTTCCATTGCCCCGACTTGGTTTCGAGGCCTTGAGCCGCACCTGAGTCAGGGTCAACGGCGTCGGCGTGCCGGTGTCGCATACGTCGCCAATGCCATTCTGATTGCCATCGCTCTGCGCGGGGTTGAAGTCGTTGGGGCAATTGTCGCAGGCGTCGCCGATGCCGTCGGCGTCCGTGTCCTTCTGGTCGGGGTTGAAGACGAATGGGCAATTGTCGGTTGCGTCCGGCACGCCGTCGAAGTCACTGTCCGCGGGCGGCGCGCTGGCGGGCGGCGTGAACTCTTCGTTCGCCGAGGAGCCGGAAGCCCCCCCGATGACGTAGAGCTTACCGTTCACCGCACCGGTCGCCGCCAACTCGCGCTGCGTTGGGATGCTGGCCAGCGGGCCCACCCACGTATCGCTCGCGGGATCAAAGTCCAGCACGGTCGTCGAGAAGTTCCCGCCGAGGATGTAGATCTTGTTGTTCACCGTGGCAGTGTTCGGCACGTTGACGACGAGCGGCACCGACGCTTGCGGCGTCCACGTATCCATCGCCGGATCGTACTCGTCGACGAGCGTTGGAAAGGCATTTCCCCCGAAAACGTAGATCTTGCCGTTGACGGCTTCCGCGGTCAGATACTGCTGCGGAACGGGAATCGGCATCTTGGGCGTCCACGTATCGGTGCCCGCGTCGTACATTTCGACGACGCCGGTGACGGTGTTGCTCGCATCGACGCCGCTGATCGCGTAGATCTTGTTGTTCACGACCGCCGAGGCAAGCGAGCGCCGCGCCGTGGGCATCGGGCTCTTCGGAGTCCACGTGTTGGAAACCGGATCATACTGCAGGACCATCGTCACGGCACCGCCGGCCGCCGTCGTGGTGCCGCCAATCGCATACACTTCTCCGCCAACGACTTGCACCGTACCGTCCATCGTCGCCGTCGGTAGGGGCGCTTCGCTGGCCCACGTATTGGTCGCCGGGGTGTAGAATTCGACGGTGTTCAACACGCTGCCGTTGTAGCCGCCGATAGCATAGACACCGGTCGCAACCGCCGCTTCGCCGCGGAACAAATAGCTGCGTGCCGTCGGCATCTTGAGCTTCTGCGCCCAGGAACCCAGCTGAGCGGAAGCAGGGACACCCTGGGCAATGATGAGCCCGGTCACCAGCGCGATCAGGGTTAAGCGGTTCTGTTTGCCCATGTCGTCACCGTCCCGTCGAGAACGCCGTGCAACGGAAGCACAGAAGACGTCTGTTCATACTGCCGATCCTATTGCAGTGTCAACCAAGAAATGACAGGCCGGTGCGCGCCATTTCCGAAAGGCATGTGGAGGTCACGGGAACATTGCCCGGCACCGCCGCAAAGGTTGCGAAGCGTTCGCGAGCGGCGCGCGACGCCTCCGCAAGGGCTTCAGACCATCGGCGAGCGCCGCCACGGCGATACAAACGTGGAGTGATTTCATCAGACGCCCCTTTGCGTCAGCCCGTGCACCCGGTCAGGGCGTTGTTCACCGCGGTGAGGATCAGCGCAATGTCGACATTGGCACCGCTCGGAATGCCCTCCGGGCATGCCGACGGCTGTGCGATCCCCAACGCGATGTTCACCAGCGTGAGGATCTCATCGACCGTCACGGTGCCGCTGCCGTAGCAGTTACCGACGCACACGGACGGCTTCGCATTGATAACCAGCATGAGCATCGCATCCGCTTGCTGCGAGGTGGCATCGGTCACAATCGCATGGACGCTAAAGCTCCCGACAACGGCGGGCGTCCCGGAGATCGAACCGCCCGAGGCGTCCAGGTTCAAGACGGGCGGCAAGAACGGGGTGTCCGCGCCGAGCGACCAGGTGTACGGCGGCTGGCCACCCGACGCTTGCAACTGCGTCGCGTACGCGACTCCCTGGGTCGCAGCCGGGAGCGATGTGGTGGTCACGCGTAACATCCCTTGCACGACGAAATTCACCATTGGATTGTCGTTGTTGACGGTGATGAACTCGGTCAGAGGGCAGGTGAATCCGTCGGAGCTCAGGTCATTGCAACTGACCCCTACGAGCCACTGGCCATTGATCACCGGCAACCCAAAGTTGCCGCCGCTGTTTGTTCTGACGCCGGTGGTATAGCTGACCCCGTTGATGGTGGCGTTCGCGACGACTCCGACGTTGCCAACTCCGCTGCCGTTGCTGTCCATGACAGTTCCGGAGATGTTCGCTGTGGACCGCTTGGCGACGAACAGAATGTTGTTGATGTCGTTCCCGTTAACGTTCTCCGTCAGCATGGGACTGACGAGGCCGCGTTGCGCCGCTTCGTTCGCGCTCAGCTGCAGTGTCCACGTGCCGTTGTTGGCGCTCAATCCGATATCGAAATGACCGCCGCTGTCGGTGAGTGCCTGAGAGTTGGGGTTGTCGTCGAAGCCGGCGACAACGTGAATCGCGGCTACCGGCGCGCCGGAATCATCGAACACGGTGCCCCGCAGATGGGGACCACACCCGACGCAAAAGTTCACGGTCTGATTCTGACCCGAGATGGCCACGGGCTCGTTGCCCGGGCACGGCAAGCCTCGTGAACTCAGATCGTTGCAATCGACCCCGACCTGCCACTGACCATTGGTGACGCCGAGCGAGTAATTGCCGTTCTGGTCCGTGTTAGTGTTTAGGTTGTACTGCGTGCCATCGATGGTCGCGTCTGCATAGACATTCAGATTGGCGATCGGGTTGCCGTTGCTGTCGTGAACCGTGCCGGTGATGTGCGCCGTGGCAGTGAGGACCGTGAAGTCTTGGCGGATGGCTTGGCCATCACTGATTGTGAGCATTGTTTGGGTTGTCAGCAATCCGAGGCTGGAGGCCTCGTCTTGATTCGGTCCGACATTCCAGGGGCCACCGATGACGCCGATGGCGTACATTCCGCCCGGACCAAAGCTCCGCCCTTCCGGCCGATACGGACCATCCTGCTCGCTCGCCTCAAGGGTCACAGTGACCGGATTCGCCTGTTGATCGGTCACCGTCCCGTAGAACAACGCGGTGGCTTTGGGCAGCGCGATGTCGGCATTCGCAACGTCGCCATTGACCTGGATGTCAATAGTCGCGTGATCGGTGTTCGGCGACACGTATCCTTGGTCGGATGCAGCTTCCTGTGAAGGTGCAATAAACCACTCTCCAGACGTCACCGACAGCGCGTAGTGGCCGGACGCGTCGGTGAACCCGACGGCGAGCAGTCCGCTGTCCGTCTGCCCGATAATCGATATGCCGGCGAGCGGAGCTGTGGTCGTCGTGTCGGTGAGCGTACCGGAGACCGCGAAACTCGCCGGTGTCGCGGCGATGTTCTCATTAACAAATTGACCGGCGCCCACTTCGACGGACGTGGCGGTATTTGCGCCGACAAATCCGTTCGCCACGGCGACGACGACGTAGCTGCCGGGTTGGCTGTAGACCATGTAGTGTCCGCTGGCGTCGGTGAACGCACCGACTCCGCCGTTCCCGTTGAACTCGTGAACAATCACCGGAACGTTGGCGAGCGGATGCCCGTTGCCCGTGATCGTGCCGTTGACGCCTTGCGGCAGGCTGGTGTTCTGGGTGACCGTAAGCGGTTTCGTCACCGGCTGGAAGCTGCCGTCGAGGGCTGAAACCCTGTAGATGTACGTGCCGGCGATGTGGTCGAAGGCGACGTCCACGGCAGGATAGGACACCTTGGCTATGATCTGACCGTTCACGGCGCCGTCTTCATCGCCGGGAACATTGATGTTGCGCACGCCGCCGATTGTCGGCAGCTGACCGTCGGTGACGGTGAAGCTCTTGCCAATTGGTTCGCCGACGTCGATCACACCGTTGCCATTCAGATCCATGATGCGGTCGACTCTGACCGTCAGGCCCGAGCTCAGGCCGGTGATGGTGACAGTGATTTGACCCGTGGAGTCGTTCCGAATTGACGCCGGGCTGACCGTCAATGCCACGCCGTACGCCGTCATCGGGACGACTGCGGCGAGCGTCAGCACAGCCGTGACGTAGCGGACAACAGGACCCCTCCCCAATCCCATGAGTTCCCCCCTTCGAGTTGCGGTGCGCTCCGATGTTGGCAGGCTTCCCCAGCTGACCTCGGAGCAAGTCAGCTCCGCGTTACCCCGATTGGCGCGCGTCTTGCCACGAGCGAAAAGGGTTGTCAAGGTGCAAGCACCAACAGATTGAATTTCTGTAACGATGGAGCGTGACCGAACTGTGTGACGCTACCCTGCGGGGTATTTTCGGTAGGCGTGCGGTCCCCGAAACGGTTACGGATAGGCGGCGTCACCAAGAGCAATCTGCGCGCCGGCGGCGGCGATGAAGAAGCCGGCTCGTACAACGATACTGACCTACGTGGTGTCGCGGCGCATCGTAGCGCCCAGTCATGGTGGCGCGGTATTCCCTCCGACAATCGCAACCCGTTGCCCGTCGCGCACCGGCGGATCGCCGACCACGACGGCTTCGCCGCCCTTCAGGCCGCCGGCGATCCGCGCCCGAGTGCCGACGTCGCCGGCGGCTTCAACCGACGTCTGGCGGGCACGGCCGTCCGCGACGACCCACACGAAGTTGTTGCCTTGCGCATCGCGGCGCAATGCCGCGATGGGTATAAGCACGGCGGGCTTTTCCGCCTGACCTGCCGGCGGCGGATCGGCAAGAAACGTCACGCGAGCGCTCATGTCGGGCAACAGCCGCCCATCAGGATGGAGAATATGCACCTCGATCTTGAGCGTGCCCTTCTGCCGGTCGACCTGCGGATAGAGCTTCACCACCTCGGCGGCGTAGCGCGCGTCGGGGTAGGCGTCGGGCGTCACCTGCGCCGGCTGACCCATGCGCACGCGGTTGAGATCGGCTTCGTTGACGTCGACCTCGGCGCGCATATCCGCGAGGTTCGCGATGCGAATGAGATCGCCTGAGCCGGCGAAGCCGCCCGGTACGGCGATTTCGCCGACCTCCTTCAGCTTGGCCAGCACGACGCCGTCGGTGGGCGCGCGCAACACCGTGTATTCGAGATTGACGCGCGCTTGCGCCCGCTCGGCTTCGATCTGCTGCACGGTGGCGCGCCCGACCTCGGCCTTGTTATGGAAGACGTCGAACTCCTGCTGCGAGATCACGCCCTGTGCCTGCAGCGCCTGGCCGCGTTTCAGGTCCGCATCCGCCAGATCGCGGTTGGCCCGCGCCAGGGCCAGCGCCGCCTCCGCACGCGCCACGGCGGCGCGATAGTCGCGATCGTCGATCTGCACCAGGGGATCGTCCTTGTGGACGCTCTGCCCCTCTTCGACGTAGTAGCGGTCGATGCGTCCGGGCACGCGCACGCCGATCGACACGTAGCGTTCACCGGTAACGATGTACCCTGAGCCCGATAAGACCGGCAGCGGACCGGTTTCTGCGGGTGTTGCGAGCGTCGCGTACGCCACCGTCACGGGCAGAGCGCGGCCCAGCGCCGCCCAGGCGCCGATGACGAGCAGGACCACGATGACGATGCCCACGACCAGCGGCGTCTTGCGCCGCCGGCCGCGGCGGGGAACGGCGGTCGGGGCTTCGCGCTCGATGCGCAGCGACGCCAGCTCGGCACGCAACTTGTCTTCCCGTGGTTCCGAAGATGTCATGACCGATCGATTACCATAATCCATGGCTCGGCCTCTCGTCTCAAGCTTTGTGTAGCGCGTCGATGGGTCGCAGGTGGGCGGCGCGCCACGCCGGCGCGAGACCGCCGCATATGCCGATGGCGAGGGCCAGAACGAGGGCGCCGAGGAGGTCGGACGTAGTGACCTTGAGCATGATCACGTTCGTCGTAGACGTCGCCGCGCCGAAGGCGATGCCGCCGAGAAGATAACCGATGAGCCGCGACAGGCCGACGGCGCTCGCGGCGCCGATCGCAAAGCCGACGGCCGACAGCGCCAGCGCCTCGAGCTCGAATGCCGTCAGAATCGCGGCGCGCGAAAACCCCAGTGCGCGCAGCGTGCCGATCTCCGCGGTACGCGCCTGCACCGCCGCGTACATCGTGTTGGAGGCACCAAAGCCGGCGCCGATGCCGGCCAGCACGGCGATGCCGATCACCAGAATGTAGAGCGAGTCCGCCGACTCCGATTGCTTGGCGTAGTACTCCGTCTCACGCTGCGCGTGCAGCGCATAACGCGGGTCGGCGTCGATCCGGCGCATCAACGGTTCCAGATCGGCGGCCGACGCGGCGCGCAGCCGTGCACCCGAGTAGGGCGACGGTCGCCGGGCATCATACGCCAGCTCTCGCACGTCGATCCACACCTCGCTCTCGAACGACGAGCCGTCGGCATCGAGGATGCCCACGACCTTCCAGGTCCCGTGCCCAAACGCGAGGTCGCTGCCGAGCGTCGTGCCGACGTAGCGGCCGACGACACCGCGTCCGACGACCGCCTCGTGCGTGCTCGGCGTGAACATGCGGCCTTCCGTGATCTTGACGATGTTGTGGACCGCGAGGGCGACCGGCTCCACCCCGCGCACCAGCACGTTCTCGCGGCCGCCGGCGTGCGTATGGAAGAACGGCTGCACGACCAGTTCGGGCGAGGCCAACGGCTGATCGGCGGCGTCGCGGGCGATGCCGTCGAAGAACCGGATGGCTTGAAAGGCCGCGAGCGGCAGCCAGCTGGCGCCGTCGTTCTCCGAGCCCTTGCGCATGACGACCAGGTTCATCGGGTCGCCGCTCGACGACACCGTCCGCTTCAAGCTCGCGATCAGGCCGAGAAACAGGCTGCACGCGATCACCACCAATGCGATCACGCTCGCCGACATCAGGCTGCGCCCCGGCCGTGCAACCACGTTGCGGACGCTGTAGGAAACCGGCAGCACGTCAGAACACCTCGTGCAGCGTCTGCACCACGGGTTTGCGGGCGGCGCCGAACGACGGCACGACCCCGGCCAGCATGCCGACGAAGAGCGACAGAAAGAGACCCTGCACGATCACCGGTGCGGTCACCATGAAGCTGCCAAGCGGCCCGAGCGCCGGATTCCATCCCGTCGAGGCCTTGAGCACGCGCGTCAAGCCGATCGCCAGCATGACCCCGGAGCTGCCGGCGACGGTGGACAAGGCAATCGCCTCGGCGAGCAGCGTGCCGAAGATGACGCGCCGGCCGAACCCGATCGCCTTCAGCACCGCCAGTTCGCGGGCGCGTTCGCGCACGCCCATGGAGGCCGTGTTGGCAGCGATGAAGACGATGCACAAGGCGACCAGCGCGGTGACGATGAGCACGATGGTGAGGAATCCCTGCAGCGAGCCGAAGAAGTTGGCGAAGTAGCTCTTCTCGGTCTCGCAGGCGGTCTCCGCGTCGCTGTTGCGCGACAAGTCGTCGATCGTCCGCATGATGGCGTTGACGCGGTTGGGATCGCGGGCGCGCACCCAGATGACGTTGGCGATGCCGAGGCCGCGGTAGCCGTGCGCCTTGAGCGACTCGTCGAGGTACGTCCAGTTGAGCCAGAGCAGCGGCGAGCGGTCGCTCGGCATCTCCCCGACGATGCGCAAGTCGAGATTCACCGGCCACACCGTGCTCCGCAGGGTGATACGGTCGCCGATCTTCCAGTTGTACTTGTGCATGGTCTGGCGGCCGACGATGGCGCCGTCGCGATAGCGCTGAAAGTCGGCGAGCTGCTCGGCGGGAATGTTGTAATCCGGATACACGGCGCCGACGTATTCGGCTTCGACGGCGAAGTTGGGAAAGCTGACGCGCCCGTCCTCCTCGAAGGCGCCGCCGAACCACATCGTCGCGGTGGCCGCCAACACGCCGTCGACCTGGCGCACTTTGCGGGTGAACGAGTATGGCATCGTGTACACCACGCCGCCCTTGTTGTGCACCGAAATGCGGGTGTTGTTGGCGATGTTGTTCAGCAGCGCATCCAGACCGGCGGGCATCGTCAGCAGCAGGCAGACCAGGACGACGGCCAGCATGATCGCCCCACCCGTCAGCACCGTGCGCAGCTTGTTGCGGCGCAGGTTCGCGAGCACCAGACCGAGGTACTTCATCGCCCCAAACGCGCGCCAGCGGCGGCGACCCCGCCGCCCGCGGCCATCATGATTGCGGCTTCGGCGCGCGCTGCCTCCTCGCCTTCGAGGAGCAGGCCTTTGTCGAGGTGATAGGCTTCGTCGACAAAACGCAGCGCACGCGGGTCGTGCGTCACCATGACCACCGTCTTGCCGAAGTCATGTTTCAGCTGGCGCAGCAAGGCCAGGATGTCTTCGGCGTTGCGCGCGTCGAGGTCGCCGGTGGGCTCGTCGGCAACGATCACCGGGTCGGTGACGATGGCGCGGGCGATGGCGACGCGTTGCTGCTCACCGCCCGACAAGGCGCGCGGGAAATGGTCGAGGCGGTGTTCGAGGCCGACGATTCGCAGCGCCGTTTCGGCGCGCCGCAGACGCTCGGCCTTGTCGAGGTGGGTCAGGAGCAGCGGCAGCGCGACGTTGTCGCGCGCCGACAACACCGGGATGAGATTGAAGAATTGGAAGATCAATCCCACGTGCCGGGCGCGCCAGCGCGCCAACTCGTCTTCCGTGAGGTCGTTGAGTCGCTGTCCGGCGACGAGGACATCGCCTTGGTTCGGCCGGTCGATGCCGGAGACCAGGTTCAGCAGCGTCGACTTCCCCGAGCCCGACGGGCCCATGAACGCGATGAAGCGGTTGGCGTGCAGCGCCAGCGAAACGTTCTCCAGGGCGTGCACGTCGTCGATGCCGCGCACGTAGCGCCGTGACACGTTGCGGATGACGATCAGCGGCGCATCGGTGCGTGACGGATTCGAGTCCATGCGGGACTCGAATTCTACCGCAGGGCCTTTGGGCAGGCGAGTGGACGAACCAATGACAGTGGAGCAGGCGTCCCTGCCTGCTCTCCTCAGCGGTGGCGGCAGGCTGTCAGAGCGGCGGGCAGGGACGCCCGCCCCACTATCGGATCATCTGACAAGCGCTCACCGCAGCGCGGCAAACGCGGCGATCTTCGGCTGCACCAGGCGCGCGAAGTCGGCGTACTTCATCTTCACCGTCTGGGTATGCGTGCCGGCGTTGAAGACGATCTCCTCGTCTTCGGTGAGCGCGCGATCGACGTACACCGGCAGGCTGTACAGGTTGCCGAAGGGCGGCATCGCACCCGGCTCACACTGCGGGAACAGCCCCTTGAACTCCTGCTCCGTGGCCAGGGCGAGATCCGCTTTGCCGGTCACCGCCTTGGCGCTGTCGAGATCGATGCGGTACGGCGCCGGCAGCACGGCCATGGCGAAGTCCTTCCCGCTGCGGAGCATGACTACCTTGGCGAGCTGTTTGCCGGGCACGTGCTCGACCGCCGCGATCTCCTGCGCCGTAAAGGCCTGCCGGTGCGTGATGACCTCGTAGGCCACCTTGTTCTGATCGAGAAACTCGCGCAACTTTGTCAGGATCGGCATAGCATGGCCCTCCTTGCTCGTTCTTCCAGGTTCACGATTTGTACCAGCACCCGCCCGCGGCAGCTGCGTGGCGCAGCAGGCGTGCAGCGCTCATTATCTTCGCAGATTCGACACGCAGCCGCCCCGACGGTTCCTGCTGATGCGAAGGAGTGTATCGGTCGTGGCCGTGGTACGCGCGACACAGGATTCCCCCTCTGGCGTCAGGTTTGCTACGTTTCGAAGTGAAGGGAGAGAGGCCCATGCAGGTTTGGCAGCTCATGTCGACGGACTTGGTCACGCTCGATGCCAGAGGCACGATGGACATCGCCGATGACTTGATGAAGCTGAAGCGCATCCGGCATCTCCCGGTGCTGGACGATGGCCGCCTGGTGGGCCTGATCACGCAGCGCGACCTGTTTCTCGCCGGCGTGTCCAGCGTACTCCAATTTCGGCGGGGCGCCCAAAAGGAGTGGTTGGGACACATCCGGATCGCCGAGGTGATGACGCGCGACCTGATCACCATCGGCCCGCAGGCCGACGCGGAGCTCGCCGTGGCGCAGATGCTCGAGCACAAGATCGGCTGTCTGCCGGTGGTGGCCGGCAGCAATCTGGTCGGTCTACTCAGCGAGACCGACCTGCTACGCTACCTGCAACGCATCCTGGAAATCGCCGACGTCAAGCGGCGCATCGCCGAAGAAGAGAAGCCGGTCGAGGTGAGCTGACGGTGGCTCAGGCGCACTGATTTTGCGACGCTCGGTCACCTCCCACAGTTAACCAACCGCCCTCGCCCACGGACCGTACAGTTGGAGATCTCGGCGCGTCGGTCGAGACCGCTACACGACGTGAACAGCGGACACCCCGGCGGATGCGGGAACGACAGCACCACTTGAACGTCCGTTGCATCGAGCGGTGGCGCCATGTCACGACCTTGGGCGGTGATCTTGACGTTGAGGAGATTCCCGGCCGTTTGCGGCCAGAAGCGTACGACTTCACCGCGTTCGCCGACGCACTCGGTAGCAGCCCCCTCTTCAAAGCAATTCGGGTAGATGAAAACCATCGTCTGCGGCGCAGCGAGGCCGGCGCCGGTCACGCCGATTACCATCCCTGGGTTCAGGGCGTCACGCAGGTCGCCCCACTCGCTCGGGTCGAGCGTCCCGCGCACCAGGATTGATCCGGTCGAAGGCCGCTTGGGTGCATGGAGCTGGACGTGTTTGAGGGTGAACGGTGTCGGCGTGCCGTTGTCGCACAGGTCGCCGATGCCGTTGTCATTGCCGTCACTCTGGTCGGGGTTGAACACCGTGGGGCAGTTGTCGCAGGCGTCGCCGATGCCGTCGCCGTCCGCATCCTTCTGGTCGGGATTGGCAACGTTCGGGCAATTATCGACCTCGTTGCAGACGCCGTCGGCATCGACGTCGCCATGCAGTGAACAGACGCCCGTCTGGCACTGATCGCCGGGGCATTTGCCGCACACGGTGCCGTCCGGCTTGAACGTGTTCGCACAGACTGCGCTGGAACCCGTGCAGGTATCAGTCACATCGCATTCGCCCGCCGCCGGCCGGCACACGGTGCCGGCGTTGCCGGGCGGGTGCGTGCAGTTCCCCGAGTTATCGCAAACGTCCGTCGTGCACACGTTGCCGTCGTCGGGGCAGGCCGTGTCGGCCGCGAGTGGTGTACACGCCGAGGGCTGATGCACGCACGTCCAGCAGGGCTCGATCTGGCAGGTGTCGCTGCAGCCGTCGCCGTTGGCGCGGTTGCCGTCGTCGCACTGCTCACCGAACTCGGTCTGCACTACGCCGTCGCCACAGTTCGACTGCAGGAGAATGGCAATGCCGGTGCTGCGCGAGAAGGTGCGTGCGATAGGTGGCGTCGACAGAAAGTCACTCCCGGACGGCGGCGTTGCGGTCAGGGACACGCTCGATGAGTTCAGGAGCGGCAGGTGCGCAACGCCGTTCGCATCCGTGGTTCGCGTTACACCGAGCGAACCAGAAAAAGTCCCTCCGGTGAAGAGGTCCGATGTGACTCCGCCCGAGGCGGAGATTGTTGCGTTCTGAATACCCGTGCCCGAGGGGCCGATGACCGTGACCGTGACCGTGATGATCGGTAACGTCAGGTTTTGCGTGACGTCGGTGGTGAGACTGATGTTCGGCCCATACAGGTAGAACGAGTCCGGCAGCGACCCACCGCCGCCCTGGACGTAGAGGGCGTAGGTACCGGGCGGAATGCCGGTGATGGAGAAGGAACCATCCGCGCCGGTGGTGCTCGAGTAGTAGCAATAGTAGGGATAGCTTAGGCAGACGATTTGGTTCGCCAATGGCGTCCCGCTCGCGTCCTGGAGCACACCGCTGAAGCTGACGGGTGGCGGCGGCGGCGGTATGGCCGTCAAGTCGATCTCAAGCGAGGTATCTCCCGACATGGTGGTCGAGTTGCTACCTGAATATAGCCCGCTGCCGCTCGGCGGGTAGGCGTAAGCGGTCACGGAGTCGGCGTCGAACATGGTCAGCTCGACTTCCCCGTTCATGTCGGTCGTCCCACTGGCGCTGCTGTATACGGTGGCACCGCCGCCGGCATACAGATCGAAGCTCACCGCGCCTGGGTACACGTAGACGGCCGCGTTCGGCACGGGCTGGGGCACGGGATCGTTCACCGTCACGGTCAGCTCCGCCGTCGGTGGCAACGTCAAATTCTGGCCGATAACACTGGTCGTCAGGTCGATGCCCCCGCAAACAGAGAACGATTGTGGCAGCGATCCACCGCCGCCGGCGATGTCGAGGTTGTAGCCCCCCGGCGGAAGACCCGAGAATGAGAACGATCCGTCTCCACCGGTGGTAGTTGAGTAGGGACAATAGGAGAAGCAGCCGTACAGACACAGATAGATGGCTTGGCCCGCTGCCGGCGTCCCGCTGTGATCGCTGAGCACACCGCTGAAGCTCACCAGCCCGACCAGATCGATCTCCAGCGAGGTCGCACCCGACATGGTCGTCGAGTTGTAGCCCGAGTTGAGGCCGCTGCCGCTCGGCGGATACGCGTAGGCAGTCACAAGGCCGCCGTCGAAGACTACCGGGAACTCGACATTGCCATTGATGTCGGTGGTGCCGCTCGTGTTGCCTGTGTACGCGATTGCGCCGCCTCCGGGATACAGGTCGAAGTTCACTCCGCCTGGGTAGACGTACACACTCGCATTTGGCACCGGAGCAGTCGTCGGGTCTTTCACTGTTACCGTCAGCTCCGCCATCGGCGGCAGAGTCAGATCTTTGACCACGTCGGTGCTGAGATCGATACTGCTATTCACGGAGTAGGAGTCCGGCAGCGACCCCCCTCCGCCTGACACACCCAAGCTGTAACCAGCGGGGACTATGCCGGTGATCGAGAAGGAACCGTCGACGCCAGTCGTCGTCGAGTACGAGTTGCAGCAATAATAATAGCACGGCTGGCAGATGCCCACTGTTTGATTGCCAACTGGGTTGCCGCCGCTGTCTCGGAGAACGCCGCTAAAACTCACCAGCTCTGCCAAGTCCACCTCGAGTGTTGTCGCGCCCAACATGGTCGTGGAATTATTGCCGGAATTAAGGCCGCTGCCGCCAGGTGGACTGGCGTAGGCGGTCACTGAGCTACCGTCGAAGAACAAGAATTGGACGATGCCGCCGGCATCCGTGGTGCCGCTCGCTCCCGCGGCATAGGCGGCAGCTCCGCCGCCCGGATACAAATCGAAGCTCACTCCGCTGGGATACACATTGACGCTCGCGTTCGGTACCGCATGGCTCATGGGGTCCTTCACGGTGACCGTCAGCTCCGCGGTCGGTGGCAACGTCAGGTCCTGGGTCACGCTGGTCGTCAGATCGATGCCGCTATAAACGGAGAACGAAAGCGGAAGAGACCCACCCCCGCCTGAAACGTACAGGTTGTAGCCACCGGGGACGATGCCAGCGATGGAGAAGGAGCCGTCTGCCCCAGTGGCAGTCGAATACGAATTGCCACAATAGGATCCATTGCAGATGGTGATCGTTTGGTTGGCAACCGGTGTTCCGCCGTTATCGCGGAGCACGCCGCTGAAGTCCACGACGGGCACGACCGATACGAGGGTGAAGTCCTGCACGGTGTCGCCGCTGATGACGACCGGGATGCTGGAACTGTTGAAGCCGCTGCCGCTGGGCGGCGTCAAGACGACGCTGTAAGTCCCGGCACCGACGGAGAGCGCGTAATCGCCGCTACCGTCCGTCGTGGCGCTGGCAACCGGAGTTCCCGAGCTGAACACGACGATGTCGACGTCGGCGATCGGATTGTTCGACGCGTCCGTCACTTGGCCGGAGAGCTGAAACGCACTGGCCATCACCGGCCGGCACACCGCCATCGTCGCGAGCAGGACGATCTCCAGCACCAAGCGAAATGTGAATGAACGACCCGAACATGCCATGAACGTCCCCCCGTCTTGGCAAATGACCAACTGCAAAACGCCTGCGGCTAGCGTCTCTCCATCGATTCTGGATACTTGTCAATAGTCGAAATGAACTTTCCGTCACTTCGGGCAGCGCGCGCTCGTCCCTCTTCCACGCACCGTGCAACTGCCGATCTGCCCGTCCAACCGGAAGCCGACGAGCGAGAGGTCGACCGCCACGCCGGCCGTGGTGAGTGGCGGCGGGAAGGACCGGCCTTGTGCCGTGATCTTGACCGTGAGGAGGTTGCTTGATCGGTGGGTTTCGAAGTTGGCCACCTCACCCATCGTCCCGATGCACTGAATGACGTGTCCCAAGGTGAAGCAGAAGTATCCGGGGAACACCATCGTCTCGGCGGCGGGCAGTCCCGCCCCGCTGACGGTGACCGTCGCGCCGTCGCTCAGCAGCTGTCCCACGTTGCCAAGCGGACTTGCATCGAAGACGGTCTGCAGGCGAATCGTGCTGCTCGAGGCCCGTCTGCTCGCACGGAGGTCGACGAATGTTGCGGAGGTCACGCTTCGGCACTACCAGGTTCGGAACACCCAGCCGGTTCGCAGCAACGGCGCCGCGGCGGTCATTTGAAGGTTGTGCGGCGCCCGGCTGGATGCCCCGCAATCTAGGGCGCGGGTGTTTTCGCGCGCTGCCGACGCCCTGTACGGACTTGGCTACCGCAACGGATTGATCACGCCGATGAAGCTTTGAACTCTGCCCGATACCGCGCCAGGCGCTCGGTAAGGCCCCACTCCGCGGCCCAATGATCCAGAAAGGCCCAGTCGAGCAGCTCGCCCGCCGTTCGCCTCGCCTCGAAGATGCTCTCGACGTCGTCCAAGTCGCGACGGCGGTTTGCCAGAAGCTTGTAGATGATGGACGCCTCAGGGCACGCCAATCGAACATCGAGTCCGAGAACCGTTGCGCTCCGGGTCGTGGCAACAACCGTGCGTTCGAAGTCGGTCTTGGCGATGAAGCGGATACGCGGGTCGCTCGCCGTGTGGAAGACAGCGATATCGGCGAGCTCGTCGGTGCGCTCCGGCGGACCAATCTGCTTGGTGAAGACGATCTCACGCTGGCGCAGCGCCGCGACCAGACGCTCCCAGCCGGTGGCAGCGACCACGACGACATCGATGTCCGTGGTGGCACGTACGCGACCCCACGCGAGAACTGGTAGAGCGCCGATGAACGCGTACGGGAGGCCCGCGGCAGTCAGCGCGTCGATCACGACCCGAAACGTCTCGACGAGGTTGCGCCTCGGAGTCATTTACGCAGCGCCGCGCGCTGGCGCCAACGCTGAATCGGCGCTACCTCATCGGGACGCGTCAGATCGCCGCCAAATGCGAGAGCGAAGTCACTCAGTTCGAGACCAAGCGCGACGTTTGCTCCCGGCGATCGGGCGGCACAGCCAACGACCGCTTCGCGGTTGAGTTGCGCCTCGGCCGTGGCAATGCGGTTGAAATGTTCGCGGTCGCGATCAGACACCATGCGCGTACGATACCCGAAATCCGCGCGGCTTCCCAGCTACGAGCCCTGAGCGCCAGCCGTTTCGGAAGTGGTGCAGTGGGATGATGGAGCCGGATACCTCATCTCAAGTTGTTTCGTCAAGCTTCTCCCATGCGACGATCCCGTGAGACGCGGCCGCGGAGTGGGGGGCCGAGCGATGCTGGTCACATTGAGCAGATGTGTGCTACGTCCGGTTAAGCTAGTCGATATGCGCGCGGTTGACTCGGATAGTGATCGACTTCCAGCGGCGCTGGAGCGGGGCCCCTTGGTGCTGCATGCAGGCCCCCGGCGTTGAGCTCACGCGGGAGCAGTTCTTGCGGCTCTGCACGCTGAATCGAGATCTTCGCCTGGAACGTAGCGCGGGGGGAGACATCATCATCCTGCCGCCAGCGGGTGGAAAAACAGGAGCGCGGAGCTCCAATCTGTTGCTGCAAGTCGCCGCGTGGGCAAAGTCCGATGGCACCGGCGTCACGTTTGACTCCTCGACTGGCTTTGAGCTTCCCGATGGAGCAACGCGGTCGCCTGACGTCGCATGGGTGCGGCGCACGCGGTTGGCCACGCTCTCCGCAGAGCAGAAGGAGCGGTTTCTACCTCTCTGTCCTGATTTCGCGATCGAGCTGTTGTCGCCATCAGACTCTCTGCCCCTGACGCAAGAGAAAATGGACGAGTACGTCGCCAACGGAACCCAACTCGGATGGTTGATCGATCCTGGACAGCATCGCGTCTACGTCTACCAAGCCGGCGCCGCGGTTGAGACTCTCGACGGGCCATCGGATCTGCACGGCGATCCCGTTCTCGCAGGGTTTGTGTTGGACCTCGTCCCCATCTGGGAACCGGGATTCTGAAAAAAGGCACCGCTCCCTCACAGTCAATCTGAGAGCGGTGGGATTCGTGCTCGGCCGCGCAGCTCTGGTTCGATCAGCGCAGTCAAGTCGGTCGCCGGGGCCGTCGTGTCCAGCAGCAGCCGATGGCCGAGCTCGTCGGCCGCAAACGGTTCGTACCGACTCCGCTGCTCCACGTAGATGCTCCAGTCCGCGTCGGACGCCGTGTGGTGCTCGTGCGCGCGGCGCGCGAGACGGCGGCGGACTTCATCGTCGCTGCAGCGGCATTCGACGAGCAAGAACGGAACGCCGTGCGCTCGGGCGAGGGCCCGCGCCGTGTCGCGGCCGGTACGCCGCTGAAAGGTGGCATCGAGAATCACGCCGCGACCGGCGGCCAGCTGCGCTCCGGCTTGGGCGAACAGCTCAGCGTAGGTGCGCTCACCGTAGACCTCGGTGTAGTACTCCTCGGACAGCCGGACCTGTGGGAGCACGCCGGCGAGCCGCTTGCGTATGACGTCGGAGTTGAGGTGCACGAAGCCGGTACGCGCGTGCAGCGCCGCGGCGATCGCCGACTTGCCGGTACCGCTGAGCCCGGCGATCACCACCAAAGACGGAGTCGCCGCCCATGTGTAGCGGTACGCCAAGGCGAAGTGGCGCACCGCGCTGCGACGCGCCGCGTCGCGCTCCGCCGGCGCGACCTCCTCCTCGACGCTCTTCAAGCTGTCGACTTTGCCCCGCACGTAGGCCCGATAGCACTGATAGAACGGCGCCAGCCGCGGCAGGTCCGCGTCCTCCGCGTACGCCGCGTAGCATGCAACGAAATCAGCGGCCAGCTCCGGGTGCCCGTGATAGTCGAGGTCCATCGCCAGGAAGGCGATGTCCGATGCCACGTCGCAGTAACGGAAGGCCTCGTTGAACTCGATGCAGTCGAAGATGACGAGCTGGGGACTGAAGCAAATGTGCTCGCTGTGCAGGTCACCGTGGCACTCGCGAATCCGGCGCTCGGCTTGGCGCTTGCGGAACAGCAAGTCGTTGCGCGCGAGAAAGTCCCGGGAGAAGCGCTGAATGGCGTCGTCATCGCCGGGAGCGATCGTGTCACCCCGGAACACGCGCACCCCGTTGTAGTTGTCTTCGAGCACCCCCCAGATGGCCGCCGGATCGCCGTTGGCGGTGACCTGCGGACCAGCATCGGCGTGACGGTGGAACTCCGCCAAGCGCGCCGCCACCGCATCGATCATCGCGGGAGTCACCTGATTGCGATCCAGCAACCGATCCAGCGTTTGATCGTCGGGCAAACGGCGCATGTGCACGGCATACTCGACCGCGGCCGGGTCGTCTTCCGCTCCGAGGCGGTACGCGCCTCCGGACCGGCAGATGCCGACGACGCCGAGGTAGACGTCCGCCGCCAGACGGCGGTTGAGCCGCACCTCCTCGTGGCAGAAATGGCGCCGGCCGGCGAGCGTCGAGAAATCCAAGAAGCTGAACCGTACCGGCTTCTTGATTTTGTACACCGCATCGCCGGCGAGCAGGACGTACGAGATGTGCGTCTGGACGAGCGCGACTGCCGGCGGTCGCTCCGGGTAGAAATCGGGGCGCAGCATCGCCGCGACCACCGCCGGGAGGGTCACCGCTACGCTCCCACCGCTGCGATCGCTCCGTCGAAAAAGAGAAGGAACCCTTCGACAAGCTGCCCGTGAACCTGAAGAGAACCCGGCGAATGAATTCGCGGCAACGAAAGGCACCAAGTCGCCCTGCGGCGACTCCCCCAGCCCCCGGATGATGGGCGGGGAGAGCCCACGCAGGTGGGCTTCGCGCCTCTCGTTGCCGCGGTTTCAACCGCCGGGGTGGAGGGGCGGTTCATGGACTCTCCAAGCCGGCGCCGTCGCCGGTTGGGTCTCTCAGCGGGAGCGGAAAAACCTCCGTATAATCGGGGTGGGGATCCGCTCATGCTGAGCCTGTCGAAGCAACGGGCGGGGTTCCTCAACCGGCGGTTACCGGCGCCCCTTCGCCGACGAGCCGACGACTCCGGCAACCTCGAAGCCGACGGCCTCCAGCTCGGTTACGATATCGTCGATGCGGCGCGCCTTGAGCCGCAGGTGCACCTGCGGCGGACGCTGCCGCTTGTCGTGGTGGATCCATTTCAGCTCGCCGCGCTCCTGCTCGACGATGCGGCGAATCTGCCGCTCGGCGTCCGCGACATCCGTCGCCGTAAGGATCACATGATACGTCGGCTCCGCGACCCCGGATAGATCGACGAACGCGTCGAGGACGTCCGCGCCGGCCAGAATCCCGATCAGCGTGCCGTTCTCGACGACGGGGAGCGCGCCGATCTTGTGCGTACGCAGCAGCCGCGCCGCTTCATCCACTGCAACATCGGGCCCGACGGTCGTCGGCTTCGAGGTCATGACCTCGCTGACCGTCTTGGCGCTCGCCGGTGCGGACCGCAGGTCGCGGTCGGTGACGATACCGACCAAGCGCTCCTGCTGCACCACCGGAAACTGGCGGACGCCGTGCTTGTGCATCAACGTACGCGTCGCAGCAATCGGATCCTGGCGCTGCACGCTGATGACTTTCCGGGACATGCGATCGCGAACCAACATAGGTCATCCTTCGAGCTGACGGATCAGCCCCTCTTGCGCGACGGAGACCACCAAAGCTCCGTCGCGGGTGAAAATGCTCCCGGTGGCAAAGCCACGACCGCCCGCCGATGCCGGCGTGGTTTGCGCATAGAGCAGCCACTCGTCGGCGCGAAATGACCGATGAAACCACATGGCATGATCGAGGCTGGCCATCATCAGCTTGCGCTCGGGGGACCACACCAGCCCGTGCGGCCGCACCGTGACGTCGAGCAACGTCAGGTCGGACGCGTACGCCAAGACGCAGGCGTGCAGCATGGGATCGTCCGGGAGCCGTCCGTCGGCGCGCATCCACACCGCCGTCGCCGGCTCCCGCCACTCCCGCGGCGGGCGATCGAGGGGGTCGCACAACCGCAGATCAATGGGTCGCTCACGCT